>Ga0187894_10002794_pt1 | contig 20470 bp, 22 predicted proteins | sample GBC1701081metaG_FD_136650 | JGI IMG/M metagenome (GOLD analysis project Ga0187894, IMG submission 136650) | White microbial mat communities from a lava cave in the Kipuka Kanohina Cave System on the Island of Hawaii, USA - GBC170108-1 metaG ...
TCGTTCGCGTATTATCCGAAAATAGTAACTCGCCCTCGCGCATCAGGAAGTCGACGGCGCGAGTCGTGGTGGAAATGACCTCCTCAAAAGCAGTCAGCGCAGCCAGCATTTTCTCCGAAAGTTTGGCCAGACCGGCGTCTAGAGCAAGATCAATTGTGTAGCGGCGCCAGCAGAGGCCGCGGGCGCCCAACACAGGCCTCCATTGCACTCCGCCTCCGCGATAGGGCGCCAACTGCCACGGCACAGGCTCTGTTTCTAAAAGCTTGAGCGTGTCCTCTCCCAGACGTTGCAGCACTTCGGCCCGCGCCGCGTCAACATCCAGGATGCGAGAGCGGCCGCCGCCGCCGGGGTCGGCGCGCACGCAAATCATCGATATCAGCTCGACCGGCGTTTCCCAGTCGGCGGTATCCGTGTGTAACCGCTCGCTCTCCTGTCCCCCGCGCGCCGAAGCTATGTCGGTCGCCGGTTCGATGTAATGAACCAATTGGGCGCGCGGCTTTTCGTAGGGACGAGCCACTAATTCTCCGAAAGCGCGGTTGAGTGCGACAAACAACCTGTTTCCTTCATCGAATTGAAGGCCTTGCGCTAACACGCAATAGGGACGCTCAGCCAGGCGCTTCTTTATCGCCCCTACGAGCCATGCGAACCCGGCCGGGCAGGTCTGCCGAATTTGGTCGCACACGTAAAGCTGCAAAGCAGGCGCATAAAACTCTTCGTTGCCATATAGGGGAAGAGCCTCGGCAGCCGCGAGCAGTTCAAGCGCCAGATCTGACGAAACTTCGACTCTGCTGATTTCTGGCAACGGCGGAAGCGCCCGGCCTTGTAGAGTCCCGCGGTAATCTGGTAAGTCCGAAAACGAGTTCATCGTGTCACGCCGTTTGTTCACAGTTAAGACTATGGTGGTTGAAAACTTTCGATGGGCCGCAACTGCCCGGAGCCTGCGCGCATGCGCTTTCAACCCGGTTTACCACCGCTTCGCGCTACGCTGAAACTATGCCAGGCTTCAAAAGCCGCGCGTTGGTCCGTCAAAAGCTGCGGTTCCGCCAGAATCAGATGGCCGCAGTCCGCTTTGCCGCGCGCACGTAACATCGGCGTCGCCCGATTCGTGATTTGATCGGTGACGAACCGCACAATAAAGCCGAAGCGCGGCCCGCCGGAGGTGTTGGGCTTTGACCCATGAACAATCGTGTTATGGTGCAAAGACATCTCGCCTGGTTGCAAAACGACATCCAGCGCCTCTGCTTCATTTATTACTGTCGCCACCTGCTCGCCGCGCCTTAACAGATTGGCTTTATCTTCGACATTGATATGGTTTAGCGTGCCACGCTTGTGAGATTCGGGGATTACGCGCATACAGCCATTGGCCGAATTGCTCGGGGTAAGCGCAATCCAGGCCGAGACTGAAGGGGTCAGATTCAAGCCTGAATAAAAACTGTCCTGATGCCAGGAAGCGTAACTTGAGTCTCGCGGCGGCTTGTAAAAGATCAGGGTGCTATAGACCAAAATGTTTTCCCCTATAACGTCTTGAATCGCGTCCAGAACGGCGCCATGCGTGGCCAGGCGATGAGCCCACTCGAAAAATAGATGCAGGTTATCCAAACGCTTTTGTAAGCCGCAGTGCTGGATAAGCGCGTCGAACTCACTATTAAAATAGGATACCTCTTCGCCTGAAAGTACCTTGATCGGAAAGACGGCGCCCTGGCGTTCGTACTGGGTTATTTGTCGTTCGGAGAGTTTATTGGCCATACATTCACCTTCCTCACTTCCACTACTGAGTTAGGTCGCTGCGCCTTTTCAAGGCTTTGATTGTGGTTCAGTCGCGCGGGACCGCGGCGATGACTTCGAGCATGACCAGCGCCCCTGCCGGTAATTTCGCGACGACGCACGCGGTGCAGGCCGGTAAAGGAGTTACCTCACGGCTGGGCAGCCAAGCCGCGTAAATCTTATCAATGGCTTTGAAGTCCTTGAGGTCAGCCATCATCAGAGTGGTTTTGACAATGTCTTCCAGCGAGCAGCCCGCCGCATTCAGAACCGCCTCGATGTTCGACAGCATCCGGCGGGTTTGAGCTTCAAGGCCCTCTTCGAGCTTGCCGGTTTCGGGGTCTCGCCCGGTCTGGCCCGTCACGAAAACCAGGTCGCCGGTACGAATCGCCTGTGAATACGTGCCCGTAGCCGGCGGAGCCGCGTTCGTAGCTATGGGAGTTTTGTTGATCATTGAATAACCCTTTCGCGGAGTAGCGATACAACGCCTCCGATGTCGTTTGTCATTTATCCATCCGCTCCGCCCTGAGCGGAATTTCGAACTTGACCTTGATCGGCCCGCCGCCGAGCGTCGCCAAGTCGATCACCTCCGGCGAAAAGCCCGGATAAATGATCTGCACTACCACGACGTTCGTCGGGTTAGAGAGCTCCAGGTCGAAGTAGTGAAACTCCGTGATGTTCGAAGAATAAATCCAGATGTTGTTCTGGCTGCGAATCCACTTGCCGAAGTCGCCGCTCTCCATCCCCTCGCTGCGGGTTTCCACCGGGGCCTCGGACAAGATCTGTTTGGTCAGATCGAAGTGCTCGAAGGCGTACTGCCAGCTCTTCTCGTAAGAACGACTGGTCGAACCGCGCTCCTGAGGTAAACAGCCGCGCTGTTTCAGACGGATGTTTTCGCGAATGAATTCTTCCATCTCGCCATTGACCTCGTAATCGCCGTCCGTCAACCGGGCGAGGAAGCGCGTCACGTCCGGACTGGTCGTCCACACGCGCCGGATGATCTGAAAATAGGTGAGCGCGGGGGGATTGACGTCGAAGAATGTCAGCCGCCTGGGCCGCCAAAGGGGAATGAGGTTCAGGCCGTACAGGCCGCCCACCACGCTGATCAGGTGGATGTCTTCGCGGCGCCGCGGGTCGACGCCGTCGTAGTGAGCTTTGATCACGGCGAACTCCGTGAAGGAGCCGTCTTGGTAACCGTCGTCGGTGCCGTAATAAACATGCTTGGGATCGTTGTGGTACATTTCCCGATTGAAAGCTCGAGGCGCTTCTGCTGTCATAGTTTCTCCTTTTGAATATCCGGTAGTTGCGGACTACCACGTCGGACGCCGGGCAGGCGTCACGCTTTGTTGGGACTCGGCGAAGAATCGTCACCCCAGGCCGGTTTGTTCAGTAGCTCAGCGAAGCCTTGCGGCCGCTACGATCGTTGATCTCTGACGGCCGCGCTCGAATGCGCCGCTGATTCCGATCGCTGTAAGTAAGTCTGCGCGTCTCTTCCCGTAGCGAACTCGCGCAGCGGTCTCAGAGCGTGTTTTAGAGATCCTCGGCCGGCTTTTAGTGGCGACGTGATAACAATAACCGGCCTCGCGCCAGCAGACCGGCGAGTCGATCCGCATAGAGCTTGGCGTGGTGCAAAGGCGACAGGAACAAGAGCGCGACAACTATCAAACCAGCGCTGGCAAATTGCGCGGCGCTCGGCGGCGCCTGGCTATAGAGCATCGTCAGCAACCAGGTTGCAACCACTCCGGCGAGCATGCTGGAGCCACGGGAAACCATCACACAAAAGGTGTTTTCTCGACGATCCAGGAAAATCAAGGTTGTGCAAGCGCAGAGAGCAGCGTAAAACACGCCCACCATTATGGCCGGGACGGCAATGTCGCTCCCAGGAACGTCAGTGAACCCGTGCCGTAGGTCCATCAGCACATCTCCAGTCCCGATGGCGGCGAGGACTGCCAGCGCAAACAGCAAGCTCGGCGTTGCGACGATCTGTTCTTCGACGAAGTAACGCAACGTGGCTTTCTTGTCGTCTGTTTTGGCAAGCCTGGTCATGAGACGTAGCCTGATGAAATAAGCCAGGATGTAAGCCGCAACAATAAGAACCGCAGGCAGTGTCAGCTTGTAATTCGAAACGTCGGCAAGAACGACCAGGACGGCTAGCAGACTCACCGCCATCGCCGTCCATGAAAACCAGCGCACCCTTCGCTTCAATGAGGCATCGACAATCGGCCCGATGATCAGAACGCCGCCGCGCAATAGCACGAGCACAAAGAGAATCGAAATCCCGCCAAATGAGAACGCGAGCGTCGTGGCGCCGATGATGGTCGCACTGCACAGCCCTGAGAGAAACGTCCAGCGGTTGGGAAAAGGAACGCTCAGGCCGAAAAATTCGCGCCGGCCCGCGTACCGCCACCATCCCGCCACTGTGATGATGGCGAACATCATCACTACAGTAGCCATGACCGAGACTGGCAAGATCACCGGGCCGGGTACCAGCTTCCCATCCGCGGACAGTAGCCCGTTCGAGATGGCCTTGGTCAAGGCGCTGTAAGGCGTGTAAAAAATGAAATATCCGAACCCGAGGATCCAGATACTTAAACTAAATTGGCGACGATCTTCTAACATTTACCGCTTCTCCTTTCGATCGGTACGGTACCGGGAGCGGTAGCGACCGGGCGCCTATCGAACGTCTTCTCCACAGGCGCCAGGTCGCTACCGCTCCCGGTACCGTAGCGCCGAGCCGCATCATGGTTTGTAAAAAGACGGGTCGTGCGCCTGACCGAGCGCTTCTTTGCCGATGGTGGCAAGGATGTGATCGTCATTGTCGTGGCGCACATAGAAAGACAAGTCCCGGTAGACGCGTTCAAGAGGGCTCGGGCGATTCAGGCAGCGCGCGCCGCAAGCCCTGATGCAATGTTTGACCGTGGCCTCGGCCAGATGTTCTATCGTGTGTCGGGCGCGACTGCCGGTGATCTTCGCTTCGTCGTGCCGCCCCGTTTCCCATAGCCTCGCCACATGCCTCAACCACAGATGCGCCGTCTCAATATTGACGGACATTTCGCCGACGTGGTGTAGCACATACGGGTCATCGCCCTTCTTTTGCGAAGTCACGTATTCCAGCGCGAAGTCGTAGGCGGCCTCGGCGGCGCCGAGGAAGGACGCGCCATAGTGCGGAATAAAACAGGTTTGCCAGCCTTCTCGCAGGTATTGCCCCGGATACCCGATTATGTGGTTATCCGGGACGAAGGTTTGCTGAAAGCGCGTCAAATAGCTTACGGTCGCCCGCATGCCAATCGGGTCCCACCACGAGCTATCAAAGCTCACACTCGGGTCCGACAGATCGCAGGCTAGTAAGATCTGATCTTCAAGAGAACCTGTGGCGTGGCGAATGCCGCCCGGCCCGGCCATGTTCACTAGTAAGATCGCCCACTCGGCCGCGCCGGCGCTGGTCGAAAAAACCTTTGTGCCGTCAATTAAGTATCCGCCCGACACTTTCTTTATGTTTGTGCCGAAGCGCGCCGCTTCACCCGGAGCGCGCGATTGCGGCTCACCACTCCAGGCCACCCATTTGTGCCCTTCCCGCACTACATTGCCAAACCAGCGCGCTTTTTGCTCGTCAGTCGCCATGCCGTCCAGCAGCACCAGCGAATTGGAGTGCCCTTCCCAACAGCGCGCCAGGGAAAGATCGGCCTTCGCCAACTCTTTGGTCACCATCCACAGTGTAAAGACATCGTCTTTGTAGGGGCCGAGGCCCAGCCCGCCGTACTCCACCGGCACAGCCGCCGCGTGCAAGCCTGCTTTAAATAGGTCATCGAAATCTTCGGCAGGAAAGCTGGCGGTAAGATCATACTGAGCGGCGCGCGGCGCGAATCTTTCGCGGGCCAGATCCTTCGCCCGATTGACGAGCGCTTGCTTGTCAGGCGCCAGGTCTAGTCGCTTATAGAAATCCATCACTACCTACCATAAGAAGAGATTGCCCCGCCGCCGCCGCGATCGGCGGTGGCGATCACACGTTATTCAAAGACGGCTTCATACCGAGAATCTTCAATCCCAGATCAGCCGGCATCTCTCGGCCTGTCATCAAGTGAAACTGGCGGCGCGCTTGAAGGTATAAGACTTCTCGTCCGTCAATCGTGGTTCTCCCCTGCGCTTGCGCGGCAGCGATCAGTGGAGTGGTCTGGGAGCCATAGACCAGGTCGACAACCACCGCATCTTGGCTCAAACCATTCAGCTTGAAAGGCAAATCATGGTTATTGCGCCCCACTGGCGTCGCATTCACGATCAAGGAGTAACCATCTACAGTAAATTCGGAAAGGGGTACAAAAGGCAGTCCGAGAAGTCGGTGCGCGCGCAACCCGCGTTCCACCCCTCGATTCACCAAGGTAACGGCGGCGCCAATCTGATCGAGAGCGGCCGCAATTGCGCGACCTGATCCGCCACAGCCGACCACGGCGACCTTCTTACCTGATAACTCAATCCCGCGTCGGCTTAGGCCCTCGATTACCCCTTCAGGATCGGTCGTGTCCGCTTTCCACGTCCCATTCTTGCGCACAAATACATTTGTAGAGCCTGCGCGTTGCGCCATCGGGCTGCTGGCTGTCACCTCATTAAGAGCCGTTTCCTTATGCGGTGACGCCACCGTAAACCCCTTCATACTTATGCCGAGTGATTCCAGCGCGCCGTTTTCCACCACCCTGCTCCAGAAATCACGGAAGGATTCCACGGGGAAAGGCACAAACAGCGCCGGGTATCCCAAAGCTCTGTAGGCGGCGTTATGAAGTCTGGGAGAGAGAGAGTGCTGGACAGGGTCGCCAACAATTCCGTAGATCTCTCTAAGTGGCGTTAGTTGAGGAAGATTGTAGTCCTCGATCAATTGCGAGACTGTCGGTTCCCAAGGGAAATCGGACTGGCTCTCAGTCGTTCCGAAGATCATCGGCATTCCAAAGTGAAGCGCCACCAGTCGGCTCCAGAGGCAGTGTTTCCCTGTGGTGTAAGCGATGAGATTCGGGCGGCCGGCAAGTTTCAAAAGCGACAACGACGCTAACTCATCACCAGGCCGCGCGCCTACAGAAACCAGTTTATAGATTCGGGCTTCGGCCTCTGAGAACTTTTCCAGCCGCCGCTCCAACGTCAGGCAATCAGCCGCCGCGCCGCGCCAGGAGATCAAGCGCTTGCCCGGCGGGATTGCTTCTAGTAATTCCGGCGCCAGATCGCGGGAGCCTTCCAGGTCAATAAGGTCGTAATCCTTCGCGGCTTTCAGCAAACTCTCCTGTCGTTGCCGGGCAGACCCCGCAAAGCCGCCATGTTCCTCCCGGCTACGCAGTGTGTAAATCAGCTTCCCGTCGAAATGTTTACGTAACCATTCGGGGTTGATGTCGCCCACAACATCCGCACGTACTTGCAACCATTTGACCGTGGCCGGGAGCGACAATAACTCTTCGCCCGCATATTTGAGTGGCGTCATCAGAGTAGCGACTATAGTGGCTTCGGTCATAAGCGCAGTTCTTTCCATGTGTCTCGTAGATCCCCTCAGGTTACGAGGCCAAGTAAGTGATCTGTTGCAAGGTATTCAGGTTTTATACGAATCAAGAAACAGAGCCACAGACTCCAAATAAATAGATCGGTTTATCATTGCGCGTACAGGGAAGCGACACGGCCCCCAGCCCGTACGCGCATTCAAAACCCGATCTAGGAGCATAATGCGCCCTATAAGGTCAAAAACATGCGACCAGGTTATTTCAGCTACTCATGAAGTTGGTTGAGGTATGATTCGCCAAACGCGGTCGAACGCACACGCACATGCACCCTTACCGCTCCGGCGAGAATAGAGAGATCGCATGGTCGTTTTGATGTATCGCGTAGATTCAATGGGCGAGGCGCGACACTCAGATCAAGACGCTCTTACTTCGCTCATGTAGGGTCCGGGGCTACGACCTGCTACAGAAGATTAGCAGCAAATTGGCTATACCAAGCGAACTCCGGCACAAATCTACTAACAGCTGACGCTTCTAGCTTTGCTATTGGCGTCGGCTGTACCTGGCCCGGGGGGTAAACCATACTCTCTGGCACAAAAAGGCAAAGGATCAGAAATATAGGAATCATTCCCTTCCCTTCTCTCTTTGCCCTTTGACTCTTCGCATTGAAAAGCTCAACTCTATACCGTTGACGGCACAGAGTAAGCAAGAACCGAGTCCTCTGTATATTTACCTACTGGCGGACTTGAATATCAAACTTCTTATCTCTTGATAATCTCTACAGGGACTAATTGTGGTGGAACCTTATCAGAAGTACCACGGGTTGCTCTAGCGCGCAAATCAATAATTCTTATTACCCTAATTTGCAGATACTCCCCAATCTCATCACTAACAGTAATTGTTACGGGACAAAAACCTGCTATACTGCCGCATCGGACGGTAACTTCATCTACGCCTTCTCCTTACTTAATGAAGGCGCCGCGTCTGGTATTGTTCTCAATGGCGTCATCAACGAAGTCTTCGAGGAGATTGTTTGTGACAAGGGAGGCTTCATGTTATAGGTTTAGCTTGGCGCGACTATTTATGATACGGCTTCTAGATGGAGTTTTTGATGTGCGCAGCAGGCGCCGCCTGTTGTGTTTGATTATCGATGCCATATGGTAAAACAGATGAAGCTACTTTCGGTTCAGATTGGATTGCCACAGACTTATACCGGACAGGCCGAGATCGGCTCGGCGAATAACGTTTGGACGACTGCTTTTGCGAAACGACCAGTCAGTGGTCCAGTTTGGGTGGGAAAGAACAATATAGATGGCGACGGACAAGCGAGCGCGCAGACTCATGGAGGAGTGGAAAAGGCATGCTGTGTCTACCCTTGGGAGCATTACAGTTATTGGCAGGAGCGCCTTGATCTGCCAAAGCTGGACTACGGGGCATTCGCTGAAAACTTCACAACACAAGGATTATTGGAAACAGAGGTTTGCATCGGGGATACATTCGCCTGTGGTGGAGCGATCGTACAGGTTTCTCAGCCTCGGCCGCCCTGTTGGAGACTGTCAAGATGGTGGGGGATCAAAGATTTTGCCGCCAGAATGGAGCAGACGGGGCGCACGGGATGGCACTTGAGAGTACTTCAGGAAGGGGTTGTTGAAACCGGCGAGCAGATGGAGTTGGTCGAACGGAATTTTCCCGAATGGACGGTCATCGCAGCGCATGAGCTGATGTACGCCCCTGAAGCCGACCTAAAGCAGATAAAAGCATTGATGGAGTGCTCTCTTTTATCTGAAAGCTGGCGTGATGCCCTGTCGAAAAAGATCAAAAAACAAAAGGATAAATAATGGCTATTCGCCGGCTATCGGGGCGTTGCCCGTTACGGCGGGTACGATCGAATGGCGCGTGTGTATGGACGCGGAGGTCAGCCATGTCTCGTTTGTCGCGCGTCGATACGCTGCTTCACCCAAGGCGCCAGGTCACCTTATTACTGCCTGCGTTGTCAGAGCAGGTAAGTCCTCAGGCTACCTTCTTTGACGCTAGTTATTCAAACGAGGGTAATAAGAATTATTGATTTGCGCGCTGGAGCAACCCGTGGTACTTCTGCCTGAGTTCCACTGCGATTAGTATCTGAAGAGATTATCAAGAGATCGGTGATTCAATCTTGCGGCGATGAGGCGGAAGGGGTTCTGTCACACGTACGTAAGCGCGGAATGGGCAACTGGTGACGGTGGGCGGCGCATTTGCTTGAACCGTAAGCCCCTCTCACCGAAGGCTCACGCTGCATTTCATCCACAACTTTTCACTCAGATTTGCGCAACAAAGCTGATCGGTGTTTAAAAATACGAAGGTCAGTCACACCCGCCCGGCTGTTATCATCGTTTATGCCTTAAGTTAACAGTTACTCCGTCTATCTGGCTCACCTTGCAACTAGCTGGTCACTAGGCGCTTGCGAAAGTCGGTGAGTCGGCGGCTACGGCTAACAGTTAATCAATTGACATGCCTGGCGTGGAAACACATACACGACACATGTTGGATTTTGGCGGGAGTATCGGCTCCTTTCTGCTAGAGCGAGAGCTGGAAAGGGGCAAGATCATGACTGCCGAAATGAAGGAGGCCGCAGCATGAATGTCAACCCACTAACGGCGGAACAGCGACGATCCTTCGACGAGGACGGACTCCTGGCGCCGCCCAATGCCTTGTCCGCGGAGACAGTGGCATACTTTCAGGCCATGACTGGGCTGTTCACCTATTTCTCTCTACAACTGGGCGACCCCGTATGGAGAGGGAAAAACGTGTTGGATTTTGGCGGGAGTATCGGCTCCTTTCTGCGAGACCCAAGTTCGACCATTGATGAAGAGCGCTACTGGTGCCTTGATGTTAATAGAGAAGCGACTGAGCAAGGCAAGGTGGATAATCCGAAGTCGCATTGGGTTTTCTATAATCGCTACTGCTTCGAGTTCAACCCGCACGGGATTCCCAATCTACCAATTCCGGACCTGCGCCAGACATTTGATTACATTATCGCGTGCTCGGTCTTTACCAACAACGCGCAAACCGACATGCTGCAATTGGTCAGCCAGTTGGAAGGCATGTTGGCGCCCGGCGGCGCGTTGGCCTTTACCTTTATTGAACCTTTTCACTTTAGCTCGCCGGGGCAGAGCAACTTTCAATGGCGGCTAGAGCTAGAACTGGAGAGAGGCAAGATCACGGCTGCCGAAATGAAGGACCTGCCCGGAAGGGTACAAGGCGCCAAATGGTTTATGTTAGTAAACGGCGGCGATCTGTACATCGAGACGGAAGAGATTCGACATTATGAGCCGGACCAGAAGAAAACATGTTACACCTATTATACCCAAGAATATATGAAGACGTTATTCCCACATGCCGTGATTCTTCCTCCCGTCAATGAGGTGAAGCAGCACTGTTGTGTTATCAGAAAGTCTTGAGCAAAACGCGCGGAGAATTGCGACAAGGAAAAGGAGGCCGCAGCATGAATTTCAACCCGCTAACGGCGGAACAGCGACGATCCTTCGACGAGGACGGATTCCTGGTAGTGCCCAATGCCTTGTCCGCGGAGACGGTCCGTCAGCTAAATGAGGCGAGGGATCGGCTGGCGGAAGCGTTCTTGAAGAAACCGGAGCTCATGGATCGCCCGCAGTATAACCACCTTGATTGGCGCCCGGGTTTGCTAAGAGAAGAAGCGCTGCTCGCGCTTGTCACCAACGCTTCCACCGTGCCGTTGGTCGTCCAGTTACTCGGCCCCAACATTCATCTGCTTTCTACGGCGCTCATCTACAAGAGACCTGAACGCCCGGATGCGCCGGTCTTCAGACGCGGATGGCACCGAGACCTAAGAATGCCGGAGGATCTGGGGCATGCCTGCCTGCCACGTTTGGGCATCAAGATTTGTTATTGCCTGACGGATTTTCTCCAACCGCAGAGCGGCATAACGATGATGGCCCGTGGCACTCATCTGAGAACAACACCTCTGGTTATTCCAAAAGGCCAGTCTGATCCGCCTGGCATTGAGGTATGCGATCTCATACTGAACAGTGGTGACGCTTTCTTATTCGACAATCGCACTTTTCATACCGCCGCCCCGAACCGTAGCGATCGTACGTCGAAGGTGTTGATGTATGGCTACGCTTACCGCTGGCTGAAACAAGAGGTGACTCTCGACAATATGGATAAGCGGCTGCTGGGGAAATCCGGGCCAATTGCCCGTCAATTATTGGGCGGCTACCATGACGTTGACGCTAAGCCCTCGGCATTGAGGGAATGGATGAGACGTCACAAGGTTGAGCCGGATCCTGTGCCCTTTACCGTAGAAAATTGATCAGCGTGACCGGCGTTTTTATCATCAGCTAGGTTCTCGTCTCTATCGACACGCTCTGGTATCTCAAGGATGCGCTCAACTTGAGGAGATAAGCGATGGCCTTAAGATTCCACTGGATGCTTCCGAGGGGAGGGGAGGTAACGGACGAGCCGCAAACGGCTCAAGACGCCGCCTCCTACCGGCTCCAAGAAACTAATATCTATTCGCCCATTCAGCGCCCTGATATGAAAGGCTGGTCGCGGTTTGCCGTACAGGCGGAAGAGTCTGGCATCGACTCGGTGTTGATATCTTTCAGCCGCTATGAGCCTGACCCGCTCATAACTAGCTGCGCGCTAGGCATGGTCACGAAGAAGCTCAAGTTTATCGCCGCCTATCGTTTGGGTTTAATGCAGCCAGCCATTTTTGTGCAGCAAGTGAACAGTATTTCGGCCTTGACTGACGGACGCATCACCTTAAACATTGTCGCCGGCAGCTCGGCGGCTGAGCAACGTGGTTACGGAGATTATCTGTCCCACGATGAGAGGTACGCGCGCGCCGAGGAATTCCTGGCGGCCTGCAATTCCTTCTGGCGCTCCGAGGCCGAAGCCAAGGTTGATTTCGAAGGTAAATATTATCGGATCGAGAAAGGGAAGCTACACTTGCCGTTCCTCGCGCCGGGGCGCCGCACCCCTGAAATCTATATCTCCGGGCATTCGGAGGCCGCCGAACGCCTGGCGCGCGCCCAAGGCTCCTGCTTGCTGCGGGTGGCTGACGACCCCTCCAAGTTACGAACTTCGGTGGCGCGCATGCGACAAATGGGCATCGAAGTTTGCCTCAGAATGTGCATTCTGTGCAGACCGACGCGGGAGGAAGCTATCAAGGTCGCCGAGTCGCTACTGCCGGAGAGCTACGACACGACGCACATGGCGAGGAGAGATGATTCCCAGATGTATAGAGAGGCTGCGACGCTTACAGAAAATCCCTGGCTGACGCGCTCGCTCTGGTCAGGGCTAGCGCCGCACTACGGTCCAGTCTGGACTACTTTGCTAGGGACGCCGCAGGAGATCGCCGAAACGCTGCTTGAATTTAAGGCCATCGGCGTCACCCAATTCATTATGTCGGGCTGGCCGGAACTCGATGAGGTGGAGATTTTCGGCCGCGAGGTACTCCCGCTCGTCAGAGAAGCAGAGAAGAACACGCCAGAAACTCACACAGAAACTCGCATATGAGCAAGGGCTTCCAGAGGCTGTCATTACACCGGCTGGCTTCATAGATGTCCTGTAGCTAGGCGGTGCTGCCAAGCGGCGGCGGTCAGTGTGCAAATGACATGCAGCCCGGCTCGACCATGTCCTGAAAAAAGCCAGGCGGGTATTGCTCCCCCAACCAGAATTCCTTCTTCGCCTGGCAGTTGATGAGCGAGGGCCGACTCTCTTTGACGGCGACCTGGTAACAGCGTTCGAGCGCCGCGCGGAAATCCCCCGGCCGGGTCACGTACTCGCCGTGCCCGCCGAGGCATTCGGCGATCTTGTCATAACGCAAGTTCTCCTGGAACAGATGGAGGCTTAATGTCACGGGGCTGTGGCTGTCGTCTATCCACGTGCCCCATGCGTCGTTGTTATATACGACCACGATTATCGGCATGCGGTATTTCGAAGCGGTTTCGAGTTCCATGATCGTGTAGCCGATGCTAGCGTCGCCCGTCACACAAATCACCGGGGCGCCTCTGTACGCGGCCTGCACGCTGACGCCGTTCCGCACAGCCGCCGCGGCGCCGAACGCGAAACCGACATCCGGCCCGATCGGGCCGTATTGATAATTGCCGATCATAGTCTGGCCCGGACGGTAGCCGCGCAACCAGCGGCACACATAGTTCCCAATGCCGAATCCGCCCAAGATGAATGTCGTCTGTTCTTTGGGCAGTTTGCCGCGATACATAAAATCGCTCAGCTCTTTGGCGATCACCGCCGGGTGGACGCCGTCGGCGTAGCTCAAGCCTTTCGCGTAGAAAGTTTCGTTTTCGTCTTCGAACCTCTTCCGCGCCGCCGCGATCTCGGCCACCCACGCTTCGCGTTTCATCACAGGGACCGCGTCGGCGAGGGCTTCGAGCGCCGCCTTTTCGCAACTCACCAGGCCCACGTCTATCGGCATGTTGCGGCCTATGTCTTCGGGGCAGGGGTCGATGCGGATGTATTTCGCGTCCGGCCCGAAGGCGAATTCGCCGACCGTCGGCATACAATACTGGCCGACCAGCACGACGACGTCGGCGCCGGGAAGCGCGCCCGGCGAGACGTTGGCCGAAAGCGGACTCGCGTCGGAGAACTGCCCCTTCATCGCGCCCGATTCGACGACCGGAATCTGGGCCTTCTCGGCCAGCATCTTCAACGCGTCCCAGGCGCGACTATAAAAGACGCCGTTGCTCGATACGATGATCGGGCGCCGGGCCTGTTTAAGCAGATCGACGGCCGCCGCGACGTCTTTCGGCCCTGGGTGCGGCCTGGCAGTCGTGCGATATTTGGCCTTGTCGTAGTAGTACGTGAGATCGGCGGGCGTCTCGAAGCTCGCGCCCGTGATGTCCTTCGGGAAATCGAGGTGGACGGGGCGCGGGACACCTGTGCGCAACTGTCGAAACGCGTAAGCGCCATACTCGTGAATGCGGTTCGGGCTGATCAACCTCTTGCCGTACTTCTTCAACCCTTCGGTGTTCGGCTGGTGATAACCGAGTTGGATGCCAGCCTCCGTATCCTCGTCGGCCATCATCCCGTTGCTGGCGAGCACGAGCACGGGCGAGCGCGCCGCGTTGGCCGCAGCGATGGCGCCGATCATGTTGGTGAAGCCCGGCCCTTCTGTGCCAGACGCGGCGGCTATCTCGCCTGTCACCCGACAGAAGCCGTCGGCGGCATGGCACATCGCGCCTTCATGGCGACCGGAGTAGGTCGGGATGCCTTCGAGCGCAATGGCGCCAACGATGGCGTAATTGCCGGGGCAGCAGAAGAGCGCGGCGAGCCCCTCTTCCTTGCAGAGTCGCGCGAAGACCTGCGCGCCGGTCATGGGGAAGCTGGCCGGAGACAGCGTCGCCCTGGCAGCTTGGACGAATTCGTCGGGAATTCTGATCGGCCTGTTTTCAGCCGTGTCGGCGGCGTTCGCTTTATTGTCCCCCAAAGCAATAATCGTGCTGGCTCTGTCTTTGTTATCAGTGTCATCCATGTCGTTATTGAGACAGCGAACTCAGGCAGTGGCCTCCTTCTCGGCGGCGAGACGCCGAGCGCGAAGATCCGCCTCATCAGCCTTCTTGTCGAAGATCGTATACGAGATCAAGTCACGTCCACCTAATGCGGTGATATCCTGATCAGACACCGGCTCGACGCCATGAAACGAGATGTCGGAACGTAGAAAGGCCCACAATGAATTGGGCTTGTAAGGGGCGGTCTTCACTCTGACAAAGTCATCGAAGGGATAAGCTATGCTGTTAGGACAGCTAAAGTCTCTATCCTTTGGCCGATAAAGCGAAGTGCCAAGGTGTGGGGCGCTTTCATCACGCGCCAGATAGAACACTAAGACCACAAGCTTGGTGCGCCATTCAGAATGTGGCCCAAGAGAATATCCGGCTCCATGGCGGAAGAACTGGGATTCTACCGTAACCATAGGCAACGGCGTTCCTTCGCCGATGCGGGCGCTCAAAGGGGCGGCAAAAGATTCAAGCGCCGCCTGCGCTAACTCAAGCCCAAGAAACCATTCGTTGAAAGAGTCCCAGAACTCTCTGAGTTCGGCGGGTAAATTCTTCGTCCAGCCTTCATCCATGTTTTTTTGAGTTCTGTGCCGAAAATCATCGTGATAAATGGCGACATGGGCAGGATGATTTTCATAATCGGCGTTGGCCGGCAAATGACGTAACAGCGCCTGATAGTACTCCGTGGGAAAAACATTCTCGAGATAATAATGAGGATAAGGATCATACACAATCTCAGCCGAGCGCAGACGCGTAACAAGATGCGAAAGAGGACTCATTGATAAACCCGATTTTTCCATCATCGGCAACCTCCTTTGTTGCTATTCATTGCATGTAGAAACCGCTATACGCGGACGCGCTCCGCCCTTGCGCCTGTCAGCCCCAATGACAGTTGTGACGCGCATTGGTTTGTGGTTCAGTCGCGTGGGACCGCGGCGACGACTTCGAGCATGACCAGGGCGCCCGCCGGTAATCCCGCGACGGCGAACGCAGTGCGGGCTGGCAAAGGCGTTATGCCACGACCCGGTCGCGCTGTGATTCCTTCGGGCAGCCAAGTCGCGTAAATCATATCAACGGCTTTGAAGTCCTTGAGGTCAGCCATCAACAGAGTGGTTTGGACAATGTCCTCCTGCGAGCAGCCCGCCGCATTCAGAATCGCCTCGACGTTCGACAGCATGCGGCGGGTTTGAGCTTCAAGGCCCTCTTCGAGCTTGCCGGTTTCGGGGTCTCGCCCGGTCTGGCCCCCCACGAAAACCAGGTCGCCGGTACGAATCGCCTGTGAAAATGTGCCCTTAGCCGGCGGAGCCGCGTTCGTAGCTATGTGAGTTTTGTTGACCATTGAATGCTCCCTTCACGGAGGAGCGATATAACGCCTCCGATGTCGTTTGTCATTTATCCATCCGCTCCGCCCTGAGCGGAATTTCGAACTTGACCTTGACCGGCCCGCCGCCGAGCGTCGCCACGTCGAGCACCTCCGCCGACAAGCCCGGATAAATGATCTGCACTACCACGACGTTCACCGGGTTCGAGAACTCCAGGTCGAAGTAGTGAAACTCCGTGATGTTCGAAGAATAAATCCAGACGTTGTCCTGGCCACGAATCCACTCGCTGAAGCCGCCGCTCTCCATCCCTTCGCAGCGGATTTCCAGCGGGGCCTCGGACAAGATCCGTTTGGTCAGATCAAAGTGTTGGAAGGCGTAGTGCCAGCTCTGCCCGTAAGTACGCTTGGTTGAACCGCGCTCCCGAGGTAAACGGCCGCGCTGTTTCAGACGGATGTTTTCGCGAATGAATTCTTCCATCTCGCCATTGACCTCGTAATCCCCGTTCGTCAACCGGGCGAGGAAGCGCGTCACGTCCGGACTGGTCGTCCACACGCGCCGGATGATCTGAAAATAGGTGAGCGCGGCAGGATTGACGTCGAAGAATGTCAGCCGCCTGGGCCGCCAAAGGGGAATGAGATTCAGGGCGTATAGGCCGCCCACCACACTGACCATGTGGATGTCTTCGCGCCGTTGCGTGGCGACGCCGTCGTAGTGAGCTTTGATCTCGGCGAACTCGGTGAAGGAGCCGTCTTGACAACCGTCGTCAGTGCCGTAAAAAACGTTCTCGGGATGGTCGTGGTACATCTCACGATTAAAAGCTCGAGGCGCTTCTGCTGTCATAGGCTCTCCTTTTGAATGTCCGGTAGTTTCGAAAATGATCGAGCTTCAAAGTGGTAGTCGAGCTTGATTTAATTGAAGCGTGTGCAAATTAAAGCTGATTGCCATCAACCACTTGGTTGGACCACTTCGATTCGGTGTCGACGTTGCGCAAGCCTGCCGACACGATCTCTTTCTGACGATCACCCTTGTGCCACTTCGGGCCTTGGGCTTTGTACATTCGCCCGTCAATCGCGCTGACCTTTGGTTGATCGGCTTCAGGCTTGACCTCTTCCGACGATTCGCTGGCCGAGCAAGGCGATCGGCTGCTCGGCTTCAGGCACAAGACCTGAGAGTCGTCGTCCGATGCAGGACGCGCTCAAATCCCATGGCCTGGCGCAATCGCTTGTCCTTCTCCAGCAACTTGCGGAGTTCAGTGTTTCCAAAAGCGCGCAAGGTCACAGCGACAGTGGTCAACAGCAAAAATGAAATCGCGTTTCTTGCCACGCTTTAGCGGCGGCGGAGGCGGCTCTTGGTAGTTTTCTTTGACTAACCGCAGTGGAACCTAGGCAGAAGTACCATGGGTTGCTCTAGCGCGCAAATCAATAATTCTTATTACCCTCGTTTGAATAACTAACATCAAGGAAGGTAGCCTGAGGAATTACCTGCTCTGACAACGCGGGCAGTAATAGGTTGACCTGGCGCCTTGGGTGAAGCGACGTATCGACGCGCGACAACCGAGAGATGTCTGGCCTTCGCGTTCATACACACGCGCCATCCGATCATACCCGCCGTAGCTGGTATCCAGATCTCCCGTTTCAATATCGAATGGGTTGTCGTTGAGTAACTGTTAACTCGGGGCATTAATTATGAAGCCGCGCTGCTCGATCTGGAAAGGGCCGGCAACGAAGCGCATCAAGCGCGCCCTCGCTCTCTGGCGCTCCGGGTCGAGACCGCTGAGGCCGGATTGCGCACGTATATCGATTCGATCCTCGGCGACATCATAACCTGTAATGAAGTCGCGCAATTGCGCAGTCACCGTCGCTTGGAGAGCATCCGTGGGAGCCTGATCGAACTTCAACCGCAATCAAGGATGATCGCGATGCTGCGGCGCGTGTATGAACTCGGCAAGCTGCGGCAACGGTTCGACGCGCCGCTCAACGCAAGCGATTTACGGAAACTGGCGGATGAAATCAGATCTGAATTGCGATCGCTGGATTTAGGCGGGGTTGCAGCGTTGCAGGAAGAGGTCGAGCGGCTGCAATCGTTGGTAGCGAGCGAAGAGGCGGCGAAGGAACGGATCGGCCGGCATTTGACTGAGTTGGAGACCGAGCTGCGATCGCTCGCGAGCGGAAGCTCGCAGCGATTCGCGAGTTAATCGTGCCTCTGACGATGAACGGATCAGGCGTCCGCGACATCTCGCGAGTCTTACTATTGAGTTTGAACACCGTGCTCAAAACATGGATTCGACCGGCAGCGGCGGAAGGTCGTCGCTTCTATCAATGACCGCCGCACTGACGCACGCACGTCAAACGGCTTCAGCGCCGCACGATCTGTTACTCGAAGTCACCGGAGATGCGCGACGCAGTAATCAAACTTTACGGACATCACTCAAATGCTGGCCATCATCATTTGTGAATCAGGACCAGCAATTCGAGCTACAAACCATCCACATATCTCACGACCATCTTTTGCCCTTCATCGTCTTCTTGCATAAGCACAACCCGGTCGAAGTTGTTCTTATATTCGGCGGCGAATATCTTTGCGTCATCGACGCCGTTGAACTCCTTTACCTGACTGTCTGGGACGGGAATTGATTGCTTGCCGTCTTCTGAAACTTTGGGGATGTTATACGAATAGACTTTAAAAGACATCGAATTTTCCTCCTAGAAGCGTTATTGTTGTGGAGATTCTCGACTCAGTCCTGCAGGCGCAATCGGCGCAGATCGCCCGCGAAGGCTTGCAGAAAGATCGACTGCGAACTGTTGATGTAAAAATGACCGCCGGGAAACATTCGAACCTCAGAAGCTCCCACGGTCATCTCACTCCAGGCTGCCAACCGCTCCGCTTCGACCGCCTGATCCTCCAACCCGCCGTAAATTGTCATTGGGCATTCCAGCGGGGATTTCGGATGATACTCATAAGTCTCGCAGAGTTCGAAATCCGCGCGGATCGTCGGCAACATTAAATCCAATAGTTCATCGTTTTGTAGCACTTCCAGAGGAGTGCCGTTGAACTCACGAAGCTTTTTGACCAACGCGCTTTTCGGCAAGCTGAAGAGTAATTCTTCCTTGCTTCGGCGATGAGGAGCCTCAGTGGCGGAGACGAATAGATGAATCGGTTGGCGCCTGTTCTCGAGGCGCAGGATGCGCGCCGTTTCAAAACACAATAGCGCCCCCATGCTATGACCGAAAAAGACAAAGGGCTTGTCCATGTAGGGCAGCAACTCTTGCGCTACAATACGGCTGAGCGACAACAGTCGCCCGACCTGCGGCTCGCCGAGTCTGTGACCGCGGCCCGGCAGTTGAATCGCTCCCATTTCCACGCTCGGCGGCAGATGCCCTGGCCAACCATGAAAAACCTGCGCACTCCCGCCTGCATAATGAAAGCAGAACAAACGCAGCGTCGCCGCCGGATTCGGCCTCGGGAAAAGAAACCATTTGTTTGACGACTTGTCGTTCACCTCTCTATTCCTCCTGCAGTCTGGGAGGGCATCGGCATGCCGGCGCCCTGTAGCAGCCTGTTGAAATTGAGTCCTTCACGGCATGCGGCAACTCAAGAAGCGAGACAACTAGGACGCTAGGACGCGCCACTTCTTCCTTAGTGAAGAGGTTCTCCTCGATACTGCCCTCCTCTGAGGGGCGTTCTCATGCTGGAGAGTTTTCGTAGTCAAAAAGATAAGGCGGCTCTTTACCAACCAACCGGGCATAAGTGTAAAGCTGCCCACGGTGATGCCAGTGTTCAAGGTAGCAAAATATAAAATATTGCCACATGGGAAACGTTCCGAAAGGCGATCCGAGTAGTTTAAGTAGCTTTTCGTTTGTCATACCAGCCAGGGCCTCATTGATGATCTTAAATGATTCGCGCGCAAAATCCTGTACTTCCGTGATCGTTTTCAATCCTGACACGCTTTCGTTGTCTCTCCCAAATTTGTGAAGTACCTGATATTCCATTTCAGCAGTGAGCTTCCCCTGATGCATAGCTTCAGAGAAGATCCTCATCATTCCGTACATGTGCAAGATCAATTCATGCACCGAACGCATTTCCGGTCTTGGACGATAGCTCAAGTCTTCATCGCTAAACACTCCTATGAGTCGCAAAGTCACGCCATGTACCAACTTGAAAAATCCGTATTGGTTCTGTAATGCTTGTTTATTCATGTCATTTTCTCCTTATCGAATTATGCCTACATTACCATCGCACCGACATTCGCTTGCTTGAGCGAACCCTGACACCCTATATGCCCAGCACACCAAGATATGGAGCCGACGCTGACAGAATATAATGAAGAGTGTGCATAAATCCTGGGAGCGCACGCGGCCTCGCGTGCTGGCTTACGGAGAGGACA
>Ga0187894_10002795_pt1 | contig 20462 bp, 19 predicted proteins | sample GBC1701081metaG_FD_136650 | JGI IMG/M metagenome (GOLD analysis project Ga0187894, IMG submission 136650) | White microbial mat communities from a lava cave in the Kipuka Kanohina Cave System on the Island of Hawaii, USA - GBC170108-1 metaG ...
CTAGCCCTACTCCGTTACATTCACCCCGTCCGGCCACCACCGCCAGAATGTCACCTATTAGGTGACATCTCCTCTGGGAAACGGAGCGGGTTCGACCGGAAACTTAACGCAGTAGTGCTAGGCATTGCTTTCCAGTGGATCGAGGTTGAGGCCGAGCCAGTTGCCCGGCGGCAGCCCGTGCAAGGATACCTCCAGCAATCGGAGGCCCCGGTCGCTCGCGGAGGTGGCGGGACGAAGCACACGGGAGGGCCAGAGGGAGCGTTGCCCTGTCGGGCGTGGTTGCGTTGATGTCGAAGGCGGCGCCATCCGTCTTCCCGGTCCCGTCTTGTGCGCTGGGGAGGAAGCCGAATCCGAGGCGCAGCCGGCGTTCATCGTCCGGGAGCAGATAGCCGAGGCGGGAGGGTGCGTGCAGCAGCAGGAGGGGGGGGAATCGTCGTGCTGCACGAGGCTCGACAGCGGGCTATCCGCCCGGTCGGGTGTGCGGTTGAAGCTCGGGAACTGCCGGAAGGTGAACCGGGGGCTGCGAAGGAACCTGCCATTGGTTACATAGGCCCAGTCCCATGCATCATCGCCCGCGGGGCCGGGTTCGGGGCGCAGAACCAGCTTCGTGCCGGGTGCGTAGGGAGGCAGGGCGGCGCGCCTCTCCCCCCGAAACCGGTCCGCGGGGTCGTCCCGGGGCGTTCCGGCAAGAAGTTTCTCGGCCCGCTTGCCCGGATGCCGCTCAGCGAGGGGCCGAGAGTTCAAGCCATCCGGGATTGGCCTCGGCGTGGCGGGCGATCTCCTCGAGGATCGCCGGAGCGGGGGTGGTGGGGCGCCAGTCCCAGACCCGCGCCGCCTTGGCGGGATCGAGGACAATCCAAGGGATGTCGTAGGGGCGCGCAGTTCCGTCTTTCACCACCTCATGCGGGCCGAAGCGTCTCGCGCACCAGTCGCTGAGCTGCCGGAGGGACATGGCCGAGGCGGCACCGCCCGAGAGATTGGCGATGCGGTCGGCGTCGGCGAGACGCGGCGCCGCGAGCTGCTTCTCGAGGGCTGGCAGCAGGTCGCGCGGGTGCAGGCAGTCGCGCACTTGGTGCCCTTGGCCGCCGAAGCCGAGGTATTTCAACGGCCGCTTCCGCAACCACGAATTGATCCAGTAGGCGAAGATGCCCTGGTCGGCCCGGCCGAACTGGCCGGCGCCGGCGAGCACGCCGCACCGGTTGATGAAGACCGGGAACCCGAAGGTCGCGCCGTATTCGAGGGCCAGCGCCTCGGAGGCGAGCTTGGTCGCGCCGTAGAGCGAGATCGGGGCGGTGGTGGGGAAGGTCTCGTCGAGACCGGCGGCGGTGAGGCCGGGGGGCAGCGTCCTGGCCCCGTCGGGCGCCAGTGCGTTGTCCTCCACCACTGTCGGCAGGGCCGCCAGTGGCGCGATGGAGTAGACCCGGCTCGTGCTGAGCAGGATGAAGCCGGCTGTGCGGACCTTGCAGTATTCGAGGATGTTGACGGTGCCGCCGAGGTTGTGGTCCACGAGCTCGCGGCTGCTCGTCCGGCCGTCCACGCCGGCGAGCACGCTGGGGTTGGCGGCGGCGTCGATCACGAAGTCGGCGTCGGGCAGCGCGTCCATCGCGGCGGCGTCCCGCAGGTCCGCGGTGAGCACCTCGATGCCCAGCTTCCCGAGCGGATCGCGGTTCGTCTCGCTGCCGGGGCGGATGAAGTTGTCGCAACCCGCGACCTGGTGGCCGGCGCCGGCCAGGCTGCGGGCCACCGTGCTGCCGACGAAGCCGCATATGCCGGTGATGAGGATGCGCACGGAGCGGAGGGAAACAGAGGGCCCCGGCCGGGGGAAGCGGGAAATGGCCTGCCGGGCGGCGCAATTTCGGGGTTGAAAAATCCCACCGGCGCGAAGTCTATGAAGCTTCCGCCCATGTCCATTCGCCCGCGCCATTTCCTGTTGCTCCTCACCCTCGCCGCGGGGCCGGCCTTCGCCGTCGACCGCCTCGTCTCGATCACCGCGCCCGCCGAGGTGCGGCCGGGCGGTGCGGCGATCGTCTCCGTCATGGCCTTCACCGACGCCACGGACGGCGAGCAGATCGGCTTCCTGCATTCCGATTATTCCCTCGATGGCGGCAAGACCTGGACCAACATCACCTACGAGGCGAAAGCGGGGCGGATGCTTGAGCGGGCGGTGACCCTGACCGCGGGGGCCGCGGGCACCAAGATCGTCGTGCGCATGCGCGTGGCGTTCCGCGACGGCAAGGCCGGCGACGTGGACTTCAAGGGCAAGCCGATCGAGTGGGACGGCACCTGGGGCACGTGGCGATCGCCGCCGGCGCGCTTCGCGATCATCTACGTCCGCTGAGCGGCGCCGCGGACCTCAGAGCCGCTGGAAGCGGTATTTGAGCCAGGCCCAGATCCAGTTCGGCGGGTCGCGGAACATGGACACCTTCTTGCCCTCCTTGAAGGAGCGGGAGGTGTATTTGACGGGGATCTCGACGGGCCGGTAGCCCTTGCGGACGAGCTTGATCAGCAGCTCCCAGTCGAAGTCGAAGCGGTTGGCCGTGAACGCAAGGCCGGCGAGGCACTCGCGGCGGAACACCTTATACATGGTGAACGGGTCGCGGAGCGCGAGGCCGAGCGAAACGTCGATCAGGCCGGTGAAGAACCAGTGGCCGGCGTTCAGCACGAACGCGTGGAGCACCTGCTCGTCGAACTTGCGGATGAAGAGGCTGTCGCCGTGGCGCGAGCCGAGGACGAAGGCGTGCGTGTTGGCCGTGAACGGCGCGAGCAGCTTCTCGTAGTCGGCGAGGTCGTATTCGAGGTCGGCGTCCTGGATGAGGAGGACGTCGCCGGTGGCGCGGGCGAAACCGGTGCGGACGGCGCGGCCCTTGCCGCGGGGCCGTTCCTCGAGGACGACCTCGACGCCGGGGCGCCCGCGGCAGCCGAGGACGATGTCGCGCGTGCCGTCGGTCGAATTGCTCTCGACGATGATGACCTCGAGTTCCCAGCCGGCGACGCGCTTGGCCGTGATGGCGTCGAGGGCGGCAGCCGCGGTGGCGCGCTCGTTGAAGATGGGGACAATGACGGAGAGCCGGGGGCGGGCCGGCAGGGGCGGGAGAGCAGGGGCCTTCATGCGGCGGGGCGGAGGATTTTCGCGGCCGGCGCCGGACGCCACAACCAAATGAATCCCGCCAGCAGGAGCACCGCGCCCGCCGCGCCGAGCCACAGCGCGAGCGTGAAGTGCTGCGGCCAGTAACGGAACTCGATGCGGTAGGTGCCGGCGGCGGGCAGAACCACCCCCTTGAAGGCATGGTTGACCCGGAAATAACCCGCCGGCCGGCCGTTCACCGTGACCTGAAAGTCGTCGAGGTAATAGGTCTCGGTCAGCACGGCCACGCCGGGCGCGGGGGCGTCGATGGTGAACGCGGTGTTGTTGGCGGTGAGCTGATAGTCGCGTGCCGGGCGGACGGCGCGCTCCAGCCACGAGGCGCCCGGCGGGAGGCCGGCCGGACCCTCGGCCACGGCCATGGCGCCGTCCGGGAGCGCGAGCCGGTCGCCCGATTCCTGGATCGCGGCGAAGGGCCGGCGATCGCCCTTCAGCACAAGCTGCGCGAAGTCGCGGGGAGTCGCGTAGCCCACGACCCGGTCCGTGAAGAAGGCGCGCGGCCACGCCGTCGGGCTCTGGTAGACGTCGAGGTCGAGCTGCTTGAGCAGCGTGAGGCCCTCGAAGGCGCGCGCCGGGTCGAGGCGGTCGGCGATCCAGTAGCGCACGTTCAGCACGTCGTGCGCGGGGACGAGGACGGGCGCGGCGTCGGCGTCGTTGCGCCAGTTCCAGTTCCAGACGCGCTGCATGCCGAATTCGACGGCGAATTCCTGGTAGTCGCGGCTGCGGACGGCGTCCACGCCGTAGAGCGCCTCCCAGCGCAGCATGATGTTGTAGGAAGGATAGAGCGAATGGCCCCAGGGCGCCACGCGGGTGGGTTCGGCGCCGCGCTGCTCGTTGACGAAGGCCGCCCCCGGCGACGGCGCGTGCAGGTCGGTCCGGAGCGCCGGCACGAAGGCATGGAAGTTGAACATCGTGTCGGGCAGCTGGCAGTGGCGCCACAACAGCAGCGGCAGCCCGACCGCCAGCCCGATGACGAGCAGCCCGGGCCGGGCCAGGCGCATCGCCGTGCGGGCGGCGAGCGGCAGCGCCACCGCAGCCAGGACGAGGGCCGTGGCGTAGCCGATGAAGAACGGGCTCTTCTTCCAGCCGGCGGTGGCGGCGAAGCAGATGGCGATCAGGGCGGCCAGGAGCAGGAAGGCCGCGGCGAGGTGCCGGCCCCCGCCGTCGGCGCGCAAGCGCTCAATGGCGTCCTTCAGCCCGCAGCCGGCCAGCGCGGCGCCGAGCACCAGCAGCACGCAGGAGAAGGTGCTGCCCGTGTGGATGATGTTCCCGACGAAGGGAATTTTTGCGACGACGGCCTCGGGCACCAGCCCGAAGGCGAAGGCGAAGGGTGGCAGGGCGGCCAGCAGCAGCGCGAGACCGGCGCGGTCGCCGCGCCACAGCCGGGGCGCCACCAGCCACCACAGCACGCCGAGCATGAGGAAGAAGTTGAGCGCCGGCGCGACGACGATCTCCTCCGCCACGGCCTGGCGGTAGAAGATGTCGTCGAAGAACCCGATGACCTGCGCGAGCGACAGCGGCACGGCGCCGGGCTTGTCGTAGCCCGTCATCGAGTGCTTCCACGCGACGAGGAAGGACATCCAGCCCGGGGCGGCGAGGAGGGTGAACCCGAGGCCCGCGACCGCGGCCAGCGCGAACACCCGCAGGCGGCGGCCCGCCGCGACCGGCAGGAACAGCAGCAGAAGGGCGCCGGCGAGATTGAGGCCGGCGATGAGCATGAAGGCCTCCTTCATCGTGCCGCTGGTCATGACGAGCCAGTTGGCCGCCACGAGGGCGGCCAGCCAGCCGGCGGCGCGGCGCGGCGCGGCCGCGTGCAGCAGGCCCGCCCAGGCCCAGAGGATGAGCGGCGCGTAGCCGACGCTGAAGTTGGCCGGATGCACGAGGCGGAAGGTGTAGAACGCGATGAAGGCCGAGGTCAGCGTCACCAGCAGCGCGGCGGCGAGGTGGCGCGTGAGCTGCCAGACGATGCCGCCGAGCGCGGCGGCGAAGAGCCAGCGGACGATGAGGAAGCGGACGTCCCAGGCCCAGGCGGCGCCGTCGGCCGCGATGGTGAGGAAGTTGAAGGGGTCGCCGAACATCGTCTGGCCCTGGCCGAGGAGCGGTTCGCCGCAGAGCGACCAGCGGTTCCACAGGGGCAGCTCGCCGTGCGCCAGCGCCTCGCGCTGGGCCACCGGGTAGTAGATGTGCTGGAAGAGCAGCGCACCGGTGTCGGAGCTCATCGTGTTCGTATACATGTAGTCCTCGCTGCCCGGGAGGGTGGGCAGCGAGCCGTAGAGCATAAGGCCGCCGTTGCTGGGCGAGGCGAAGCTGCGGCCGAGGAAGAGGACCGGATGGCACTGGATGACGACGGCGGCGAGGGCCGTCACGGCGATCGCGCGGCCGGGCCGGGCGCGCAGCCAGGCACCGGCCGGCGCGAGCAGGCGCAGCAGGCCGCGGGCGACGGCCGGCGTGCCGAGCACCAGGCCGGCGAGGAAGACGGGCAGGAAGACCGGCCAGCCCAACTCGAACCAGATGCGGCCGTCGCTCTTCAGGACGAGGGGTTCCTTCAGCGCGATCTCGAGCGACGGGTCGCGCGATTCCAGCGTGGTCTGGACGTGGAGGGTGTCGCCGCGGACCTCGAGGCCGGCGATCTCGGGCCCGCCGGAGCGGAAGTCGGACGGGGCGAACCTGTATTTCACGCGGCCCTGGCGGTCGACGATCTGCGCGTGGGAGAAGTCGAAGGCGCCGCCGCCGTCGATCGGGTCGAGGCGCAGGCCCTTGAACTCACCCATCGGCATCATGTAGCGGTAGACGACGGGCGTGGGCTCGACCTTGAGCGGCTGGCGGGAGGAGTCGTTCTCGTTGTAGCCGCGCCCGAGATCCCAGAACAACTGGGTGGTGCCGGGCGAGGTCGACGTGAGCGTGAGGTCGAACAGGTGGTAATCGCGCCGGTCGACGCTGGTCGTCATCATCGGGAGCGCGGCCGCGACCGCGAGAACCGCGGCCAGGGCAGTCGCACGCCAGTCAAACCAGCGCGCACTCATGGACTCGTGAGAGGATGGCTCGACGGACACGGGCCGGGGGACGGGATACGCATGAGAAAGGGCGAGCCAAGCAGCGGGGTGGAGGCAGGTGAAGCGAGAAGTGCGCCGGCTCAGGATGGAGGGCGGGCCGGATACCGGTCGTTCCGCACGTAGATTCGCGCATAACCCAGGTCGCTCAGCAGCTGGTAATGCAGCTTCACGCAAACGCGCAGGAGGGGGAAGGTCTCATGGGCCTGGGTCGCCCGGTCGTGGAACTCGAATGACCCGGGCCCCACAGCGTCCACGAAGAAAACCGGCCGGTTGCGCATGATGTCCTCCAAGTAGCGCGGTCGGTAATAAGTGTCACGCTGGTCCGAGAGCCGGATCTGCCGTTCACTCACCGCCTCGCGCGTGGCCTGGGGCAGGCCGCTCTCGACGCGCAACTGGCAGTTCCAGCCCCCGAGCCGGAGCAGGCGGCCGCTGGCCGCCAGCCAGCAGGCCGGCGGGTGGGCATCCAGCCAGCGGAACGCTTCCTTCAACGGGGGAAGAGAATGCGCCAGGGCGCGCCCGGGGGGCGGTCAGGCCGGACGGCTCAGCCCTTCGGGCGCGTCTTCCACGCCTCGGCAATCTGGCGGATGGTCTCCTCGAGGCTGATGGTGATGTCCCACTTCGGGTAGTGGGCGCGCATCTTGCGCGGGTCGGAGTGGTGGTCCCGCAGTGGCGGGATGGTCGCCGATCAGGACCGCCGCTGACGCCAAGACTCAACGATCTGCCGAATGGTCTCTTCCAAGGATATCGAGAGGTTCCATTTGGGATAATGGGCCCTCATTTTTCTCAAGTCCGAGTAATAGCAGATATGATCCCCGGCGCGGTTCTGGTCCACGTAGGTGTGGACCTGTTCCTTGCCGGAGAACTTCGCGGCGATCTGGAAGGCCTCGAGGATGGAGCAGGAGTTGGCCTTGCCGCCGCCGAGGTTGTAAACCTCGCCCGCGCGGGGCGACCCGACGAACGCGGCCATGAAGCGCGCGACGTCGTGCGAGTGGATGTTGTCGCGCACCTGCTTGCCCTTGTAGCCGAAGATGCGGTATTCGCGGCCCTCGAGGTTGCACTTCACGAGGTAGGAGAGGAACCCGTGCAGCTCGACGCCGCTGTGGTTCGGGCCGGTGAGGCAGCCGCCGCGCAGCGCGCAGGTCGGCAGGTTGAAGTAGCGCCCGTATTCCTGCACCATGACGTCGGCGGCGACCTTCGAGGCGCCGAAGAGCGAGTGCTTCGACTGGTCGATGGTGAATGTCTCCGGGATGCCGTGGGCGTAGGCGGGGTCGGCGTAGTCCCACCGGGTCGGATGCTCGTCCAGCTTGATGAGATTGGGCGCGTCGCCATAGACCTTGTTCGTGCTCATGTGCACGAAGGGCGACTCGGGGCAGGCCTGCCGCGCGGCCTCGAGGAAATTGAGCGTGCCGGTGGCGTTGGTGTCGAAATCGTCGAACGGGATGGCGGCGGCGCGGTCGTGCGAGGGCTGGGCGGCGGCGTGGACGATGACGGCGGGCTTCACCGACCTGACCAGCGCGCGCGCGCCGGCGCGGTCGCGGATGTCGAGCTCGTGGTGCATGAAGCCCTTGAGCTGGCTGGCGAGGCGCTGCTGGTTCCAGCGGGTGTCGCCCTGCGGGCCGAAGAAGACGGCGCGCTGGTTGTTGTCGACGCCATGCACGGTGTAGCCGAGCGAGGCGAAATAAACGCAGACTTCGGAGCCGATGAGGCCCGAGGAGCCGGTGATCAGGATCGTCTTGGCCATGGTAAAAACGAGAGGGTAGCCATACTAGGCGGGTCGGCCATTTCCAGATGATTTTGGTCCGGGCGGGCTCAAAATTCCCAGTGCACGCCGAGGCTCAGGTCGGAGGTCGAGCGGTCGTGATCGCCACGCTGCGAGGCGTGGGATGGAGCTGGTGACGCCTCCGCCGAGGACATCGAGGATGCGGCCCGCGGCGGATGAAGCCCCGGAGGCCGGTTCCGTCACTGCCGCGTCTCGTAAACCCAGGGGTTGGCCTCGAGCCAGCGCAGGGTCCTGATGATGCCCTGCTCGATGGTGAGCTTCGGCTTCCAGCCGGTGGCCTGGACCTTCCTCGTGTCGAGGAAGATGAAGGGGTTGTCGCCGATCCAGCCGCGATCGCCGCCGGTGTATTCGAGCTTCGGCTTGAGGCCGAGCGCGGCGCAGATATGGCCGATGCTCCGGTTGACCTCGACGTATTCGGGCGTGCCGAGGTTGTAGACCTGCGTGCGATGCTTCGCGTCCTTCGCCGTGGCCTTGCGCGTGACGTGCAGCATCGCATCGAGGCAATCCTGCACATAGAGGTAGCTCTTGCGCTGGCGGCCGTCGCCGAGGACGCGGAGGTGGCCGGGGTGCTCAAGCAACTGCCGGTAGAAGTCGAAGACGTGTCCGTGCGTGTAGCGTTCGCCGAGGATGGAGACGAAGCGGAAGAGGTAGGCTTCGTCGAGCTGGCCGCCCTCCGCATAGGACGAGATCAATCCCTCGCCAGCGACCTTGGAGGCGGCGTAGAGGGAGGTCTGCACCGGGAACGCGTCGGTCTCGGGCGTGGGCCGGTCCGGGGTGACGAGCGCCTCGCCGTAGACCGAGCCGGTGGAGGAGAAGGCGATGCGCTTCACGCCGTTGGCGCGCATGGCCTCGAGGACGTTGAAGGTGGCGACGGTGTTCTGCTGGAGATCCTTCTCCGGGTGCGACCAGCCGTCCTTGATGTCGGCGTTGGCGGCGAGGTGGAAGACGAAGTCGGCGCCCTTCATCGCGGCGGTCAGCGCGGGCAGGTCGAGATTGTCGCCGCGCGCGAGCTTGAAGCGCGGCAGCTTGAGCGCGCCCGCGAGGAAGCGCGCCTGGCCGGTGGAGAGGTTGTCCCAGCCGGTGACGGCGACCCCGTCGGCGAGGAGCCGGTCGGCGAGATTGGAACCGATGAATCCGGCGGCGCCGGTGATGAAGGCATGCTGCATGGAAGGATCAGGCCGGCAGTTTCCGGGGGCGGGGTTTCAGCACGCAGCTGATGACGAGGTTGCAGAAAACGAACGGCAGGAAAGGCAGGGGGAAATGGGACCGCCGTTCGATGGTGAACCAAGGATGCAGCTCCTCCAGGATCTCAGGCACAAGGTTGATGTGCTCGCGTCCGTAGAACTCGGCGTAGGGGGCGGTGAAATGCCGATACCAGACGCGCTGGGCGGAGAGCCGGCGCGCCAGGCCGTAGGCCGGGCTGCCCTCGGTCGGGATGACGATGAGGAGGCGGCCGGTCTCCTTGTTGATGAGCCGGTGGAGTTCCGCGAGACAGGCCGGCAGGTCCGGCAGGTGTTCGAGCACATGGATGGCAAGGATGCGGTCGAAAAAGCCGTCGGCGAAGTCCATCCGGCGCTGGCAGTCGCCGACGATGGTCTGCACCACCGGATAGCGCCGGCGGATGTCGGCGGCCATGTTCTCGCGATATTCGTTGCAGTAGTAGTTGCGGGCCTGTTCCGGCGTCAGCTTTTCGTAGTCGAGGTGCTCGCCCAGGCCGGCACCGATCTCCAGGGTGGTGCGGAAGCCCGGGGGGGAATGGCGGACGGGCCAGTCGTGGTTGAACCGCTCGACGAGGCCGTAGCGGGAGCGCCCCGCCAGCTCCTCGTGCCAGAGCTTCATGAACTGGTCGCTGCGGACTTGCTGCTCGGGGGTGAGCGGCGGGAGGATCTTCGGCCACTTGGAGGTCGGCATGACGGGGATCAGCGGCGCGGTTCGGGTCCGGCGGGCCGGCCGACGGGAATGAGGACGGAAGACAACATCAGTCCCATTCATTGCGGGGCGGATGGAGAAAATCAACTCTGCGCGCGGGTCGCCGGGCGGGCAAAAATTGGTTGGCAACGCCGGGGTCCGCCCGTTGATTGTCGCCGATGACCCAAAGCCAAGTCCCCGGCCAGGCCGCGGATCCGAGCATGCGCGCCGCGCTGCTTTTTTTCTGCCTGCTGGCGGGTTTGGGCATCTGGTCGGTGGCCTCGGGCTGGCGGGCGCGGGAACAATCCTCCGCGACGGGGCGCGAGGTCCAGACCCTGCTTTCCGCGCAATTCATCCAGCAGGACAACGATTTCTCACCGGCCTATCCCACTCCGGTGTTGGGCCGGCCGTGGTCGATCCCGGTGGAATTCCCGCTCTATCAGTGGACGGCGGTCGTGCTCAGCAACCTGACCGGACACGAACTGGCCGGCACCGGCCGCGTGCTGGGGCTGCTGTGCTTCTACCTCGCCCTGCCGGCATTGTTCCTGGCGGTGCGGGACTCCGGGCTGACGCCGACCGGCAGTTTGATCGGGCTGGGACTGCTCGCCGGGAATCCCTTCTGCCTGAATCAGGCCGCCGCGTTTCAGTGGGATGGCATGGCGGTGATGTTTGGCGCGTGGTTTCTGGCGGGAGTCATGCGCGGTCTGACGACAGGGCGTCGTGTCTGGTTCGGGCTGGCGATCCTTGCCGGCGCGGCCGCCGGTGCGATCCACGCCCGCACGCTCGGGGTTTTTCATCTGCTGGTGTTGGGCGGGTCGGGATTCTGGCTCTGGCGCCGCCGGGGGGGCGCCTTTTCCTGGGCCGCGGGCGCGTGGTGGCTGGCCGCCGGGCTGCTGCCCTGGGCCGCGGCCGGGGGCTGGATGCATCATGCCGCGGGCATCCGGCAACTGAATGCCAACGTCCAGCATCTGCCGGCCATCGGCATGACCGGGCCGGATTTCCTCGGCGCGCCCTCGTCGACAGACCTGATGGGCCGCCAGCTGAGCCTGATCGGGGCGCAAGCGGTGTGGTGGCCGCTGCTGCTCATCGGCGCAGCGTTGGCGATCACGTTCAGCGAACGCTGGTGGCGGCAGGTGGGGGTGTGGACCGCAGCCTTTTTTGTGTGGCTGCTGCTGTTCCCGCCAGCGGGCGGGCCGCATTTGCACGAGGCGATGGCCGGCCTGGTCTGCCTGCTGGTCGCCTTGGGACTGGCGTTGGCGGGTTTGTTCGACGCCGCGCTGCCCCGCTGGGCGGGTCCGGCCGGGTTGCTCGTGTTTGGCGCCCTCGGCGCCATCCAAGTCCACCGCGCGCCGCCCGTTCCCCGCTCGCCGTCCCCGCTCGAGCAGCTGGGCCAGGCGCTCCAGCAAGCCGTCCTGTCCGACGCCTACCTGGTCACGCAGGCGGCGCCGGACACCGGCCTGCAGCTGCCGCTGGCCGCCCAGCGCCGGACTCTGAACCTGACCCAAGCCCAGATGGAAAACGAGGCGGAGCTGCAGGCCGCCTTGACCGCGATGGGGAATGAGCCGCTCGGGGCGGTCGTCCTGAATGAAAACACCGCTCCGCCCGCCGATCGGGTGACGCGCATTGCCCAGCAGGCCGGGCTGGAATTGCAGCGGGTGTTCACCTATCGGGAGTGGATCGTCTACCTGCCGAAGCACGTGGTCCGCCCGGCGCTCGACCAGCTCCTGCTCGGGGGCTTGCCCGAGATCGTGCTGGCGGCGGAGATGCTGCCGGCGGCGGACGCGCTGGCCGGCGACTGGAAGGAGATGGGCAAACTGTGGGGCTTCCAGCGCGCCATCTTCCGATACATGCAGCCCCGTCCCGTCAGTTTCTATTCCAGCTTCGGCCCCAGCGTCATGGGGGACGACAACGGGGAGGAATGGTTCAACGCGCACCCCACGACGCGGCTGCGCTTCCAACTGCCGCCCGGTGAGCACCGCTTGCAGACCCGGGTGATGATGCAGCCGGGAACCTTCGATCCGGCGCTGCCGCCGGCGGAGCTGAGCGACGGCGTGGAGTTTCAACTGGCGGCGGTCGGGGCCGACGACGACCGCAAGGTGCTGCACACCCGGTTGATCGACCCGGCGCGCAATGCGGCGGATCGCGAGCCGCAGCCGATCGATCTGCGCTTCACCCTGCCGGCGGAAACGGAACTGGAGATATCCTTCGGACCCGGCCCGGCCCGAAGGACCAATCGCGACTGGGTTTATCTCGGCCGCCTGCGGATCGACTGACCCGCCGGGGCGATTACAGCCTGAAACCGGCGGCGGCGGCGTCCTTGGCGAACATCTTGACGGTGTCGAGGGAGAGCGCGGTGAGGTCCATGCCATACATCTTGGCGGCCTTGCCGAGGATGTCGTGGGGGACGGTGACGATGGCGCAGCCGGATTCCTCGGCCTGGAAGAGGTTGAGCACCTCGCGGACGCTGGCCCAGAGCAGCTCGGCCTTGGGCTGGCCGGCGAGGAGGGCGCGGGAGGCGCGCATGATGGGCAGGGGATCGACGCCGGTGTCGGCGATGCGGCCGGCGAAGACGGAGACGACGGAGGGGACGGCGGGGTTGAGCGCGGCGGCGACGCCGGCGACCTGCTCGAGGGTGAGGAGGGCGGTGAGGTTGAGCTTCACGCCCTGGGCGGCGAGTTCCTTGATGAGGGGGAGGCAGGAGGCGCCGACGGAGTTGGTGATCGGGATCTTGACGTAGACGTTCGAGCCCCAGGAGGCGATCTTGAGGGCCTGGCGCTTCATGTCGGCGAGGTCGTCGGTGAAGACCTCGAGGGAGATGGGCTTGGCGGTGACGGTCTGGAGGATGTCCTTGGAAAAGGCCTCGTAGTCCTTGATGCCCGCCTTGTTCATGAGGGTCGGGTTGGTCGTCAGGCCCTTGATGTAGGGCTTGGCGTAAAGGTCGAGGATGCCGGCCTTGTCGGCGCCGTCGGCATAGATCTGGATCTTCAGGTCGTTGAGGGATTTCATGCAGTCAGGGGGATTTTGGGGGCGGATTGAATGGGTCGGCTTCAAGAGTGGGCAAGGATAATCCCGGCCACGTCGGCAGGGCGGGCAGGGCTTGCCGTCGCGCACGACCCGACGTTGAGGGTCCCCTCACGGTGAGGAAGACGGCGGGTCGGAGCCAAACGCGCCGGTCAGGAAATGATCCAGCCGCACCGGGCGGGTGCGGCTGAATCGAGAACCGGCTTCGGAGCCGGGGTCACTTCCTGGCGACAACGCGCTCCCACTTGGTCTGGTTGACCTTGAGGTCGGGGTGGGAGACGAAGAGGTGCCAGACGACGGCCTGGAAGGCCTCGGAGTGCGGGGTGAGGTTGTTCGGGTTCACCGTGGGCACGATGACGCAGGCGTCGGCCTGGGTGGCGGTGTAGCCGCCGTCCTTGCCGAGGATGCCGATGACGCGCGCGCCGACCTGCTTGGCGAGCTGGATGGCCGAGATGAAACCGGGGGAGACGTTCTGCTCGAGGTTGCCGCCGCCGACGGAAAGGATGAGGAGGCAGTCCTTGGCGTTGAGCCTGGAGCCGCGGAGCCACTCGACGAAGACGGTGGCCCAGCCCTCGTCGTTGGTGCGGGCGGTGAGCTCCGAGACATTGTCGGTGGGGGCATAGCATTCGATGCCGGCGATCTTGCGGAAATCGTTGACGGCGTGCGAGGCGTTGGCGGCGCTGCCGCCGACGCCGAGAATGAAAAGACGGCCACCGCGGGAACGGGCGCCAACCAGCTCGGCGACGCACTTTTCGCAGTCGGCGGGATTGAGTTTCGAGACGATCTCAGCCGTCTCTTTCAGGTGTTGGATGGAATAGGACATGCGGGTCAGCGGACAGGAAAACGGTTTCGGAGAAGCTGGTCGAGTTCCTTCAGGCCCGCGGGGGAGCCGATCTCGTAGAAGCGCTCCGGCAACTCGTAGCCGGCAAGCTCGCCGCGGCGGCAGAGGCCGGCCTGGATGGCGGCGAGGTCGACGACGGCATCGCGCGGATAGGGGGCGAAGGCGCCGGCGCGGAAGAGGCCCAGGCCGTAGTCGATGTGGCGCATCTGCGGGGGCTTTTCGGTCTTGGAGTAGAGTTTGATGCGGCCGTCCTCGAACCAGACGTTGCTGGCGTCGTAAGCCTCGCGATTCTCGAACACGGTCATGAGTCCCGCTTTGCCGGAGGCGAGGAAGGCGCGGCCCACGGCCTGGTAATCCACCGGCAGGTAGCTGTCGCCGTAGAGCACATAGAAGCTGTCGCCCAGCTTCGGCAGGGCGCGGATGAGCGCGCCCCCGGTGCCGAGGAGCCGGGGGCCGTCGAACGAGTAATCGATCTGCACGCCCCATTTGGAGCCGTCGCCGTATCGCTCGACGATCAGCTCGCCGAGGTGGCCCACGCAAAGCACGATCCGGGTGAGGCCATTCTGCTTCAGCAGACGGAGCTGGTGATTGAAGAAGGGCTCGCCCGCGACCTCGACGAGGAGTTTGGGAATCTTCGCGGTCACGGGGCGCAGGCGGGTGGCCAGGCCGCCGGCCAGCAGGGCGACCGGCCGGGCGGCGGGATTCATGGGTTCAGAAGGCGACATAGATGAACGGCTCCGCCGGCAGGAAGATACGGTAGAGGAAATAATGGAGGAGGCCGCCGACCACCAGCCCGAGCAGGAAGCGAAAGAACGGACGCTGGAAGGCCCGGTGAGCCAAAAAACGCCGCATGAAATCGTTCATGGCGGGGGAGAAGGTTGCATGGTCAGGATCTGCGCGGCGATCAGCTCCGCCAGTTTGGCGCCCCCGCTCGGAGCGAGGTGGCGGCGGTCCACGTAATCTTCCCCGGTGTAGCCGAAGCCTGCGACCAGGGCGCGAATGCCGTATCGGGTCCAGACCGCCTCGGCTACGCGGTAGGCGGTCTCGTCCCGACTCAATTCGTCGGCCGTGAGCTGGTTGCGATAATAGGGGCAGTCGATGGAAAAGATCATCAGGGTGCATGGCCGCAGGTCCGGCACAATGGTAGCCTCGATGGTGGTGTCCAACGCGTCCCAAACCACGGGATTCTTTATCCATTGGCCGGTGTCATCCAGCGTTAGCAGCCGTTCCGTGGAGGCCCGGGCGAGGCGCATTTCCCCGGCGTTGTTGTGCGAAAAGCGCCGCGCGACCGGTGGCAGCGGCGGTTCGCGATCGGGCACCTTGTTCCGGGGCGCCCACGGCGTCCACCGGGCGACGGAATTCCATACGGTGAAAACATGGTGGTATCCGACATGGTTCCAAAGATCCTGAAAATGCAGCCAATGATTGAGCCGGGCCGCGCGCTTGATCTCCAGTTGCTTCTCCCGGGTCGCCGGATAATTCTGGGCCAGCCATTTGGCGATGGTGCGATCCCGCGGCGCATACGGCTGCAGCTTGCCGGCCGCCGCCGCCTCCCAATAGAGGTATCCATAGATGCTGCCCACCGGCAGCCCGCAGGTGTCCGGGGCGGTGTTGGCGATGAAGATCAGCGGGATGCCGCGCCGCTGCAGCGCTTCCGCCACCAGCGCGGCGCCCTCCGTGGGGAGGGCTCCGCGAAAAGACAGATTGATGACGGCGTAGCGGGGGCCCAACAACGCTTGCAGCCGGTGGCTCCACAATTCCTCCACCGGCTGGCCCGCGCCGTTGAGGATCGAATTGCCCCCGACGATCACGAGAATCTTGCCCGGGGACCAACGAGCAAGCGCGAGCCTTTCCATCGTGGCATACGTCGGATAGTAAAGGGACTCGGGGCTGATGCTCCAATAGAACCGCTCGAACTTTGCGGGCTTGGAGCAACGGGCCGCCTCGCGGCCCAGCGCGACAGCGAGGAGAAACCCGACGGCGACGCCGGCAAAGAACAGGTGATCTTTCCACGCGATGGCTTTCATCGATAATCGAGGCCCAAGGCCTGGGCGGCCAGCAGGGCGGCTTCGGTGGGTTCATAGAAGAAGAGCAGCCAGCCAAATGCGACAAAAAGGAGCGTCAGGGCCCAGCCGGCGACCGGCACCTTGGCGAAGAACCAGCCCAGAGCCCGGCCGACCGGGCCCAATGCCGTGACATACGACGAATTCACGGCCAGCCCCACCCCGTGCCACAGGCCCCAGAGGACGAAGTTCCAGGCCGGCCCGTGCCACAGGCCGCAGAGGGCGAACGCAAGCAGACCATTGGCGAGCTTGCGTCCCAGGCCGAGCCGGTTGCCGCCGAGCGGAATGTAGATGTAATCACGGATCCAGGTGCTCAGGGAGATGTGCCAGCGCTGCCAGAAATCCTGCAGGCTGGTGGCGAGGTAGGGGTAGTTGAAATTTTCCGGCAGGCGCACGCCCATCATCCGGGAAAACCCGATCGCCATGTCGCTGTAGCCGCTGAAATCGAGCAGAATGCGGGCGCCGAGGGCGGCGATCAGGAGCCACGTTTCGCCCTGGCTCAGGTAGCCCGCCACATGGGGCTGCTGGTAGAAATTGATCATCTGCGTCAGGTTGTCGGCCAGGACCAGTTTTTTGGCCAGCCCGAGGGTCACGCGCAGGGCGCCGGCGGTCACATCGGCGGTGCCCACTCCGGCCAGGCCGAGCGGCAACTGGGCAGTGAAGTCCTGATAGCGCTTGATCGGGCCGGCCACGAGGGACGGGAAATAGATGGCGAACAGGGCGAACACGTGCGGCCGCCGGATCGGTTCCTGGCCACGGCGGACCTCGATGAGGTAATGGACGAACTCGAAGGCGAAGAAACTGATGGCCAGCGGCGGGGCGGCCGGGAGCAGGGCGGCCGTCTGCGCGGCGGCCGCCGCCCCGAGGCCCGGATGGATGGCGCCGAGAACCTGGGCGCTGAAGAACAGCGCATATTTGCAGCCGCCGAGCGCCGCCACGTTGAGGACGACGGCTGCGGTGATCAGCCCGCGGTGCCGGCTGAGGGCCGCGAAGTAGGTGCACAGGCCGAGGAGAACGATCGGCATCACGCCGGCCGGGCCGGCGAAGTGGCCGTGAAACACGACGCAGCCGGCCAGCAGCCACGCCGCGCGCCAGGCCGGCCGCCGGAGCAGCCAATGGACGGGAAAAAACACCCCCGAGAACAGGATGAACCAGTAGGTGTTGAAGATCATCGCCCAGCGCCTGACCGGGATCAGTTCTGCGCCACCACCTTCGTGCCCTCGAAGTCGAACCGGAACCGGACCTCCTGCAGGCCTTTTTCGCGCATGGCCTGGCGGAGCTTCGTGTTGTCGGCGGCGTAGAACATGAGGAAGCCGCCTCCGCCGGCGCCGATCAATTTGCCGCCGAGGGCGCCGTGCTTCATGGCGTGGTCATACCAGTCGTTGATCAGCTGGTTGCTCATGCCCGCGCTGCGGGCTTTCTTGCGCTGCCAGTGGAGGTCCATCAGGCGGGCGAACTCGTCGAGCCGTCCGGTCTCGAGCGCCTCGAGCGAGCGCCACCCGAGCTCCTTGGTGAAATGGAGGCTCAGCAGCATCTCCTTGTCGTGCTGCTTCGAGCGCTCGTTCTGGTCGCGCAGGATCGCCGACGCGGAGCGCGAATAGCCGGTGAAGAAAAGCAGCAGGTTGTCCTCGAGGTTGTAGAGCGTGTCCTCGGCGATCCTGACCGGCCGGTATTCGACGCGGCCGTCGGGATGGAAGGTGAAGGCGGTGATGCCCCCGATGGCGGAGATATACTGGTCCTGCTTGCCGATCGGCTCGCCGAGCTTGTCGATCTCGATGTGGCAGGCCTGCTCGGCCAGTTCCGCCGGGGAGACATGGTGCTTGTTGGCGGCGTGCAGGACCTTGAGCAGCGCGGTGGTGAAGCTGCCCGACGAGCCCAGCCCGGTGCCGCCGGGGATGTCGGCCATCGAGGTGAGCTCGAGCGAACGGCCGTCCATGCCGAGCAGGCCCATGGCCTCGCGTATGATCGGGTGCTCCAACTGCGCGGCCGTGGCCACGCGTTCCAGCTTGGAATACTTCACGATCAGGTCCGGCACGAAGGTGCGGTGCAGCGTGAGGTAGACATACTTGTCGAGCGCGCCGGCGATGAGGAAGCCGCCGTGCTCGCGGTAGTAGGAGGGCAGGTCGGTGCCGCCGCCACCGAGGGAGATGCGCAGGGGGGAACGGGTGATGATCATGAAAGGGGTGCGGGGTTCACCGGATAGCCGCTGGCCCGGTAGATCTGCTCGACGATATCGAGGGTGCGGATGCCGTCGGGCAAGCCGGGATTCGGCGCGCGGTCGCCGCGGATATCCTCCTCGAACGCGGCCAGTTCCCGTGTCCACGAGTCATCGGTGCCGGGATAGTCCCACACGGTGGTCTCGGGCGGGCCCATCTGCGGCAGCATCCGGTAGCAGGTGCAACGCTCCGGACCGTAGCTGCCGCCGAGGCCGTCGATCGCGACCTTGGCGTCGCGACCGTAGAGTTCGAGGGAGAAGAGGTTCTTCCACTCGGTGCAGCTGACGTGCAGCCAGGCGGTCTGGCCGCCGGCGGTGCGCAGCGAGAGGAAGGCGTTGTCGTCCACCGGCATGTCCCAGAAGAAAGTGGCCGCGTGGCCGCCGATCTGGGCGAACTCGCCCAGGAACCAGCCGGCGAGGTCGATGAGGTGCGCGCCCTGGTCGATGAGCTCGCCGCCGCCGGAGAGCATCGGGTTCGCGCGCCACTCGCGGTCGTAACCCTTGCGGCCGCCGTGGCCGTAGCGGCCGCGCAGGAACATCATCGGGCCCAGCACGCCGGACTCGAACAGCTCGCGGGCCTTCTGCAGCGCCGGGTGGAACCGATGGTTGTAGCCCAGCCGGACCTTCACCCGGGCCGGTGCCGCCGCAGCCTGCAGCGAACGGAGCTGGCCGGAGTTGAGCGCCCCGGGCTTCTCGATGAGCGCGTGCTTGCCGGCCCGCACCGCCGCGAGCGCCAGCGGCGCGAGCGCGCCGTTGAGGGTGGAGACGATGACGGCCTGGACGGCGGGATCGGAGAGGGCTTGCTGGAAATCCGTCGTGGCGACCGCGCCGGCGTGACCCCGGGCCAGCTCGCCGGCCCGGATGGCATCGAGATCGCAGGCATAGCGCAGCTGGCCGGGAGCGAGGGCGGCGGCGCGCTTGCGACCGATGAGGCCGCAGCCGATGATGGCGAACCGGAGCGGGGAGTCGGCGGTCATTTCTTCAGCCGGTCCCCGGGCACGATGCGGCGGAGGGTGTAGACGTCGCCGGTGGCCAGGGCGCGGAATTTTGCCGGTTCCTTCCACGGATCCCATTTCGCGCTGACGAGCTTGCCGGTGATGCCGTCGCTCTCGGGGCTGGCGAGGAAGACGCAGAGGGCGCCGCCAGCCTTGGGGTCGTCCGCGCCCTCCTCGGACCACTTCCGGTTCCTGGCGAAAAAGCCGGCGCCGACCTTGTCCGCGCCGGCCTCGAGCACCTGCTGGGTGAGACGGGTGCGGAGGGCGCCGGGGGCGACGGCGTTCACGTCGATCTTGTTCGCGCGGTATTCCTCGGCGAGGGTCTCGGTCAGGCGGACGACCGCGGCCTTGGTGGCGGCGTAGGCGGCGAAGCGCGGCATCGGGTTGGTGGCGCCGCCGCCGGAGATGTTGATGATCTTGCCGGAGCCAAGCGGCTTCATCGCGCGCACGGCGTGCTGGCAGACCAGAAGCGCGCCGGTGACGTTGATGGCCCAAGCCTGGTTCCATCCGGCGAGGGCGACCTCCTCAGTCGGGCCCATGGGGCCGTAGATGCCGGCGTTGTTGACGACGACGTGGAGCGGGCCGAGCTGCGCCACACGGGCGAAGAGCGCGGCGACGCTGGCGGGATCGGACACGTCGCAGGCCAGGCCGACGAGCTGCTGGCCGGGGCGGAGAGACGGCCGCAGGGCGGCCGCGGCGGCGGCGACGTCGTCGGCCGTGCGCGCGCAGAAGACGACGTTGGCCCCCTCGGCGAGGAAGGCCTCGACGATATGGCGGCCAAATCCCTGGCTGCCGCCGGTGATGAGAGTGTTGTATCCGGGCAGTTTCATGGTCGTCCGACAGTGAGATAGACAATGCCGGGGGCGGAAACCACCGCTTTCTCGACGAGACGGTTGGCGTCGACGACGACGGGGCGGGCCATGGAGGCGAGCAGGGGGGGCCAGGGCAGATCCCGAAATTCCGGCCACTCGGTGCAGATGACGACGGCGTGGGCGCCGCGCAGCGCGTGGTCGGCGGAGGCGGCGAGAGTGAGATCGGCGTGGTCGGCGTCGGTCGTGCGGATGAGCGGGTCGTAGGCCCGGACCGTGACGCCTGCCGCAATCAACCGGCGGCAGAGCTCGACCGCGGCGCTGCGGCGGAGGGTATCGGTGTTGGGCGTGTAGGCGAGACCCAGCACGGCGACGGCCGGCCGGGGCACGCCGGCCAGCGCGGACTGCAGCTTGCGAAAGGCCCAGCCGCGGTGGCGGTCGTTGCTTTCCTTGATGGCGGGAATCAGGGCGAGGGGGATCTTTTTTGACTCGCCGAGCTTTGTCAGCGCCACGACGTCGCGGGCCAGTGTGCCGCCGGCAAAAGGGCCGCCCGGCCCGAGGTAGGCGCGCGGTCCGATGCGCGGCTCGCTCTTCAGGCCGGCGGCCACTTCCTGGGCGTCGGCGCCCACGCCGTC
>Ga0187894_10002796_pt1 | contig 20461 bp, 18 predicted proteins | sample GBC1701081metaG_FD_136650 | JGI IMG/M metagenome (GOLD analysis project Ga0187894, IMG submission 136650) | White microbial mat communities from a lava cave in the Kipuka Kanohina Cave System on the Island of Hawaii, USA - GBC170108-1 metaG ...
ACTCCGGAAGAATTTGATGAAGCCTTGAACCGCGGCCTTCATGCCTCACCCATTCATGAGGTATTGGTGGAAAAGAGTATTATGGGCTGGAAAGAATACGAGCTGGAATTGCTTCGTGATGGAGTTGGTAATGTGATCATCATCTGTTCGATTGAAAATTTCGATCCAATGGGCATCCACACCGGTGACTCCATCACAGTGGCTCCCGCCATGACATTGCCCGACACGGTGTATCAGAAGATGCGCGACCTCGCCATCAGGATGATGAATGGCATTGGAAAATTTGCGGGTGGTTGTAATGTACAGTTCTCGGTGAATCCGGAAAATGACGACATCATCGGAATTGAAATTAACCCGCGTGTGTCGCGGTCGTCAGCACTCGCATCAAAAGCTACGGGTTATCCAATCGCGAAGATTGCCGCTAAACTCGCAATCGGATATAACCTCGATGAATTAAAAAACGCCATCACCGGAACCACTACAGCATACTTTGAGCCTGCCCTGGATTACGTGATCGTAAAAATACCACGCTGGAATTTTGATAAATTTCAGGGTGCTGATCGAAAGCTTGGCCTTCAGATGAAATCGGTGGGCGAAGTGATGGGCATCGGAAGAAATTTCCAGGAAGCTTTGCAAAAGGCTTGTCAGTCGCTTGAAATCAGGAGAAATGGTTTGGGTGCGGATGGCAAACAACTCACAAACCAAGCTGACTTACTATACAGTTTAGAACACCCGAGTTGGAACAGACTTTTTCATATTTATGATGCTATGAAGCTTGGCATCTCGATGAAAACAATTCAGAAACTTACAAAAATCGATAAGTGGTTTTTAGAGCAGATTTGGGACCTGATTGAATTCGAAACAGAAATTGAAAAACACCAGCTCAATACACTTCCTGCTGAGCTGATGAGAAAGGCAAAAGAAAAAGGATATGCCGATCGCCAGATTGCACACCTATTGAAATGCCTGGAAAGTGAAGTACACAAGAAGCGCAGGGAAATGAACATCAACCGCGTTTACAAGTTGGTTGATACCTGTGCGGCAGAATTTGAAGCCAAAACACCTTACTATTACTCCACGTTCGATTCTGAAAATGAATCGATGGTATCAAATAAGAAGAAAGTAATTGTGTTGGGCTCAGGTCCTAACCGAATCGGACAGGGAATTGAGTTTGATTACTCGTGTGTACATGGAATTCTGGCAGCTAAAGAATGTGGTTACGAGGCTATCATGATCAACTGCAACCCGGAAACTGTTTCTACTGATTTCGATATTGCTGATAAATTATACTTCGAACCCGTGTTTTGGGAACATATCTGGGACATCATCCAGCACGAAAAACCAGAGGGTGTGATCGTTCAGCTTGGCGGACAAACCGCACTGAAGCTGGCAGAGAAACTGCACAAGTATGGTGTGAATATCTTAGGCACGTCATTCGAAGCGCTTGACCTGGCTGAAGATCGTGGAAGTTTTTCAACACTCCTGAAAGAACTCAGCATTCCATACCCCGAGTTTGGAGTAGCCCGCGATGCAGATGAAGCGCTGGAAGTTTCCAAAACAATCGGTTTTCCGTTACTCGTTCGCCCTTCGTATGTACTGGGTGGACAGAGTATGAAAATCGTGATCAACGAAAAAGAACTCGAAAATCATATTCTCGACATCTGGAAACACTTGCCTGAGAATAAAGTCCTCCTCGATCACTTCTTAGATGGCGCCATTGAAGCGGAGGCCGATGCGATTTGCGATGGTGAAGATGTGTACATCATCGGCATTATGCAGCACATCGAACCAGCCGGCATTCACTCAGGCGATTCGTACGCGGTCCTTCCTCCTTACAACTTAGGCGATTTTATAATCAAACAAATTGAAAGTTATACGAAACGAATTGCGATTGCACTAAAAACTGTAGGGCTAATCAACATCCAGTTTGCTATCAAGAACGATAAAGTGTACATCATTGAAGCAAACCCGCGCGCCTCACGTACCGTACCTTTTATCTGCAAAGCATACGATGAGCCCTACGTAAACTATGCTACCAAGGTAATGCTGCGTGAAAAGAAAGTGAAAGATTTTACTTTTACACCGACACGTAAAGGCTACGCTATTAAAGAGCCGGTTTTCTCTTTCAGTAAATTCCCGGAAGTGAATAAGGAACTTGGCCCTGAAATGAAGTCGACCGGTGAGTCAATTTATTGTATTGATGACCTCATGGATGATTATTTCATGAAAATTTACAGTGAACGAAACCTCTATTTAAGCCGTTAAAAGAAAGTACTATCTTTGATTTATGTTCCGGTTACTGTTAATCTTTTCACTTGTTTTCTATGTGCTTTACAAGTTTGGTTTTTTCCGTGCGTTATCCGGGGAAGCCCGCAGGCAGCAAAATTTTGACCGCAAGCCGCCAAACAGTAATGTGAATGTGGATGCAGTACCTCCTAAAGAAAAAAAACGTTCAGGATTTAAGGGGGGCGAATATGTGGATTACGAAGAGATAAAATAAATCTCAAAGTCGTCTGACCACTTTTTGCTGAGGTGTAGAGTGGTCTGACGACTCTCTTACGCAAAGAAAATGAAAATTCATTTCTATAAATACCAGGCTACCGGCAATGACTTTGTGATGATTGATAATCGGTCAGGTCAGTTTTCATTTTCAAGTGATCAAATCAAAAAAATTTGCGACCGTAGGTTTGGCATTGGTGCCGATGGCATCATGCTGATCGAAAAACATCCCACGCTTGATTTCAACCTTATCTACTACAACAGCGATGGCTCATCAAGTTTATGTGGAAACGGCAGTCGCGCGGCCATGCACTTTGCTTCTTTTTTAGAAATGGTGAACGGTCGCGCTGAATTCAACGCATATGACGGAAACCACCATGCTGAACTACTTGCCACCGGTATTGTACGATTGAAAATGAATGACACAAAAGATTTGTCTGCCTTGGGCAATGATTTTCAGATCAACACAGGCTCGCCTCACCTGATTCGGTTTGTAGAAGAGGTGGAGAACTTTCCGGTTTTAGAAGAGGGCAAAAAAATCCGCTATAGCGATACGTACAAAGAAAAAGGTATCAACGTAAATTTTGTAGAGTTACTTCCCAACAATACCATTTTTGTTCGTACCTATGAGCGAGGCGTAGAAAATGAAACGCTTTCATGCGGCACGGGTGTTACTGCAGCCGCATTGGCTGCTTCTTTAAGTGGATACAAATCACCGGTTTCGGTAAAGACATTAGGCGGTGAGCTCTCCGTTGAATTCAAATCCGGACAATCTGCCGCACAGACCGGTACATTTCAGGATATTTTCCTCGTTGGCCCTGCCAAAATGGTGTTTCAAGGCGAATTGGAACTATAATTGAGCAACTCCTAACCTGCCTGCCGGTAGGCAGGTCGAAAAATCGAATTAACTTTAAGCCCATTTTTACCTCACCCCTCCAGCCTCCCCTCTCCAATTGGAGAGAGGAGGTGTCCGGAGGACGGTGGGGTGAGGTAATACAAACTATTTTATGCTTCAACTCATTGCCAAACTCTTCGGAACCAAGTCCCAAAAAGATATAAAACTCATCATGCCCCTGGTGGAGGAGACTATACAAGAAGGTCAAAAACTAACCAGCCTTTCGCATGATGAATTGAGAAACCAAACCCGCCAGGTACAGGAAGCCATCAATCAGGAGTTAAAAGAAATTGATGACCAACTGGCTGCCCTCCACAAACAAATTGCAGACAGTCCAGACCTCGGTATACAAGAAAAGGAATCCATTTTCGCTCAGATTGACAAACTGGAACTTGATCGTAATGAAGAACTGGAAAAAGTTCTCATAAAGGTATTGCCAAAGGCATTTGCCATAGTAAGAGAAACCGCCAGGCGCTTCAAGGAAAACGAATACCTCGAAGTGACTGCCAACGACTTCGATCGTGAACTTTCGGGTCGTTATGAAAATATAAAAATCGCAGGCGACAAAGCGCACTGGCAAAACCGCTGGATGGCCGGTGGCACGATGATTACCTGGGATATGGTGCACTACGATGTGCAGATCATTGGTGGTATTGTGTTGCACCAGGGAAAAATTTCTGAAATGGCAACTGGTGAAGGAAAAACTTTGGTGGCCACATTCCCGGCATTTCTAAATGCATTAGCGAAACGCGGGGTACATATTGTAACGGTAAATAATTATCTGGCATCTCGCGACAGCGAATGGATGGCACCCATCTTTCAATTCCACGGAATTTCTGTTGATTGTATTGATAAGCATGAACCCAACTCAATTGCCCGCAGAAATGCCTACAAAGCAGACATCGCTTACGGAACCAATAATGAATTCGGTTTCGATTACCTGCGCGATAACATGGCACGTGAACCTGAAGAATTGGTACAACGTGGCCATCATTATGCCATGGTGGATGAGGTGGACAGCGTGTTGATTGATGAAGCCCGCACTCCTCTTATTATCTCCGGACCGGTACCTCGTGGTGACCAGCACGAATTTTATGACCTCAAACCTCGTATTTTTAAGTTGGTAGAAGCTCAGAAAAAGGTTGTAGGGCAATACTTAATAGATGCCAAGAAATTAATTACAGATGGTGATGAGAAAGAAGGTGGTGTAGCCCTCTTCCGCGCTTTCCGTGGATTGCCAAAGAATAAACCCCTCATCAAGTATTTAAGTGAGATGGGTAATAAATCGATCCTGCAAAAGACGGAGAACTTTTACCTGCAGGACAACAAGCGCAACATGCCAGAGGCTGATAAGCCTTTATTCTTCATCATTGATGAAAAAGACAACAGTGTTGAACTGACTGAAAAGGGTATCGACCTGATTACAGGTGAAGGAGAAGATCCGAAGTTTTTCATTATGCCTGAGATTGGCACAGAACTCAACAAGCTTGAGAAAGACACTACCCTCAGCGAGCAGGACAAGTTTCATAAAAAAGAAGAAGTTATTCGCGACTACCAGGTAAAATCGCAGCGCATTCACAGCGTGAACCAATTGCTGAAGGCTTATACGCTATTCGAAAAAGATACGGAGTACATTATCGTTGACGGTAAAGTAAAGATTGTTGATGAGCAAACCGGCCGTGTGCTGGATGGCAGAAGATATTCTGACGGATTGCATCAGGCCATTGAAGCGAAAGAAAATGTGAAAGTGGAAGACGCGACTCAAACGTACGCAACCATTACGCTCCAAAATTATTTCCGCATGTACCACAAGCTGGCCGGTATGACCGGTACTGCCGAAACAGAAGCAGGCGAATTCTGGGACATTTATAAACTGGACGTAGTCACAATTCCTACCAACAGGCTGGTTACCCGTAAAGATCAGGATGACTTTGTATTTAAAACTATGCGTGAAAAATTCAACGCAGTAGCTGATGAAATTGTTAAACTAACCGAAGCTGGCCGGCCTGTGCTGGTGGGTACTACTTCTGTAGAAATTTCAGAATTGGTAAGCCGCATGTTGCAGATGCGCAAAATCAAGCACAATGTATTAAACGCGAAACAACACCAGCGCGAGGCTGAAATTGTAGCCGAAGCCGGTAAACCAGGGACCGTTACAATCGCAACGAATATGGCAGGGCGCGGTACCGATATTAAACTTACGCCTGAATCACGCGCTGCAGGCGGGCTTGCCATTATTGGTACCGAGCGCCATGAATCGCGCAGGGTTGACAGGCAGTTGCGCGGTCGTTCTGGTCGTCAGGGCGATCCAGGGTCTTCGCAGTTCTATGTTTCGCTGGAAGATAATTTGATGCGCTTGTTTATGCCCGAGCGTATTGCTCGCGTAATGGATAGGCTCGGATTAAAAGAAGGAGAAGTAATTCAACATTCGATGGTGACTAAATCCATTGAACGCGCACAGAAAAAAGTAGAAGAAAATAACTTCGGTATACGGAAGCGCTTGCTGGAGTATGATAACGTGATGAACTCCCAGCGCGAGGTGATCTACACGCGCAGAAGAAATGCCTTGTACGGTGAACGATTAGAGCTTGACATCCTCACCATGTTGTTCGATACCTGTGAGGAAATTGCCATCAATTCGAAGACAGCAACCGACTATGAAAGCCTCCGGTTGAATGTCTTAAGCATACTTGGTATTGATTACGAAATTACGCAGGCTGATTTTGGAAAAATGGACCAGAATAAATTGGGCGAAGATCTTTACAAGAAAACACTTGATCACTACCACAAGAAAAATAAACTGGTTGCGCAAAAGTCTATGCCGATTATCCGTGACATACACACAACACGCGGAGCTACGGTAGAAAATATTTTGGTACCCTTTACAGATGGCACTAAAAATATTGGTGTTTCGGCCAACCTGAAAAAATGTGTTGATACCTCTAACGCTGAACTGATTAAGGCAATGGAGAAAATGATCACCCTTTCGATCATTGACCAATTGTGGAAAGAGCACCTGCGTGATATGGATGACTTAAAGCAATCCGTTCAAACAGCGGTGTACGAACAGAAAGATCCGCTATTGATTTATAAATTCGAGGGCTTTGAACTCTTCAAAAGGCTGGTTGGAAAAGTAAATGAGGAAACTATCTCCTTCCTGATGAAGGCTGACATACCGGTACAAAAAGCGGATCAGGTTGAAGAAGCAAGAAATTTGCGCAGAACCCGGTACAGTGAACAAAAAGAGGAGTCGCAATCGTTATTAAGTGGCGGTGGTGGCAGGCCTCAAGCTGGCCCAACCGGTCGCCCTCCGCAGGAGAAGGTGATGCCAATAAAATCTGAGAAAGTTGCGAACCGTAACGATAAAGTAAATGTGCAATACACAGACGGCCGGATCGTTAAAGATATAAAGTATAAAAAAGTGGAAGACGATGTGTTGAATAATCGTTGCATCGTAATCGATTAAGGATGAGGATTAGATCAGCTATATTTTTTCTTGTTCTTCTGATTGGCTGGGCTTGCAAGCCAACACAATCTACCCAGGGGGTGCAAGACGGAAAATATTCTGAAGACCTTTCCGGACTACGACCCAAGATTGAAGAGCCCACAGAAACCACCGTTTTACCCGATCACAATAAACGAGATCCTAAGACTTACGTGGAACCTCAGCACACAGTCAATAAAGAACTTGATGCCGTATTGGATAGTATTGACAGGATTAACCTCAAACGCAAATTTTTTGAGGGTTACACCATCCAGGTGTACTCGGGTATGAAACGCGAAGATGCGTTGAATGCAAGAAAGCAACTAACTATAGCACTGCCCGATCTTGACTCCGAACTCCAATATCTTCAACCTAACTACCGGGTAAAAACCGGCAAGTATTTCAGCCGGCTGGAAGCGGAAAAAGACTATCAGATGGTAAAGCGCTACTTTCAGGCTGCCATTTTGGTGCCGGATAAGATTTCTATTAATTAAGCATAGCCGTCATTGCGAGGAATCGTCCCGACAAAGTCGGGACATGATGACGTGGCAATCCCCATACTATAACATGCGCATTTCATAGCCCAGGGATTGCCACGCCCCTTCGCTCATTCAAGCCCTTCGCTCGCAATGACGTACTCTCTCTTTTCTTTTATATTTGTACATCATGACAATACTCGAAAAGATCAAATCACTATCACAATCATATAGTCAGGAGATTGTTAGCTTACGCAGGCACTTACACGCAAACCCCGAACTTTCTTACCAGGAATTCAATACCGTAAAATTTGTTGCCCAAACATTACGCTCGTTCGGCATTGAGCCAACCGAGGGAATTGCCACAACCGGATTGGTAGCAGAGGTGAAAGGAAAAAATCCTAATAAAAAAACAATTGCCCTGCGGGCAGATATGGACGCGCTTCCCATCACAGAAGCCAATGATGTTCCGTACAAATCAAAAAATAATGGTGTGATGCATGCATGTGGTCATGATGTGCACACGTCTTCTTTATTAGGTACTGCCAAAATTCTAAACGAAGTAAAAGATCAGTTTGAGGGAACCGTTCGTTTCTTGTTCCAACCCGGTGAAGAAAAAAACCCGGGAGGTGCTTCTTACATGATTCGCGATGGTGCCTTAAAAAATCCGACTCCTTCAGCTATTATCGGGCAACATGTATTTCCATTCCTTCCTGCCGGAAAGATTGGCGTTCGGGAAGGCATGTACATGGCCAGTAGTGATGAAATTTATTTAAAAGTAATGGGCAAGGGTGGTCATGGTGCTGCTCCCGAGTTAGCAATCGATCCGGTAGTTATTGCATCACACATTATTATAGCCCTTCAACAGGTAATCAGCCGCAATGCTTCACCAAAGCAGCCCACTGTGCTCACGTTTGGAAAAATCTCGGGGGGAACTGCGGTAAACATTATTCCCGATGTTGTAACCATGGATGGAACATTCCGCGCCATGAATGAACCCTGGCGTGCAGAAGGGTTGAGAAAAATTAAAAAAATGGCCGAGAGTATTGCCGAAGGCATGGGCGGAAAATGTGAAGTAACCATTTCACATGGCTATCCCTACCTTGAAAACAATCCGGAAGTAACGAGAAGAATCAAAAAGGCAGCGGAAGAATATGTAGGAAAAGAAAATGTAGTCGATATTGATATTACCTTAGGCTCGGAAGATTTTGCGTTTTATTCACACGTGGTTCCTGCATCTTTCTACCGACTCGGCACACGCAACGAAGCAAAAGGAATAACCTCCTATGTTCACACACCCACCTTCAATATTGATGAAGATGCGCTCGCTATCGGGCCTGGGTTAATGGCTTGGATGGCCTTACAGGAGCTGGCGCTGTGACAACTCCGTTTTATTAAATAATTGTTAAGTCAGCCACCCGGCCCTGAAGGTCAAAGCGATTATAGGGAAATAAGTTTGGACATTAAAAGTTGAATGCAGTTAACCAGAGATGGATTGCCTCTTAACTTTTACGATCTTTGCCTATATTGCAATGACTCGAAAACCATGTTAAAGGATACTTTATTAAAGCTTCTCAAACTCGATGGCCTCGTGAATAACCTGACGGGTTACGTGGAAACACGCATTGAGCTCATGAAGTATGAAATCAAAGAAGACATGGCTCGTGCCATCTCAAAAGTGTCAATCTTGTTGCTGTTGGCAGCATTCTTTGTCTTCTTTTTATTGTTTGCCAGTGCAGCAGCAGCGCATAAAATTGGTGAGTCATTAGGAAGTTTTGCCGGGTACGGAATTGTAGCAGGCTTTTACCTGGTGCTGCTTTTGTTAATCGCTCTGCTTCGCGAACCAATTAGTAAGGCGTTGGAAAAAAAATTAAAGAACACCATAATGCAAAAGTGATATGGAACTGGAAACAGACGATCCCGTAAAAAGCAGGCTGTTGAAAAAAACATCGCAGTACCGTGAAGATCTCGAAGATGAGGCAAAACTGGTTTCTGAGCGTACCGAAAAAATCGTTACCAACGCGCTGGTTATTGGAGGTTCGTTGTTACTTACGTATTTTGCTTACAAGCAATTTTCAGGCAGCTCCAAAAAGAAGCACAAATCCAAAGTAAAAAAGATAAAGGTAGTCGGTGCGACTCCCGCAGAGCCAGCTGAAGAAAACCTGGTTGAAGAAGAATTGGGGCCATCTAAAATCATTACACAAATTGGCACCGCGTTGGTAAGTCAGGCGAGTGTATTTTTATTAAGTCTGGCGAAAGACAAATTAGCAGAATACCTGCAAGCACAGGAGAAAAAGAAAACGGATGGGCATTCATAATACATTGCAGGAACGCAGGCAACTGGGTAAAAAATCAATTGCCGTTTTGGTCGATCCCGATAAGGTAGCCGATGCAGGCCACCTGCAGCACCTGATCAACCTGGCTAGTGAAAACTGTGTTGATTACTTTTTTGTTGGCGGAAGTTTGGTAACCACAACCAATCTATCGGAAGTGGTGAAACAAATTAAAGAGAGTGTTTCCATTCCCGTGGTGTTGTTTCCTGGCAACTCCATGCAAATTGAACCCACTGCCGATGCGCTTTTATTCCTCTCACTGATTTCCGGAAGAAATCCTGAACTCTTGATTGGGCAGCACGTGATTGCAGCACCGATTATTAAAAACACAAAGCTTGAGATTATTCCAACCGGATATATGCTGATCAATTCGGGCCGCACTACTTCGGTTGCTTATATAAGCAATACAACGCCCATCCCGGATGACAAATATTCATTAGCCGCGTGTACCGCCATGGCGGGGGAAATGCTTGGCCTGCAAACCATTTACATGGATGCCGGCAGCGGGGCCGAAAAAGAAATCAGTGCACGCATGATTACTACCGTACGCAAATCAATACAAGTACCACTCATTATTGGCGGTGGTATTAACACCAGCCAAAAAGCGCTTACAGCCCTTGAAGCCGGTGCCGATATGATTGTGATTGGCAACGCCCTCGAAAAAAACCCTGACCTGTTGATAGAGATTTCAGAGAAAGTGTACGAGTGGAATCAGAGTGTGGAGACAGGGAAATAGTTATGCTTCCTATGTAGAAGCATTGACAAAGTCGACCACTTGTTTTACGCATCGATTTAACTCTTGAGTCACCTGTGTTTCCCAAAAACGAAAAACTACGAAACCCATTTCTAAAAGCTTAGAATCATTTTGCCTGTCACGCTGAATGTTCCTCTCAATTTTAGGTATCCAAAAATTTCGATTTGATTTAAGCTTTTTCTTCTTCTTCTGCCAATTGCGGCCATGCCAAAATTCTCCATCAATAAATACAGTAAACCTTAACGACTTGTTTGACACATCCGGCTTTCCCGGAAGTGATTTTTGGTTAACTCTGAACCTTATGCCTGTACGCCACAATGCTTTTCTAAAAAGAATTTCAGGTTTAGTGTTTTTTCCTTTGATTTGAGACATTAATCTGCTTCTCTCCTTGGTAGTATAGAACCCAGCTGACTCTTCAAATCGGGGTACTTTAATCGGTGCATCAGAATACAGGTTCTTCATTTAAAAATATTGAGTCAAAAATTATGCTTCGTCAAATCAAATATTATATTTGTAACCATGTATAAGGTTAAATAAGGTGGTTATGAAAGGGAAAAAGTATTACTCATTGGCTGAAGTTGCTGATTTGTTAGGAAAGAGCAAAGAGACATTAAGAAGATGGGATAACAATGGAAAATTAGTGGCTATAAGAGAACCAATGAGTAACTATCGGACTTATAAAAAAGAGCAATTAAAAATTTTTGATGAACTTGATTTCTTGTTTCATAATACCGAAAATGGAAATGAAATAAAGCCTGAAAGATCCTATTCCGTATTAGAACTCTTCGCTGGAGCTGGTGGTCTCGCAATCGGCCTAGAGCAAGCAGGCCTAAAATGCGTTGGGTTAAATGAAATAGATCATTGGGCAGCAGAAACTTTAAGAATCAATCGTCCTCACTGGAAAGTGATCGAAGATGACATTAAAAATATAAGCTTTAAAGAATATGATGGGAAAGTAGATGTTGTAACGGGCGGATTCCCCTGCCAGGCATTTAGTTATGCTGGTAAAAAGTTGGGACTTAAAGATGCAAGGGGCACCTTATTTTATGAATTTGCCCGTGCTGTTAAAGAAACTAAACCTTTAATCTGTGTTGGTGAAAATGTTCGCGGGCTACTGAATCATGATAACGGCAGAACGCTTCAGGGAATGAAGTCAATCCTGGATGAGATTGGGTATCGGCCATTGGACGAACGTATCTTAAAAGCAATCTTTTATAAAGTTCCACAAAAGAGAGAGAGGCTTATACTAATAGGGATAAGAAAAGATATCGATCTAGATTTCATATTTCCTAAACCCTACAACAAAGTCTATAATCTGAAAGATGCTCTCAAAAAAGGAGAGCTATTTCCAACGAATGCCCCTAAGTCTGAAGGGACAAAATATCCAAAGCGGAAAAAAGAAATTTTGGACAAAATCCCACCGGGCGGTTATTGGCGAGATCTATCCATCAAACTCCAAAAAGAATACATGCAAAAAAGCTTCTACTTAGGCGGTGGCAAAACTGGTATGGCAAGAAGGATGAACTGGGATGAGCCTAGTTTAACACTAACGTGTAGTCCTGCCCAAAAACAAACGGAAAGATGTCATCCCGATGAAACCCGGCCTTTTACTATTCGGGAGTATGCAAGAATTCAAACATTTCCGGATGATTGGAAATTTGCTGGATCCATGGCCATGCAATACAAACAAATTGGAAATGCTGTGCCCGTGAATCTTGCAAAAGAACTGGGTCATTCCATTGTCAAGTTTTTAAATGACGTTTATAAAAGACATGGCTTACCAGAACGGCCGCCTTTAAATCAATCACAGCTCACTTTTGCGAGATAAGAGATTACATCAATATTGTTATCTTTCTGGAAATAAATTTCTAAATGCCTCTATTGCCTTGGATAGCTGATGAAAGTTTAAAATCTGCTGTTAAGAACCTTTTATTAACTGCAAAATCGGCAAAAGTAAGTGCCAAGAAGGAATTTGGGAAAAATGTCATTGACCCATTTTCATCTGTTTTTGAAATTGCAGGATTTGAAACAGATTTTGAATCTTGGATTAAAAGTGAAACAGCTCGTCAAGCTCAAAAAACACTTCAAAATCACATTGGGGAATTTCATCAAATAATTTTGGGCTCTGTTAAAGGTTGGGAAAACAAAAAAACAGGAAACGTTATAGATCTGATATGTAAAAAGCAAAAGATATTGGCTGAAGTTAAAAATAAGTTTAATACTACTTCTGGAGGCAAGTTGGCTGATCTATATTTTTCATTAGAGAGAGCAGTCATGCCTAAAATGAGTGTCTATAAGGGATACACAGCATACTATGTGATAATAATTCCAAAAAAGAAAAATAGATACAACAAAGAATTTACTCCTTCCTCTAAAGAATCTGGACAACGATGTACTGCTAATGAAAAAATAAGAGAAATCGATGGCGCTAGCTTTTATACGTTAGTAACTGGAAGAGAAAATGCCTTAGAAGAATTGTTTGACATTTTGCCACAAACAATTTCCTTATGCTCTAATGGAGCATATAAAATAAAAAGTCCTGAAAAGTTAAAAAAATTTTTTAGCCTGGCTTATGAGAAAAGTTTATTGGGTAGCTCATGAAACCATGATAATCTAAAAAGCGCTCGTTTTAATGTCGCTTTTTAGATTATGGCTAAGGGCTATTCCCCAACCTCTCCCTTAATCGTCAACAACACCACCGCGTCTTCAGTGTTGGCATTGATGGTTACAGTTTTAGAAAATACCCCAGGCTTAGCTGCATTGTAAGTCGCTTTTACAAAACCCTTCTCCCCTGCCGGAATCGGATCTTTTGTGTACTCTGTTACGGTACAGCCACAGGATGCCTGAACAGAAGAAATAATAAGGGCTTCGGTGCCGGTGTTGGTGAATGTGAATTTGTGTGTTACCGGAATGCCCTTCTCAATTTTTCCAAAATCAAAAGAAGTCGTTGCCCAGGTAAACACTGCAGCCGGTGTTACCGGTACTGTTTTTTTAATGCTGGCCGTTAACTCCTGGCCGAGGGCAACCACCGCAATGGCGAAGGCCGCAACAAGAATCATTGTTTTTTTCATAGGTGTTAAATTGTTACAGTTAAACATGGTTTTCGAATCGGGTCCGTGCGACTGGCGCCAGCCGGAGCGGTATACAAACGTGGCGAAAGGCTTCAAAAACGCGTGTTAACAGGTTCTTAAAAAATGTTAAGGAGATGTTAAAAGCAACGTAGAGACCCAAACGTATGCATCTCTACTCTTTAATTACTGTATTTTTACAAGATGAAGAGTTCCACCATCCGCCTGATTGTTGTGTTGGCCACGCTGTGCATCGTGGGCATTACTATTACGCAGGTGTATTGGGTGAAACGCGCGTTTGATCTAAAGGAGGCTGAATTTGAGCGGCAAGTGAACACCGCGCTGATGAATGTTTCGCAGCAAATATTCTCCATGAATAACACGCCACCGCCCTCTATTAACCCTGTGAAGCAACTCTCTACCAATTATTTTGTGGTGATGGTAAACAGCGAGATTGACGCCAGCTTGCTGGAGTTTTTACTTCGAACCGAATTCGAAAAACGAAATGTCAAGGCCGATTTTGAATACGGCATTTACGATTGTACCCATGAGAAGATGGTGTACGGAAACTATGTTTCGATGCGCGATGCAAAAGAGAAAGCCGAGCCTGTTAAAAAACTTCCCAACTGGACCAACCAGGGATATTATTTCGGAGTGCAGTTTCCTAACCGGGAGGCTCAAATCCTCAACCAGATGGGTATCTGGTCGTTCTCTTCCATTGTACTGTTATTAGTAATTGTGTTTTTTGCCTACACCTTGTTCGTTATTCTTAAGCAGAAACGACTTTCAGAAATCCAGAAAGATTTTATCAACAACATGACGCATGAGTTTAAAACGCCCATTGCAACCATTGCTGTTTCAACAGAAGTTTTGAAGAATCCTGATATCCTCAAACAACCGGAACGCCTGCTGAATTACACTACGATCATTGAAAACGAAAACAAGCGGTTAAAAAAACATGTCGAGCGCGTGCTGCAAATGGCACGGTTAGATAAAGAAGATATTGGCCTGAAGAAAGAAAATGTTGATTTGCACGAACTTATTGAGGAAGTGGTAGCTGGTATGCGTGTTTCGCTACAAGAAAAACAAGGGAAAGTTGACTTACAGCTTGAAGCCAATCAGCCGCTGGTTACTGCAGATCGCCACCACCTGATGAATGTCATTTACAATTTGCTGGACAATGCTATTAAGTATTGCCAGGAACATCCGTTTATTGTAATCCGTACCAACCAGGATGGCAAAGGCATTACCCTGGAGATAAAAGACAATGGCATTGGTGTGGGGCAAGAGCATCAAAAAAGAATATTTCAGAAATTTTTTCGCGTGCCCACCGGCAATGTGCATGACGTAAAAGGTTTTGGACTAGGCCTTAATTATGTGAAACAAATTGTGGAGGCTCATCGTGGAAAGATTACTTTGGAAAGCGTGCTGGGAAGCGGGTGTACGTTTAAAGTTTTTATACCGTATTAATGGGAGCCCGTCATTGCGAGGAATGGAGGGGAAATTGCGTTGGAATGACGAAGCAATCCCCGTACTATAAAATGCGCACGCTGTAGTCCGGGGATTGCCACGGTCGTCCCGCTGGGACTCCCTCGCAATGACGAGCTTATTCACTTGTTGACATGGAAAGAATAAAAATCTTATTGGTAGAAGACGACCCCAACCTGGGTTTTGTGGTAAAGGATAACTTAATCACCAAGGGCTATGACGTAACGTTGTGCAGCAATGGCGAATCAGGTGAAAAAGAATTTTCTGAAAATTCATTTCAACTTTGCATTCTCGATGTCATGCTTCCGAAGAAAGATGGGTTCGCGTTAGCGCGCTCCATTCGTTCAAAAAACAATGACATTCCGATTTTATTCCTCACCGCCAAAAACATGACCGATGATAAACTGGAGGGATTTGGCGCAGGCGCTGACGACTACATTACAAAACCCTTCAGCCTGGAGGAATTATTTTGCCGCGTGGAGGTCTTTTTAAAACGGAGCAGGCAACCCAAAGAAACGGGGGCCTTGGGCACGCTGAGTATCGGGAAATACAATTTTGATTCTTCCAACTTCAAATTAAAAAATCACGCGAGCGAAAAAACGCTCACCTCGCGCGAAGCGGAAATTCTGAAACAACTTTATTTGCACCGCGACCGGGTAATTAAACGTGAAGAAATTTTAATGGCCGTATGGGGCGATGATGACTATTTTTTAGGACGTAGTTTGGATGTATTCATTTCAAAACTCCGGAAATACCTGAAAGATGATCCCTCGGTTCAGATTATCAATTACCATGGAGTGGGGTTTAAACTCGAAGTAAGCAGCAATTAATTGTCGGAATCAGGATAGCCAGGATTAAATGATTCCTAGGATTAATCAGAGTAATCAGATAAATCACAAAAATCATAGTTCTGACAATTACCCAATCACTTCCTTCAATACCTGCACCGAGCGTATTTCTCCTAACGTATCAATGTGGGCTGAATAAAACCGGAGAAGAATTTCAAGCAGACTTCTTCGTTGAAGGTTCGTCATAATAAATGTATGGTCATACTCAGCGATGATTAATTTTTTCAGTAAGACTTCCTCCTCTTTCCCGGTTAGCTTTTGTATGAGTACCTCGTCACTTTCGTGGGCACCAAAACCTAAAAACCGGCTAAGCTTAATCAAAAAAATTAAATGAAAATTTTCAAAATCATATTGTTGATGATCTAAAATGATCAAAGAATCAAGTAAAAATTCAAACAGTTCCTGAGCGTGATTCTCTTCTTTCACTGCTTTATTCAATACTTCATTAATGAACATGCCGATGGAAGATTTTCGAATATCGGTTTGCAGGGATTGATACTGATGCAAACATCGCACCTCCCTGATGCGCTTGATATTCGCATTCTCTTTGTAATATACCACCAGGTCGAGAAGTGTGAGTGGCTGATACAAGGCTATTTTACCTTTGGCAGATTTACTGCGCACGCCATTCACGATGTAGGTCTGTAATCCAAACAGCTCGGTGAAAATGGTTACAATAATGGAGGAATCTCCATACTTTGTAAACCTGAAAACAATTCCACGGGTTTTGTGTAACATTAATTCAAAGTTCAAGGTTTAAAGTTCAATGTTCAAGGAAACTGGCCAACTATAAACGATAAACTTGAAACTTTGAATTCTTAATCTACCACAGCAATTTTCGCCACAACACTTTCACTACCATCTTGTGTGGTAGAGAACACTAAATACATTCCGGTAGCGGCACGTCTGCCGTTGTAATCACGCACATTCCAGGTAGCTGTGCCACCGTTCGCCTGTGTTTGCCAAATCAACTTGCCCGACACATCTGTAATTTTGACAAATGCATCCGAAGCCAGGCCTGAAATTCCCACCTGGCCGTTAAACCCGGCCGTTACCGGGTTTGGGAATATTTTCACGTTATGAAAAGCCGCATCGCTGGCTGTAGCATCCGATCGAAAGGAGACAATACCGGCATCCGTAATAAAAAAAACTTCCCCCGACTGGCTGTTAATTTCCATATCCACAATCTTATCGGAAAGCAATGGACTGTTAGCGGCATTAAAATTATAGATCTGTTTTTCACCAAAAGGGTTGAATAGCCAGACACCTCGTTCAGTTCCCATCCATTTACGGTTGCCACCATCTACTTCAATGGAAGTAATTTTCTCATCGCGCAACAAAAAACGATTTTCAAAAAAAGGTTTCACCGCATTGATACCCGCACCGAACACACGTGAAGGATCAGGAAAATAAGCAACACCTGCAGCCGTACCTACCCACACCTGGCCATCACGATCTATGGCAATAGAGTAAACCGACCGGCTGGGCAAACCACCTGATCCGGAAACCTCTGTCAGGTAAGCTGTTTGATTAGCCTCCTTATCAAACACTAAAATTCCTCCTCCATTTCCAGGATTCAAGACCATCCACATATTGCCTGCATAATCCACGGCAAGTTCAGTCACATAACGCGAGGCGGCTATTGCAGGAAAAGAAAATAACTCCCAGGTATTATCACTCTTCAATAAATTCAATGATTGAGCTGATCCGTAATTAGTTGCCCATACACCTGCTGAAGAGAAAGCAAGTGCTGTTATTGCAGAGCATGTTGTCTCATCCTGAAATATAACTGCACCGTTTTCCACAACCTGAATACCCTTTCCGAAAGAAGAAAGAAACATTCTGTTCCCGGAAATTTCAACATCTGTAAGATCCTGGTTAGCAAAAAAAGTTTCCTGTTTCCAGTTTCCAGATGTAAACGCATTTAAATATTCCTTATTCAATAGCGCTGAAAACCCGGAAGTGTACCCTCCTGAAACTGCGAACACAGTAGCAGATGCAGCATCATACTTCAATCGCAGTCCACCTGAAAAGGAGGGTCCATTTGATACATAGCTTTCAAAAGCTCCCGATTTATCAGAAACTAAACCGTTTCGATCATCACCAATCCATAACTTATTGGTTGCATCTTCGAACGCAATCATCGGCTTGATAATTTTACTGGTAGTTACAGGCGTTACAATATTTAGGGTATTTACGGTGTGCAGATTGCCGCCTTCTGTGATAAACATTTTTGTGCTTCCAGCGGTAATGTTTCGATAGGTTAAGCCTGGTAAAAAACTTGATAAACTCCAGTTTCCGTTTTCATAGCGATGAATTCCGGAACCATTGATTGCTGCGTATACATTGTTATTAAACATCGTGATGGACTGGATATCACCATTAAACGCTCCGGTACTAAATCTGCGCCAATTATTAAAGTCCAACAGGTTATCCTCCATATCACCCGCTAATACACCTTGTTCTGTTGCCAAAAAAATACTGTCACTGAAGAAAGTACTTTGATAAATTTTTATTTTTTCTCCGGTAGGTCCCAGGTCACGCCACGTTTCTTTTACCTCCAATTGAATTAAATCAAACACGACTAAACCATAGTCGGCCGAGAGGTAAGCAAAATTTCCGTTCACAGCGATATGATTGATTCTCCTGGAGCCTGTAATCGTTGCAGAGGTTTTCAAGCGATCGAAATTGATAATTTCACCAGTTCTTAAAATGTCAAGGTCACCATCATTGTAGGCAATCAGCACTTGCTGTCGGAGCTGATCAACAGCCACCTGCGTAATGCCGGTGGAACTCAATCCATCCAATTTGGTTATCGTTGATAAACTGTTGTCTGTTTGATCAAAGACCATCACACCGTTGGAGGCTGCAGCATACACTTTATTGGAGCTGAGAGAAACGGAATGAATAGAATTAAATGAAATGTGAGTTCGCCACCTGCCAATGGGAATATCTTGCGCATCATTATCAATGAACAATTGACAATTAATAATTAACAATACCAGCTTAATGATATGTATTCTACTCATCAATCTTCTTTCTGCTCTTCATTCCCTCCATAAAACTTTTACGACTGCGTGCTTCGTACTGAGCATGCTCGCCCAACATAACCTGTTCATTGTTATCCGTGAGCCTGAAAGAAAACGAAGCAAGCTCCCCGGTACGTGTGCAAATGGCATGAACTTTTGTAACAAATTCTGCTACCGCCAGCAGATTGGGCATGGGGCCGAAAGGTTTTCCTTCAAAATCCATATCTAAACCAGCCGCAATTACCCGCTTACCACTATTGGCCAACGTATTGCAAACCTCTACGATCGACTCATCAAAAAACTGAGCTTCATCCACACCCACAACATCACAATCACCCGCAAGCAGCAAAATATCGCTGGCAAAATTTACCGGTGTTGAACGGATTACATTTTCGTTGTGTGATACAATATCCTGCACATGATAACGGGTATCGGTTTTAGGTTTAAATATTTCCACTTTTTGTTTGGCTATCAGTGCCCGGTTGAGCCTGCGAATCAATTCCTCTGTTTTTCCCGAAAACATGCAACCACACACCACTTCTATCCAACCGGTTCTTCCGGGCGGTTCATTTCTGCCTAACGGTGGTTCAATAAACATGGTGCAAGGTATTAATTTGTCACGATAGCTATCTGGACAAATTAATCAGAATACTTTAGGTGTGGTAACTTATTTTCCCCGGGAACAAAAATGGTAACGTTGCCACTAATTTTTACCTGGCAAGCAAGTCTTTCATTCCATGTAAGCAAGCCCTGCTTTTCATATTTTAACTCAGCCTGAGTTTTTGGTTCCAGACTTTCTATTCCCTGTAATATGGTCACCTTGCAGGTGGTGCATCTTCCTTTACCACCACAGGCGTGCATCCAATCGAGGGCATTTTCCTGTACATGCTGAAGGAGTGTTTTTGAAAAATCGTGAACCTCAAGGGTTTTTTCTTCCAGATTCTTGATCACAATTACGGCCATCGTACGTTCAGATTCAGGATAACGCTTAACTTTAAGGCCGCAAGTACGCGATAAATTTAGTTTTGACCATGGACGAAAAGATCAGTTTAGAAGCCATTGCCCTGTATAGCGATGCCTACGCAGAAAAGGTATTGAAAAAGACTTTCGCAACGAAAGAAAAAATTGACGGAAAAGAAATTTTAACCCTGTGTGATGTACAACAAATTAACCTGTTTATTGTGCGTGAACTTTTTAAGGCGTGGAAGGAAGAACTTAAAAAACTAAAAAGCCCGTACTTTGATTACGAACATGCCGATGTAAAAGAGGCACTTGATAATTTCATGGGTGTGCTCTCTAAAAATATTTCCATTTCCCGGCAACACTTCGCTCCGCTGCTTAAAAAAGCGGTAAGCCAAACCGTTCTATTGGTGCTCGATCCATACGACTATTTTTCGATTATTATTTCAGGATCCAATAATAAATTAGACGTTCCTGCCTTTCGCGAAGAAATTAAATACCTGAAGCTCAACAAGGCACCGCTGGAAAAACTTTTGGAGAGGCTGGAAGAAAAACAGGTAAAGGAAATAACAGGCAATGAAGCCTTTGCAGTCCTCGATCAAATACTGGAAGAAGTCAATTTCTCTC
>Ga0187894_10002797_pt1 | contig 20453 bp, 16 predicted proteins | sample GBC1701081metaG_FD_136650 | JGI IMG/M metagenome (GOLD analysis project Ga0187894, IMG submission 136650) | White microbial mat communities from a lava cave in the Kipuka Kanohina Cave System on the Island of Hawaii, USA - GBC170108-1 metaG ...
TCGCGCTATCCGAAGGACGCGAACGGCAAGGGCGACGACCAGCAGCAGGTGAGCGTCTATCGCCACCGCCTCGGGGCGCTCCAGGCGGACGACGAGCTCGTGTACACGGTGACGGACAACGCGCGCCACAACCCCTACGGCATCGTGACAGAGGACGGTCGCTGGCTGGTGCTCGTAGTCACGCACGGCTTCGAGAGCAATGCAATCCATCTGCGCGACCTCTCGAAGCCCGGTTCCGAAGTCATCCGCCTGTTCGACCAGTGGGACGGCATCTACGATTTCCTCGGCGTCATGGACCACAGGCTTTATTTCCGCACCACCCAGGGCGCGCCGCTCGGGCGCGTGATCGCGGTTGATCCTGCGACGCGCGCCGTCGCCGAGGTCGTGCCGGAGTCGAAGCAGACTCTCTACCAGGCGAGCCTGGCTGGCGGCCGCGTGATCGCGAGCTACCTCGAGGACGCGCGAACGCGGGTCGCGATCTACGGCCAGGACGGCCGGCGCGAGCGCGACCTGTCGTTGCCGAGCCAGGGCACGGCGATCGGTTTCCCGGATGCGCCGGGCGAGAACGAGACCTTTTTCGCATACACCGACTACCTGACGCCGCTAGCGCTCTATCGCTACGACCTCGCGAAGGACGCGGTGACGCCGTTTCGCAAGCCGACCGTCTCCTTCGACCCGGCGCCGTTCGTGACGGAGCAGGTCTTTTTCGGGAGCCGCGACGGGACGCGGGTGCCAATGTTCATCACGCGCCGCAAGGACGCAAAGCTCGACGGTACCCACCCGACGCTGCTGTACGGCTACGGCGGCTTCGACGTTTCGCTGACGCCGACCTACAGCGCCGCGGTCGCGGCCTGGCTCGAGCAGGGCGGCGTCTACGCGGTCGCGAACCTGCGCGGCGGCGGTGAGTACGGCGCCGACTGGCACGATGCCGGCACCCGGACGAAGAAGCAGAACGTGTTCGATGACTTCATTGCCGCCGCCGAGTGGCTCATCGCGAAGGGCTACACCTCGCCCGCGAAACTCGCGATCCATGGGCGCAGCAACGGGGGACTGCTGGTCGGCGCGGTCATGGCGCAGCGACCCGAGCTGTTCGGGGCCGCGCTGCCCGGCGTCGGCGTGATGGACATGCTGCGTTACCACACGGCGAGCGCCAATGCGTATGCCTGGTCGTCCGACTACGGGACCGCGGAGGACGCGGACCAGTTCCGTGCGCTGCGCGCCTATTCGCCGCTGCACAACCTGGCGGCCGGTCGCTGCTATCCGCCGACGCTCGTCACGACGGCCGACCACGACGACCGCGTGGTGCCGTGGCACAGCTTCAAGTTCGCGGCGGAACTCCAGCATGCGCAGGGCTGCGCCAACCCGGTGCTGATCCGCATCGAGACCCGCGCCGGCCACGGCGCCGGCAAGCCGACCTGGATGCTGGTGGAGGACTGGGCCAACCAGTGGGCCTTCCTCGCGAAAGCCCTCGGCATGCCGGGCGGAGAATGAAGGAAATGGAGGGGTCAGACCCCTTGAGCGTCATGGCGGCGTGTCAGTGACCGCGATCCTGTCGCTCAAGGGGTCTGACCCCTCCATTTCCTTCATTCTCCGCCGCTTCGCCCGGAATCGCGTTCTGTCCCGATAGCCAGCCCCCGAGGTCGATGATCCTGCAGCGTTCGCTGCAGAACGGGCGCCAGGGATTGCCGTCCCATTCGTGGCGCGTGCCGCAGCGCGGGCAGGGGACTTCGCGCGCCATCGCCGCTAGTAGCAGATCGCGAGCACGAACTTGACGTCCTCGCTCGCCTGCACGGGACGGCTGTGCACGCTGTTCCAGCGCAGGAAGCGCAGCGAAGAGCGATGCTGGCTGCCGCTCACTTCCGGGTAGAGGCGCGAGCCGCCTGGCAAGGTGACGCGCAGGAGCTGCACGGTCCGGTCGCGCTCGAACACGATCTGGAAGTTGCCGCCCGGCGCGGACTCCTCGGACGGCCGCGCGTTCTCGCGCGTGATCCACAGGAGCTCCGAGATCGATTCGCACAGCGGCCGGATGGTCGCGATCCACGCGGCGAGGTCGGCCTCGCGCACATCCGGGTCGAGCGTAAGCCAGTGGTAGAAGTCCGGCAGGTCGAACTCGCAGGTGCCGCCCGGGATCGCGCTGCGGTGCTTGATCGCGTTCAGGAACTCTGACTCGCGCAGCTTCTGCATGAAGTTCGCGCCGGCGGCGTTCAGCTCCTCGCGCCGGCGCATCAGCGCCGAGAGCACGGCGCGCAGCCGCGCCCCGTCCACGCCCGGCCGGTTCTGGAAATCTTTGAGCGCCGACATTTGCCGCTCGAGCTCCTTCAGCACGTCGCCGCGCGCGTCGCCGCGCGAGGTGATGGCGAGGATCTCGAGCAGGCCAGCGACCGCAGCTCGGCTCGACCAGGCATTCGGCAGGCCGGCGTGGTAGGAGAGCTGCTGCCACAGGAACTCGAGGCGCATGAAGGCGCGCATCCGCTCGTTGAGCGGCTGCTCGTACACGATCGGCTCCGAATCGGGTCTCGGTTCCGGTGCGGCTTCGTACATGGGCCTATTTTGCGGCAGGGGTTCCATGGGCGTAAACCTTGCCGGTGTGACGCCCGGCACGCTTGGCACGCTAAATCCTCAGTGGCTCCGGGCCAGGTCGCGATAACGGCGGTCCAGCTCGGCCACCCGGGCTGGCAGGCCGGCTGCCGTCCCGCCGTTGTCAATCACGTCGTCGGCGGCCGCCAGGCGCCGCTCGCGGCTCGCCTGCGTCTCGAGCATGCGCAGGGCGTCCTCGCGCGTCTCTCCGTCGCGTGCCACCAGGCGCCGGACCTGTTCCTCTTCCGGGCAGTCGACCACCAGGACCCGGTTCACGAGCCGCTCGAGCCCTGCCTCGACCAGCAGCGGGATGACGAAAACCTGGTAGGGCCCCGGCGCACGGGCCGCCTGGAACTCGAGCTCGCTGAGGATCTCGGGATGCAGGATGGCTTCGACCTGCCGGCGCGTCGATAGGTCGGCGAAGAGCCGTCGCCGCAGCTCCGCGCGGTCGAGGCGCCCTCCGGCGTCGAGGATCCCGGCGCCCTGCGCGGCGACCAACGCCGCGAGCGCATGGCTGCCCGGCACGACGACTTCGCGGGCGATCACGTCGGTATCGAGCACGGTGGCGCCTTGAGCGGCGAACAGGTTCGCGACCGTCGACTTGCCGCTTGCGATGCCGCCCGTGAGGCCGACGCGGAGCATTGCCCGCTCAGCCGAGTCCCGCGAAACGCAGGTAACGCTCGACCAGTGCCGGCCCCCACAGCAGCGCGATCCACGCCGCGCCGGCGAGGTACGGCCCGAAAGGGATCGGCACGCCGCGTCCGAGCCGGCGTGCCGCCATCAAGGCGATGCCGACGGCCGCACCGACGAAGGCCGCGAGCAACAGCACGAGCGGCAGCATCTGCCAGCCGAGCCAGGCGCCGATCGCGGCGAGCAGCTTGAAGTCGCCGTAGCCCATGCCTTCCTTGCCCGTGATCAGCTTGAACAGGTGGAACACCAGCCAGAGAAAGCCGTAGCCCGCGACGGCGCCGATTACCGCGTCGCCGAGCGCAGCGGGCGGCGCCGGCTCGCCCGCGCCCAGCCAGGCGCTTGCAAGCAGGCCGATCCAGAGTAGCGGCACCGTGAGGAGGTCCGGCAGTAGCTGGCGGTCGATGTCGATGCCCGTGAGTGCTACCAGGTAGGCGGTGAAAATGCAGCCGAGCACCGCCCCCGGCCCGAAGCCGAAATGCCAGGCGACTGCGGCGAACGCCATGCCAGTCGCGAGTTCGACCACGGGGTAGCGCGCGGAAATCGGAGCGCGACAGGCGGCGCAGCGGCCGCGCAGCAGGAGCCAACTGACGACCGGGATGTTGTGCAGGGCATGGATGGGCGCCTGGCAGGCGGGGCAGCTCGAACGCGGATGCACCAGGTTGTAAGGCTCGGCCTGGGATTCCGGCGCCCGCCCTTCGATCTCAGCCGCCTGCGTGCGCCACTGCCGCTCGAGCATGAGCGGCAGGCGGTGGATGACGACGTTGAGGAAGCTGCCAATCGCAAGCCCGAAGACGCCAGCCACCGCCGCGAACAGGGCGGGACTCGCGGCGAGCAGGGCCACGGTCGAGATTTCGGTCAGATCACGGCGCCCAGCTTGAAGATCGGCAGGTACAACGCGATGACGAGTCCGCCGACCAGCACGCCGAGGATCGCCATGATGAGCGGCTCGAGGAGCGAGGAAAGGGCGTCGACGGCGGTGTCCACCTCGAGCTCGTAGAAGTCGGCGACCTTGGAGGCCATCGTGTCCAGCGAGCCCGACTCTTCGCCGACCGCAATCATCTGGATGACCATGTTCGGGAACAGGCCGGTGTTCTCCATGGCGCGCTGCAGGCGCTGGCCAGTCGCGACTTCGTCGCGCATGCGCAGCACCGCCTGCTCATAGACGATGTTGCCGGTCGCGCCGGCAACCGACTCCATGGCCTCGACCAGCGGCACGCCGGCCGAGAACATGGTCGATAGCGTGCGCGCGTAGCGCGCAATCGCGGCCTTGGTCAGGATCGGCCCGATGATCGGGATCTTGAGCGAGGCGCGGTCGATGAAGTGTCGCAGCGCCGCCGAGCGCTTTTTCATGTTCAGGAAGAAAACCACGCCGCCCGCGAACAGGAGCCCCATCCACCAGCCTTGTTCCTGCACGAATTTTGACAGGTCGATAATCATGCGCGTGAAGGCGGGCAGGTCGGCGCCGAAGCCCTTGAACAGTTCCTCGAACTGCGGGATCACGAACAGCAGAAGAATCAATGTCACGATGATCGCGACCGCAAGCACGGCGGCCGGGTAGAACAGGGCCTTGGTGATCTTCTTCTTGAGGGCCTCGGTCTTCTCCTTGTAGGTCGCGACCTTGTCGAGCAGCGACTCGAGGGCGCCCGCCTGCTCGCCGGCTTCCACCAGGTTGACGAACAGGTCGTCGAAATAGAGCGGGTGTTTCCTGAGCGACTCGTGCAGCGTACTGCCGCCCTCGATGTTTTGCTTGACGTCGAGGATCAGTTTCTGCATCGCCGGCTTCTCGTGGCCGACGCCGACGATCTCGAAGGCCTGCACCAGCGGGATGCCCGCCGCGAGCATGGTCGCGAGCTGGCGGCTGAAGATCGCGATGTCCCCGGGCGTGATCTTGCCCCCGCCGCCGAACAGCTTGCGGTGCTTGCTGACCTTGGTCGGGACGATGTTCTGCCGGCGCAGGTCCGCGCGCGCGGCCTGCTCGCTGACCGCGAGGATCTTGCCCCGGATCTTGTTGCCCTTCTTGTCCTTGCCCACCCAGTTGAACTGGGTGTCCCTGGCAGCGGCGACGGCAGTAGGCGGCATGGCTTCGGTGGTCCTCTACGCTGACTTCCGGATGTTAACGCCCGGGGGAATCACTCAACTGTGACGCGGTTGACTTCTTCGAGGGTCGTCATCCCGTCGAGGACCTTCTTGAGGCCTGCCGTGCGCAGGTCCCAGACCCCCTGCTTGCGGGCCTCGGCGGCGATATGGGGGGCGCTGCCGCCCTCCAGGATGATCCGGCCGATGGCTTCCGTGACCGGCAGCACCTCGTAGATGCCGATCCGGCCCTTGTAGCCGTCGGTGCACTGGGAGCAGCCGACGTGCTTGTAGACCTTGAAGCCCGGCGTCGCGATTTGCTGCTCGCTGAAGCCCTCGCGCAGCAGCGCGTCGTGCGGCAGGTCGAGCGGCTGCTTGCAGCCCGGGCACAATCGCCGCGCCAGGCGCTGGGCGATGATGAGGCTCACCGAAGTCGCGATCGCGTAGGGCTTCACGCCCATGTCCACCATGCGCGTCAGCGTCTGCGGGGCATCGTTCGTATGCAGGGTCGAGAGCACGAGGTGGCCCGTCTGCGCGGCTTTGATTGCGATCTCCGCGGTTTCGAGGTCGCGGACCTCGCCGACCATGATGACGTCCGGGTCCTGGCGCAGGAAGGCGCGCAGCGCCGAGGCAAAGGTGAGCCCGACTTTCGGGTTCACGTTTACCTGATTCACCCCCGGCAGGACAATTTCGGCGGGGTCCTCGGCGGTCGAGATGTTCGTGTCCTCGACGTTCAGGATCGCGAGGCCGGTGTAGAGCGACACGGTCTTGCCGCTGCCGGTCGGCCCGGTCACCAGGATCATGCCCTGCGGCTTGGCGAGCACCTTCAGGTAGAGCTCTTTCTGGAACCCCTCGTAGCCGAGCGCGTCGATACCCATCATGGCCGTGCTGGCGTCGAGGATGCGCAGCACGATTTTTTCGCCGAACAGCGTCGGGCAGCTCGAGACGCGGAAATCGATGGAGCGGTTCTTGGACAGCCGCATCTTGATGCGCCCGTCCTGCGGCACGCGCCGTTCGGCGATGTCCAGCCGCGACATCACCTTCAGGCGCGCCGCGAGCTTGGTGGCGAGCTGCACGGGCGGCTGTGCGATCTCGCGCAGCACACCGTCGATCCGCAGGCGGATGCGGTAGTACTTCTCGTAAGGCTCGAAGTGGATGTCGGAGGCGCTCTTGCGGATCGCGTCGAGCATGATCTTGTTGACGAAGCGGACGATCGGCGCGTCCTCGATGTCGTCGCGGCCGGAGTCGGACTCCCCCGCATCGTCGGCGTGCGAGACGTCGAGGTTCTCGAGGTCGAAGTCTTCCTCGCTGCCGGTGAGCGAGGGCATCTGCGTGTCGACTTGCTCGATCGCCTTCTGCACTGCGCGCTGCAGCTTGTCGTCCTCGACGACCACCGCTTCGATCGAGAGACCGGTCTGGAACTTGATCTCGTCGACTGCGTGCAGGATGGTCGGGTCCGAGACGCCGACGTGCAGGCGCTTGCCGCGCTTGACGAGCGGCAGCACGCGGTGCTTCGCGAGCAGCTTCTCGTTGACGAGACGAATGGTGTCGAGATCGGTCGGGACCGCGTCCAGGTCGAGGAGCGGCATGCCGAATTCGGTGGCGGCGGCGATGGCGATGTCGCGCGCGGTGGCCATGTCGTGGGACACGAGCCAGCTGACCAGGTGGGTCTTGCGCTCGCGGGCGCTGGCGATCGCGTCCAGCATGGCCGATTCCTCGACCAGCCCGTCGAGCACGAGCCGCTGCGGGAGGCCCGTCAGGACCGCCCGGACTGAGCCCGCGGCTGCGGCGTTATCGTTCAAAAATCCGCTCCGGACAATGCCTTACCCTCGCGCGGGGACGACCCCGGGACGCTGGATTCTGTAGCCTAACCCAGCGAGCCAGCATTTGTTAAATGAGCTGGAATGCTCCCATAAGTGCCGCTCGCAAGCAGTTGACCCGGTTCACATTCAGGGCAGGCCAGCCGGTAACGCCAGTTCTCCCGGATAGCGGGCTTCCAGGGCCCCCAGGAGGCGCCCTGCCTCTGTTTCCGGCCACTGTGCCGGCAGACCCTCCAGGGCCCTGGGTAATGGCGCCAGGCGGCTGCTGAAAAGCGCCCGCGCAGGCAGCCCATCCTGGGCCGGCAGGACCGCCAGAAGCGCTTCCCCCGAAAGCGCAGCCCGCTGCTTGCGCGCAATCAGCTCGGTTAGCCGCGTTTCGCGCAACTGCACCCAACCGGAAGCCGCGTCGAGCTCGTAGTACGCAGCGGCCTCCTCGGCGATCGCCGAGGCCTCGAACCGTCCTGCCTGCAGGCTGGCCGTATTGAGGTCTGTCTCGGTGAATCGTATCCGGTCCCGCAGAGTGGTCGCGAGGCCGGGGTCCGCCAGGTAGGGCACCAGCGAGATTCCGTCAACGCCCGCCGGTGGTGTGCCGGTCGCGAGTTCTTCGAGTGTCGGCCGCAGGTCCTCAAGCGTAACCGGCCAGTCGTAGTTGCCTTCCGGGCCCGGCAGCTTTGCCCGGCCATAGGCGCGTATCGCAAGCAGCACCTGGTACTGGTGCGGACTCAGCACGCTTGTGCCGTGACCCCACAAGGAATCCCAGATCTGCTGTGCCGTCCCGGTCTGCCGGATGATCGAATCGCCGTCGGCGCCGAGCGCCTCGCCGTGGTCGGAGAGCAGGACCATGATGGCGTTGTCGAGCACGCCCGCGTTCGCGAGCACGCTGAGCACGTCGGCAAACTGCCGGTCCACGGTACGGACCGCCTCCTCGTAAGATGACCGGTAATCATCAGGTCGGCGGGGTACCGGCTTTCCGGCCCAGGCATAGGGCCAATGGGCGAGCGTGAGGTGGATCGCGAGGAGCGCGGGACCGTCGACGTGTAGCTCGCGCTCGAGACGGCGCACGAAATCGCGCGGCCGGTAGGTCACGTTGGCTGCGCGGTTCGCGCGGTTCGCCGGAAACAGAAGGCCGCCGGCCGGCGTCGCCACGGCCAGGTTCACGAGGGGCAGGTCGCCGGCGTAGCTCGCCAGGAAATCGATTGCCCCGGTCGGCGGCTTGATCAGACGGTCGAAGCCGAAGGACGTGTCGAAGTTGGCGAACCGGGTTTCGTCGGTTGCGTAGATCGAGCGGTAGCCGTGCGCGCGCAGCGCATCGCCGAGTGTGTCGCCCTCGTGCACCCGGCGGCGCGGCATCAGGTTGAAGCGCGCGTGGGTGGTGACGGGATGCCGGCCGCTCAGGATGGTCACCCACGACCCGTAAGTGCGGGCCAGCGGGGTGGTCGCGTCGCTGAAGCGGCGCGCGCCGTCGAGGAAGCCACGGATGTTCGGGACATCGGCCTCGCCCCGGCGTGGGATCTCGAGGTCGTCGCGCAACGAATCGATGCCGATGATCACGACGTGCGGCGCCTCGTTCGCTGCGTGATCTGAGAAGGACCACGGCGGCAACCAGGCCAGCGCGGCGAGGACTGCGGCGACAACGCTGATCGACGTGCGCATTGTTGTCCAGCGCCAGGCCCAGCCGGTGCGGCGAATCGCCCGCGCGGCGATCGCAAGGATCGCGGCTGCGAGCAGGATCAAGAGCCAGGTTATGGGCAGCAAGCCCGCGATCAAATCCCGCCAGGCGGATTCCCGCGCCGAGAACACGGACGTTGCGAACAGGGCCGTGTTTGCGGCGAAAGCAAGGCCCGTCAACGCCACGAACCAGGCGACGGTCAGCAGGGCCGGCGAGGCTGCGCGCGGATAGGCCGCACTCGTCAGGAGCGCGAGGGCAGAGCTCGCGAGGCCGACGAGCGCGTGCACGAGGAACAGGGCGGCTGCGAATCCGGCGATCTGAGCGCCGAGCCGGGTGGCGAGCGCTTCACGGAAACCGAAGGCTGCCGCGTAGACATCGTCCGGCACGAGGTAAGAGACGTGGCGCCAGAGCCACCACGCGCAGGCGCCCAGCAGGACAAGTGCGAGGATCTGGCCCAGAAGCCAGACACGCATCAGTGGATTTGTTCGGGCGCCGGAAATTTCCGTCACGGGCCTACCTGCTTGCCGCGGCCGCCGCAAAAAGCAAGGCCCCTGCGAACAGGGGCCTTGCAGTTTCGACTTTGTGTCGAATCAGGCGCAGGCGATTAGTTACCGCCGAAGCCCGCACGGCAGGACGCCGGCATGTGCTTGTCGCTCAGGTCGGTCGTGCCCGCAACCGACACGTTGCCGCCACCGGCACGGCCTGCCGAATCAGCGAACGTGTTGGTCGGATCCGGCTGGTCGGATGAACCGCAGCGCCACACGACGTCGCCATTGTCGTTGACGAACGGCTGGATCGCGAGCATCGAGGTTGCCCCGCCAGTGGTGTTATTGATCTTCGCGTTGGCATCGCGACCATAGGTGATCTGGATCGTGCCAGCGGTGTCGATGCCGATCGACTCGACGTAACGGCCCGACTTGTTGGCAGCAATGGCTGCCGAACCGAGACCCGCTTCCGCCAGGGTCGTCGGCCAGAGGCCGGTCTGTGCCACCGATTCCGCGACACCCGCCTTGATGTCCGACGCGAGCGTCAGGCCTTCCGAGACCTGCGCGCGAATCGTGTAGTCCTGGTACGCCGGAATCGCGATGGCGGCCAGGATGCCGATAATGGCCACCACGATCATCAGTTCGATGAGCGTGAAGCCCTTCTGAAGAGTCTTCATTTCAATAAGCTCCTGTGTAACTAAGGGCGGCGCTCATGCGCCGATGCAATCTAGGTACAGCAAGGATCATGCCAAGCCGGCGGCGCTGCGTAAGTGACCGGTTTCCCAGTATTTTTTGCCAGTTGTCAGAATATCGTCGGGCGCTGGCGACGCCTGGTCCGACATGCCGTGTCACAAAGTGACGTGCCGCGTCACTCGATGCCCAGCTTCTTGATGCGGTAGCGCAGGGCGCGGAAGCTGATGCCGAGCGCGCGGGCCGCCGCAGTCTTGTTGTAGCGGGCGTCCTCGAGCGCCTTGCGGATCGAGGCCCGTTCCATGTCTTCGAGCGTCTGGGGCAGGGTGCCTGGCCGGTGCAGGGGAACCGACTCCTCGAAGCTCGGTGGGCCGCGCAGCTCGATGTCCGACGGCCGGATCACGGCCCCGTCGCAGAGCGTGAGCGCCCGCTCGATGACGTTCTCGAGCTCGCGGACGTTGCCCGGGAAGTCATGGGCCGCGAGGAGTTCCATTGCCTCGTCGGAAATCGCCGGCGTCGCCATGCCGAGCCGGGCAGCGAACCGCTGGGTGATGGCGGCGGCGATGACGGGTACGTCGGCGAGCCGCTCGCGCAAGGAGGGCACCCGCATCTCGATCACGTTGATGCGGTAATAGAGGTCCTCGCGGAAGCGCCCGGCGGCGACCAGCTCGCCGAGGTCGCGGTGTGTGGCAGACAGGATGCGGACGTCCACCGGCTGTTCGCGCTGGTCGCCGACTGGCCGGGCGGTCTTTTCCTGGATCAGGCGCAGGAGCTTCACCTGCAACACGAACGGCAGGTCTGCGACTTCGTCGAGGAACAGCGTGCCGCCTTCGGCGGCCTGGACGAGGCCGAGCTTGTCAGCGACGGCGCCGGTGAAGCTGCCGCGCCGGTGTCCGAACAGCTCGCTCTCCATGAGCTCCGAGGGAATCGCGCCGCAGCTCACCGGCACGAACGGCGCATCCTTGCGCGGACCCGACTCGTGGATCAGGCGTGCCACCAGCTCCTTGCCGGTGCCGGACTCGCCGGTGATGTGCACCGGCGCCTGGCTGCGCGCGACGCGCTGGATCATTGCCCGCAGCTTCTGCATGGGCTCCGAGTCGCCCAGCAGCCGCCGCCCGCCGTCGGCGCCGCGGCGGCTGTCCGAAAGCTTGAGCGCCTGGTTGACGAGCTTGCGCAGGTCGGCGATGTCGAGCGGCTTCCTGACGAAGTCGAAAGCGCCGAGCTTCAGCGCGCGCACCGCCGATTCGACGTGGCCGTGCGCCGTGATCACCGCGACCGGCAGCTCCGGCGCCTCGCTCTGGATCCACTCGATGAGCTCCGTGCCTTCGCCATCGGGCAGGCGCAGGTCGGTCAGGCACAGCGCATAATCGTGCCGCGACTGCAGCTCGCGGCGGGCCGAGGCGAGGTCGTGCACGGCGCTCGAATCCACGCCCATGCGCGCGAGCGTCAACGACAGCAATTCGCAGAGGTCCGGCTCGTCGTCGACGATCAGCGTGCGCGGGTTCGCCACGGCGCTCAGCCCTGTTCCCAGCGCTGCGGGTCGGCGAACACGATGCGGAAGGTGCTGCCGCCGCCGGCGCGCGGCTCGTAGACCAGCAGCGCGCGGTTGCACTGCGCGAGCTCGCGGGCGATGAAGAGCCCGAGGCCCGTGCCGCTCGCGCGCGAGGTGAAGAACGGCTCGAAGATCCGGTCGCTGATGGTCGCGTCGATGCCGGGCCCGCGATCCAGCACTTCGAGGTAGGGGCGGTAGCTGCCGGCGAGCCGGCCGATGCGCAGCTCGACCTTGTCCTCGGCCGTCTTCACGGAGTAGCGGAAGGCGTTTTCGCAGAGATTCCAGAGGATCTGCCGCAGGTGCGAGGGATCGACGCGCACCTCGAGGTCCGGGTCAGGCGCCTCGGCGGCGAGCTGGCCGGCCTCATGACCGCCGGTGCTCGTGAACTCCTGCACGAACTCCGCGAGCCACTCCGCGAGCGGCATGCGTTCGGGGCGTGTGGTCTCGCGCCGGGCAAGTTGTTGCACGTTGCCGATGATCGTGCTGACCCGCTCGGTGTTGGCGCGGATGATGTCGCTCAGGCGCCGGCTCGACTCTGGCAGCGCGGCGTCCTCGCGCAGGAGCTGCGCCGCGTGGCTGATCGCGCCGACGGGGTTCCTGATCTCGTGCGCGATCGAGGCCGACAGTCGGCCGAGTGCCGCGAGGCGACTCTGGTGGATGCGGTCGTCGAGCGCCGTGAGGTCTTCGAGGAATATGAGCACCGGCGGTGGCTGGCCCTGCCCGAGCGGGGCGAAGTGCGGGCGCACCTCGCGCAGTCCGTCGACGGCCAGCAGGTTGCCGCCCACAGCGTCAGTGGCGGGCGCATTCTGGCGCCACATCGTGAGCAGGTACAGCAGCCGCGGCGACACCTCGCCGAGCAATGCATTCGCTTTCGCGTCGGCGCCGAGGATCTGGCGCGCGGACTCGTTGATGAGCCGGATGCGGTCCTGCTCGTCGACGACCACGAGGCTCTCGCGCAGCCGCTCGACGATGTACTGCGACAGCTCGGCGAGGTTTGCGAGATCGAGGTCGCGCTGGCGCACGAGCGCCTCGCTCTCGCGCAGGCGGCCGGCGAGCGGCGCGACCGCGAGCACCGCGATCAGGATCACGCCGCCGAGCAGTCCCGCCTGGGTCAGGTCCGAGGCATCCGATACGCCCGACAAGGACAGCATGATCTGCTGCCCGAGCACGCAGAGCGCGGCGATCGCACCGATGGTCGTCGCGATGCGCTTGGGCAGCAGGAGGCTCACGCCGGAGACCGGCAGGATGAGCAGCAGTCCCGCGCCGCTTCCGGCGCCACCGCTGGTGACGAGCAGCGCGGTGACGGCGACGATGTCGAAGGCGACGTGGATGAAGGCCTGCGACTGCAGGGTTGGCCAGCGCGTCTTCAGCAGCCCGATGCAGATGACGCCGGTCGCGAACCAGGCGACGAGCGTCGCGAAGTAGAGCGAAGGCGCGGCGCCGCCGAGCAGCTGCGGGCGCGACGCGAGGAGCGTGAGCGCCACCAGGACCGACGGGACCACGAGCCGGTAGAGATTGAGCAGCCCGAGCACGCGCCAGGCGAGTTCCGGATCGTCCGCCGTTTTCTCGGTTTTCGCCGGCTTTTCCACGCCCGGCACTCTAGCACGCACGTCTGACGCCACCCGCTGCGCGGCCCGCGTTTGCGACGCGGTTCATGCCAGCCGGTACAATGCTGTGATGAATCTTCACGAATACCAGTCAAAGCGGATCTTCGCCGAGGCTGGCATCCCCGTGCCGGCCGGAAAGGTCGCCGCGACCGAAGCGGAAGCGGTCGCGGCCGCCCGGGAACTGCCGGGACCGGTCTGGGTGGTCAAGGCGCAGGTCCACGCTGGCGGGCGCGGAAAGGCGGGCGGCGTCAAGCTCTGCCGCTCAGCGGCCGAGGTCGGCGCTGCGGCGAAAGGCATGCTCGGCGAGCGCCTCGTGACGCCGCAGACGGGCAGCGCGGGCCTGCCGATCAACGAGGTCTACGTCGAATCGGGCAGCGCCATTGCGCGCGAGATCTACCTCAGCCTGCTGCTCGACCGCGAGCGCAGCCGCATTGCCTTCGTCGCCTCGGCCGCGGGCGGCATGAACATCGAGGAAGTCGCGGCAACCGAGCCGGAAAGGATCCTGAGGGTCGATGTCGATCCGGCCGCGGGGCTGCAGGGCTACCAGTGCCGCCGGCTCGCGTTCAGCCTCGGACTGTCCGGTCCGCAAGTCGCCGAGTTCGAGCGTATTGCGCGCGCGCTCTACCGGCTCTACCTGGAGCACGACCTGGCGCTGGTCGAGATCAACCCGCTGATCGTGACGAAGGGCGGCGCGCTGGTCGCGCTGGACGCCAAGATCAACGTCGACGCGAACGCGCTGTTCCGCCAGCCCGCGCTCGTCGCCCTGCGCGACCCGTCGCAGGAAGACGCGATGGAACGCGAAGCCTCGGAGCACGAGCTCAACTATGTCTCGCTCGACGGCAACATCGCGTGCATGGTGAACGGCGCCGGCCTCGCAATGGCGACGATGGACCTCATCAAACTGCACGGCGGGGAGCCGGCGAATTTCCTGGACGTCGGCGGCACGGCGACAGCCGAGCGCGTGACAGCGGCGTTCCGGCTGATCCTGTCGAATCCGCGGGCGCGCGCGATCCTCGTCAACATCTTCGGCGGGATCGTGCGCTGCGACGTCATTGCCGAGGGCATCATCCAGGCCGTGCGCGTCGCCGGCGTGAACCTCCCGGTGGTCGTGCGCCTCGAGGGAACCAATGCCGACAAGGCGCGCGCGCTGCTCGGCGCGAGCGGCCTCGCGATCACGGTTGCGAAGGACGTCTCCGACGCGGCCACCAAGGCGGTGCGCGCTGCGCGCGCCGGGGCGAAGCGATGAGCATCCTGGTCGGCCGCAGGAGCCGCGTGATTTGCCAGGGCTTCACCGGAAAGCAGGGGACCTTCCATTCGGAGCAGGCGATTGCCTACGGCACGAACCTGGTCGGCGGCGTGACGCCGGGGCGCGGCGGCACGCGGCACCTCGACAGGCCGGTCTTCGACACGGTGCACGACGCCGTGAAGGCGACCCGCGCCGACGTCAGCGTGATCTACGTGCCGGCGCCGTATGCGGCGGATGCAATCCTCGAGGCGGCCGATGCCGGCATCCGCCTCGTCGTCTGCATCACCGAAGGCATACCGGTCAACGACATGGTTCGCGTGAAAGCTGTGCTCGCCGGCGGCAGGAGCCGCCTGGTCGGCCCGAACTGCCCGGGCGTGATCACGCCCGGCGAGTGCAAGGTCGGCATCATGCCGGGCTTCATCCACCGGCCGGGCAGGATCGGGATCATCTCTCGCTCCGGCACGTTGACCTACGAGGCTGTGTTTCAGACCACGAACGCCGGCCTCGGCCAGACGACCTGCGTCGGCATCGGCGGCGACCCGGTGCGCGGCCTGAATTTCATCGAGGTCCTGGCGCTCTTCGAGCGGGACGACGCCACCGCCGGCATCATCATGGTGGGCGAGATCGGCGGCACGGACGAGGAAGCGGCGGCCGAGTACATCCGGCGCAGCGTCACCAAGCCGGTCGTCGCCTCTATAGCCGGCGTCACGGCGCCGACCGGCAAGCGGATGGGCCACGCAGGCGCGGTGATCGCGGGCGGAAAAGGGACGGCCGCCGACAAGTACGCCGCGCTCGAGGAAGCGGGCGTACGCACGGTGCGCTCCGCTGCCGAACTCGGGATCGCCATGAAGCGGGCGCTCGCCGCGAAGCGCCGCCGCAAGCGCCGGCGCTGAGCCCGCGTGCGTATCGCGCTCGCCCAGATCGACCCGACCGTCGGCGACATCGCTGGCAATGCGGCGAAGATCGCGTCCCGGATCGGAGAGGCGCGCAAGGCGGGCGCGGCCCTGGTCGTGACCCCCGAGCTCGCGCTGTCCGGCTATCCGCCCGAAGATCTGCTGTTCCACCGCGGTTTCCGCCGGCGCGTCGACGAATCGCTCGCGCAGCTCGCCGAGGCGGCGCGCGGCATCGACTTGCTGGTCGGTTATCCCGAGTATTCCGGCGGCGTGCTGTTCAACTCCGCCGCCTGGTTCCGCGACGGGCAGCGGATCGCCAATTACCGCAAGCAGCGCCTGCCGAACTACCAGGTCTTCGACGAGAAGCGCTACTTCACCCAGGGCGACGCCTTCGTCACCGTCGACCTGGGCGGCGTGCGCATCGCGCCCATCATCTGCGAGGACATCTGGCATGCGGACGTCGCGACGGGCGCGCGCCGCGCCGGTGCGGACCTCGTACTCGTCCTGAACGCCTCGCCCTACCAGCAGGGCAAGCAGGTCGAGCGCGAAGCGATGCTTGCGGGCCGTGCCCGGGAGAACGGTGTCCCGTTCGCGTACCTGAACCTGGTCGGCGGCCAGGACGAGCTGGTGTTCGAGGGATCCAGCTTTGCCGTGGACCTCAGCGGGCGCGTCGTGCACCGCGCGCCTGCGTTCGAAGAGTCACTCACGACGCTCGACCTCGAGCAGGCCGAGCGCGGCTTCGACCTGGAGCCGGAAAGCCTCGCGCATCTGCCCGAGCGGGAAGAGAGCGTGTGGCGGGCGATCGTGCTGGGCGTGCGCGACTACGTCGAAAAACACCGTTTCGAGGGCGTCGTCATCGGGCTCTCGGGCGGCGTCGACTCGGCGCTCGTGCTCGCGCTCGCCTGCGACGCGCTCGGTGCCTCGCGCGTGCAGGCCGTCATGATGCCCTCGCGCTTCACGTCCTCGATGTCCGAGAAGGACGCGGCGGCGATGGCGCGCGGGCTCGGCGTCAGGTTTTCCGTGGTCCCCATCGAGGGCATGTACCAGGCGACGGTCGCGGCGCTCGAGCGCGAGTTCCGCGGGCTCGCCCCGGACGCGACCGAGGAGAACATCCAGGCGCGCTGCCGCGGGATGCTGCTGATGGCGATCTCGAACAAGACCGGCCGCATGGTGCTGACCACCGGCAACAAGAGCGAGATGGCGGTCGGTTACGCGACGCTCTACGGCGACATGGCGGGCGGCTACGCGCCGATCAAGGACTGCAGCAAGACCCTGGTCTGGCGGCTCGCGCGCTGGCGGAATGCGCACGGCCCCGGCGTCGTGATCCCGCAGCGGATCATCGACCGGCCGCCGACGGCCGAGCTGCGCGAGGGCCAGCTCGATACCGACAGCTTGCCGACCTACGACGTGCTCGACCCGATCCTCGCGGCCTTCATCGAGGACGACCGCTCGGTGGACGAGATTGTCGCGCTCGGGTTTGAGCACGCGACCGTCACGCGCGTTCTGGAGCTCGTGAAACGCAACGAATACAAGCGCCGGCAGGCGCCGCCCGGCGTGCGCGTCAGCGGCCGCGCTTTCGGCCGCGACTGGCGCTACCCGATCACGTCAGGTTACAGACCGGGGGAGTAGACGGAGGGGTCAGACCCCTTGAAGTGGAGGGGTCAGACCCCTTGAGCATGCTTTCGCCGCTCAAGGGAAAACTTCGCGCTCAAGGGGTCTGACCCCTCCTAATCCGGCCACCACCACCGCCGGGTATGCGATTCCGGCTTGGCGTCGGGGTAGTTGTACGCGAAGACTTCCTGCGAGCGCTCGGCGAGGTCGTCGAGGCCGAGCCCCTTGTAGGAGTCGATCATGATCTCGAGCGCCTCCTGGATTGCGGGTGCGCCGTCGTAGTTCTCGATCGTGTAGCGCGCGCGGGCGATCGCGGCCACGTAGGCCTGGCGGCGCAGGTAATGGCGCGCGACGTAGACCTCGTAGTCCGCGAGCCGGTTGCGCAGGAAGATCATGCGCTGCCGCGCGTCGTGCGCGTAGATGCTGTTCGGCTTCTGCTTGATGAGCTGGTCGAACGCGTCGAACGCGCGGCGCACATCCTGCGGGGGCCGCTCGCTGAGGTCGGTCCTGAACCAGCGCTCGAGGAAATTCGGCGAGCGCTCGAAGTAGATCAGGCCGCGCAGGTACATCGCGTAGTCCACGCGCGGGTGCGTGGGATTCTCGCGGATGAACTGGTCGGCTGCGTCGATGGCCGACTCCTGCTGGCGCGCCCGGTAGTAGGCGAAGATGATGTCGAGCCTTGCCTGCCGGGCTTCTTCGCTGAACGGGTAGCTCGCCTCGAGCGCCTCGAAGTAGCGGATCGCGCCGCGATAGTCGCCGCCCATCAGGAGGAGATGGCCCTTGTCGTAGATGCGGCTCGGTTCGAGTTGCTCGGCGACCCGGTCCTTGTTTGCGCATCCCGCGACGATGAACAGGCTGCACGCGACGAGCAGGGCGCGCACCCCGAATGTGGCTGGCTGCAAAGGACTGGACCCCGGCTGTTGGAACGACGCAGTATAGCGACAAAAGACCGTCCCTGACCCCCATGAGTTCCACCCGTTTGCAACGCGAACTGCGCCTGGCGCCGCGGTCGGCCGGCCGGCGCCTCGACCAGGCGCTCGCCGACGCCCTGCCGGAGTTCTCGCGCTCGCGCCTCAAGCGCTGGATCGACGGCGGGATGCTGCTCGTCGACGGCCGCGTACCGCGACCGCGCGACATCGTCGCCGGCGGCGAGCGCGTCGTGCTCGATGCGCCGGACGAGGACGCAGTGCCGGCGTCGGGTGCGGAAGAAATCGCGCTCACGGTCGCCTGGGAGGACCGCGACGTGCTGGTCGTGGACAAGCCCGCGGGCCTCGTCGTGCATCCGGGCGCGGGAAATCCGGGGGGAACGCTGCAGAACGCGCTGCTCGCGCACGACCCGAAGCTCGCGAAGCTGCCCCGCGCCGGCATCGTGCACCGGCTCGACAAGGACACTTCGGGACTGCTCATCGTCGCGCGCAACGAGGCGGCGCGCGCCGCGCTTGCGGAGGCGCTCGCGGCCCGCGGCATCCACCGCGAGTACCAGGCGGTCTGCGTCGGCGTCATGACCGCCGGAGGCAAGGTGGATGCGCCGATCGATCGCCACCCGGTGGACCGCCTGCGCATGGCGGTGCGATCCAGCGGGCGCGAAGCGGTCACGAACTACCGCGTGATCGAGCGTTACCGGCGCCATACCTGGGTGCGCGTGACGCTCGAGACCGGCCGCACGCACCAGATCCGCCTGCACCTGTCGCACGCCGGCTATCCGCTGGTCGGCGACCCGGTCTATGGAAGGCGGCTCGTGATCCCGCGCGGCGCGACGCCCGGGCTCGCGGCGGCCTTGCACGCATTCCGCCGCCAGGCCCTGCACGCCGCGAAACTCGGCTTTTCGCATCCGCGTACCGGGCGCGCGGTCGAGGTCGAGTCGAAGCTGCCGACGGACCTGCGCGGGCTCATCGCCTGCCTCAAGCGCGATCGCGACGCTGCGGCCGGTTGATGGCGACTCCGGGATTCCTGGTCCCCGACTGGCCGGTGCCCGCGCGCGTGCGGGCCGCCGTGACGACGCGCCGCGGCGGCGTGAGTCGCGGCCCGTTTGCCGATTTCAATCTCGGTACCCATGTCGGCGACGACGCAGCGACGGTCGCGGACAATCGCGCGCGCCTTGCCACGGCGCTAGGGCTTCCTGCCGCGCCTGCATGGCTCGAGCAAGTGCATGGCACGGCTGTCGCCGTGCTGCCGCGCAAGACGCCGGGCGCGGCCGATGCGGCCGTGACGTTTTCGCCGGGCGAGGTCTGCGCGGTGCTGGTCGCAGATTGCCTGCCGGTGTTTCTCGCGAGCCGTGCGGGCGATCGTGTCGGCATCGCGCACACAGGCTGGCGGGGTCTCGCGGGCGGTGTCGTCGAGGCAACGGTGGCCGCGCTCGATTGCGACCCGCGCATGCTGGTTGCCTGGCTCGGCCCCGCAATCGGGCCGCACGCCTTCGAGGTTGGCGACGAGGTGCGCGAGGCCTTCGTCGCGCGGGATGGAGGCGCAGCGGCCGCGTTCCGCGAAGGCCGCGATGGACGCTGGCACGCGGACCTGCCCGCACTCGCGAGGCGCCGCCTCGCCGTGCTCGGCGTCGGTGACGTTCTGGGTGACAGCCCGTGCACGTACTCGGATCCGGAGCGTTACTTCTCGTATCGCCGCGACGGCGCGACCGGGCGCATGGCTGCGCTCGCCTGGCTCGCGTGATGTAGGCTGTCGCCCGTGTCGACGCTGGCCTCGATCATCCTGCTCACGGCTGCCTGCGGCGCGCTCTCGGCGCTGATCGCCGGCGGCTTCATGCTGCTGCCCGCGGCCCGGCGCGACGCGCTGCTGCCGCACCTGGTCAGTTTCGCGACCGGCGCGCTGCTCGGTGCGGCCCTGCTGGCGCTGCTGCCGCACGCGCTCGACTCCGGTGCCGGCGCGCACGGCATCGGGATCGCGCTCGCGGCCGGCATCATCGCGTTCTTCGTGCTCGAGAAGCTGGTGCTCTGGCGGCACTGCCACGTCGATCACTGCGAGGCCCACGGCCCGGAAGACCGCCATCGCGACGCCGCCTCGGCGACGCTGATCCTGTGGGGCGACGCCTTCCACAACCTGCTGGACGGCGTGCTGATCGCGGCGGCCTTCCTGACCGACCCGCATCTCGGCGTCGTCACGACGGTCGCAGTGTTCGCGCACGAGATCCCGCAGGAAGTCGGCGACCTGGCGATCCTGCTGAACGGCGGCATGTCGCGGATGAGGGCGCTCCTGCTGAACGTCGCGGTGAGCCTGACCTCGATCGCGGGCGCGGTAATCGCCTGGTACCTGCTGGCGCAGGCGCTCGAGTGGCTCCCGTACGCCCTCGCGATCGCTGCCGCGAGCTTCCTGTACGTTGCGGTCGCGGACCTGATCCCGGGCCTGCACCGGCGCGTCGATGCCCGCACGTCGATCCAGCAGGTGGCCCTGATCGCGCTGGGAATCATCGTCATCGCCTCGACCCACGGCCTCGCCCACTGACCATCGCGTCGTGGCCGGTGCGCGCGGGATGCGGCGGGGTTCCTCGCTCGCGAACTCCGCCGGAACTCACGAGTTCGCTCCCGA
>Ga0187894_10002798_pt1 | contig 20449 bp, 20 predicted proteins | sample GBC1701081metaG_FD_136650 | JGI IMG/M metagenome (GOLD analysis project Ga0187894, IMG submission 136650) | White microbial mat communities from a lava cave in the Kipuka Kanohina Cave System on the Island of Hawaii, USA - GBC170108-1 metaG ...
ACCATCATATGATCTATAAATCTCGTCCTCGCAGCTATCGTGAGCTTCCACTGCGACTAGCTGAGAACGGAACTGTATATCGTTATGAAAGATCAGGGCAACTCTATGGCATGATGCGGGTTCGAGGTTTCACACAAAATGATGCTCACATCTATTGTGCCGAAGAGCAGGCAAAGGACGAATTTCTGGCAGTGATGAAACTCCATGAACTCTATTATACTCAGTTAGGGATCAAAGATTTCTATATGGTCTTGGCTCTTCGAGATCCCGCTAAAACTGATAAGTATCACGGTGACGATGAGATGTGGCATAAAGCCGAGCGCTTGACTCGGCAAGCTATAGAAGAATCAGGCATCCCGCACGTCGAAGACGTGGGTGGCGCCGCGCACTATGGGCCCAAAATCGATTTTATCATTCGGTCCGCGGTCGGAAAGGAACTCGCCGCTTCGACCAACCAGATCGATCTGTATATGCCATCGAAATTCGGCCTTGCCTATACTACGGACAAGGGGGAGCAGCGGAACGTCGCTGTTATTCACCGTGCGCCATTTGGTTCTTTTGAGCGCTTCGTCGCTTTCTTGATTGAGCACTACGCTGGCGCCTTCCCGCCTTGGCTTTCCCCTGTCCAAGTGGTCGGCATCCCGATCGCCGATGCGCATGTGCCGTACCTTCAGGAGGTAGCGGCTAGGCTGCGCTCCCATGGCATTCGGGTCGAAGTCGACACCTCGGACGACCGGATGCAGAAGAAAATTCGCAATGCTCAGCGGCAGAAGGTTCCGTACATGCTGCTCGCCGGGGACAAGGATATCTCTCAGGCTGCGGTGTCTTTCCGATATCGCTCCGGGGAGCAGCGCAATGGCGTGCCGATTGAGGAAGCAATTGCCGAAATCGTCCGAGCCGTCCAGGACCGGGTCCTGGGGTAAACAGATATGAACGAGCCGGAACCGCAACCTGCTTCTTCTCAGACAGCGCAGCCTCAGGACGGTGTGGGAGAGCCTGATGGCCTTGAGCGGCTATGGATGCCTCATCGGATGGCCTATATCAAGAGGGAGGGCAAGCTCACTTCGGCAGGCTCAGAGAAAGGATGCCCGTTCTGTTGGGTTCCACAGCAGGATGACGTCGAAGGTTTGGTAGTGGCTCGCGGTGAGCGGGTGTACGCGGTGCTCAACCTCTATCCGTACAACGGTGGTCACCTGATGATCTGCCCCTACCGCCACGTCGCCGATTACTTCGAGCTGGATATGCCGGAGACAGCGGAACTCGCCGAGTTTACCAAGCGTGCCATGGTCGCGCTGCGGTCGGTTACCAACGTGGCAGGCTTCAATATCGGTATGAACCAGGGCGCTGCCGCCGGCGCTGGCGTTATTGGGCACCTGCATCAGCATGTGGTGCCACGCTGGGCAGGGGATAGCAACCTCATGCCGGTGATAGGGCACACCAAGGTGATATCTCAGTTGCTCGCCGATACTCGTGCCATACTCGCCGCCGCCTGGCCCGCAAACACCTAGGTCTTGTGGCCAGGTTTCGTCACGTATACGTGACGAAACCTGGCCACAAGGCTTCCTTTAGGGTGGAAGGGTGGCAGATCCGGCTACCTATCGACCTGACCCGGGACAAGTTCCTGATTCCCCGGGGGTCTACAAGTTCCGCGACGAGCACGACCGGGTCATTTACGTGGGCAAGGCCAACAGCCTGCGCGCCCGGCTGTCGTCGTACTTCTCCGACCTCGCTGGCATGCATCCGCGAACCCAGGCCATGGTCACCACGGCGGCCAGTGTGGAGTGGACGGTCGTAACCACCGAGGTCGAGGCGCTGCAACTGGAGTATTCCTGGATCAAGGAGTACACCCCACGGTTCAATGTCCGCTACCGGGACGACAAGAGCTACCCCAGCCTTGCGGTCACGTTATCCGAGAAGTATCCGCGCCTGCAGGTCATGCGCGGTCCCAAGCGCAAGGGCGTGCGGTATTTTGGCCCGTACGCGCATGCCTGGGCCATCCGAGAGACCCTTGACCTGTTGTTACGGGTTTTCCCCGCTCGCACCTGCTCGAAAGGGGTATTTCACCGAGCCGCCCAGGTGGGACGTGCCTGTCTACTGGGATATATCGACAAATGCTCTGCCCCGTGTGTGGGGCGGGTCGGCGCTGACGAGCACCGGCGTATCGTCGAGGATTTCTGTGATTTTATGGCCGGCCAGACCACCACCTACCTTCGGCGGCTGGACAAGCAGATGCAGGCTGCCGCGGCTGATCAGGAGTATGAGAAGGCGGCTCGGCTGCGCGACGACATCACAGCGCTGCGGCGGGCCATGGAGCGCAATGCCGTGGTGTTGGGCGACGGCACTGATGCTGACGTGATCGCCTTTGCCGAGGATCAACTCGAGGCTGCCGTGCAAGTTTTTTATGTGCGCGGCGGTCGAGTGCGCGGTCAGCGCGGCTGGGTCGTGGACAAGGTGGAAGATGTTTCCCTCGCGGATCTGGTGGAGCACTTTTTGACCCAAATCTACGGTGGGGAAAGCGGCGATGCAGTGCCGCGTGAGGTTTTGGTTCCCGTGCTGCCTTCGGACGTGGACGCGGTGACCGCCTGGCTGGCAGAGCTGCGAGGATCTCGGGTTGACGTCCGAGTGCCGCGGCGCGGCGACAAGCGAGCTCTGCTGGACACAGTCGCGCGTAATGCGGCCCAGGCGTTGAGCGTGCATAAGACCAAACGGGCCAGTGATCTGACCACCCGCAGCCACGCGTTGGCAGAGATTTCGGACGCGCTCGGGCTGGCCACCCCGCCGTTGCGGATCGAGTGCTATGACGTGTCGAATCTGCAGGGCAATAACGTGGTCGCGGCTATGGTGGTTCTAGAGGACGGCCTACCTCGTAAAAGTGAGTATCGGCGGTTCGCTATCCAGACCATAGACGGTCAGGATGATATCCAGGCGATCCGGGAGGTTATCACCCGCCGGTTCCGTCGCTACCTGGCGGAACGAAGCATGATCGGCGAACTGGACCGGGCTGACGAGCCGCCCGAGACGCCAGGCTCGGAAGGCCACACTCGCCCGCAGGCTATCGACCCGCAGACGGGTCGGCCTCGCAAGTTCGCCTACCCGCCGAACTTGATCGTGGTCGATGGTGGACCGGCTCAGGTCGCCGCGGCCGTTGCCGCCCTCGCCGAGCTCGATATTGAAGACGTGGCAATGTGTGGGTTGGCCAAACGGCTGGAGGAAGTATGGCTGCCGGGGGAGGAGGACCCGGTGGTGCTCCCTCGCGGCAGCGAGGGGCTCTATCTACTACAGCGGATTCGTGACGAAGCGCACCGGTTTGCCAACACCTATCACCGCCAGCGACGATCCCGTGCCATGACCACCAGTGCGCTGGATGCCGTGCCGGGCTTGGGGGAGATCCGTCGAAAGGCGTTACTGGCGCACTTCGGCTCGCTGAAGAAAATCCGTGCCGCTACCGTTGAGCAGATCGCGCAGACGCCGGGGATTGGACGACGGATCGCCGAATCGGTTGTCACGGCGCTTCAGGCGTCCCAGAGCGGTAAACCTGACATGATCAATACAGCGACCGGGGAAATCCTTGACCAGGAGAACGGACCATGAGCGACGCGCCGAGGACAGGGAGCGCCCGCCCCGCTCCATCCATAGCCTCGGTCCGCGCGGTCAACCCGGAGCTCATCATCATCTCCGGAATGTCCGGGGCCGGACGAAGCGCCGCGGCGAAATGTCTGGAGGACCTGGGATGGTTTGTGGTGGACAATCTACCTCCCGGGCTCATCCCTACCATGGTCAACCTAGGCGCCCGGGCGCAAGGAGCCGTGCCGCGCATCGCGGTGGTGGCCGATGTGCGCGGCCGTGCTTTCTTCGACCATCTCTTGTCAGCACTAGCTGATTTGGATCAACGGGGTATTCCGCACCAGATCGTATTTTTAGAGGCCAGCGATGAGGTTCTCATCCGCCGGTTCGAGGGGGTTCGCCGTCCCCATCCGTTGCAGGAAGACGGCCGGGTCGTGGACGGGATCGCCAAGGAACGCACGTTGCTGCGCGATCTGCGAGGCGAGGCGGATCTGGTCATCGATACCTCGGCGCTGAATGTGCACCAGTTGCGGGCGAAAATCAACGCGCAATTCGCTGGCACCAAGAACACGGAACTACGCGTCTCTGTGGTGTCCTTCGGCTACAAATACGGCTTGCCGGTGGATGCTGATTTGGTGATCGACTGTCGATTTCTTCCCAACCCGCACTGGGTGCCGGAGCTTCGCCCGCTAACCGGAGAAAATCCTGACGTGAGGGACTATGTGTTGCGCCAGCCAAGGGCAGAGGAGTTCCTAGATCGTTACGCTGAGCTGCTGCGGTTGCTTTTCGCCGGATACCGCCGAGAAGGCAAGCAGTATGTCACGCTGGCCGTGGGATGCACCGGAGGCAAACATCGCAGTGTCGTCATGGCTGACCAGCTCGCGCGACGGTTGAGTCTTCAGGGAGTAGAGACCGCGGTGGCGCATCGGGACGCGGATCGGGAGCAACCCGAGGGCGTGTAGAGATCAATCGGTGAGGTACACAGTATGAGGAAGATCGTTGCTTTGGGCGGTGGACACGGCCTGGCGGCTTCCCTATCCGCGTTGCGACGGCTTACCGATGATCTCACCGCGGTGGTTACTGTGGCTGACGACGGCACATCGAGCGGGCGACTACGCCAAGAGTTAGGAGTACTGCCCCCTGGAGATTTGCGTGAGGCGCTGGTGGCGTTATGTGGCGATGGGCAAGAGGAGCAAATCTGGACCCGAGTTGTCCAGCATCGATTTTCTGGTGCTGGCCCGCTAGGTGGCCACGCTGTGGGCAACTTGCTTATCGTGGCGCTATGGGAGTTGTTGGGTGAGACAGTACCTGCCCTCGAATGGATGGGCCGCTTGCTTGGCGCGCGGGGACGCGTACTGCCTATGGCAGCGGTACCGCTTGATATTGAAGCCCGGGTCCGGGGCGCGGATTCGCGGCGACCGCGCGAGGTCAGTACGATTCGCAGCCAAGCAGCTATTACCACCACACGAGGAACAGTACTCGATATCCAGTTGTTGCCGGAGCATCCACCAGCGACGCCAGAGGTGCTCGCGGCAGTGCGGGAAGCAGACTGGGTGGTGCTAGGACCGGGATCGTGGTTCACCAGTGTGCTCCCTCATCTGCTAGTGCCAGAGCTTGCCGCCGCGCTTATCCAGACGTCTGCCAGTAAAGTCGTCGCGCTGAACTTAGCGCCCCAATTCGGAGAAACCGCGGGGTTTTTCCCTGAAACTCATCTGGAGGTGCTGGCTGCCTACGCCCCAGCTTTTAGGGTAGATGTGGTGCTGGCCGATATCCAGGTGATAGGTGATAGTTCACGTCTGAAACAGGCTGCCGCGGACTTGGGCGCCGAGTTAGTGGTCCGATCGGTGGCTCGAACGGATGGCACCCCGCGGCACGACCCACAGCGGCTCGCGGCCGCGTATAACGAAATCTTTCGGCGCTCAGGTGGAAGGATCGGGCTATGTCGATGACAGCGGCGGTGAAGGATGAGCTGAGTCGGTTTCTGGTCAGCAAGCCGTGTTGCCGCAAGGCGGAAGTATCGTCGATCCTGCGATTCGCTGGCGGACTTCATATCGTGAGTGGCCGCATCCTCGTGGAAGCTGAACTCGACACCGGGGCCGCTGCCCGCCGGCTACGCCAAGATATTGGCGAGATCTTTGGGCACTCTTCAGACATCGTGGTCATTGCGCCGGGTGGACTGCACCGAGGCAGCAGGTATGTGGTTCGGGTCGTCCACGCTGGTGGGGTCTTGGCGCGCCAGAGTGGTCTAGTAGACGCGTCGGGTCGTCCAGTGCGGGGTTTACCGTCCCGGGTGGTTTCCGGCGCGGTGTGCGATGCCGAGGCAGCCTGGCGTGGCGCGTTCCTGGCACACGGCTCGTTGACGGAGGGCCGCTCGTCCTCGTTGGAGATCACCTGTCCTGGTCCGGAGGCTGCTCTGGCTTTAGTCGGTGCGGCGCGACGGTTGGGGATCAGCAGCAAGGCGCGTGAGGTTCGGGGGGTAGATCGGGTCGTGGTCCGGGATGGCGACGCCATCAGCGCGTTGCTGGCCCGTCTCGGCGCTCACGAAAGTGTGTTGGCGTGGGAAGAACGGCGGATGCGCCGGGAAGTCCGGGCTACTGCCAATCGGCTGGCCAACTTCGATGATGCCAACTTGCGGCGTTCGGTACGCGCCGCGGTTGCCGCGGGCGCCCGGGTGCAGCGTGCATTGCAAGTCTTGGGAGATGAGGTGCCCGAACACTTGGCCGCTGCCGGTCGGCTGCGGATAGAGCATAAACAGGCCAGTCTGGAGGAGTTGGGGGCGCTTGCCGATCCCCCCCTGACCAAGGACGCGATCGCGGGCCGTATTCGCCGGCTGCTGGCCATGGCAGACAAGCGCGCGGCCGAGCTTGGCGTCCCTGATACCGAAGCCAGCCTTACTCCCGATATGCTTGCGCTGTGAGGGTGAACACCCTCATCCCATGGGGTGAAGTCTGCTAGGTGAAGACGTTTGGGGCATAAAACTACAGAACGTCCTGGGACCAGGGACCAGCATTCTTATATATCGGTAATGTTACCTAATCGTCATCATCCCGACACGTTCGCGTAAAGAGGTAGTCGACCGCCCCGGCATGAGCTATCCTACCGCTGTGACTATCTCTGACGTGGTTCACCCTAACCAAATAGTCATACCCTCTTTCTCTCAACGTATGCATAGAAGTTTGGACGCGCTCTATCCAGCGGATGTGGCCGCGCGCACATGTCAGCGGCTGGTGGAGCTGATCGACGAGTTCGCCGCTGATTGCCAGGAAATACCCCCTCGGACTGAGCTGTTCGACGAGACCGATGTGGTGCTCATCACCTACGCGGATCAGATCCGCGAGCCTGGTCGCGCGCCGCTGACGACACTGCACAAATTTCTGCGTAGGCATGTGCAAGGGGTGATTTCCGGCGTTCATCTGCTGCCCTTCTACCCCGCATCGTCCGACGGCGGATTCTCGGTCATCGATTACAGTCTGGTAGATCCCGCCGTTGGCCGGTGGGAGGACGTGACCGCGATCGGGTCCGACTTCCGTCTTATGGTCGATGCCGTGGTTAACCACATCTCCGCGCATAGCCCTTGGTTCTGCCAGTGGCTCGCCGGCGATCCCGCCCGCCACGACTTCTTCATCGCGGTTGACCCAGCCACTGATCTCAGCATGGTTACTAGACCTCGGGCATTGCCGTTGCTGACCCCCTTCGAGACCGCGAATGGCCCGCGGTATGTCTGGACGACGTTCTCCGCCGATCAGGTAGATCTGAACTATGCCAATCCCGAGGTTCTGCTCGCAATCACCCGGGTGTTACTCCAATTCGTGACGCATGGGGCGGGAATCATCCGGCTCGATGCCATTGCTTACCTGTGGAAGCAGCTTGCGACATGCTGTATTCACTTAAACCAAACGCACGAGGTGTTACGTCTCTGGCGCACTATCATCGACGCGGTCGCGCCCGATACTCTGCTGATCACTGAGACAAATGTCCCGCATGCTGAGAACGTCAGCTACTTCGGGGATGGCACGAACGAAGCGCATCTGGTCTACCAGTTCGCGCTACCTCCTCTGGTGCTCTCTTCTTTCCAGCGCGGTGACGCATCCACCCTGCGGGAGTGGGCAGCTAGTCTGGAGACGCCGTCGAGCACGACGACGTTTTTCAACTTCCTCAGTTCCCACGATGGCATCGGGGTGCGACCGGTCGAGGAAATCCTTCCCCGGGATGAGATCGACACGCTGTGCACCCTCGGCGCGGCCCATGGTGGCGGAGTGTCATACCGAGCCATGCCCGATGGCAGCGTGAGTCCGTACGAAATCAACACCGTCTACTTCGACGCCCTGGCCAAGGCCGATGGGGATGAACCCCAGGACGCGCAGGTTGACCGATTTATCACCGCCCAATCCATCCTGCTCGCTCTGGCTGGTGTTCCCGCCATTTATGTCCACTCGTTGCTCGGCAGCCGTAACTGGACGGAAGGACCCGCTCACACCGGTGAGCTGCGCGCGATCAATCGCCAGACGCTGGACCGTGCCACGCTCGAGGCCGATCTCGCCGATCCAGCGTCGCTCCGGCACCAGGTTTTCACCCGTCTCCTCGATCGTATTCGAGTGAGGACCAGCGAGCTCGCGTTCCATCCCAACGGCCCGCAGACGATCATTGGCGGTAACCCGGCTTTGTTTACCATCGAACGGACCGCACCCGACGGCACCAGCCGCGTGCTGTGCGTGCACAATGTGACGAATCAACCGCAGCGCTTGACTGCTGGGCCCGAAGAAGGCGTGCGAGTGCGGGGGGTGTTGGAAGACTTGTGCTCATCGGTGAAAGTCGAGGTCAGTTTGGATGGGCACGTGGAGGTCGACGTCCCCCCCTATGGCGTCCGCTGGCTCCACCAGTGCTGAGACGGCTAGGCAGACCCCCAAATTTGGGGGTTAACTTTCTGGGGTTTAACTCCAGGGGAGTGCGGAGCGCTCGACACGCGCGCTGATCTGGAGACCTGGGCGTGAGTTCTCCGTTTGAGCGCGATAAGCTCGGAACGACAGAACCTTTGAACAGAATCCATCCCGCGCATCGCTGTGAGCACCGGGCTGAGCTGGGAAGAAGAGGAGAGAAGTACGTGACGGTTCGAGTAGGCATTAACGGCTTTGGCCGCATTGGCCGCAACTTCTTTCGTGCCATCCTGGCCCAGGGAGCACGAGACGTCGAGGTCGTCGCGGTCAATGACCTGACCGACAACGCCACTCTGGCGCATTTGCTGAAATATGACAGCATTTTGGGCCGACTCGAGAATCAGGTCAGCGCGACCGCTGATGAGATCACCGCAGGCGGCGCCCGGGTTCAAGCATGTGCCGAGAGGGACCCCGCCGCACTCCCGTGGCGCGATCTCGGCGTGGACATCGTGATCGAGTCAACTGGGCGATTTACCAAGGCTGACGATGCCCGCAAGCACCTCCACGCTGGCGCGAAGAAGGTCATCATCTCGGCGCCGGCCAAGAATGAAGACATCACCATCGTGATGGGCGTCAACCACGATCGCTATGACCCTGCCGCTCACGCGATCATTTCGAACGCGTCCTGCACGACGAACTGTGTGGCGCCCATGGCCAAGGTGCTGCTGGAGAACTTCGGCATCGTCAAGGGCCTGATGACCACCATTCATGCTTATACCAATGACCAGGTTATCCTGGACTTTCCGCATGAGGATCTGCGGCGGGCTCGGGCGGCGGCGATCAACATCATCCCCACCACCACTGGCGCGGCCAAGGCCACCTCGTTGGTTATCCCTGAGCTCAAGGGCAAGCTCGACGGCATTGCCATGCGGGTGCCGGTGCCCACCGGCTCAGTGACCGACCTTGTCGTCACTTTGGAGCGTGAGACTACCGCCGAAGCGGTGAACGCGTCGTTCAAAGCCGCCAGTGAGAGCACCCTCAAGGGCTACCTGGACTACACCGAGGATGAGATCGTCTCTTCGGATATCGTGAATTCGCCAGCCTCATGCACCTTTGACGCCAAGCTCACCATGGTTCAAGGCAATCACGTCAAGATCGTGGGTTGGTACGACAACGAGTGGGGCTACTCCAACCGGTTGGTCGACCTTGTCCAGCATATCGGCGCTCAACTCTGATCTGACCCATTTCGAATGAAGGTGACCTTCATTCCGGTAAGGGAACCCGATGAAAACGATTGACGATCTCGAAGTGGCTGGGCGGCGGGTACTGGTCCGCGCTGACCTGAATGTGCCACTAGACGGCATCCGAATCACCGACGACGGTCGCATCCGAGCTAGCGTGCCGACCATTGCTGCCTTGGTCGAGCGTGGCGCCCGGGTGGTTGTCTGTTCGCACCTGGGCCGTCCCAAGGGTCAGATAAAACCAGAGCTCTCGCTGGTCTCGGTAGGGCGCCGGCTGTCTGGGCTATTAGGTCAACCGGTGGCGTGTGCTACCGATGTGGTTGGCGACAGCGCGCGGCAGACAGTAGCGGCACTGGCCGACGGTGAGGTGGCGCTGCTGGAGAATCTGCGCTTTGAAGCTTGCGAGACCAGCAAGGACGATGCGGAGCGCGGCGCGTTCGCCAACCGTCTGGCTGGGCTGGCGGAGCTTTATGTTGGTGACGGTTTTGGCGCGGTTCACCGTAAGCATGCCAGTGTCTATGACGTTCCCCAACGGCTCCCACATGCGGTCGGCAGTCTGATTCTGGCCGAGCTAGCGGTGCTTCGTACGCTTACCACCTCTCCTGCGCGACCGTACGTGGTAGTGCTCGGCGGGGCAAAGGTGGCCGATAAGCTCGGCGTCATCTCCCGGCTGATCGAGGTGGTGGACCGGCTGCTTATTGGCGGGGGCATGAGTTACACATTTCTGGCCGCTCAAGGCCATTCGGTGGGGCGTTCTCTGCTCGATGCCGAGCAGCTGGAGACCGTGCGCGGCTTTCTCGCCCGAGCCCAACAGCGAGGCGTGGAGATCGTGCTTCCTATGGATGTGGTGGTGGCGGACGAATTTTCCCCTGACGCGGCGTACGAGGTAGTCCCCGCGCATGCCATCCCCGCGGAGAGCATGGGGCTAGACATTGGACCGGACACCGCCAAGCTTTTTGCCGAAAAACTCACGGACGCGGCCACCGTGTTCTGGAACGGCCCACTCGGCGTGTTCGAGATGCCAGCGTTCGCGAATGGCACCCGGGTGATTGCGCAGACCATCGCCGAGCTGGATGCGTTCACTGTGGTGGGGGGCGGTGACTCCGCAGCGGCAGTGCGGCAGCTCGGGATCGAGGAAACCGCCTTCGGACACATCTCCACCGGCGGGGGCGCCAGCCTTGAGTACCTGGAAGGCAAAAAGCTGCCCGGTCTAGCGGTGTTGGAGGATTAATTCATGGCTACAACTACCCGCCGGCCGCTAGTCGCCGGCAACTGGAAGATGAACTTCACTCACCTCGAGGCCATCGCGCATGTGCAGAAGCTTGCCTTCTCACTGACCCCGGAGGATGTCGCGGCCGTTGAGGTGACGGTGTTGCCGCCGTTTACCGCGTTACGTTCGGTGCAGACCCTGGTGGATGCCGACAAGTTGCCCATCAGCTACGGCGCTCAAGATCTCTCACCACACCCGTCTGGCGCCTACACCGGCGATATCTCTAGTGTCATGCTGGCCAAGCTGGGCTGTAGCTATGTGCTGGTCGGCCATTCGGAGCGGCGACAATACCACGCCGAAGACGACGCGCTGATAGCTGCCAAGGTCAAAGCCGCCCTGGACGCGGAGCTCACTCCCATCCTCTGCGTGGGGGAGGAGTTGGATGTCCGCCAGGCCGGAAATCACCTGTCACATATTCTGGATCAGCTCCATGGCGCGTTGGAGGACCTGCCCGCCGAGCATGTCAGCCGGCTCGTCATCGCCTATGAGCCGATATGGGCCATTGGCACCGGTCAGATGGCCACTCCCGCTGACGCCCAAGAGGCATGCGCGGCCATCCGCACCTGGCTGGCCCAGCGCTACTCGAACCAGACCGCACCAGCAGTACGTTTGATATATGGTGGGTCGGTCAAGGCAGCTAACATTGCCAGACTGATGGCACAATCGGACATCGACGGCGTGCTTCCGGGCGGCGCCAGCTTGGATATTGAGGAATTCGTGGGAATCTGCCGTTACCGAGAGCAGAAAGAGCTGATTTGACCGTGATTCTTGCGTTATCGATGGTCCTTGTCACCACCAGCATCTTGCTGATACTCCTTGTCCTGTTGCACAAGGGCAAGGGTGGCGGTTTGTCCGACTTGTTCGGTGGCGGAGTATCGTCCTCGCTAGGTGGTTCATCGGTGGTGGAGAAAAACCTGGACCGGATCACCATTAGCTTGGGGATGATTTGGTTCGCGGCAATCCTCAGTCTCGGATTACTGCTCAAGCAATAAGTACGACACCAACATAGGAATTTTCGTGACCCGAGGTAATGTCATCAGGGGCAGCCGGATCGGCGCTGGTCCTATGGGTGAGGCGGAGCGAGGAGAGGCAGCTCCGCGAGTGTGGGCGTCTTTTTGGTGCGCGCTCGGCCACGAAACCAGGCCCAGCTTCGCCACCGACGTCCAAATCCCTGAGCTATGGGACTGCCCCCAATGCGGGTTCCCCGCGAGCCAGGATCAACAGAGTCCTCCTACTCCTTCCACAATCGAACCGTACAAGACTCACCTGGCCTACGTTCGGGAGCGACGCAGCGACACAGCAGGCGAAGCCCTTCTTGCTGAGGCCCTCGCCAAACTCCGCGGCGAGAACCCATAAGGCTAGGCGGCAGTTATGACGCGGCAGATTGCTCAACCGGCCCCTGCATCGTCCCTAGAGCCGTAGCGCTTTATCAATTCGCCGATGCTGAGCTGGGCGCCGGAATCGGCCTACCCGAATCCGCCAGAGCAGTCCGCTGAGTCAACATCACAGCTTGCTGGGAGCGATGCGTAACCGCGCCGCTCTTGGCTTCTTCAATCCGCCGCTTCAGCTCGGCGCGCGGCAACGCAATCCCCATTCTCATGCTCATAATGTACGCGAACTGGCTGTCCGTTTGGGTAGGCATAGTGGCCAGGAGCACTAATACTCTATGAGTATTACCCGTACGTTGCTTGCCAGGACAGCTATGCCGTACAATCTAATACGGGAGGAGGTATCGGGTATGACGATACAGCGGTTGGAAGTACGACTTGATTCCCAGCATGGGGGGCGGTTGGCCGCTATTGTCGCCGAGCGGGGCAGGACGGCGTCAGAAGTCATCCGGGAGTTGATTGACAAGGGGTACGAGCAGATGCACCGTGCCCGTCGTCGCAAGGCAGCGGATCGGATCGCTGGGTTTCAGGTGGAGGATGTGCCTGAACCGAAGGAGCTGAGCAGACAACTCGAGGCGACGCATGCCATCCCCGATCTTTATTGACAGCAACGTTCCGATTTACGCGGCAGGACGGGATCACCCGCTGAAGAAACCATGTGCGCAAGTGCTTCGTGTCATCAGTGATTGTCCGTCGGCTTTTGTCACCAGCGCCGAAGTCCTTCAGGAGCTGTTTCATCGCTATCTTTCCCTGCGGCAGTGGCCCGTCGGCCGGGAAGTCCTTACGGAGTTTTGCGAGCTCATGGCTGACCGAATCGAGCCGGTGTTAGCGGGTGACGTACAGCGTGCGACAACACTGACAGATCACAAGGGCGCCTGCCTCAGTGCCCGAGATCTGCTGCACATCGCGACCATGGAACGAGTTGGCGCTACCCATATTGTCTCCGCCGATCGCGGCTTTGATGTAGTTTCCGATTTAGTGCGGCTCGACCCAGCGGACGTAGCCGTCTGGCGTACTGAAGTTGGGGAGTAGGCGCTCGAATAGCAACGGTCAAAGCACTCTGAGCTCGGTGAGGATTGCTGTGCTGATGCTGAGCTGGGCACCGGAATCGGCCTACTCGCATCCGCCAGAGCGGTCCGCTGAGCTTGGCGTCACAGCTTGCTGGGGGCGATGCGTAACCGCGCCGCTCTTACGCTGCGCCGGAGGCGATGATCCCACGCGGCTACGATGACCTGAGGATCATCCAGAACAAGAACACTAGCCAGATGGACAGCGTCGTAGCCTCGCAAGGCGAATTGTTCAGCAACGTCACCAGCCAGGGATGCCACCACACTGGTGGCCTCGACGATGCGAAGCCTGCTCCAGTACCCTTCCCAGTCTTGCGTGGCTAACGGCTGATCCTCCGCGGAGAGTCGACCGTCACGGAACGCGGACGCCAGAGCGGCGCGAACCTCGGGATAGGCGAGCCTGCTGGTCACCACCACGTCCGCGGCATCCCATAAGGCTGTGGCAACTTCGCTCCCAATTTCCTCAACCACCAGCTTCACCAGTGCGCTGGCGTCGAAATAGACGACGGTCATCAAGATTTCAGTCGCGATAGGAGGAGATAATGTCAGCTACCGGTCGTGTTGTCGGCGCCCGTGGACGCCCTGAGGCCCGAAGTCGCTCGGGTTCGACTGGAGGGCTGATGATGCCCTCTCTGGTCAATCGTTCGATGGTCGATTTCCTATCGATGCCGAGCAGCCGAGCCACTGGGACGCCGCGTTCGGTGATGATGATCTCCTCACCACACTCCGCTTCTTCAATCCACCGCTTGAGCTGGGCACGCAATACAGCAATTCCAACTTCCATGCCCATTAGTGTACATAAGCTGGATTAGGTTTGTACATCTAGCTAGGTCGCGGTTGCACCACGGGGAAGTAGCCCAACAATGTCAGAGCACTCCGAGTTCAGTGAGGATTGCTTTGCCGATGGCGGTTCGCGCTTGGGCGTGCCCTGGTTTCGTGATGTCGAGGTTGAGGGCGAAGAAGGTGGCATTGTTGTTGTGCTGAGTAAACCGCCGACTCCCTAAGGCGGTGTGCCGGGCAGCTGGCTGGCGGCGGGGCGGTCGAGGAGCCACCGAGTGTGTTCGCGGCCGGCGGCGCTGACCGCTGGGATTTGGGTGACGGCGGTCCCTGACAGAGCGAGAAGAACCGCGCGGGCCTTTTCTTTCCCCGCGACGAGGATCCAAACTTCCCGGGCGGCTTGAATGACAGACAGGGTGAGTGATAGCCGGGTCAGGGGAGGTTTGGGCGCGTTCTGGACCGCGACCACCGGGCGGCTGTCGTTAAGCGCCGGCGTGCCAGGAAACAGAGAGGCAACGTGGCCATCCGGGCCCATGCCGAGCAGCAGCACATCGAAGGACGGAACCAGGTGAAGGGCCCCTTCACTCAATCCTATTGGTTGAAGGGCCCCTTCACCCAGTTCTGCCGCGGCTCGCAGCTTCGCGGCGTACCATGCGGCAGCTGCCTGGGGATCGGGACCGTCTGGGCCGTCAGCGGTTGGCATGGCATGGACCCGCGTTGGATCGAGATCGACCGTGTCCAGCAACGCGGTTCGGGCCTGGGTCTCGTTACGGTCGGGATCACCGGACGGCAGAAACCGCTCGTCGCCCCACCACAGATCCAGGCGTTGCCAATTCACCGCGTCCCGGGCAGGGGAGCGGTTGAGCTCGGTTAGCGTGGCGATGCCAATCCCACCTCCGGTGAGCACCAGGGAGGCGCTACTGCGTGCTGCTTGGATGTCCGTCAGACGAGTGATGAGCCGCGCCGCCGTGGCCTTGGCCAGCAGATCCTCATCGCGGTAGACAATCACGCTAGGCGCGTTGATGTGGTCCGAGATTCCAGCTGCCGAGTCGAGAATCATGGCTCGCGCCAGCTTCGCCCGTCCAAAGCCAGCATGGCATCCGCGCTCGGCGGGCCCCAGGTGCCTGACATATACGGCTCAGGAGCCCCATGCTCAGCCCAGTATTCCTCAATAGGGTCAAGGATCTGCCAAGACAGCTCGACTTCCTCATGGTGAGGAAATAACGGGGGATCACCGAGCAGGACGTCCAGCAGGAGCCGCTCGTACGCCTCGGGAATGGACTCCGTAAATGACTCGTCGTAGTCAAAGTCCATCGTCACATCCCGCATTTCCATAGCGCTGCCAGGCACCTTGGAGCCGAACCGTATGGTCACTCCCTCATCCGGCTGGATGCGCATGATCAAGGCATTGCGCCCGAGCTTCTCGGTGGCGGTGGCAGCGAATGGCAGATGCGGAGCGCGGTGGAAAACCACGGCTACCTCGGTGACCCGTCGAACCAGCCGCTTACCGGTGCGTAGATAAAACGGCACTCCGGCCCAGCGTCGGGTATCAATTTCCAGTTTGACCGCGGCATAGGTTTCCGTTGTCGACGTGGCCGGAATTCCTGCTTCTTCTAAGTAGCCGACCTCCTTCATCCCGCCTTGCCAATTACCCGAATATTGGCCGCATGCCGTGTATTTTCTTAGGTCACATGGCAGTCGGACCGCGGAAAGCACTTTGATCTTCTCGGCTCGCAACGCCTCTGGGTCAAAAGACACTGGCTCTTCCATGGCGGTCAGCGCAAGCAGCTGGAGCAGGTGGTTTTGAATCACGTCGCGGGCCGCGCCAATGCCGTCGTAATAGCCCGCCCGTCCGCCGATGCCCCCTGCTTCGGCCATAGTGATCTGGACATGATCTACATAGCCACGGTTCCAAATCGGCTCGAAGATCGTGTTGGCGAATCGCAGCGCCAAGATGTTCTGTACGGTCTCTTTGCCCAGGTAGTGGTCGATCCGGAAAACCGCGCTGGGCGGGAAGACCTCAGCCACAATGTGGTTCAGCTCGCGCGCGCTCGTGAGATCGTGGCCGAAGGGTTTCTCGATCACTACTCGACGCCAGGCGTCAGGCTTGGAATCAGCCAACTGGGATTTGGCGAGCTGTCCGATGGCAGTGCCGAAAACGTTCGGCGGGATCGAGAGATAAAACGCGCAATTCCCTCCCGTCCCTCGGGCTGCATCCAGCTCCTCGACAGTGGCGCGTAGCCGCCCGAACGCGGCGTCGTCCCCCAGTTCGCCGGAAACGAACCGGAACCCTTCAGCAAGTCGGGACCAGACCTCTTCCCGGAACGGGGTTCGGGCATGCTCCTTGACCAGATCGTGGGCGAACTGGATAAAGTCTTCGTTGGACCAATCCCGACGGGCAAAGCCCACCAGTCCGAAACGTGGCGGAAGCAGTCCCCGGTTCGCCAAGTCGTAGATCGCCGGCAGCAACCTGCCGCGCGCGAGATCCCCGGTCACGCCGAAGATCACCAGCACGCACGGCCCGGCGACTCGGGGTAACCGGCGGTCTTGCGGATCGCGCGACGGATGAGCGCTCACAACGGGAATCACCGGACGTCCTGCTCAATCACGGTCAGCAGCTGTTGCAGCCCTGCTTGACGGTCTCGCAGGTGGAGTCGAAGTGTTGGGCGACCTCGGGCGGTGAGCGCGTTCAGGTCGCCGAGGGCCTGGGCGAGTTGCAGCTGGCCAAAACTGTATGGGCGGCCCGGCACGGGTAGGTCTTCAGCAACCGCGCCGGTGATCTGCAGGAAGACTCCGCTAGGCGGCCCACCCTTGTGATATTGCCCGGTGGAGTGCAAGAACCGGGGTCCCCAGCCGAAGGTCACCGGCCGGCCAGCCAGCTGCCGCGCCAGGGCCGGCCGCAGCTGGGCTGCCTCGGGTTGACCTCCTCGGTCGAGATACGCCATGGCCGCCAGGTAACCGTTCCGCGGCGCCGTGCAAGTCAGCGCCCGTACCGCGTCCCTTACTGTTGTGGCGCTACCCACCAGAGCACGGTCTCCATAGATGGCAATGGCGTCATCAACACATACTGGCTCATCTTCGGGAAGTGGCCCGTCCCCGGCTTTTTCCAGCAGTGCCGCGGTGTTGTCTTTGGACTCTTGCACGTTGGGTTGATCGAACGGATTGACCCCGAGAATCCGGCTCGCGACCGCGGTGGCGTACTCCCAGAGTAGAAACTGAGCGCCCAGTGGACCACTGACTGTAGTACCCTCGCCAAGTCCGGGCCAGCCGAGGGTGATCAGATGCGCATCCGGCCCGGCATCGGCGAATTGCGGCGCGTCAATTCCCTCGACGACGACCGGAAGCAACCCCCGACCATTCTTCCCGGTGGATTCCGCGATCAGCTGCTCGATCCAGTCCTCGAAACCGGCCATTGCTGACCCGGCATCGGCAATGACGAGCTTGTCTCGCCCGGCTAGCGCGACCCCGCCGAGAGCGGCGCCTAAGACCAGCCCTGGATTATCCCGATCCCTGGCCAGCGATAGGGCCAGGTGGGTAGCGGTGTCAAGCAGGGTCGCCACATCTACCCCCGCGAGCGCACTGGGCACTAGCCCAAACGCGGACAGCGCGGAATACCGGCCCCCCACCTGTGGATCCGCCAACACCACGGAGTAACCCGCGGCGCGGGCCAGGGTTTCCAGCGGGGAGCCGGGATCCGTCACCATGACGAACCGAGCCGCGATCTGCTGATCCGACAGCCCTAGCTCCCGGAATGCTTGTTCGTAAGCGCGACGGTGGCTGTCGGTCTCGATCGTGGCGCCGCTTTTGCTGGCTACCACCACGACTGTGCGATCCAGCCGGTCGGTCAGGGCTCGGCGCACCTGGTCTGGATCGGTGGTGTCGAGCACAGTGAGCTCTACCCCGGCGGTTCGGGTGATCACCTCCGGCGCCAGCGAGGACCCGCCCATGCCAGCTAGTACCACATGGTCACAGCCGGTCGCGCGGACGCGTTCGGTTAGCTTCGCCAGTGGGGGGAGCAAGCGGCGGGAGGTCTCGGCGAGATCCAGCCAGCCCAGCCGGATGGATGCCTCGGCCTCGGCGTTCGGACCCCACAAGGTGGCATCCTTGCCCATCAATCGCCACGGCACAACGTCACGCAGGGCGGCTAGCTGGCACTGCTGTGCCACGTCTCGCGACGCCTTGCCACGGATCTCGACCCGTACACCCCCCGCGCTGACGATGTCTACGTCCCGAAGAGAGGTCATGCTGCGCCCAGCCGCTTCAGTTCGTCCGAGACTGAGCCCAGAAGCTTCTCCCACGACGTCGCGAAGGCAGCTACGCCCTCGTCTTCCAGCATCCGCACCACATCCGCATAGTCCACGCCCACTGTAGCCAGATCATCGAGAACCCGCTGGGCTTCGCGGTAATGGGGGCGTACGGTGTTTCCACGGAAGATTCCGTGGTCCGCCACGGCGTGCAGGGTCGCTTCCGGCATGGTGTTGACCGTGCCTGGCGCCACGAGATTAATCACATAGCGGGTGTCTTCATATGCGGGGTTCTTCACACTGGTCGATGCCCACAGCGGACGCTGCGGACGAGCCCCCGCGGCAGCCAGCGTACGCCAGCGATCACCCGAAAACACCTGTTCGTGACGCTGGTACGCCAGCCGCGCGTTAGCGATGGCAGCGGTTCCCCGCAGCGGTCGCGCTTCGGGCGTGACGATTTTGTCCAGTCGCTTGTCCACCTCGGTGTCCACCCGGGACACAAAGAATGACGCGACCGAGGCGATGCGGGATAGGTCACGGCTGTTGGCCTGAGCGCGCTCTAGACCATAGAGGAAAGCATCCATAACTTCGTCGTAGCGTCGCAGCGAGAAGATCAATGTGACGTTGACGCTGATGCCGTCAGCCAAGCACTGGGCAATCGCTGGCAGACCAGCCTTGGTCGCTGGGATTTTGATGAACAAGTTGGGCCGATCCACCAGCTCCCACAGCCGCCTCGCCTGTGCTACTGTCCCCGCTGTGTCGTGCGCGAGTCGGGGATCGACTTCCAGAGAGACCCGGCCATCTAAGCTATCGGTGGCCTGGTAGGTCGGCCGCAGCACATCGCAAGCTTGTCGCACGTCACGAATGATGATCATAGACACTGCTTCGTCCGGGGTAGCCCCCTGTTGAGCCAGATCCCGGATTTGCCCGTCGTATGTCGCGCTGCCACTGATTGCTTTGTCAAAGATCGTGGGGTTCGTGGTTACGCCCACCACGTGTCGACCGCGGACGAGCTCCGCCAGGTTGCCGGAGCTCAGCCGCTCCCGGCTCAGATCATCGAGCCAGATCGCCACTCCAGCCTCGGTGAGCTGGTGAAGAGTATCAGTCATCGATCGCCTTCCTTCCTGCTTCAGCTGAGGCGTTTGGTTTGGATGAGCGTTTCTTGTGCCGCGGTTATCACCGCTTCTATGGTGATGCCGAATTCCCGGAACAGAGTGGGGAAGTCCGCGGACGCGCCGAAGTGATCCAGGCTGATGATGCGTCCCGTTTTCCCGACGATCTCCCGCCAGCCTTGTGCTACCCCGGCCTCTACGGAAACCCGTGCCGTGACCTCTGGGGGCAGCACATGATCTCGGTACGATTGCTCCTGAGCGAAGAACCACTCTAGACAGGGCATGGAAACCACCCGGGTCGGCACACCATCGGCTTCCAGTCGTTCCCGAGCGCCGAAAGCTAGCTGCACCTCAGAGCCGGTGCCGATGAGGATCAGCCGTGGTAAGCCATTGCTGGCCTCAGCCAGGATGTATCCACCACGAACTACTCCCTCGGCAGAAGCAAGCACGTTACGGTCGAAGACGGGCAGGGATTGCCGGGTTAGGCACAGGCCAGCTGGCCGGCCGGTTTGTGTCAGGATCACGCGCCAGGCCACCGCCGTTTCGTTCGCGTCCGCGGGACGGACCACGTCCAGCCCGGGGATCGCGCGTAACGCGGCTAGATGTTCGATTGGCTGATGGGTGGGCCCATCCTCGCCGAGCCCAATGGAATCGTGCGTCCACACGTAGGTGACCGGCAGTTTCATGATTGCCGTCAGTCGCACCGAGGCCCGCATGTAGTCGCTAAAAACCAGAAAGGTACCGCCGAATGGCCGAGTGCCCCCGTGGAGGGCGATCCCGTTTAAGATGGCGCCCATGCCGTGTTCGCGGATGCCGAAATGCAGAACCCGGCCGTAGGGATCGGCGTTGGGGGCGTCGCTGTCCGCGGGCAGAAAGGAGGAGGCGCCGGTGATAGTGGTGTTGTTGGATTCG
>Ga0187894_10002799_pt1 | contig 20446 bp, 14 predicted proteins | sample GBC1701081metaG_FD_136650 | JGI IMG/M metagenome (GOLD analysis project Ga0187894, IMG submission 136650) | White microbial mat communities from a lava cave in the Kipuka Kanohina Cave System on the Island of Hawaii, USA - GBC170108-1 metaG ...
CTGCGCCCATTATCGTCGTGCTGCTTCATCCTCACCGCCAGAGTCTTGGTCCCGCGCATGACCAGCCAGGCGTCGAATGGCGAGATGATCGCGCCCACGGCGTTCTGCAAAAATTCGATCGCCGCGGCGTCTTCAGGTCTGGTCGTGACGACCACGCCGCCGACGCTGTCGCTGTGCCCGTTTAAATATTTCGTCGTCGAATGAACGACGATGTCCGCGCCCCATTCGATCGGGCGCAGAAAGAACGGGCTCATAAACGTGTTGTCCACCACCAGCCGGGCGCCGCGCTCGCGCGCGAGTTTGCCGATGCCTTCCAGATCGGCCACAGCCATAATCGGGTTGGTCGGCGTTTCGATGAAAACCATCCGGGTGTTTTCGCGGACCGCCGCTTCGACATCCGCCGCCTCGGTTGTGTCGACGTAACTGAAATCCAATCCGAAATTTTTCAGCACGCGTTCGAACAGACGATAGGTTCCGCCGTAAGTGTTCTCGGAAACGATGACGTGGTCTCCCGGCTTGAGCAGCTTCAGTGTGGTGTCAATCGCGGACATCCCCGAAGCGAAGCAATGAGCGGCTCGCCCGCCTTCAAGCGCGGCGAGATTTTTTTCAAGCGCGGCGCGTGTCGGGTTCTGTGTGCGCGCGTATTCAAACCCTTTGTGCCGGCCTAAAGCCTCCTGGACGTATGTCGAAGTTTGATAGATCGGTGTTGTGATTGCGCCGGTTGATGGATCCGGCTCCTGTCCCGCGTGTATTGCCTTTGTTGCGAATCCCATAAGTAATGATACCGGTACTTCTTCCTGGTTAACTTGTAGGGAGCCAGACTTGACCGCAGATATTAAAGATTCAGCGAAAAAAAAGAAAGCCATCATTTTGTAAGCTACGAACCAAGACGGGGGACAAGGGGACAAGGGGACAAGGGGACAAGGGGACACTGAGGGACTGAGAGAGGGAGAGTTAATTGGCCTCTCCGTCTCTCCTTCCCTCCGTCCCCCGGTCCCCTTGTCCCCTTGTCCCCTTGTCCCCTGTCTCTTCCCCTTAAAAAGCCTCTTGTTTTGCCGGATCATGGCTCTTACAATCCCGCCTCAATTAACGGGTCAGCCCCGACCCATAACAAACTTATGAAACACAAAGTCGTCGCAATCATTCCCGCGCGTTACGCATCGACCCGCCTGCCAGGCAAACCACTGATTGAGATCGCCGGAAAACCAATGATCCTGCGCGTCGTCGAGCGAGCTAAACAGACGGCCTCGATCAGCCGCGTCATCGTCGCAACCGATGACGAGCGCGTCTTTCAAGCCGTCATCCGCGCCGGCGCCGAGGCGGTCATGACTTCGCCGGATCACGCGACGGGGACCGACCGCCTGGCCGAAGTCGCGGCCAGGCTGGACGCCGAAATCATCGTCAATATTCAGGGCGACGAGCCGCTGATCGAGCCGTCAACGATAGAGGCCGCGGTCGCGCCTCTGCTCGCCGACCGGTCAATCGTGATGAGCACAACCTGCGAGCCGATTGAATCGGTCGAGGACGCGCTTAAATCGAATGTGGTAAAAGTCGTGATTGATCGTGACGGGTTCGCGCTCTGTTTCTCACGCAACCCGATTCCCTTCCCGCGCGCGGCCGTGCTGGAACACGGGTCGATCAAAGCCGCGTTGCGGGCGCGGCCGGATCTGCTCAGGGCGTTCAACAAACACACGGGACTATACGCCTACCGCCGCGATTTCCTGTTAACCTACGCGAAACTCCCTCCGACTCCGCTCGAACAGAGCGAAATGCTCGAGCAACTGCGCGCGCTGGAGCATGGGTACAAGATCAAGGTCGTCGCAGTCGCGCACCGCTCGATCGGCGTGGATACGCCTGAAGATTTGAAGCTGATAAAACGGATGATCAGCGCCTGAAGATCGTCAGCAAGTCTTTGGGATCATCCAGCAAATAATCGGGCCGCAAATTCTCCAGTTCGATTCGCGGGAAGGGTCCCCAGGCAGCCGCGGCTGTTCGCATCCGCGCCGCGCGCCCGGCAATGATGTCGTGCGTGCTGTCGCCGATGTAAAGCGCCTCGGTTCGCGGCGCGTTCATCGCTCCAATCGCGCGCAACAACGGTTCGGGGTGCGGCTTGTGATTCTCGCAATCGTCCCCGGCGACGATCACATCGAACATCCCGGCCATTTGATAAGCGTCCAATCCTCGTCGCACCCCGGCGCGCATCTTCGATGAGACGATGCCCAGTCTGAATCCTCGCGACCTCAATTCGCCCAGCGTCTCCTCGACGCCGTCGAAAGGCTCGATCATCTCGTCGTGCCATTGCTGGTTGAACGTCCGATAAACCAGCGTCAACTCCTCGCTTTTTGCGGTTAAATAGTCCGCTGAACATTCCGCCGAAAATCCCGGAAGCCCATTGGGCCGCGCGATGCGCTCTTCCACAATCGCCTGTTCGGTCAGCAGTCTCATCGCCTTCGGCAGCAGCATCCCAAAAGTTTTGATGTATTGCGAATCGTCGTAAACGAACCCGAACACCCGCTCCCACGTGGCCCGGAAGGCGCGCAGGATCAGCGGAGTCGTATTGACCAGGGTCCCATCGAAATCGAAGAGGAACAGTTTGATTTTATTTTCATTCATACTTTGCCAACATCCCATAGTTTGCTAGACTGCGTCGGGGCACAAATCAGGTCACTTAAAAATCCGAATCAGTTTTGAATCATCTCAATATCACTCTCAGGGGGCAACAGGTGGTCTCAAACGCCGTCCTGAGGAATTGAAAATCTTCTTGGGGGAGAGCGCGTCCCCGTGTGCGCTCCCGGAACTTTCGGAGGAGATTATGCCTGTACGCGAAATATTGCTCCTTGGAAATCCAGAACTCTGGCGCCCATCGTCGCCGGTGGTCAACGTACATTCGCGCGAAACTCGCGAGCTGATCGGCGACCTGGCGGCGACGCTCGACAATTTCCGCGAACAAAACGGCTTTGGCCGTGGGATAGCCGCTCCGCAGATCGGCGTCGGGCGCCGTGTAATTTTCCTCAACGTCGGAGAATCGCTCCCGCTCATCAACCCGACGATCACACGAGCCAGCCGCGAGACGATGGAGTTGTGGGACGATTGTTTCTCGATCCCCAACCTGATGATCCGCGTCCGGCGACACGTCGAAGTCAACGTGAGTTACACCGACGAGCGCGGCGCGCAGCATGTCATGAAAGCTCACGGCGCCTTGTCTGAACTGCTCCAACACGAGATCGACCACCTCGACGGGATACTCGCCACCGACCGCGCGGTTGACGGGCGCAGCTTCGCGATGCGTAACGTCGTGAAGTAGTAATCTGAATCGCTCCCCGCCGCCTCCCTCTATGCAACCACCCAGTGAGGTAGGCATGAGGATTACGGAACAGACGGAGAAGACGGAACAAACGGAAAGGGGTCAGGAAACTTTCCGTCTATTCCGTCTGTTCCGCCTGTTCCGTATTCTCTTCGCCCAGTTCTCTCCGCGCGCAATTCGCCACTTGCTCTCCCGCTGTTGTATAGTTCCCGACTTGCCCGGACCTATCAAAACCAAGGAAGAGTTCATAAGCTTTATGTCAGAGATTCGTGTTCGTTTCGCGCCCTCGCCAACCGGCTATTTGCACGTCGGCGGCGCGCGCACCGCGTTATTCAACTGGCTCTTCGCCCGTTCTCGCGACGGCAAATTCATCCTCCGCATCGAAGACACCGACCTCCGGCGTTCCAGCGAGGAGATGGTCAGAGGAATTCTTGAAGGTTTGGAGTGGCTCGGCCTCGATTACGACGAAGGCCCGTTCTTCCAATCCGATTACGCCGAAAAACACCGCGCCGCGGCCCACGAACTGCTCGATAAGAATTTCGCTTACCGCGACTTCACCCCGAAAGAGGAGCGCGACGACGCGAACGTCAAACAGCAGGCCGCCGAAGCCGCCCGCCAAGGGAAAATAATGAATCCATTCCGTAACCTTTCGCGGGAAGAATCGGATAGGCGGGCGCTCGCCGGCGAACCATTCGTCATTCGTTTCAAAGTTCCCGATCAAGGGAAAACCTCCTTCGATGACGCCGTCTATGGTTTGCAGGAACGCGACCACAACGACATCGAAGACCTGGTCTTGCTGCGTTCCGATGGCCATCCGCTCTACAACCTCTCGGTCGTTGTTGACGACATTTTGATGGGCATTACGCACGTCGTGCGCGGGCAGGATCATCTCTCGAATACTCACAAGCAGGTTCTGATCTATCAGGCGCTCGAAAAGCCTGTCCCAAAATTCGCCCATCTGCCTCTGATCCTGGCGCCGAATAAAGGCAAGCTCTCGAAGCGCAAGCACGGCGAGATCGTCAGCGTCACGACCTATCGCGACGCCGGCTTCATTCCCGACGCGTTCCTCAATTTCCTTGCGCTGCTTGGCTGGTCGCCGGCTTCAGGAGAACACGCGGAGCGTGAAATATTTTCGCGTGAAGAGCTGATCGCCCTCTTCTCGCTCGAAGGCATTCACAAAGCAAACGCCGTTTTTAACTTCACCGAAGGCGACGCGCGCAATTGGACCGATCAAAAAGCGCTCTGGATGAATTGGGAATACATCAAGACAATCCCGATGGAAAAACTATTTCCGCTGGCGCAAGCGGAACTGCGGAAGAGCGGTTTGTGGCGCGACGAGTACGAAGGCGGGAGGAAGGCCTGGTTCGAGCAGGCGCTGAACCTGATTCGCGAGCGCGCGCGCACGCTGGCCGATTTTACAAATCATGGCCGCCCCTATTTCGTCAACGACCTCAGCTTCGAATTCGACGAGGCCGCGGTGAAGAAGAACCTGCGGAAAGAGCCGGCCTTAAAAGAACTGCTTCCGCAATTGGCGGAGGCTTTGGCGACCCTCGATGAGTTTACACACGATACGACTGAGGCTTTGCTGCGGGGATTCGCCGATGAAAAAGGCGTCAAGGCCGGCGTTTTGATCAACGCTACGCGAACCGCGTTGACGGGACAAGCGGTCGGGCCGGGTTTGTTCGACGTGGTCGCCGCTATTGGAAAGGATCGAACCGTGGCGCGATTGAAGCATGCGGCGCAATTGGCGTAACGCGCCAAAGATTTTTTCGATTAAGCCGCCTTTGAATTGGATCAGCCACAGATGCGGTTTCACGTTGCGCCTCGCTACTCGTGTCGCAGCGAAATCATCGGATCGGTTTTCGCCGCCCGCCGCGCGGGCAGGTAGGAAGCTGTCAACGCCACGCCGCTCACCAGCAGCGCAACGGCGGCGAACGTCAACGGATCCAGCGGGCTGACGCCGAACAACAGCGCCCGCATCAATCGCGCCAGCGCGAGGGTCGCGACCAGGCCAATCGCCAGACCGATCAACGCCGGTTTGAAGCCCTGCCCGATCACCAGCCGCCGCACATCACGCGCCTCGGCGCCCAACGCCATGCGCGCGCCGATTTCGTGTGTGCGCCGGACGGCCAGATGCGACACCACGCCGTAAATGCCCACAGCGGCCAGCAGCGCCGCCAGCAGCGCGAAACCGCCCAGCATCAAAGCTTGAAACCGCGTCTGCACGCCCTGCCTGGCAAAACGTTCGGCGACGGTCGAAACGACCAACACCGGCAGATCACGATCCAACTCGCGCAACTCGTTGCGAGCGGAGCGCGCCGCGTTCCTTGTATTTCGGCGCATTGGGGTTGATCTCCATGACCGTCAGATTTTCAGCGCGGAATCCGGGATTGGCCTGCGACAGTCGCTGAAAGCTGCGCAGCATCAACGCCGCGCTGACCAGCAGCGTGAAGACCAGCGCGACTTCGGCGATCAGCAATCCGCCGCCGAATCTGCCGTAACGCGCGGCGCGCTGCGGATTGCCGCCCGTCGCTTTCAGGGCCTGAATCGGATTAGCAGCGGGAACCATCGCCGCCGGGGCCAGACCGAACCCGATGCCGGCCAGAGCCGTCACTGCAACAGCGAAGCCGAGCGCGCGACCATCCAGTTTGACCGTGATAAAACCTGGCAAATTCGCGGCGGCGTTGGCGGCGATCACATCAACCAGCCAAATCGCCAGCAACACGCCGAACGCGACGCCGATCATCGCCAGCAACACGCTTTCGGTCAGCAGTTGCCGGACGATTCTCAAACGGCCCGCGCCGAGCGCCAGGCGCACCGCCACCTCCTGCCGCCGCCCCTCGCCACGCGCCAGCAATAGGTTGGCGATGTTCGCGCAGGCGATCAGCAGCACAAAGACCGCGCCTGTCAGCAACACCAGCAATCCCTGCCGCAAATCGCCGCGCCAGTTCTCTTCCAATGGGATGACACGCGCTCCGACGCCGCGATTGCTGATCGGGTAACTCTGTTCCAGGCGCGCGGCGATAGTGGTCAACTCAGCCTGCGCCGTCGCTTGCGACACACCGGGTTTCAACCGCCCGATCACTCTGTGCCAGCGCCGTTTGCGATCCTGCGTCCAGCCGGGATACATCAGCGACGAGGCCGAAGCCGGCAGCCAAAACGCCACGTCATTGCAAATCAGACAGACCATATCGGTCAGACCGCCGAACGACGCGGGCATTACCCCGACGACGACAAACTGCCCGTCCGTCGTCGTGACCTTTCGACCGATGACCCGCGGGTCGCCGCCGAAGCCGCGGACCCAGTACCATTCGCTCAGCACAATGAAGTTGATAAACCAGAGATGCGGTTTCACGCTTGCCCCTCACTACTCGTGACGCAACGCCTCTAGCGGGTCTACTTGCGCCGCTTTGCGCGCGGGCAGCCAGCAAGCAAGCAGCGCGACCAGCGTCAGCAGCGACGCGATGACTGCGAAGGTTACTGGATCAGTGCCCTTCACACCGTAAAGCTGGGCCATTTGGCGTTGCCAGTCGCTGCCAGCGAAATATTGCCTGGCCAGCAGGCGTTGCAAGGCATACCCGCCCAATGCGCCAACGGCCAGCCCAAGCAATACCAGCTTCATCCCTTGCCAGATCACCAGCCGCAGGACGTCACGGGTTTGCGCGCCGAGCGCCATGCGGATGCCGATCTCGTTCGTGCGTTGGGCGACCGAATAGGCCAACACGCCCGAAAGTCCGATGGCCGCGAGCAAGAGCCCCAATCCGCCGAAGAAACTCAAGAGCCGGGCAGACAAGCGTTCCTGTCCCAAGGTGGCCTGCGAGCGCGCTGTTTGCGTGCCGACCTCTGTGACCGGCAGATTGCTGTCCAGTTCGCGCACGACCTGGCGCGCCGTGGCGGCGAGCGCGGTCGGTTCGCCCGTCGTTCGCACGACGAAATGCATCGCGCCGATCATTGCGCCTTCCTGCCGCCACGGCGTGTAAAGCAGCGGCTTGGTCTCTTCGCGCTGTCTCGTGTATTTGGTATCGGCGACGACACCGATGATCTCGACCTCGCGTTTGTTGTGCCTAAACGTGACACGCTTGCCGAGCGCGTCATCGGTGGGAAAATACCTGCGAGCGAAGGTTTGATTGACGATGGCGACATTGGGCGCGCGCTCATCATCTTGCGCCGTGAAGCCGCGTCCACGCAGCAGCGGGATTTCCATCGCCGCGAAATAGTTCTCGCGCGCCGTCTGCCGGCTGGTACCGCGCCGTCCGGCGGTCATTTCCGTCTCGCCGGGCAGCAAGAAGGTATTGGCCGAATTGTCGTTCGCGATCAGCGCTGTGCGCTGGAACGTCACTGCGCGCACGCCAGGCAGATTATCCAGCCGGTCAAAAAGTCGTTGATAGAATTGCAACAGCCGTTCGTCTTTGTAACCGCCCTGTTGTGGCTGCAACGTGAATAGCAGGAGGTTCTCCTGGTTGAAGCCCAGGTTGACTCGCTGCAGATTGTAGAGCGTGCGGATGAACAAACCCGCGCCGACCAATAACAGCAACGACAGCGCGACCTGCGCAACGATCAACCCTTTGCCGAGTCGCGACACTGCGCCCGTCGTGCGGCGGCTCTGTTTGAGCGAGGTCGCCAAATCCAGGCTTGTCGCGCGCAACGCAGGCGCCAAGCCGAACAACACGCCGGCCAGTAGCGAGACAGCAAACGTGAACGCCAGCGCACGCCAGTTCAGACTGAGATCAACGCCGTCGGGCAAGATTCCCGTGTCTTTGTCGGTCAGCGCCAGGAGCGCGCTCTTGCCCCAGAAGGCGAAGAGCGCGCCGCCCGCGCCGCCCAACGCCGCGAGCAACACACTTTCAGTCAGCAGTTGCCTGATCAAACGCCAGCGCCCCGCGCCGACCGCCAGCCGCACACTGATTTCAGGGCCGCGCAAGGCCGCCCGCGCCAGCAACAGGTTCGCCACGTTGGCGCACGCAATCAGCAGCACAAGCGCGACAACGATGAACAGTCCATAGATGGCGGGTGAATACTCTCTACGATCGTTCAGCATCCCTCGGCTGCCGGATTGCGCGACCAGGCGCGGGTAATCTTTCGGATCGAGCTCGGCCGGCTCATTCTGATTGCGCGGCGGCGGCATGACTTCCAAGGCAGCGGCTTGAAAAGCGCCGTTCAAGCTTTCGCGGGCCTGCTCGTAGGTTGCGCCCGGTTTAAGCCGTCCCATCAAATGCAGCCACCAGACGCCTGGCTCGTTCGCCGCGCCCAATTTGCTGCGCGCGCCTCGCAGCAACGGCTCGCAGGCAATCGGAACAGTGACGGCAGGGTAATAACCTACCTGCAACGCGCCCGTGAACGCGGGCGGTGTCACACCGATGATAGTGAAAGACATCTTGTTGAGTTTGAGCGGCTGGCCGATGACGGCGGGATTGGCGCCAAACCGCTCCTGCCAAAACTGATAGCTGAGCACGACCACTGGCGCCGCGCCTGCCTTGTCATCTTCGTCAGTGATCGCGCGTCCCAAGATCGGTTGCACTCCGAGGCCGGCGTAATAGTCGCCTAACACGGCTTGCCCGTTGACGATCTCCGCCCGGTCGCCCACCACGGCGATCCCTTCATAGATCGGAGCGAAGGCAAAGAAATCGCTGAGCGGGCTTTCCGGCGCATCGGCGCGCATCCGGCGCATCTTTTCAAAGATGTCGTAGCGAAACAGCGATTTCTCAGACGTCGTGCCGCTCATGCCATTCGTTCTGAACGGGAGTCCGGCTTGCCAATCAAACAACACTAACCGCTCCGGCCCGGCAACCGGCAAGGTCCTGAGCAGCACGACATCCACCACGCTGAATAACGCTGTGTTCGCGCCGATGCCGAGCGCCAGTGAAAGCACGGCGACCAGGGTGAATCCTTTGCTCTTGAGCAGCATGCGCACGCCAAATCGCAAGTCCTGAAACATTTCATCCTCCAATCTTTGGGGTTGTAACCAGAGCGCATCCCAGAACGCGCTCGTGCTGCGCCACAGCAGATTAAGTTTGCTGCGCCAGTCGAGCCGATCCCACTCGGCCAACAGCGCTTCGCGGCAGCGCAACTCAGCCTCCCACTCCCGCCGCCAATCGGCGCGCAAACGGCGCGGCACGATCACGCCGATCACGCGGATCAGCCAGAGCCAGAACCGAAAGCAAGTTGTTTGTGTCACATCAGCCATCGGTTTCACTCGTGACGAAGTGCGACCAACGGGTCTACTTTGGTCGCCCGCCGCGCTGGCAGGTAGCAAGCCAACCACGCCACAAGGGCCAGCAACAAAGCCCCTCCGATAAACGTCAAGGGATCGGTTGCGCTGACGCCGAAGAGCATTGTTTCCATCAATCGTGTGATCGCGTAGGCCGAGAGTAAGCCAATCGCAATCCCCATCAGCGCCAGCCGCATCCCCTGTCTCAGCGCCAGCCACAACACGGCGCGCGAGGTCGCGCCCAACGCCATCCGTACGCCGATCTCGTGCCTACGCGCGGCGACCGTGTATGAGAGGACACCGTAAATCCCCACGTTGGCGAGCAGCAGCGCCAGCAACGCCAGCAGACCGAGCAGCGCGAGCGCAAACCGATCCGGCGCGATGGAACGCCGGATTAACCGTTCCATCGTGTTGACCTGACTGACCGGCTGCGCCGCATCCAGCCCGAGCGCCACCCGCCGCACTGCGCTGACCAATTGCAACGGATCAGCGGCCGTGCGCACGACGACGTTCATCGGCAGATAAGTGTTTTGCGCGTGCGGGATGAAAACTTCGGCTTGCGGCTGGCTCTTCAGGCCGTAATAACGGATGTCGCGCGTCACGCCGACGACTTCGTAGGCGTACTTGCCGCGCGTGTAATCGAGCATCAGTTGTTTGCCGACAGCCGATTCGCCAGGCCAGACTTTCTTGGCGAAGCTTTCGCTGACGAGGATGACGGCGGGCGTTTCGGCGCGATCCTGCGCGGTGAAATTACGGCCGGCGAGCAAGGGGACGCCGAGCGTCGGCAAGTATTCCGGCGTCGCCATCCGAATGGAGACTCTGTCCGCCGCCGCGCTCGGTTCCGGTTCGCCGGCGCGCCAATACGGACGCTCGAAATCCGTTCCGACGCCCATCGGCAAGACCGTCACCGCCGCCGCCGACACGACGCCGGGTAAAGCGCGCAGCCGTTCCAGCAGTTGTTGATAGTAAAGCGCGGATTTCCCCCGCCCGTAAGTTTGCCCATTGAGCGAAATGTGCATCGTCAGCAAATTGCGCGCATCGAAGCCCGGCTCGACCGCGATCAGGCGCGCGAAACTGCGCGTCAGCAATCCCGCGCCGACCAGTAACACCAGCGCCAACGCGATCTCCGCGACGACCAACGCATGGCGGAAGCGTTGCGAAACGGCGCCCACGGCGCCTGACGCCTGCCCCTCTTTCAACGTCGTCGCCAACTCCGTCCGCGCGTTGCGCCACGCCGGGAACAAGCCCGTCAATAAACCGGTCAACGCCGTCAACGCCAGCGTGAAGAGCAACACACGGCGGTCAATCGCCACTTCGTCCAACCGCGGAATGCCCTCGGGCGCGAGCGAGAGCAGCGCGGTCAATCCATATCGCGCCAGCGCCAATCCGGCCGCCCCGCCCATCAACGCGAGCAACAGGCTTTCCGTCAACCACTGGCGCGCCAACCGCGCGCGCGTTGCGCCGAGCGCGGCGCGGACGGAGGCTTCGCGCTGGCGTCCGGCGGCGCGCGTCAGCCATAAACTCGCCACGTTGGCGCAAGCGATTAACAACACCATCGCCACCGCCGCCAGCAACAACAACAACAATGGGCGCGTCTTGCCGACCTGCTCTTCCAGCATCGGCGTGAGTTGCGATCGCCAGCCCTTATTTTCTTTCGGATGCCGTTCGGCCAGGCCGGCGGAAAAGGCCGTTAATTGCGCTTGCGCCTGTTCCAAGGTCAGGCCAGGCTGCAACCGCGCGACGACCTTCAAAAAGCGGGAACCACGCGGCGGCCCGCCCGCATAACGCGGCGCATAAGTGCGCGACAGATCCCACGGTATCCACAAATCCACTTCGCGGTCGGGCAGCGCGAACTGCGGCGGCATAATCCCCCGGACGCGCCAATCCGTACCATTGATTGTGAGCATGGCGCCGACCGCGTCCGGAGACGCGCCGAAACGCCTGCGCCACAGCGCGTCGCTGATGACGACCAGGCGGTCGCCCGCGGCGTACTGCGTCGCCAACGTCATCTCCACGCCCTGTGTTTCCGCCGCTGAAAAGACGCGCCCGCTGGCCGCTTGCGCGCGCAATGTCGTGAAGAAGTCGGGCGTGACCAGCGCGCATTGCGCCTGCTCGGCGTCCTGTTCGCCAGTCAGCGTGCGCGCCGTCACGTACCACGCCGCGCTGGCCTCAAAAACGCCGGTCGCGTTCCGCAGGTCTTGATAATTGCCGGGCGAAGGGCCTGCGTGGCGCCGGTTCAACTCGGCGTTGTTGTCCCACACCATCACAAGGCGGTCGGCTTGCTCGTAGGGCAACGGATTGAGCAACACGCTGTTGACCACGCTGAAAATGGCCGTGTTCGCGCCGATGCCCAGCGCCAGCGAAAACACCGCCACAGCCGTGAAGCCTTTATGCTTGAGCAGCATCCGCGCGCCATATCGCAAATCTTGAAACATTTCGTCCTCCAATCTTCTTGGTTGTAGCAGCAGCGCATCCCAAAATGCGCTTGTGCTGCGCCACAGCAAGTCAAGCTTGTGGCGCCAGTCGAGCCTGTCCCATTCAGCTAGCAGCGTTTCGCGATAACGCAGCTCAGCCTCCCACTCCTGCCGCCAATTGGCGCGCAAGCGGCTCGGCACGATCACGCCGATGATGCGGATCAGCCAGAGCCAGAAACGAAAGCGGGTTGTTTGCGTCGAACTGTCCATTGGTTCTACTCGGCTCGCAGGGTTACCAGCGGATCAACCCGCGCTGCGCGTCGAGCCGGGAAATATACAGAAGCGGCCGCCGTGACGAGCAAACTCGCGAGCATCGCCGCGAAGGCCAGCGGATCCAACGGACTGACGCCCGCCGCCAGGAATCCGCCGAGCATCTGCTCGCTGTCGCTACGGTTGAGTCCAGCAATCAGGCGTTCGCCAACAGGATTGCGTTCTGGGAAATACTTGCGCGCGAAGGCCTGATTGATGAGCGCAGGTCTGGCTGCCGCTTTGCCATAGAGCGCGACATCATTCCAATCCAGCTCGCGCCCAGCCAGCAACGGAATCCCCATCGTTTTGAGATAGCCAGGGCCGATGCCTTGCGCCGTTATCTTGAAGCCTGTTGCATCCGTTTTATCCGCACGGCGCAGTTGGTACTCGCCGTAGGAGAAGTTGAAGGGCATATACCAGGCCCACGAAACCGCCGCTACTCCGGGATGAGATTCGAGTTCGCGGTAGACCTTTTCGCGTAGCGTGACCGGATAGATCTTCGGGTCGGTTGTCGTCAAATCAAATTGCAATGTATGCGCGGCATCGAAGCCCGGATCGAAACGCAACACGTGAACCAGGTTGCGGATGAAAACGAACGCGCCGACTCCAATCTTCTTGGTTGTAGCCAGAGCGCATCCCAGAACGCGCTGGCGCTGCGCCGCAGCAGATCGAGCTTGTGGCGCCAGTCGAGCCGATCCCACTCGGCCAGCAACGCTTCGCGGCAGCGCAACTCGGCCTCCCACTCCCGCCGCCAATCGGCGCGCAAGCGGCGAGGCACAATCAAACCGATGAACTGGATCAGCCGCAGATGCGGTTTCACGTTCGCCCCCGGTTATTCGTGTCGCAGCAATACCAACGGATCAACCTTCGTCGCTCTGCGCGCGGGCAAGTAACAAGCGAGCAGCGCGACGACGGTCAACAGGAGCGCAACGCCGCCGAAGGTCAACGGATCGGTTGCGCTCACGCTGTAAAGCAGCTTGGTCAGCAGGCGTGTCACCGCCCATGCCGCCAGCAATCCGGCGCCGACGCCGCTGAGCGTGAGGCGGACGCCTTGCCGCAAAATCAGACCGAGCACATCCCGGCGCTCGGCGCCTAGCGCCATCCGCACTCCGATCTCGCGCATGCGTTCGTTGACGCTGCCGGAGAGCACGCCATAGATGCCGATGGCTGCGAGCGCGAGCGCCACGAGGCCGAAGATCTCGAACAGGATCAGCGTGAAGCGCCGCTCGGCGGCGGTCGCCGCGAGCAGGTCGTCCATCGTGGCGACCCGCACAATCGGCTGGTCCTTGTCCACCGACCAGATCGCCTTTCTGATGGCCGGGGCAAGCGCCGCCGCGCCGCCGCGCGCGCGGACCACCAGCGACATCGGATTGTCCGCGAAGTACCACTGCGCGGCCGTGACGTACGCCGCATCCGATCGGGGCGCCGCCAAAGACGCCTGCTTCACGTCACCCACCACGCCGACAATGATCAGCCACGGCACATCGGTGGGGCCGATGTGAAGACGCTTGCCAATGGGGTCTTGACCGGGGAACTTGCGCTTCGCGAGCGATTCGCTGATCACAACGGCCGGCGGCGCGCCGGCCACATCGCGCGCGTCGAGCAGGCGGCCGCGGCGGAGCGGGATCCCCATCGTCTCGAAGTAGCCCGGGCTCACCGCATATCGAAACGCGGGATAGCCTCCCTCCGGCCTGCTATTCGGGCTCGGCTCGAATTGCACACCGTACTCGTCGACGTCCCCGCTCAGCGGCAACTGGCTGGTGAACGCCGCCGCCGTGACGCCGGGAACCCGGCGGACCGATTCCAGGGCCTGCGCGAAGAACCGATGCGTGGCGCCTTTGTCGAATCGGCGGCCGGACGTCTGCGCCTGCATCGTGAGCAGGTTCGACGCGTCGAATCCCGGAGAGATCGCGAACAGACGTTGCAGGCTGCGCAACAGCAATCCCGCGCCGACCAGCAGCACCAGGGCGAGCGCGACCTCCGCGATGACGAGCGCGCGGCGCGTCAATTGGCGCCCGCCGGCGGTACGCTGTGAGCTTTGCCGCAGTCCGACGCGCAGGCCAGCGCGAGACGCGCTCAGCGCCGGAATCAGCCCGACCATCACCCCGATCAGCGTAGTGACGCCCATTCCAAATGCGAAGACGGCGCCGTCGAGGCGGATCGCGCCCACCCGCGGCAGCCCTGCCGGACTGAGCGCCACCAGCGCGCCTACACCGAACTCCGCCACCACCATCCCGAGAGCGCCGCCGAGGACGGCAAGCAGCAGACTCTCCGTGAGCAGCTGCCGGATCATCCGCATTCGCGGGGCGCCGAGCGCGGCGCGCATCGCAAATTCTCCGCTCCGCTGCGCTCCGCGAGCGAGCAGCAGATTCGTCACATTCACGCACGCGATCGTGAGCAGCAGCAGAACAGCGCCGAGGACGGCGAGCAGCGCCGGTTTGACGGCGCCCGTGACGTCGTCCTGCAGCGAATTCACGATGAACCCATCCTTGGCGGACGCCCACGGCGGCCTGGGAAACTCCGGCGCCGGGGCGCGCGCGATGATGTCGAGCTCCTGTCTGGCTTGATCTATTCCGGCGCCTGGCCGCAGCCGCCCCACCATGCGCAGGTGATGGCCCCAGGCCCGCCCCTGAGACATGTCGTATTGCAAGGGCGACCAGATATCCGCCGAGGGAGCCAGGACATTCTCGAACGCGCTCGGCATCACGCCGATGACGGTATGACTGTCGTCGTCAAGAGTGATCTGGCGCCCGATAACCGTGGAGGCGCCGCCGAAGCGCCGCTGCCACAGTCCGTCGCTGATGACCGCCACCTTGGGGCCACTCGGCCGGTCGTCGGATGAATCGAAGCCACGTCCAAGCGCCGGCGGCACGCCCAACACCTGAAAGTAGCTCGCGCTCACGCGCTGCCCATCGAGTCGCTCGGGCTCGGCCGGTCCGGTCAGTGTCGGCTGCCAGGATTTCATCACCGAGAGCGCGTCGAAGAAACGACTCCGCTCCGCCAGTTCGCGATAGGTACCGAACGTTACTTCGACACGCGAGCCGTCGGGGCCGAAGTCCCAGATCATCGTGACCTGGCCGGCGTGCGGATACGGCAACGGCTCGAACAGAATGGGGTTCACTGCGCTGAAGATCGCCGTGCTGGCGCCGATGCCCAGCGCCAGCGTGAAGACGGCAATCAACGTGAAGCCGGGCTGCTTCAGCAACATTCGTACGCCATAACGCAAATCTTGAAACATTTCGTCCTCCAATCTTCTCGGTTGTAACCAGAGCGCATCCCAGAACGCGCTTGTGCTGCGCCAGAGCAAATCGAGCTTGTGGCGGGGGTCGAGCCGCTCCCATTGGGCGAGCAGCTCTTCGCGGTTGCGCAACTCAGCCTCCCACTCCCGTCGCCAACCGGCGCGCAAGCGGCGCGGCACGATCACGCCGATCAATTTGATCAGCCAAAGATGCGGCTTCATGAAATCTTCTCTTTCACCACCCGGACTGGACATCAATTCAATCCGCCTATTTCCAGAACGGATTTTGACCTCACGCGCGTGACGGTTTCCGGTCGCGCTCTTTTTTCGGCTGCGTCCGCTCCAACAGCCGGTAGCGTTTTACGGCTTCGGCTAACGCCTCCCGCCCCGCGCGCGTCAGCTCGTAATACTTGCGCGGCGGGCGCGGCTCGGCCTGCGCGATACTCTGCTCTTCCCACTTCGAGTCGAGATACTCCGCCTCTTCGAGCCGCCGCAGCGCTGGGTAGACCGTCCCGCCTGGTACCCCCGTGATGTCAATGATGTCGAACCCGTATAGATAGCCGTTGGCCACCGCTTGCAGGATGACCGCCGTCGTATAGGTGAGAAACCCTTTGCCCATTGCGAACCTCCTTGAGACTGTTTTGTGGATAGAATCCTATCTAGTAAGGATTCTACATAGGCGGGGATTTTACATAGGATAGACGGTGGAGGCAAGGCCGCAGCCTTTCTTTTGGGATTACGTCATGTTGTGACGTTGGGCCCTCGGAGTCTTCGCGCTCGCGGCGCTGATCCATTCGCACAAGAGGAAAGTTTCCAATGAAGTAGATGTCGGGCGCATGCGCGGGTCGAAAATTTCCCCTCTCCCCTTGATGTTCTACCCATCTCCCATTGACATCCTACCTGAGCCGCCGGATACTCCGGTCGAAAATCTACCGGAGGTGATATGCCAAAAGAAAACCAGGCTGGAAAGAATACCCGCGTTGACCTTCTTCAGGGTACGCTCGATATGTTGATCCTGCGAACACTGCTCTTCGGCCCGCTGCACGGCCACAACATCGCGCATTACATCAAGCAAACGTCGGAGGAGGTGTTGAAAGTGGATCACGGCTCGCTCTATCCGGCGTTGCAGCGGTTGGAGCGCCGGGGCTGGGTCACCGCGGAGTGGGGGACTTCGGAAAACAACCGCCGCGCGAAGTACTACCGCCTTACCAAGGCGGGCCGGAAGCAACTCCTTGATGAGACCTCGAAGTGGGAGCGTCTGAACGCGGCCATCGCCCGTATTATGAAGCCCGCGGGAGAGGAAAGTTGAGTATGCGCTGGCGCCAAGAGCTGACTTTCATCATTCGCCGTCTCATCCATCGCCGTCGCGCCGAGCGGGAGCTGGACGATGAGATCCGCGCCCACCTGGAGATGGAGATCGAACAGAACATCGCGGACGGAATGTCGCCCGAAGAGGCGCGATTGGCCGCTCGCCGCTCGTTCGGGAGCGTAGCTCTGTCGAAGGAGGACAGCCGCGCGATGTGGGGATTCGGGTCGTTGGAAATCTTCTGGCAGGACCTGCGCTACGGCGCGCGAATGCTGTTGAAGAACCCCGGCTTCACGACGATAGCGGTACTCACGCTGGCGCTCGGCATCGGCGCGAACACGGCGATTTTCTCCGTTGTCTATACCACGCTGCTGCGTCCGCTGCCTTACCCGGAATCCGAGCGGCTGGTGTGGCTGTGCGAACGGACGCCGAACTTCCCGGCGATGATGATCTCCTATCCGAACTTCACCGATTGGCGAGCGCAGCAGACCGTCTTTGAGCAGATCGGCGTTTACAACCGTGGCAGCTACAACCTGACAGGCCGAGGCGAGCCGCGGCGTCTCGATGGCGCGCTTCTGTCTGCCGATGTCTTCGCCGCTCTGCGTGCGCGGGCCGCTCTCGGACGCATCTTCAACAACGACGAAGACAGGCCCGGCGCGAGCCCGGTTGTCGTGTTGAGCCACGGGTTATGGCAAAGCCGGTTCGGAGGCGACGCGGGCATCATTAATCAGGCGATCACGCTCAACGGACGCGCTTACACGGTAATTGGTGTGATGCCGGCGGGTTTTGCTTTTCCGATGGGTTTAGCTTTTTCGGCGCGAGTGGACATTTGGACGCCGGTGGGGCTGCTTGCGAGTGAGCCGGATTATCGATCTCGCGGGAATCATCCCGGCCTGCTGGGCGTCGCGCGGCTGAAAGATGGCGTGACTCTCAAACAAGCGCGCGCCGAGATGGACGCTATTGCCGCGCGACTCGAACAGCAGTATCCCGGCCCGAACAGGAACCTCCGCGTGCACATTGATCCGATGCTCGACACCTACGTCGGCGGCGCCCGGCGGGCGTTGTGGACGCTGCTGGCCGCCGTGGGACTGGCGCTTTTGATTGTCTGCGCGAACATGGCGAATTTGCTGCTGGCGCGAGCCGCAGGGCGCGCCTCAGAGATCGCCGTGCGCGCCGCGCTGGGCGCGAGCCGGCGACGGATCGCGCAACAGTTGCTCACGGAGAGCGTCCTGCTCGCGGTGGTGGGCGGGGTGCTCGGGCTTCTGCTGGCGCGATGGGGCGTGCCGCTGATTCTGGCAATAGGGGGCGACTCCATTCCGCGGGCCGCTGAAATCAGCCTCGACGCGGGCATGTTGGCCTTCACGGCCGTGGTCACTATGCTGACCGGCGCCCTCTTCGGTCTGACCCCGGCGTGGCAGGCGAGCCGCGCCGACGTGCAGGTCGCGCTCAAGGATGCGGCCCGGAGCTTGACGGGCGCACGGAGCTGGCTGCGTCAGGCGCTGATCGTGGCAGAGGTCGCGCTGACGATTCTGTTGCTGGCCGGCGCGGGATTGTTGCTGCGCAGCTTTTATCGCCTGCAGCAGGTCGACGCCGGTTTCACGCACGAGCGCGCGCTGAGTTTCAAGACCGCTCTTCCGCAGCGGAAGTACGCGACCGGCGAGCAACGGATCGCTTTCTTTCAGGGGTTGCGCGAAAAGCTGCGCGCGTTGCCCGGCGTCGAGGAAGTGGCCTTCGCGTCGCAGTTCCCACTCGGGAAGAATGGCAATCAGAAAACCTTTTTTATAGAAGGTCAGCCCGCGCCGCCGCCGAATGAGGCCCTCTGGATGGAAGTAACTACAGCCAGTCCGGACTATTTTCGCGCGCTGGGCATACGGCTGCTGCGCGGGCGGTATTTCACCGAGCAGGACAATCAAGATCACCTGCGTGGCCGGGACCTCAGCCGGTTCAGTGAAGGGATGCTTAAGATCGCCGCCCTGAACGCCATCATCGTGGATGAGGAGTTCGCGCGCCGGCATTGGTCGAAGGAAGACCCGATCGGCAAACGTGTCAGATTATCTCACCCGTTCTTGGGGCCGGCGCTGACGGTGGTGGGCGTGGTGGCGCGTGTGAAGCTGGCGCGACTCAACGAGCAAGGCGGGTTTGTGCAGGCATACTTTCCCTGGCTGCAATCGCCGGCTGACGGCGCGGTGGTCGTGATCAGGACCCGGCTTGAGCCGGAGACATTGATTGCCGCTGCGCGCCGGCAAGCGCTTGCCCTCGACCCGGAGCTGCCGATTTACGATGTCAGGACACTGACCGAGCAGCGCGACATCTCGCTCGCGCCCGAGCGGCTGAATTTGACGCTGCTCTCAGGCTTCGCCGCCGTGGCGCTGCTGCTGGCCGCCATCGGCCTCTACGGCGTCATCTCGTATTCGGTCACGCAGCGCACGCAGGAGATCGGCCTTCGGATGGCAGTGGGCGCGCGGTCGCGCGATGTGCTGAAGCTGGTCATCGGGCAGGGTATGAAACTGATTGTGATCGGCGCGGTGATTGGCCTGGTTGCATCGCTGGCGCTAACGCGGTTGATGACGAGCCTGCTGTTCGGCGTGAGCGCGACCGACCCGGCGACGTTTGCAATGATCGCATTGCTAATGGTGTGCGTGGCGCTGGTGGCTTGTTATTTGCCTGCGCGGCGCGCGACTAAGGTCGATCCGATAATCGCGCTGAGGTATGAATAAAGTTGAGAAGATGAACACGTTTATGTGTTCAAAAGCGTGACTTCACTGGCCTCAATCCTAACGCTGGCGCGAACGATTAAGTTATGAAGGCGCAGAAAAAAGCGGTTAAAGTAACCGAAACAGGCAAGAAAAGGTTGAGCCGGATCTATGTAGTGGCGGCGCAGCTCTTTTGCAATAAGGGCTTTGACGCTACCTCGATGAATGACATTGCAGACGCGGTCGGGTTGACCAAAGCCGGCGTCTATCATTTTGTCCCTGGCGGCAAGAAGGACCTGCTCTTCGCCGTAATGAATTACGGGATGGACCGTCTGGATAACGAGGTCATTGCTCCGGCTCTCGCCATTGCAAACGCCGAACAACGTCTGCGCTCGATAATCACCAATCACGCAAAGCTCATCACCGGCAATAGCGGGCCCGATGGGCACAACCCGGTCACAATTGTTGTGGACGAAGTCGCCGGACTGACGACCGCGCAGCTCCATAAGATCAGCAAGCGTAAACGCTCCTATCTCGATTTAGTGCGCACGACGCTTCGGCAACTGAAGGAAGAGGGGAAGTTGAAGGAGGTTGATGTTACGGTCGCAGCCTTCAGCCTGCTGGGCATGACGCTGTGGCTATCGAGATGGTTTCGGCCTTATGGACGCTTGTCGAGTGAACAGGTGGCCGAAGAGATCAGCAAGATTGCGCTGGGAGGTCTGTTACGTCCTCAGGCGCGTCTGAGCCATAGAGCGTAAAAGTGGCCAAGTTGCGGGAGACAGACGAGGGCTTAAGCCTCTGGCTCACGCTCAACTCAGCCTCCACGGCTGGCATCAATTCAATTCCCAAGCTTCGAAGAGGAGATTAGTATGAAGAGATACCTATCGTTCGTTTTGTTCCTCGGACTGATTAACAGCTCTCTGGCAGGCGCAACATCCATCGGGATGGCCGGGATGGCGGTCGACATTTCCGGA
>Ga0187894_10002801_pt1 | contig 20440 bp, 18 predicted proteins | sample GBC1701081metaG_FD_136650 | JGI IMG/M metagenome (GOLD analysis project Ga0187894, IMG submission 136650) | White microbial mat communities from a lava cave in the Kipuka Kanohina Cave System on the Island of Hawaii, USA - GBC170108-1 metaG ...
ACAACCTCCCGAAGGACGTAAAGCTCAACCTTCTCTTCGAGCAGGCGCACTTCATCGAAGCCGCGATCGCGAACGTGGAAGCGGCGATCCGCGACGGCGCGATCATGGTCGTGATCGTGCTCTTCCTGTTCTTGCTGAACGTACGCACGACGCTGATCACGCTCACCGCGATTCCACTTTCGTTCGTGGCCAGCGCCATCTTCTTCCACTTTGCGGGGATCTCGATCAACACGATGACGCTCGGCGGCCTCGCGGTCGCAATCGGCATGGTCGTCGACGACGCGATCGTCGATGTCGAGAACGTCTACCGGCGGCTGCGCGAGAACCGGCACGCACCGAACCCGCGCCCGGTGCTTCGGGTAATCGCGGATGCGTCGGGCGAGGTCCGAAACTCGATCCTGTTCGCGACGCTGCTCGTGATCCTGGTCTTCATCCCGCTCTTCGGTCTGGCCGGCATCGAGGGCAAGCTGTTTGCGCCGATCGGCGTCGCGACGATCGTCGCGATGGCGGCGTCCTTCCTGGTCTCGCTCACCGTGATCCCGGCGCTCTGTTCGTACCTACTCCCGCGAATGAAGCGCATGGAGAGCGAGGCCGACAGTTGGCTCGTCCGCCAGCTGAAGGATGTCGATCGGCGCTTCTTGTTGGGTCCCGCGCTCGACCATCCGCGCGTCGCGATCGGACTCTCCGCGCTGCTCGTCGTCGCCTCCTTCTCGCTCTACCCCCTCATGGGCAAGGAGTTCCTGCCGGAGTTCAACGAGGGAACGGCCACGATCAACGTGCTCGTCGCGCCCGGCACCTCGCTGCCCGAATCGAACCGCATCGGAAGGACGGCAGAGCGCCTGCTCCTCACAGTGCCGGAGATCGCAAGCACCGGGCGTCGCACCGGGCGCGCCGAGCTCGACGAGCACGCGGAGGGCGTGCACTACACCGAGATCGACGTCGACTTGAAGCCGTCGGAGCGATCGCGCGAGGAAGTCCTGGAGGATGTTCGCGAGAAGCTCTCCGAGATACCCGGCGTCGCACTCAACGTCGGCCAACCGATCTCGCATCGCCTCGACCACCTGCTCTCCGGCGTGCGCGCGCAGGTCGCCGTGAAGCTATTCGGCGACGATCTCGGCGTTCTTCGCGCCAAGGCGGCGGAGATCGAGGCGGCGCTCGCGAACATCGCCGGCGTGGTCGATCTGCAGACCGAAAAGCAGGTGCTCGTTCCGCAGGTGCGCATCGCGCTCGATCGCGAGCGCGCGCAGCTCTACGGCGTTCAGGTCGGAGACCTGGCGGAGCTGCTCGAGACGGCCCTGAACGGGCGCGCCGTTGGGCAAGTGCTCGATGGCCAACGGACCTACGACGTGTTCGTGTGGTACAGCGAGCGCTCCCGCGGCGATGTGAACGCGCTTCGGGGGATGCTCGTCGACACGCCGTCGGGAGAAAAGGCTCCGCTCGCGCTGCTCGCAGAGATCCACGAGGCGAAGGGTCCGAACACGATCAGTCGCGAGAACGTGCGCCGGCGCATCGTCGTCTCGGCAAACGTCTCCAGGCGAGACCTCGCCTCCACCGTCGCTGATATGCAGGCCGCGGTCGCTGGAGTCGACCTACCGCAAGGCTATTCGATCAGCTTCGAGGGACAGTTCGAGAGCCAACGCGAGGCGACACGCCTGATCGGGCTCCTCAGCGCGATCACGCTCGCTGCGATGTTCCTGCTGCTCTACTCGCATTTTCGCAGCGGCGCGATTGTCGCGCAGATCCTGCTCAACATCCCGCTCGCGTTCATCGGAGGGCTCGGGCTCACGTACCTAATGGTGGGCCGCGTCTCGATCGCGACGCTCGTGGGGCTCATCACGCTCGCCGGGATCGCCTCGCGCAACACGATCATGATGATCTCTCACTACCTCCACCTGATGGAGCACGAAGGCGCGTCTTTCGACCACGCGATGATCGTGCGAGGGTCGCTCGAGCGGCTCGTGCCCGTAACGATGACTGCGCTTGTCGCTGCGCTCGCGCTCGTCCCGCTCGTGCTCGCTGCCGGTGAGCCCGGCAAGGAGCTGCTCTATCCGGTCGCGGTCGTGATCCTCGGCGGGCTCGCGAGCTCGACGCTGCTCGACATGGCCGTAACACCCGCCGTGTTCTTCCGCTTCGGCCGCAAGGCGGCCGAGCGCTATCTCGCGCGCGAGGCCGCGGATCCACTCGATGCGATTGCGGCACCGGAGCCGCCGCGCGACACGGGACTCGAGCTCTCTCGATGAGCGGTGTGGCGCCGCTCGCAATTAGGCGCACTCAACCTTGGAGAACGAAGATGTCGAAGGTCGGACTTCAATTTGCGATGGCGTTGCTCGCGATCGCGAGCTTCGCGTGCGGCGGTAGCGACGAGCCATCGACGGAGGGTGCCCCCGCGGCGCAAGCCGCAGGCGACGAAGCGGCGCAAAGCGCGGGGCAGGCGGAGCACGCTGCGGACGCGCACGCCGAGGCAGACGCCGAGCATTCTGCTGGCGACGATGCAACGAGCAACCTCAGCGGAGCGTGGGCCGCGCTCCGCGCAGCGCGCGACGGCATCGCCGCGGACATCGAGAGCGGTGCGTTGAAAGGGGTACACGCGAAGGCTGAGCCGCTTCCGAAGCTCGCCGAGCGCGTGCTCGAGCTCTCGACCGAGCTGGCGCCTGATAAGCGCGCACGCGTCGAGGGTGCGGTGAAGCAGATTGCACGCGTCGCGGCCACGCTCCACGAAGTCGCGGATCGTGGAGATGCGGCGCGCAGCAAAGAGGAGCTCACGCGACTGGACGGCCTCCTCGAGCTGATCGCGGCGCAATATCCCGAGGGCTCGCTCGAAGCGAGCATTGCGCCGTCGGGCGGTAGTCACGATCACGCGATGCACAACCACAGCGCGACGGGCGCGCTGCCGGGGCATGAGCACAAGACTCGGCCACTCGCCTCAGTCGATGCCTCCGCCGAGGCCACCCTGATCGTGAAGGCGAGCGAGTTCGCCTTCGAACCACGCACGCTCGAGCTTCGCGCGGGAGTCCCCACACGGATCGAGCTCGACAACCGCACCGCAGCCGTCGAGCACTCGCTTCTCGTGCATGCGCCCGGTGGAGGCGACTGGATTCATCTCCACGCAGCCGCCAAGGGAGTCGACGCCGGGACGTATCGCATCGATGCCCCTGGCACTTACGCCGTGCTCTGCACGATTCCCGGCCACACCGAGGCGGGAATGGTCGGGACGTTGGTCGTGGCTGCGAGGTAAGTGGAGTCTTGCCTCCTCGCGGCAGGGGTGCTCTCTGTAGTCGCGCTCGGACCGCGAGTCCGCGGAGACGAGGTTGGTTTCAGGGAGCAGCGTTCGCTGCTTCGCTCAGCGAGCGTCGACCAGCAGCATGAGGAAGCGCCCAAGGATCACCATGAACAGCAGCGCGACGACGGGGAAGATCATCAGGAAGCCTCGTGCGACGAGCAAGAACACGAGCGCTACCGCTACGAGCTCCGACACCCTCACGAGCCGAGAACGCGCCGACGACCCCACGGCCAACGTGCGCCCGCATGAGCCCGACGGGCGAGCGCAGACTGCGTGGCGACTGAGCAGAGGACCTCGCGGGACGCGTTCCCGTACCCGCTCATGTGGCACGTGAATTGCTCAGCGGACGGGAGCCTTCGCTGCGGGCACTGTTACGAGACGTCCCAGCTCGCGAGAGGCCTGACTTTTTTCTAACAACAACAGAATGGAGACTCGGAAATGCGTCGATGGATCATTCTCGTGGCGGCAACTGCTCTGCTGGCCACCGGCCTCACTTCGGGGGCAAATGCCGACGCTTCCGGCTTGGAACAGGTCCTGATCGAGTCCGCCTCGACACCCAAGCAGCACGCCGCGTTAGCGAGTTACTACGAAGGCAAGGCCGCCGCTGCCCGCAAGGAAGCTCAGGAGCACCGCTCGATGGGTAAGGCGTATTCCGCCGGAAAATTCGCGCAGGTGCTCCAGATGAAGGAGCACTGCGAGAAACTTGCGGGGCTCTACGACGAGCAGGCGAAGGAGTTCGACATGCTCGCCAGCATGCACCGAGACGCAGCCAAGTAGCGCCGCCGTCTCGTTGCTCAGTGCCCGCGCAGCCCCTGCCCAGAAAACGAGCAGGGAGCTGGAAGCGGCGCGCCTGAGCCATGCCTGCGCTCGGCACGGCGGTTGCTCTACGCACTGAGGGCAAGAGCTTGGAGGCCGAGATGCTTCGCGCGTCCCTTGCCGCCCTCGTGTTTGTCAGCGCCGCGCCGTGCTTTGGCAGCGACGGGCCGGCACCCACAGCCGTTCCGCGCGCCGCCGCGTGTGAATCGACGCAAGAGCTCGCGGCCGCGAAGAGCTCGCTCGAAGCCGGCGACCGCGCGGGTGCGTTGATGCATCTCCGTCGGGCGCGCGAACTCGCCGCTGCGTGCGAAGCGCAACGCAGGTCGCCGAGATTCGAGGACCCCTTCGACGAAGCCGCCGCGGAGTGGGCCATCGCCGCACTCCGCGGCGCCGTCGTCCCGCTTGCCTAGCGCGAGAGATTGATTCGCAGCGGAGTGTTCCCCAGCAGCCGATCGATCTCGTCGGCGGAAACGTTCTCGCCGGCTTCGAGCCGGCGAATCAACGCGTCGATCTCGCTTTGCTGGCGCTGCAGCTGCTGGCGCTCGAAGGCGCCGGTCTTTCCACGCAGGCGATTTTCGAGCTGCGCGGTTCGCTGCTCGAGCTGCGCGGTCGGGGCGGTCTGCGCGAGGGCGGGGAGCCCAGGCGACAGCACAGAAGCTGCTAGAGCGAACGCAAGAAATCGAGAGCTCATGGAAGACCTCTTGTTGGCAGGCTTCCGTCGGCACTATCCAGCGGTCTCGCCGGCAGTGGCATCTCGACGGAACTCGCGCCGCCTCGAGTACGAGGAGCGCGATGGAATGGCCGTCCGATGTCGGACGTCCGCGGGCGTCACTCGCCGAGGCGACTCAGAGTCGTAGGACGATCGTCGCCAGAGAGACCTGATCTGTCCGGGGACCTAACACCACCCGCCGATGGGTGGGCTTCACAAGCCCGACATGAGCCAGCGCGCGGACACCCGGGAGCGACGCGAAAAGCGGCATCGTGATCTGGGGCGCCGAGTCGGAGCGCGCGCTGGCTTCCGTGCAGCAAGAGGTCGGAGCGAGCTGCGCGCACGGAGCGCCACTCTGAGTCCGCGCATCGCAGCACGCGCCAGATTTCGCCGCAGAGATTCGAACCGCTCCGATCGACGCCGCCACCAATGCGACGATGCAGAGTATTCGAGCCGCGCGATGATTTCCTCGGCTGGCCACAACGCCAGGCTACACCCCGTCCGTCCACGTGCCTTGTCGCCCGGGCTTGAACTAGACCGCGGCAAAGGGCGCACCTCGGCCTCGTGTGTTCTAGGCCGAATCTGCGAGGGTGCCAAGCTCGCCGGCAGGCTGGCGTAAGCTGGCCAACTGGCGTCCCCGTCGCGCGGTGTCTGTCGGGCTCCAGCACGGTGACCGCCGCCAGGAGCGCACCATCAGACGGACTCGGGGTGCGACCCTGACGGAACATCAAGGAGCGGACGATGATTACGCGTAGAGGATTGGGCGCTCTTGCGGCGGCGCTTCTGGTCGCCCCGCGCCGTGCAGTCGCCGACACGGACTCGGACTCGCACGAACAGGCGATGGTCGAGGCTGCGAAAACCCCAGCTGACCATGCCGCGCTCGCGACACACTTCCGCGAGGAAGCGAGCAAAGCGCGGAGCCGAAGCCAGCACCATGAGCTGATGGCGAAGGCCTACAGCGGCAAGCAGGGATTCACGGCGGCGCGACCGCATTGTCTAAGGCTCGCCAAGACGTACGAGGAGGCGGCCGTGGAGTACGAGCGGCTTGCGGAGCTCCACGACGCAGAGGCGAAGAAGGCGCAATAACAAGCCCCGAGTGACCGTTCGCTCGCGCCATGACCTGCGTCGCTGGAGGCGAGCAACGCTTGCCGGCCTCCGTCCCGAGATGGCGGCTGCGGTCCGGCTTGCGGTCGCGAGCAAGGTCCCGGACGGGCCATGTTTCTCAGGTATTGGCTCACCGCGTTTCCACGCGGCGAATGCCGAGCCTTTTCATTCTGCTCCGTAGCGTGCTGGCGTTGATGCCGAGCATCGCCGCCGCCCCGCGCTCGCCTTCGATCCGCCAGTCGGCCGAATCGAGGACCTCGAGGATGTGGCGGCGCTGGCTCGCATCGAGGGTCTCGCCCACTCCACGCTGCGCGTGATTCGGGGCAGGTACCGCCGCCGGTTGACTCGCTCGCGGCAGCAAGTCCGCGTCGATCACGAGCACCGGGTTTCGGGCGAGCACGACGGCGCGCTCGACCACGTTCGAGAGCTCGCGCACGTTGCCGGGCCAGTCGTAGTTGCGAAGGCGGGCGAGGGACTCGGGCGCGATTCCCTCGATGTGCTTGCCGAGCTCGCGCGCAAAGCGCTCTGCGAGGTAGAGCGCGAGCAGCTCGACATCCCCCTCGCGCTCGCGCAGCGGCGGGACCGAGATCGGGACGACGTTGAGGCGGAAGTACAAATCTTTGCGGAAGCGCCCTAGTTCAACTTCGTGTGCGAGGTCGCGGTTGGTCGCGGCGATCACGCGCACGTCGACCTTTCGCGTCTGATTGCTTCCAACGGGCTCGATCTCGCGCTCCTGGAGCACGCGCAGCAGCTTGACCTGGGTGTCGAGTGGCAGCTCGCCGATCTCGTCGAGGAAGAGCGTTCCGCCGTGCGCGATCTCGAAGCGGCCCATCCGGCTGCTCGTCGCGCCGGTGAACGCGCCGCGCACGTGGCCGAAAAGCTCGCTCTCGACGAGGCCGGCGGAGATCGCGGAGCAGTTCACCTTCACGAGCGGACGCGCGCGGCGCAGGCTGCGATCGTGCAGTGCGCGCGCGATCAGCTCCTTGCCAGTGCCGGTCTCGCCGAGGATCAGTGCAGTCGTCTGCGTCGGTGCGACGGCGTCGACGAGCGCGAGCACCTTCTCGATCGCGGGGCTGCGGCCGACGAAGCCGCGCGCGTCGTGCGCCTGCTGGATCTCCTCCTGCAAGTAGGCATTCTCGCTCGCGAGCTTGTCGCGCAGCTCGGCCACCTGCTCGTATGCGAAGCAGTTGTCGACCGCGACCGCAACCGCGCTGCCGACGCGATCGAGCAGCGTCTCTGGCAGATCGCGATACGCGTCGCGGCGCGTCGACATGAAGAACAGCGCGCCGAAGCTGCGCTCCTCGCGAATGAGCGGAAGAGCGCACAGCGACTCCATGCCCTCGCGCTCCATTACGACGTGCGTCATCGGGAAGAGCGTGCGCAGCTCCTCGCGCGCTGCCGCGACGTAACGCTTGCGCTGCTCCTGCGCCCAGCGGCACGCCGTTCCCGCGGACGGGAACTCCTCGATCATCGGGCCGCGCGCCGGCTGATCGAGCGCGAGCACGTGCACGCGCAGGCTCTCGGGCCCCGTCGGCACCTCGATCCCGAAGCGCTCGCAGGCGAGCAGCGGCTTCACCGAGCGCGCGAGCTCCGCGAACAGATCCGCGCGGCGCAAGTGCCGCGTGCTCGAGAGATTGATCTGCAGCAGCGCCTGCAGCTCACCATATGCGAGGTCGAGGTTTTGTTGGGCAGTGACGAGATCGCGGTTCGCGATCTCGAGCTTCGCTTCGAGCTCGCGGCAGGCGCGCTGCAGTACCGCCTCCGCGTGCAGCCGCTCCATCTCGACGCGCGCGCGGTTCGCGAACACCTCGAACAGCTCGAGCTCGCGAGGCGAATCGAGCATCGGCTCGCTGTCGAGTGCGGCGAGATGGCCGAGCGTCTGGCCCTGCGCGCCGCGCAGCGGGATCCCCAAATAACTCCGCACACCCATCGTCGTGAGCGCAACGTCCTTGGGGAAGAGCTTGTGTACCTCGTCCGGGTACAAGCAGAACTCGCCGGCAAGAACGCGCTCGCACGGCGTCCCGTCCAGCGGGAACTCGACGTTCGCGCGCCAGTCGTCGCGGCTCCAGTAGGCCAGCGTGCGCACGCGGTCGCGGGTGCCAGCGAACTCTGCGACGAACGCATGCTTCACGCCGAGCGATTGCGCGAGGTTCTTGACCAGTTGGCGGAGGTAGTCGAGCCCCGCTTTGTCCGCAGTTGCTTCGACGACGGAGCGATACGCGAGCGCCGCATTCCACTTCTGGAGAGTGCGCGCGTCGGGGGCTCTGACGACGGCGTCGGTCATGCCTTCCCTCCGGATCTTCGGCACCCGCCTCGCGCTCCGCGGGGCGTGAGGCGCCGCCAGGATGACACGATTCGGCTCGCTAGTCGGTTTCCTGGGAAGTCCCGTTCGCGCGGCTCAGCAGCCGCTCGATGAACGGCGAGCAGGCAACCACCTGCGCGCCGCCGGCGATTAGGCCGCTCAGCCAGTCGCGCGCCGGCCCGTCGAGCCAGCGCAGCTCGGAAAGGTCGAGCGTGATTTCCTTTGGCGCATGCGCCGCGAGCGACGCCCTCATCACCGTGAGATCCGCCTCCGCGAGCCGTCCTTCCAGACGAAGCCGCGTGAGCCCTCCCGCCGACTCCGTGCGCGTGACTCGTAGCATCGCCGGTGGACCTCGCTGTGTCGGGCCGTGCGGTCCCGGGCTCGCTCAGGCTTTTGCCAGCCCCGCCTGCGCGCGCAGCGACTGGCTCGGCTGCGCGGCGAGCTTCTGCGCGAGCAGCCGGTCGATCGAGAGCGCGCCCGGGCCGGCGATGACGAGATGCGCGAGCAGCGCGATGTAGAGAAACTCGGCGAGGCCAAAGAGCGCGTTGACGCCGGTGATCTTCGGCGCGAGCGCGGTCGCGAGCGCGACGACCATCGTGCCGATCAGCGGGATCGCGGCGAGCCGCGTCGCGAGGCCCACCAGGACGAGCGCGCCGCAGACGAGCTCGATGCTCGCGACGAACGGCGCCTGCAGCTCGGGCGCAGGAACGCCGAGGCTCTCGAAGAAACGCGCGACCTGATCGAGGTTGTTCAGCTTGCCCCAACCGGAGTGGGTGAAGACGACGCCGAGGATCACGCGGGCGACGAGCGGCGGGGCGAACGCGAGGCGATCCGTGAGCGCGAGCAGCGCGCGCGAGAGGCTAAGCAGCGTCGACATCGGGGCTCCTTCTTTGCGATGTGAGAAAGCGTTCGGCGCGGCGACGCGGCGCGCGCCGCTGCTCGACCGATGCGCGCGGCCCGGCGAGGTAACGGACGACCTCCCGCGTTACCCGCGCCGCGCTGCGCGCGTCCATGCGCCGACCGCGCGGCAATTCATCCGCCGGAAGCGCGCGCTGCGCGCACAGGAGACGAATCATGAACGGTGCTCGAACGACGAAGCGCTCGCGCGTCGCGATGCTCGCGGCGCTTGCCGGCATTGCGGCTGGCTCCGCGCTCGCACTCGGCTGCAGCGAAGGCGCGACAGCGGCGGCCGACGCGACCGAGGCGAACGGCTGCAACGGCGCGAACGGCTGCAACGGGGAGACCGCGCAGGCAGCCGACGCCAGCGCACAACCCGCCGCGCCCGCCGAAGCCGAAGCGAACGGCTGCAACGGCCCGAATGGCTGCAGCGGCGAAGCAGAAGCCGCGCAGTAGCTGCGAGCGCGGGCGGTGAATCGCTTCGGGCTTCCCGACTTCGGCCTCGGCCTTGGTCTGCGCGCGCAGCACGCGCGCGAGCTCCTGGCGCACCGCCCGCCGCTCGGCTTCCTCGAGCTGCTTACTGAGAATCACCTCCGCCAGCCGCGCCGCGCGCGCGAGCAGACCGAGGCGCTCGCTTCGGCCTATCCGGTCGTGCTGCACGGCGTCTCGATGAACCTCGGGTCGATCGACCCGCTCGATCGCCAATACCTCCGGGAGGTTCGCGAGCTCGCGAGCCGGCTCGGCGCGCGCTGGATCTCCGACCACCTGTGCTGGACCGGCACCGGCGGCTGGAACAGCCATGAGCTGCTGCCGCTTCCTTACACGGACGAGGCGCTGCACCATGTCGCGCACCGCGCGCGGCAGGCGCAGGACGCGTTGGGCCAGCGCATCGCGCTCGAGAACCCTTCGACCTATCTCGCGTTCCCCCATTCGCAGATGCCCGAGGCCGAGTTCCTCGCACAGCTATGCGAACTCGCGGACTGTGCACTGCTGCTCGACGTGAACAACGTCTACGTGAATGCGATGAATCGTGGCGGCGATCCGAGCGCGTACCTCGCTGCGCTGCCGCGCGATCGCGTCGTGCAGATCCATCTCGCCGGCCATTCGCGGCGAGGGGGCTGGTGGATCGACACGCACGCGGCGCCGGTGGCGCCCGACGTATGGCGCCTGTACGAGGAGGCGCTCGCGCGCTTCGGCCTCGTCTCGACGCTGCTCGAGTGGGACGCCGCGATTCCGTCGCTCGCGGCGCTGCGCGGCGAGCTCGCGAAGGCGGAGCCGATTCGCGCGCGAGCGGAGGCGGCCGCGAATGCGGCGTAGCGCGTCGTCCGGTCCGCCGCCGACGCTCGCGGAGCTGCAGCGAACGCTGATGCGTGCGCTCTACGCGCCGCAAAGCGCGCGCACCGAGCAGGCGATCGTGCGCGCCGCCAATTGGGCCCCGCGCGACGCGCTGGCGCTCTATCGCCGGATGGGCGCGCTGCGCTTCGAGCGCGAGGTCGCGCGCGAATTCCCTCGCGTGCGCGCACTGCTCGGCCCCGACGAGTTCGCCGCGCTCGCACGCGCATTCGTCGCGTCGCGTCGGTCGCGCTCGTTCACGCTCGATGGCTACGCGGAGGGTCTCCCGCGCTTCATCGCGCGGACGCGCGGACGCGGTTCAGCTCACGCGCTCGCGTCGTTCGAGCTCGCGCTTCGCCGCGCCGAACGCGCGGATGTAAAGCCCGCGACGCCGCGGCCGGGCGCGCTCGCCCATGCGCCCGGCGCACGCGTTCTCGGTGGCCCTTTCGGGTCTGACCCCAAAGGGCCAGTCGTGGTGGTGTTCCAACGAGCCGGCCGCGCCGCTTGGCTCGACGTGGCCGCAGCGGAAGCGCCGATGCTCCGGAGCCTGCTGCGCGGCGCGCGCGTAGATCGCGCCGTCGCTAGAGCCCAGCTCACGCCCGCGCGAATCCGCGGCGCGTTCGAGCGTTGGGTCGCCGCCGGGCTTCTGATCGCTCCTCCGTCTCGCGGGTAGCCGCGACGCGGCCCGCGAGATCTCGCGGCTCCCCCGCGAATGCTCGCGGCCGCTGCTCCCGAAACGCGCGAGTCGACGCGAGAGCGCTCGCCGCGCCATGGCACGTGCCTTGCTCAAGGGGCGATGCGGGACCGCGAAACCAAAGAAGGGGAGACGCGATGACGGATCGATGCGAGGGAGAGCTGCTCGGCGCGCTGAAGCGGGGCGACGAGCGGGCGTACACAGAGCTCGTGCAGGCGAACACGGGGAAGATGCTCGCGGTCGCGCGCCGCATCTTGAAGAACGACGAGGAGGCGTACGACGCGACGCAGGAAGCGTTCATGCAGGCATTCAAGGCCATCGGGAGCTTCCAAGGCGACGCGATGCTGTCGACCTGGCTCCATCGGATCACGGTGAACGCGTGCCTGATGCGCCTGCGCCACCGCAAGCGCCATCCCGAGACCGCGATCGAGGAGCTGCTGCCGCAGTTCGACGAGACCGGGCACCGCATCGAGAGTGGGCCCGCGTGGACCGAGGACGTCGTCGACCGCCTCGAGTCGGCGCAGCTGCGCAAGGTCGTGCGCGATGCGATCGATCGCCTGCCTGACAACTACCGTACCGTGATCGTGCTGCGGGACATCGAAGGCCTCACGACCGAGGAGGCCGCAGTGGCGCTGGGAGTTCGGCCGGAGGCCGCGAAGATGCGGCTGCACCGGGCGCGTCAGGCGCTGCGCACGCTCCTCGCGCCGCACTTCGCCGCGGAGGCCGAGTAGATGACGAGCCGACTCACGTGCCGGGAGCTGATCGAGTTCCTCGACGATTACGTCGAGCAGCGTCTCGCGAGCGCCGAGCGCGCGCGCTTCGACGACCACCTCGGGCGCTGCGCGGCGTGTCGCCAATACCTGACGGGTTATCAGGGAACGCTGCGCGCCGTCGCGCTCGCATCCGCTCCCGACGCCGGCGCGCCGCCCGAGGTCCCGGACGAGCTGGTCGCCGCGATCCTCGCCTCGCGTCGCGCGAGCTGACGCGCGGCGAGCTGCATCGAGAGCAGCGCGAGCGCGAAGCCGAGCAGCGCGAGCGGGATGCATGCGAGGCCGTGCCGCGCAGCGGCGATGCCGACGAGCGCCGGTAGGCCGGCTTGGCCGAGCGCTGCGCTGGCGATCTGGAGGCCGACCGCGTTCGCGGTGTGGGCTGAGCCGATCCGCTCGCGCGTGCTCGCGATCAGCGCGGGGAAGATCGGCGCGGCCGCGAAGCCGAGCAGCGCCGCGCATGCGAGATCGGCTCGAACGCCGGCGTCCAGTGCGAGTCCGATCGCCGCGAGCACGCAGAACGCCGTCGCCGGGACGACGACCGCGCTCGCGCCCCAGCGGTTCGGCGCGAAGCCGAATGCGACGCGTCCCGCGAGCAGCGCACCCCAATAAGCGGTGGCTGCGGAGCTCGCGATCGCCATCGGCGCGCCGCGGCCTTCCTCGAGCAGCGAGTAGAGCCACGCGCCCGCGGTCGCCTCGACGCCGAGATAGAGGAAGAACGATGCGGCGCCGAGCTGCGCGGCGCGCGATCGGAGCGTCGCCACGAGCGGCGCCGCGGGTGCGTCGCTCGACCCGCTGGCGCCCTCCGCGGCCGCCGCGCCAGGCCAGAGCCTTCGCGTTGCCGCGAAGCCGAGCGCGAGTGCGAGCTGCACCGCGCCGAGCGCGAGGTAGCCCGCGCGCCAGCCGGCGCCGCTCATCAGGGCGTGCGCCATCAACGCCGGGCCGGCGGTGGTGCCGAGCCCGTACGCCGCATGCAGCCAATGCAGCGTCCGCGGCGCGAAGCGCAGCGCGGCGAACGCATTGATGCCCGCGTCGATCGCTCCCGCGCCGAGCCCGGCGACGAGCCCGCACGCGACCATCGCGCCCCAGCTCGGCGCGGCCTGATAACCGAGCAACGCCGCGCCGGTGGCCGCGCACGAGAGCGCGAGCAACGTGCCGAGGGAGATGCGCGCGAGGATCGCGCCGGCCAGGAAGCTCGCGCTCGCGTAGCCAGCGACGCTCGCCGCGAGCAGCGCGCCGAGCGCATCGAGCGGCAGCCCAAAGCTCTCGCGCACGCGCGGCCACGCGACGCCGAGCGCGCCGTCGGGCAGCCCGAGGCTCGCGAAGCCGAGGAACGCGAGCGCGCCGAGTGCGAGGCTCCGGCGGCGGGTCCGCATCCGGGCGCCTATCGAATTCCCGACGAGCGCGTCGTCGCGAACTGCACCAGGTCCTTCGAGAACACGAGATCGAGCGTCCAGTCGAGCGCGACGCGCAGCTTCTTCTCGAGCCGCGGCAGCTTCGCGAGGTAGATCGTGCGCCACAGGAACCACGCGGCGAAGCCGGAGAAGCGCAAGCCGAAGATCTGCGCGACGCCGGCGCGCCGCCCGATCGTCGCGAGCTGGCCGATCGTCGCGAAGCGGAACTCGCGCAGCCGCCCGCCGCGCAGCCGCGCGCGCACGTTCTTCGCGAGCACCGCGGCCTGCCGCAGCGCGTGCTGCGCGGTCGGCGGATACGGCCGGCCGTTCGCGTCGGGGATCCACGCGCAATCGCCGATCGCCCAGACACCAGGATGTGTCGGGACGCCGAGATCGGACGCGACCTTGATGCGCCCCGCCTCCTTCTCGCACGCGAGCTGCGCGAGGATTGGATGCGCCGACGTGCCCGCGGTCCACACCAGCGTGCGCGTCCGCAGCTTCGTGCCGTCCGACAGCTCGACCTCGTCCTCCCCGGCGGCGCTGACGCGCGTCTCGAGCCGAACCTCGACGCCGCGCGCGGCGAGCTTCTTGCGCGCGTACGCGCCGAGCCGCGGGTCGAGCTCGGGCAGGATCTCGTCGCCCGAGTGCGCGAGCACGAAGCGCAGATCGCGCTCCGAGAGGTTCGGGTAGAAGCGCAGCGCCTCGCGCGCGAAGTCGTTCAGCGCGCCGATCGTCTCGACGCCTGCGAATCCGCCGCCCACGACGACGACCGTGCAGAGCGCTGCGCGCCGCCCGACGGCACGCGAGCACTCGGTATCCGCCTCCTCGAGGCTCGCGATCACTTGGTTGCGCAGCGCGATCGCGTCGCCGAGCGACTTCATCGTCAGCGCGTTCTGCTCGAGCCCGGGAATCCCGCGGAAGTTCGTCACGCCGCCGAGCGCGAGCACGAGCTGTCCGAACTCGAGATCGTGATGGTGCTCGTCGCTGCGTGAGCCGTGCACGACGCGCACCGAGCGGCGCTCCAGATCGATGCTCGCGACGTCGCCGACGAAGAACTGCACGCGCCGCAGCAGCTTGCGCACCGGGTTCACGATGTGCGTGAGATCGATGTCGGCCGCGGCGACCTCGTGCAGCATCGGCGTGAACGAGAAGAAGTTCTCGCGCGAGACGAGCACGATCTCGACGTCGGGCCGGCCTTTGAGCTCGCGCTCGAGATGGAGCGCCGCAGTGACGCCGCCGAAGCCGCCGCCCAGGATGATCACGCGCTGTCTCGGATCGCTCGCCACACTCACCCCTTCGTCGCACGGTCGCGCGCGAGGTCCTCGATCAGCCGCACGACGAGCGCGGTCCAGCCGGTCTGATGACTCGCGCCGAGGCCGCGCCCGCTCTCCGCGCAGAAGTACTCGTGGAAGAGGTTCAGCTCGCGGAAGTGCGGATCGTCTCGGTAGAGATCGTCGTGGTGATGCCACGGCCGCGCGCCATCCGCGCTCGCGCGGAAGATTCCGCTGAGTCGCTGCGCAATCTCGCGCGCGACACCGCCCAGTGTCAGCGCGCGGCCCGATCCCACCGGGCACTCGACGCGCAAGCTGTCGCCGTAGAAGTGCCCGAAGCGCTCGAGCGCCTCGACGAGCAGATAGTTCACCGGGAACCAGATCGGTCCGCGCCAGTTCGAGTTTCCGCCGAATAGCCCGGAGTTCGATTCCGCCGCCAGGTAGTCGACGCGGTGCTCCGCGCCACCCGCCCAGAACACGTAGGGCGTGTGCTTGTGGAAGCGCGACAGCGAGCGCAGGCCGTTGGGCGCGAGGAACTCGTTCTCGTCGAGCAGGTACCTGAGAACTCGGCGCAGGCGCTGTTCGTCGGGGATCGAGAGTAGGTGCAGCCGGCGTCCGGCTTCGAGGCGCGACGTCACGTGGCGCGCGAGCTCGGGCCGATTGCGCAGGAACCACTCCATGCGCTTGCGGAAGGCGGGCGTCTTCGCGAGCTGCGCCTCGTCGAGCACTTCGACCGCGAGCAGCGGCAAGAGGCCGACCATCGAGCGCACACGCAGCGGGATCTCCTGGCCATCGGCGTGCAGCTCGTCGTAGTAGAACCCGTCCTGCTCGTCCCACAGGCCGTCGCCGTGGCGCGTGTTCATCGCATCGACGATCGCGACGAAGTGCTCGAAGAACTTCGACGCCATGTCCTCGTAGATCGGCTCTTCCTGCGCGAGCTCGAGCGCGATCGCGAGCATCGTCGCGCTGTAGAAGGCCATCCACGCGGTGCCGTCGGCCTGCTCGAGGTGGCCGCCGGTCGGCAGGGGCTGCGAGCGATCGAACACGCCGATGTTGTCGAGGCCGAGGAAGCCGCCGCCGAACAAGTTGTCGCCGTGCGGGTCCTTGCGGTTCACCCACCACGTAAAATTCAGTAACAGCTTCTGGAACACGCTCGCGAGGAACGCGCGATCGCGCTTGCCGGCCGGTGCCTCGATCTTGTAGACGCGCCACGCGGCCCACGCGTGCAGCGGTGCGTTCACGTCCGAGAACGAGAACTCGTAGGCTGGCAGCTGTCCGTTCGGGTGCAGGTACCACTCGCGCAGCAGCAGCTGGAGCTGCTCCTTCGCGAAGTGAGGGTCGACCTTCGCGAACGGGATCATGTGCGTCGCGAGATCCCACGCGGCGAACCACGGGTACTCCCACTTGTCGGGCATCGAGAGCACGTCGCGTAGGTAGAGATGGCGCCAATCGCTGTTACGGCCGCGGCGGCGCGCGCTCGGCGGCGCCGGCTGCGCGGGATCGCCCTCGAGCCAATGCTCCGCGATCAGGTGATAGAACTGCTTCGAGCAGAGCAATCCCGCGTAGCCTTGGCGCGCGACGCGGCGCTCCTCGTCGGTCACGCGCGCGGGTAGCACGTCGTCGTAGAACGCGTCGGCCTCGCGCCGGCGCGCGGCGAACGTCCCTGAGAATTCGGCTCCGAGCGCGTCTCGCGGACGCTCGCTCTCGGCGAAGAGGCGCATGCGCAGCGTCACGCTCGCGCCCGCTGCGAGCTCGAGCCGGTACCACGCCGCCGCCTTCGAGCCCGCGCGGGCGGGATTCACTGCGTCTTCGCGCCCGTGCACGACGCGCTCGTGGAACGCGTCCTTCACGAACGCGGTCTTGTTGGGTGCCCCGTAGAGCCGCTCCGTGTTCGTCTCGTTCTCGGTGAAGAGCAGCTCCGGCGCGCCGAGCGGGCCGGGCGCGAGCTCCATCCGGAACTGCCCGAGCTCGGGGTGGAAGCACGCGAGCGCGCCGCCGTCGTCACGGATCTCGCCGCGCGCGGGGTAGCTCTCGCCGCTGCGCCCCCACGCCCAGGTGTTACGGAGCCAAAGCTGCGGCAGCACGTGGACGCGCGCCGATTCGGGCCCGCGGTTCGCGATCGTGATCTCGATCAACAGGTCGTTCGGCGACGCCTTCGCGTACTCCGCGAACACGTCGAAGTAGCGCCCCTCCGCGAACACGCCGGTGTGCTCGAGCTCGAACTCACCCTGCTCGCGTGAGCGGCCCCGGTTCTCCTCGATCAGCCGCGCGTACGGGAACTCGGCCTGCGGGTACTTGTAGAGCATGCGCACGTGCGAGTGCGTCGGCGTCGAGTCGAGGTAGTAGTAGTTCTCCTTGACGTCCTCGCCGTGATTGCCCTGAGAACCGGTGAGCCCGAACAGGCGCTCCTTCAGGATCGGATCGCATTCGTTCCAGAGCGCCAGCGCGAAGCACAGGCGCGCGCGGTGATCGCTGAAGCCGAGCAGCCCGTCCTCGCCCCAGCGGTAAGCGCGGCTGCGCGCGTGGTCGTGCGGGAAGTAGTCCCAACAATTCCCGTCCGCGGAGTAGTCCTCGCGCACGGTCGCCCACTGGCGCTCGGCGAGATACGGGCCCCAGCGCTTCCAGTGCCTCTCGCGCGCGTGGTCTTCGGCGAGGCGCTGCTTCTCGGCGTTCGCGCTCATCGGGCGTCCTCCTCGATCAGGCGCACGCGATGGCCGTCGGGGTCGGCGGCCGTAATGGCTCGCGCGCCATCGGGTGCGTCGATGGCGCCGGGCGAATCGAGCTCCGCATCCGTGGCGAACAGCGCGCGTTCGGCGCGCGCCGCGTCGTCGACGACGAGATCGGTGTGCCAGAAGAGCAGATCGTTCGCGCGCGCATCCGCGGGACGCACGCGGCCGCCGCTCGGCGCGAGATACTCGAGCAGCTCGACGCCGGGGCCGCGCGCGGCCGACAGACCCGTGATGCGCAGCCGAGCGCCGAACACCGCGTTCAGCCGCTCCTGCTCAGGGCCGTAGTTCTCGCTCGCGCCGGCGACGCGCAGGCCGAGCAGATCGCGATAGAACGCGAGGCTCGCGTCCGTGTCGCGCACTGCGATCGCGGTGTGGTCGATTCCCAAGAACAGCTTGTCGGGTCCAGCGCCGTCGGTTGCGGTTTGCCAGCGCGGGCTCCCTTTGCCGCGCGGGAAATGGATCAGCTCGAGAAAGTGCCCGTCGGGATCCCGGAAGTAGAACGCCGAGATTCCTCCGGCGTTCGGATTCCAGTCCGGCAGGCGCTGCGGCCCCGACGACGCGTGGCGCACGCGATGCGTACGCAGCCTTGCGTACGCGGCGTCGATGTCGGAGACGACGATCGCGACGTGCTGGAACCAGAGATCGTTGCCGCGCGTGTCCTCGGGAAACGCGCGTCCGGTCGACGGTGCGAGGTACTCGCTGAGCTCGATCTCTTCGCTTCCGAGCCGCATCCGCGCGACACGTACGCGCGCGGGGAACACGCCGCTGAGTCGCTCGACTGCATCGCCCGCGAGCTCGCGCTCGCCGACCCGCTCGAACTCGAGCACGTCGCGGAAGAACTTCACCGACGCGTCGAGGTCGCTGACCGTGAAGCCTACGCGCGCGACCTCGCGGACAAGCGCGGGCGCCGCTGCGTCGGCACGCGCGAGCGCCGCGATGAGCAGCAGCTTCCAGACGACCGAGAATGCGACGTACGCGCGCAAGATCCGCCGCACGCGCGGCCGGCGTGCGAACGCGCGCGTGCGGACGAACGTGCTGCTCACTTCAGTCGCTCCGCGATGCGATCCCCGACGCGCAGCGCATTCGCGACGATCGTGAGCGCCGGATTCACCGCGGCACTCGACGGGAAGAAGCCGCCGTCGACGACGTAGAGGTTGTCGATCTCGTGACTCTTGCAGTCGACGTCGAGCACCGACGTCTTCGGATCGCGGCCGAACTTCGTGGTTCCGCACTGGTGCGCTACGCCGGCGAGCGGGATGCGGCCGCCGACGTACACGTTGGTTGGCAGCCAGTGCTTCATGTCCATGTGCGCGCGCGCGAGCAGCTCGCGAACCTTGCCCTTCAGCCGCTCGTGGCCCTCCAAGTTGTTGGGGGTACGGATCAGCTGCACGCCGCCGTTCGCGCTGAGCGCGACGCGGTTCTCCGGGTCGGGCAGGTCCTCGCTGGTGAGCCAGAACGGAATCCCGTGGCTCGCCATCAGCTTCAGGATCCGCTTCGGCGTTCCAGGAGGCGCGCCGACCGCGAGAATCTCGGCGTGCGCCTGGCCCATCATCTGGATCGAGCCGAGCGGGAACGGGAAGTCTTCCGCGCCGAAGTAGTAGTCGGTGATCGCGAACGTCTTGTGGAAGCGCGTCGGGTTCGCCTCGCGCGCGAGCGCGACGAACATCGTGTTGTTGTGGACCATGTAGTTGCGGCCGACGAGCCCCGATCCGTTGCCGAGCCCGTGCGGGTGCGCGTCGCTCGCGCTGCGCAGGAGCAGCGCCGCGGAGTTGATCGCGCCGCACGCGACGACGACGAGATCGGCCGCGTACTCGACGCGCTCGCCGTCGCGCTCGGCGACGACGCGCGAGACGTTTCGCCCGCTCGCGTCGGTCTCGAGCAGCAGCACCCGCGTGCGCGTATGCAGCGTGACGTTGGGATGCTCGAGCGCGGGGCGCACACACAGCACGTCCGCGTCGCTCTTGGCGTTTACGAGGCACGGAAACGCGTCGCAGGTGGCGCATCGGATGCACGCGCTCTCGCGGGGCTTCTGCTCGTCGAGCATCACGCCGACCGGCACGTGAAACGGCCGCGCGCCGACGCCCGACAGGTCGTCGTGCAGCTTCTGGATGCGCGGCTCGTGCGAGACCGCGGGATGTGGAAACGCCGCGCTCGCCCACGGCTCGGTCGGATCTTCGCCGCGGTTGCCGTGCACCCGATACAGCTGCTCGGCGCGCGTGTAGTACGGCTCGAAGTCCGCGTACGAGAGCGGCCACGCCGGCGAGACGCCGCCGTGATGCTTCAGCTCTTCGAAATCGCGCTCGCGGAAGCGAAACAGCGCGGCGCCGTAGAACTTCGTGTTGCCGCCGACGAAGTAGTGCGTGCCCGGACGGAACTCGGCGCCGTCCGCGTCGGTCCACAGCTCGGGGCAGTCGTAGCGGCCGTCCGTGATGACGTGGCGCGGGCTCCAGTTCTCGCGCTCGCGTGGCACGAAGTCGCCGCGCTCGAGCATCAGCACGCGCTTGCCGGTCTGGGCGAGCCGATACGCGAGCGTTCCGCCGCCGGCACCGGTTCCGATGATGATCACGTCGTAGCGATCCATGCGTCCTCCGAACCGCGCCTCGAGAGAGAGCCCGCCGCTCGGATTCCTGCGGCCAGGCGCGCGTAACGCGCAGCGGGCCATCGATTAGGCGGCCGCCTCGGCCCCGGCAGAGCCGACATCGGAGCGCTGCGGAGCGTCCGATCCGAGCTCGCCGCTTCAGGGCGCTGCTATCAAGCTGCGCGATGGCGCTGCGCAGCGCGGACGACTATTGCGAGGCCGGCCTCGCACTGCTCGCCCAGGGCGGGCCCGACGCGGTCACGATCGCGAACTTGTGCGCGCGCCTGCGCGTGACGAAAGGCTCGTTCTATCACCACTTCCGCGGCCGGGCCGACTTCGTCCGCCAGCTGCTGCGCTTCTGGGAGCGCGAGCACACGACGCGGTTGCGCGCCGCGCTGCTGCGCTTGCCGGCGCGCGCGCGCGTGCCACTGCTCCAGCAGGGCGCGCTGCTGCAGCAGGACGTCGACCGCGCGATCCGCCAGCTTGCGCGTGCCGATCACCACGCGGCCGCGGTGCAGCGCCGCGTCGACCAGCGGCGTGAGCTCGATCTCGCGCGCACGTTCCGCG
>Ga0187894_10002802_pt1 | contig 20437 bp, 16 predicted proteins | sample GBC1701081metaG_FD_136650 | JGI IMG/M metagenome (GOLD analysis project Ga0187894, IMG submission 136650) | White microbial mat communities from a lava cave in the Kipuka Kanohina Cave System on the Island of Hawaii, USA - GBC170108-1 metaG ...
GTATTTCAGCGTCACCACGCGCCAGCCGACCAGCTCGAACATCTCGGCGACGCGGCCGAACAGGCGGTCGTTGACGACGGAATCCAGGCTCTGGCGGTTGTAGTCGATCACCCACCACAGGTTTCGCACGTCGTGCTTCCAGCCCTCCAGCAGCGCTTCGAAGATGTTGCCCTCGTCGAGCTCGGCGTCGCCGACCAGCGCCACCATGCGGCCCACCGGCCGCTCCGGTGCCAGCTTCTTGAGCCGCACGTAGTCCTGCACCAGCGAGGAGAACAAGGTCATCGCCACGCCCAGCCCCACCGAGCCGGTCGAGAAATCGACGTCGTCGGCATCCTTGGTGCGCGACGGGTAGGACTGCGCGCCGCCCAGCGCGCGGAAGCGTTCCAGGCGTTCGCGCGTCTGCTGGCCGAACAGGTACTGGATGGCGTGGAACACCGGCGAGGCGTGCGGCTTCACCGCGACGCGGTCTTCCGGCCGCAGCACGGCGAAATACAGTGCCGTCATGATGGTGGCGAGTGACGCGCAGCTCGCCTGGTGGCCGCCGACCTTCAGCCCGTCGCGGTTGGGCCGTATGTGGTTGGCGTGATGGATGGTCCAGGCCGACAGCCACAGCACCTTGCGCTCCAGCGCCCGCAGCAGCCGCAGCCGGCGCGCGCGTTCGGACTCGGCGGCGGGTGCCGTCGCGGCGAGCAGGGCAGGGGACGTATCGGGCATGACGCTTCTCCGGGCGGCCGAGGACCGGAACCTACGCGCGGAGGGCAGGGTAAGTCCTTGCGTTTCGACCCGAACAATATGACAAATTGGAAGAGTCTTCCTCCCAGCTATCGGATCGAGCAATGGCCAACCCTGTTTCCCCCCTCGACGGCATCGACCGCCATATCCTGGAAAGCTTGCAGCGGGACGGCCGCCTGAGCAATGCCGACCTGGCGGAAAAGGTGGGGCTTTCCGCCTCGCCGTGCTGGCGGCGGGTGAAGGCGCTGGAGGAGGGCCGCGTCATCAAGGGCTACGTGGCGCTGGTCGACGCCAAGGCGGTCGGCCTGCCGGTCAGCGTGTTCATGAGCGTGTCGCTCACGACCCAGGTGCAGAGCGCGTTGCAGCGTTTCGAGAAGGCCGTGCAGCAACGCCCCGAGGTGATGGAGTGCTATCTGATGACGGGCGACAGCGACTACCTGCTGCGTGTCGTGGTGCCCGACCTCGAAGCCTACGAGCGATTCGTGATGGATTTCACCCGCATCGCCGGCGTCGGCCAGATCCGGTCATCCTTCGCGCTGCGGCCGGTCAAGCAGGGTACGGCGCTGCCGATGGGACATCTGGCCTGATCGACTGCGGGCCGACCCTGTCCGGCGTCTCATTGGTGCGCATGCGATGCGCATTTCACAGCGCTTCGCCCCGGCCCTTCGATCTCAAAGAATCCCTTATGGAGATGATCAGAAGATAAAACGTGACCAGCCGCCGGGGCTTCTGTAGCAGTAGTGATTGCTCGCACATTTTCTCAGGCTCATGCAGGATGAACACGCACGATGGAATACCGCGCCCAGCCATCGCATCAGCCTGTCGATCGCATGCACACTGACACCGGCCTCGGGCAGGCCAGTCACCCGACGGATGACAAGCCGGGATGGCTGCATTTCAGCACCGGCACCCTGGCGCCGCGTGATCGCTTCCCGGCTTTCTGTGAGGAGATCATTCGCCGCCAAGTCGCGCTCGACGCCGTCAAGCGCAAGGACCTGCCCTTCGATGCCATGATCGAGGCCTGTAACGCCGGCCCCGTCGACATCACGCGCGTTGCCACCACCGCGGCAAACTATGTGCGCACGCCCTCTCTCGTGCGCGATGGCAGCGACGATCTGTTCGCCGTCGTGTGCCTGGAAGGCAGCATGCGCTCGACGCAGGGAACGGGCCATCACCGGATCGGGCCAGGCGACGGAGTCTTGTGCGACAGCGCCGAGCTTGGCGGCCTGCATATGGAGACGACGACGCGCTACTGGGCCGTGCGGACGCCGCGGGCCAACCTGGCGGGCCTGTTGCCGAGCCGCCGTCGCTTGGGTGGCACGTTGCTGGACAGGAACAGCGTGGCTTTGCGCCTGCTGGCGGGATACCTCGACACGTTCTACGGGTCGGCGGCGGCACCCAGCGATCGCACGGTGATGGGCGGGCATATGCTTGACCTGATTGGGCTGGCGGTGGGCGCCGGCGACGTGATGCGAGCGGTGGATGACCGACGGGGCTTGCGCGCCGCCCGCCGTGCGGCCCTGCTGCGCGCGATCGAAACCCACAGCAACGATCCCGACCTGAGCGCGGCGTCGCTGGCGGCGCGGCTCGGCATTACGCCCCGCTACGTCCACGTGCTGCTGGAGGATACCGGGCTGACGTTGTCCCAGCATGTCGTGAACCGGCGCCTGGAAAATGCCCTCTGGTTGCTGCGCGATCGTAGCCGCAGTCATCTGCGCATCGCCGACATCGCGGGTGAAGTCGGCTTCGCCGACCTGTCCTATTTCAACCGCAGCTTCCGTCGCCGGTTCGGCGATACGCCCTCGGGCGTGCGGGCGCGCAGCCTCGAGCGGATACAAGCCTGACGCCGGCGTGGTTTGCCCGTTCGCTGCGCACCCGGCACACTTCCTCCCGGTCCAAGACCACCGTGCCACATTCGCCTAAGAGAACTCCATCATGCGCGCCCTTGCTCTTGCCGCCGTCATCGCCGTTGCCGCCACGCCCGCCTTTGCCGCCGATATCGAGGCGGCATCGCGGGTCGATACGGTGACCGTCTATCCCGACGGGGCCAGCGTCACCCGGCGCACCGATGTCACCTTGCCGGCCGGCGCCTCGACCGTCGTGCTCAAGGGATTGCCGGCTGCGCTCGACCCGGCCTCGATCCGCGTTGCGGGCGGCGGTTCGGCGCGGTTCACCATCGGCTCGGTCGAGACCCGCAGCGTGCCGGGCGATCCGCGGCCGGCGATCGATGCGGCGCTGGAGGAGAAGCTGCGGGCGTTGCGCGACAGGCGCGATGCTGCCGCGGCGCGGTTCGAGGCGACCGATCGTCGGCGGGCCATGATCCGGCGTTACGCCGAAGCCGGACCGGAGAAACTGTCGCCGGAGGCCAAGCCGCTCGACGTGGCGCAATGGCCCGGTGCCTGGGACGCCGTCGGCACCGCGCTGGCCAAGGCCAACGAGGATCTGCGCCTGCTCACGGTCGAATTGCGTGGCCTGGACGAGGAGATCGCAGCGCTCGAGCGGGCGCGGCCACAGCCTCGCCCTCCCGGCGCGCCGCGCCTGGACGTCACGATCGCGCTCGATGCGCCGGTGGCGCTGACGGCGTCGATGACCGTGACCTATCGCGTCACCGGGGCACAGTGGCGGCCGCTCTACGATGCGCGCCTCGATACTGGCGGCAAGGACCGCAAGCCATCGCTGGAACTGGTGCGCCGCGCCGAGATCGTACAGCGCACCGGCGAGCCGTGGACCGATGTCGTGCTGCTGGTGTCGACGGTGCGCGTCGCACGCAGTGGCGGCGCACCCAACCTGCCGACATGGCGGGTCGATATCGCCGAACCGCCGTCGTCGCGCCGCGGGCCGATGGCCGGTGCACCGGCGCCGAGTGCTCAGCCGACCGACCAGGAGGCGCGCAAGCCGATGGAGGAGGCACCCGCCGGCGAGCAGGAGGCCAAGCTCGATGCCGGCGCGTTCCAGGCCTCGTTCGCGGTGCCGGGCCGGGTCACCATCGCGCAGGATGGCTCGCCCAAGGCCTTTCGCATCTCCAGTGTGACGGCCAAGCCGGTCCTGTCGCTGAAGACCGTGCCGGTCCTTGATCCCACCGCCTTTCTCGAAGCTGAGTTCGTGAACGAGGAGGACGCGCCGCTGCTGCCCGGCCAGGTCGCCATTCACCGCGACGGCGTCTTCGTCGGCCGCACGGCGCTTGGCATGGTGGCGCCGGGAGACAAGGTCCAGCTCGCTTTCGGTGCCGACGACCGGGTGAAGGTGACGCGGGTGCCCGTGGCGCGACGCGAGGAGGAGCCCGGCTTCCTGGGCTCCAGCCGCAGCGACCTGCGCGAGTTCAAGACGATCGTGAAGAACCTGCACGATTTTCCGGTGCGGATCGCCGTGCTCGATCGCGTGCCGGTGGCCGACAACACGGCGATCACCGTCGAGACATTGTCGCGCTCGACGCCGCCGACCGAAAAGGTCGTCGATGACAAGCGCGGCGTGATGGGCTGGACCTACGAGTACGGACCCGGCGAGCAGAAGGAGATCCTGCTTGCCTACCGCCTCAAGTGGCCGGCCGACCGCGAAATCCGCCTGCGTTGAGGGAAGCCATGGCCGCGACCAATGCATCGACGACCAGCACAGCCAACCGACCGCAGGTGTGGGCGGTCCTGGTGATCGTACTGGGCCTGCTGTTTACCGGCCGCGGCGTTTGGGACATGACGCAGGCCTTCGAGTTCGCCGTCGGCGGCATCGCCACGGAGGGCCGGCTGACGGGCATCACGTCGGTCAATCAGGGTCGTGGACGCGTCGCCTACTACGCGCGCGTCCGCTACGTCGCGGACGGCAAGTCGATGGCGGCGACCACCGAGGACCGCATCGAGCCCGACCAGTACAAGATCGGTGACACGGTGCGGCTGAGCTACCTGTCGACCAGTCCGGAGCGTGTCAGGACAGCCGATACCGCCGGCAAGATCGGCTTCTTCGCCTGGTTGGCTCTCGGCCTGGGTCTCGCTATCGGCGGCGGCGGCGTGTTCTGGCTGGTGCGCACGCGCCACCGCGCTTGACGGTTCGGTTGAGCCGGCGGTTGGCTCGAACCCTGGGGCCGGCGGCGCGTGGTGCGTCATCGACGATCCCCTTCAATCCGCCGGCTCAACCGATCTTGTCCCGTGTTTTTCCGGTCAAGGACCGGCGCGCGATCCGCCTGTAGAGCGGCGCGCTCCGATCTTGGCGCGTTTCCCATGCGCGACCCGGTGCGCTAGGCTGGGCGCAACGCGACCAAGACAGGGAGGAACACCCACATGACAGCCCTGCCGTCCTATGATCACGGCACGTCGACCACCAAGCTGATCGGCGAGACCATCGGCCAGTTCTTCGACAAGGCGGTGGCGCGCTGGCGGGATCGCGATGCGCTGATCGTGCGGCATCAGGACGTGCGCTGGACCTATGGCGAGCTGGGGCGGCGGGTCGATGATCTCGCCGCCGGCTTCCTGGCGCTGGGCCTGGAGCCCGGCGGTCGCATCGGCATCTGGTCGCAGAACAACGCCGAATGGGTGCTGACCCAATTCGCCACCGCCAAGGCCGGCCTGATCCTGGTCAACGTCAATCCGGCCTATCGCAAGGCCGAGATCGAATACGCGCTGAACAAGGTCGCCTGCAAGGCGCTGATCACCTCGCCGGCGCTGAAGACCAGCGACTATATCGCCATCCTCAACGACGTCGCACCGGAGATCGCCACGTCGGCGCCGGGCAGGCTCAACGCCAAGGCGCTACCGCATCTGCGCACCGTGATCCGCCTGGGCAAGGACAAGACGCCGGGGATGCTGAATTTCGACGACATCGCCGGCCTGGGCGGCAACGCCGAGCGCAGCCGGCTGGCGGACCTGTCCGACCATCTGCAGTTCGACGACCCGATCAACATCCAGTTCACCTCGGGTACCACCGGCTTTCCCAAGGGCGCCACGCTCAGCCACCACAACATCCTCAACAACGGCTATTTCATCGGCGAGGCGATGCGGCTGACGTCGGATGATCGCCTGTGCATCCCCGTGCCCTTGTACCATTGCTTCGGCATGGTGCTGGGCAACCTGGCCTGCGTGACGCACGGCGCCGCCATGGTCTATCCCGCCGAGGCGTTCGATCCGCTGTCGGTGCTGCAGACGGTGCAGGCCGAGCGCTGCACGGCGCTGCACGGCGTGCCCACCATGTTCATCGCCGCGCTGGACCACCCCGACTTCGCCACGTTCGACTTTTCGACCCTGCGCACCGGCATCATGGCGGGCTCGCCCTGCCCGATCGAGGTCATGAAGCGTGTCGTGGCGCAGATGAACATGCAGCAGGTCACCATCGCCTATGGCATGACAGAAACCTCACCGGTGTCGACCCAGAGCTCGACCGACGATCCACTGGAACGGCGCGTGTCGACAGTGGGTCGCGTGCAGCCGCATCTCGAGATCAAGATCGTCGATACCGAGGGCCGCATCGTGCCGCGCGGCACCACGGGCGAGTTCTGCACCCGCGGCTATTCGGTGATGACAGGCTACTGGAACGACGAGGAGAAGACGCGAGAAGCGATCGATACCGGCCGCTGGATGCACACCGGCGATCTCGCCACCATGGACGCAGAGGGCTACGTCAACATCGTGGGCCGGCTCAAGGACATGGTGATCCGCGGCGGCGAAAACGTCTATCCGCGCGAGATCGAGGAGTTCCTGTACCGCCATCCCAAGGTGCAGGACGTGCAGGTGATCGGCGTGCCCGACGTCAAGTACGGCGAGGAGATCTGCGCCTGGGTCAAGCTGCGCGAAGGCCAGTCGGCGACGGCGGAGGAGATTCGCGATTTCTGCAAAGGGCAGATCGCCCACTACAAGATCCCGCGCTACGTGCGCTTCGTCGACGACTTCCCCATGACCATCACCGGCAAGATCCAGAAGTTCGTGATGCGCGAGCAGACGATCCAGGCGCTGGACCTGAAGGAGCAGAAGACGGCGTGAGGTCGCGGGCGCCGCCGCCTCTGACCGGCGCGCCGGGTCACTCGTCCGAAATCTTGATCTTGATGCGAGACCATCCGTCGGCGACCGGTATGAGTCGCCACAGCTGGCAGGCGCCGCCGGCCCAGGTTGATCCCGGATTGAGCGCAAGGTCGTCGCTGCAACGGGTGGCATCGAGAAATTTCTGATTGTACCTGAGCTGGAGTCGCGACCAGCCGTCGGCATGGGGCAGCAGTCGCCAATGCTGGCAGGCACCGTCGGCATAGGTCGAGCCTGGGTGCAGCAAGAGGTCGTCGCTGCAATGGTTGGCGTCGACGAATTTTCGATTGTGCTTGAGCTGCAGGCGCACCCAGCCACCACCCACCGGCTCGAGACGCCAGAGCTGGCAGCCGTCGCCATCGCTCGAACCCGGGCTCAGGGTGAGGCCGTCGCCGCAGCCCTTCGCGGTGAGATATTTGCCGCCTTCCATACGCGCGGATGCGGGCTGGCCGAGCAGCAGGCCGACGAGCGCCGGCATGACGATGGAGAGGGTGGTGAGGCGGGTGAGCGGCGCGCTGCGGAACGAAGAAGATCTAAGGCATGACATCTTCATTGGCGTCCGGATCATGTTTGGCCATCGCGGCGCCTGAGTTATCGCGAGTGCATTCGTCGATAACCTGGCGCCGATAGCCGGGTTGTCGGCGGAGACAGGTACTCTGCTTCGGCGTCGAAAAGAAGGCGAGAACCCGCGAAAACAGTGTCAGGGCACCTCGTGCGGGCCGGCGCCGCGCCCTGTTCAGGCCACCATCGGCATGGCCCCGGAAACGGCTGACGCGCGTCGACGGTGTACCACCCCCACTTGAAGGACCGGATAACGTGGCAAGTTAAAGTACGCGAAAAGTAATAGTGATGTACCTCAAAGAAATCCTTATCGGAGCGATTTGGAGACCCAATTGGCGCCCCGGCATGAGTGCGCGCATATTTTTATAGATGCGACGGAATAGTCGGCTGTGTTTGGCGTCTGCTCATCAGGAATGGGTCATCAGCACGATCGCCGACCTTTCCCTGCAGCGTTGTTGGACCTCGTTGATCCCTACGCAATCGGAGTCCCGCGATGGACCTGGCTTTCCACAACTTCACGATCAATCCCGTCGGCCTCGCCGGCGCAGCGGCGAGGCGGTATGTCAGCGACGTGCACGAGCACCTGCGCTGGATCCATCGAACCACCAGCGGGCGAATCCTGCTCAATGTCATCCGCCGCCCGACCTTTCCGGTCGAGATACGCCCCTATACGGGTGCCGACTGCAATGCCGTCGGCGGCGGTGAATTCAAGACGCCGGGCAACCTTTCGGGCTTTGTCGCCTATTCGCCCGGAACGTTCTCGAGCCACGGTGCCTGCTCGGCCCTGCCAGCGGACCAGAATCGCGGACGCCTGTGGGACGAGATCCTCTTCCATGAGCTGGTGCATGTATTTCGCAACGCGACCGGCAAATGGAACCAAGCCTCACCGCTGTCCTTCGCGATGCGGCACTACGACGACAACGAAGAGTTCATCGCCGTTCTTTGCACCAACATCTACGTGGCGGACCGCACCAACCGCATCAAGACCGGCTTGCGCGCCGGTCACCAGGGCTACACGGCCATGGACCCGGCCGATGGGATGCGGTTCGGACTCTTCATGAGCTCCAAGAACGCGTTCGCCCTGGTCAAGAAGTTCTGCGAGGACAATCCGATCTTTACCAAGGCGCTCAGCGACAAGCTGCCGGACGTCATCTACAACCCGATCGCCGACTACTACCGGTATCCCAAGTTCTGCGAGGCGCTCTCGGTCTTCGGCGCCATCAAGGATCGCATGGCGCTGTCACGCTCGCTGAGCGCACTGGGTGTCCCCAAGCCGTTCGTCGACTGGATCGTGTCGACGGTCATGTAAGGGCGCCGGCGTCGATCCGGCGCTACCAACTCCCCATCTCGCCCGCGAAGCGATCGCGGACGCCCGGGCTGAGCGTCCCTCTACCCGATCGCCTGCCGGCCGCGTACCATCGGCGGCCTTGGCCGCAGGAACGACGGTGCAAGGGAAGCGACAGGGGGAGTGTCAGCCATGAAGAAGCTTATCGACGCGACCGACACGTTCAAGGAACTGGGCGTGATCTATGTCGCCGTCGTGTCACTGGCGGCCGTGGTCTACCACGTCGCCGAAGGCAAGCCGCTTTCGGAAGCGTTCTGGTGGGCCTTCGTCACGGCGACGACGGTCGGCTACGGCGACACCTATCCGGTGACCTGGGTCGGCAGGATCGATGCCATCCTGCTCATGCATGTTGTCCCGTTGTTCATACTGCCCCTGATCGTCGCCCGGCTGCTGAACAAGGTGTTGGTCAATCAACACGAGTTCAGTCATGAGGAGCAGGAAGCGATCAAGCGCGATCTCGACGCCATCAAGAAGGCGCTGGCCGTGAAGACGCCGGCGGCCTAGCGCTGATGCGTCACGGACGTCGGCCAGACCGCAGGCTCGCACCGACGCGCGGCAAGTGACGCCGGAAATCCTGTTCTTCCGCCGCCGACGCGAACACCCTCTTGGGGACCATCTGGAACAACCGGTCGGCGAGATAGAGCAGGAACAGGTGCTCGCTTTCCTTCCATGTCACATAGTCTTCCCAGGCGATCGTGCTGTGGGCGGACGTGGACCGGTAGGTGATGCCCTGTTCGTCCCAGCTGATCTCGGAGGCATCCCGCAGCATCTTGTGCTGGCGATACATGCGCCGTGCGAGCCAGGGCAGGTAGAGAAAATGCACCGCGCCCCAGAGAACGACGGCCGTGATGGCCGCCACCAGCACGGCCGGATAGAGGGCGCTGGTCACGCGACCGGAGATCAACAGGGCGATCGCGACAAGCGCCACGATCACCACGGCGGCAACGAGAACCAGCACGCGCAGAGACGGACGCATGTGCAGCCGCTGGGCGGCGAGGACATCGGAAGCCTGCAACTCGATGCGTGTCATATTCCCAACCCGTTATGTGTCGGATCGCGCCGGCAGTGGCCCGGCGTCGAACCCCTGTTTCATATAACGCTTGGTCAGCCGGTCCCGCTTCAGGCGCGAGAGCCGGTAGATCCAGAAGACCCCGTCGAGCTGGTCGATCTCATGTTGCAGGCACACGGCGAGCAGGCCATCGGCCTCCTCGGTCTGCGGCGCGCCGCCAGGGTCCTGGTACTGCACGCGCACCCGCGCCGGCCGCTCGACTTCCTCGGTGATGCCCGGCATGGAGACGCTGCCCTCCGGATGGCGCGCCATTTTAGCCGACGTCCACACGATTGCCGGGTTCACATAGGTGCGCACGCCCGGCAAGTCGTCGAGTGCGATCACGACCACGCGCTGCAGAACGCCGATATGAGGCGCGGTGATGCCGATTCCGGGCGCCGCGCGCATCGTGTCCAGCAGGTCACCGGCAAGCGATCTCAGGTCTTCGTCAAAGGCCGCCACTGGGGCGGCGGCCAGGCGAAGACGGGGATCGGGAAACTGCAGGATCGGCCGCACGGCCATCGCACCACTCCACACTGCGGCCAACGGTGTAGACCGGCAGCAGGTCCGGCATCAATGGCCGGCGAGGGCGCTATAGCAGGCCGTAGAGCTTGGCGGCGTTGTCGCGCACGATCTTACGGCGCGTGGGCTCGGGCAGGTGACCCAGTTCGCGGGTGATGAATTCCTGTGAATCGGGCCAGATTCCGTCGGGGTGCGGGAAATCCGAACCCCACATCACGTTGTCGATGCCGAGGTCCTCGATCAGTTTGATGCCGATCGGGTCGGTCTGGTAGGTCGCGTAGCATTGCCGGTGCCAATAGTCGCTCGGCTTCATCTTGAGCTCGAGATCCTTGAACTGGTCCTCCCACTCCAGGTCCATGTGCTGCACCACATAGGGGATCCAGCCCAGGCCGGCCTCGCCGATCACCACCTTCAGGTTCGCATAACGCTCCAGCGCGCCGCTGTAGATCAGCTGCATCAGCATGTAGCTCATATGCATCTGGAAGCCGGTGATGTGCACGGCAAAGGCGCGGCGCGCGATCTTGCGTTCCATCTTGGTGTAGTCGGGCGAGCGGCCGCCGATGGTGTGGAAATGCACCGGCAGGCCGGTCTCGTGCGCGATGCGCCAGAGTGGTTCGTAGACCTCGTCGAACAGCGGGATCATGTCGGGCCGGTTGGCGACGTCGATGCCGCGCACGCCGCGGTCGGCGGCGCGCTTCACCTCGGCCACCGCCGCGTCGATGTCGTGGCTGGGGATGTTGGCGAGGCCGATCAGCCGGTCGGGATGGCTGCGGCAGAAATCGTGCAGCCAGTCGTTGTAGATGCGCAGCATCTCGATAGCGGCTTCGCCGTCGTTGAGCCGGCCGCTGGAACCCAGCACGCCATACAGCACCTCGGCCTGCACGCCGTCACGGTCCTGGTCCTTCAGCCGCAGCGCGGGTTCGGTCAGCCGGCGGATGCCCTTCTTGCCGTCGTCGTAGAGGCCGGTCGAGGCCATGCGGTCGGAGCGGTGGATCACACCAGGCTCATACTTGCGCCCGGCCGATCCCATGCCGTTCACCAGTCCGAACTTGGCGCCGTTGCGGCTGATCCAGTGCAGACCATCGGGACCTTCCTCGACATAAGGCATGCGGTCGCGAAACTTCGCCGAGGCATTGCCGGTGAACAGATCAGGCGGCAGCCAGATGAGATCGATATGCCCATCGGCCGAGATGACGTCGTACTGCATGGGACGTGCCTCCGGTTCAGGATGCCGCTGCACTTGGTCTAGTCGACGACCCGTCCCGGGAGGATACTCAGTGTAGCATGGGACGTATGTCACATGTGGCACAGGCAGGGTGATCTTTCATGGCAACAGAAGCCCGCTCACCGCGGCTGGCGGTGCTGATCGACGCGGACAACGCGTCTCCCCGCATCGCCGACGGACTGTTCGAGGAGGTCGCGAAGCTGGGCGAGGCCAGTGTCCGGCGCATCTACGGCGACTTCTCGGGTCCGCGGCTGAAGGCATGGGCCGACATCCTCGCCAAGCATGCCATCATCCCGCAGCAGCAGTTCGCCTACACGACCGGCAAGAACGCCTCCGACATCACGCTGGTGATCGACGCCATGGACCTGCTGCACAGCGGCCGGTTCGACGGCTTCTGCCTGGTGTCGTCGGATAGCGATTTCACCCGGCTGGCGGCGCGCATCCGCGAACACGGAGTCGATGTCTTCGGCTTCGGCGAACAGAAGACACCGGAAAGTTTTCGCCAGGCCTGTCGCCGGTTCATCTACACCGAGAACCTTCTGCCGGGTACCCCGGTACCAGGCCAGGGGGCCGGCTCGACGACCAGGCCGCTGGAGCCGCCCGTTGCCGCCGTGCCGCTGCTGCAACGCATTATCGCGCAGATGGATACCGAGGACGGTTGGGTCGATCTCGGGACCGTCGGCCGCCGGCTGTTCAACTTCGCGCCGGACTTTGACCCGAGGACCTATGGCTTTGGCAAGCTGAGCGATCTTGTGCGTGGCACCGATGCGTTCGAGGTTGATCAGCCGCAAGGCCGCGGCATGCGCATTCGCGTCAAGGCCGCGCAAGGCGCCGGCCGGAGAAGAACAAGGCCCGCGGCGCGGTCGTGACATCGGCATGACCGCCACTGAATCATGTGCATTTCGCGCCGTTTTCTTGCAGCATTCCTAAGTTCCATACGGGTTCGCCGCAGCTTTTCGATCGAAGTCTGATTTTAATCTTTCACGTGGTGCTACCGTGGCCGAAGGCGTTCAACCGGACGATCCCGCGTCACACTCGTCACCGTTGAAGACGGGCACGCAAGTCGGAAGCTATACGATCGGCAGGATGCTGCGGCACGACGAGGTCGGCATCACCTATGCCGGCCGCGACAGCGCGCAGCGTGACGTCGCCATCACGGAGTATCTGCCGCTGCACATCGCCACGCGTCAGGGCGACGCCGCGGTCATGCCTTGCTCGATGCGGTGGGCCGAGGAATTTCTGTGGGGCCGCAACCACTTTCTTGGCGAAGCTCGAATTCTGGGCGAGCTCTCGGGAACACCGGCCATCGTCGGGGTCGACGACGCGCTGGAAGCCAACGGAACCGCCTATACTATAATACGCCGCGTGCGCGGGCAGACGCTGGCTTCTCGTCTGGCGCGTCACGGCACCCTGCCGCGCGATGACATGGAGTGCCTGCTGCCGGCGCTGCTGGATGGCCTCGAAAGCGCGCACGCTCGGAATCTGCTGCATCTGGGCATCACGCCGTCGAGCATCATGCTCGACCGCGAGGGCCGGCCGACCCTGATCGACTTCAGGGGTATAGCGGTGGCGCTCGCTGCGCGCCGACAGATCACGATGAGCCATACCCCGGGTTTCGCCGCCGTCGAACTGGTCTCCGACGGGCATACGGGACCCGCCACCGACATCTATGCGCTGGCGGCGACGCTCTATCGCTGTGTCACCGGTGTGGAGCCGCTGCCGGCGATCAACCGCTTGATGGAACAGATGACGCCGGCTACGCAGCAGGCGGCCGGACGCTATCCTCATGGGCTTCTGGCCGCTATCGACGCCGGTCTTGCCTTCCGGTCGGCGGATCGACCGGCGGTGATTGCCGCGTGGCGTCCCGTGTTCCAGACGCGCGAGCCGATACCGGTGCCATCTGATGTGGCGGCACTGGCGCCGATGCTCGCTCCCGAGGCGCACAGCCAATCGAAGGAGGCTCTCGAACCGCAATCTCCTTCCGCAGCAATAGCCGCGCTCGTCGCGGTGCGGGCTACGGTGGTTGACCGGGTGTCGTCCGTCGCCGCAAGGATCAACCGTGACGATATGCGTGCGCGCATGCGGGCGATGCTTGGCATGACGCAGTTGGCGCTGCGCCAAGGGTCGATCGCCATTCAGGTCGGGGCTCGCCGATGGCGTCAACACACGCGCAAGGCGGCGGACGCGACGCGGACGGCATGGGGTCATCAACGATCGTCGCTCGTCGCATGGATTGACCGGCGACGTACGACGACGCTGCCAGCGCTTGCCAGGATGCAAGCGGCCGTGAGTCGTTGGGGGGCATCGTTTGTCGCGCTGGTCGGCGGCGTTCGCCCACGTCACTCCATGCGCACGACGCTGCAAGCGACGCGGGCGGTGCTCAACAATCGATTGTCAGCATTCGTTGCCTATGTCGGTGGTACCGATCGGCGCAGGCACGCGCGAGCGATGGCCATTGGTGCGGTCGTCCTTGCCGTCATGGGTGGCCTGGCCGCGAGCAATACGCTGCGGTCGGGCACCGAGCAGGTGTCGGAGGCTGCGCGCGCTGACGCCGGGGCCAAAGCCCGGGCCGACGCGCAGCAGCGCCAGGAAGAGGAAACCCGCCTCGCAGAACAAGAGGCCCATGCCAGGGCCGAGGCGAAGCGTCAGCAGGACGACGCCGCGCGCCGTGCAGCCGAAGAGCGGGCGCGCGCCGAGGCCGAGGCCGAGGCGGAGCGACAGAAGACGGCGACGCGACGGACAACCGACGAGCGCGTCCGTGACGAGGCCGAGGCGCGCAAGACGCCGGCTGAAAAAATGCAGGCGGCTGCCGTCGAGCGGCAACAGGCGGAAGCGGCCGAACGCGCGCTGGCGCTGTCGCCGCGGGATCGCCGGCGGGTGCAGGTGGCGCTGACCGCACTGAGCTTAGATACGGCGGGCATTGACGAAATATTCGGGCCACGCACGCGGCAGATGATCGGGCTGTGGCAGAAACGTCAGGGCGCTGCGGACACCGGCTTTCTGACGGGGCTGCAGCTTGCTGCGCTCTGGCAGCAGGCGGCGCCGGTGCTTGCGCAGTACGACGCTCAGGACGTCCGGGCGAACGAGAAGCCGCGTCGCGTTGAACTGGCCGACACGCCAGAGCCGGGGCAGCCGCAAGCGGGTCGCCCCACACAGTGACGGGATCGCGGTGCAGGCTGAAGCCGCCGCCGCCGCGCAGCACGACAGCACTGCAGGGACATCGCCATCCCGCTGATGCGTGGCCGGCCGGGGCGGATAGTCTGCGTAATCCGGTTTCGTCTCCGTCGTGAGAATACATCCCATTGGCGGTCGACGGTCTTCCGAGAGAGATCACTGTGCTAGACTGGGCTTTTCATCGCCTTCACGCACGGATGCTGCCATGAGAGGCCCACGATATTTCCGTCGCGTCATTGCCACCCTTCTTCTGATCGCTTGCGGTGCTGCGCCGGCCGGTGCCGACAGCACGGTCAATCTGTTGCGATTGCCGCAGGCCCGGTTGGAAGTCACCTCGCTGTTGGGCGATCGGGCGCCGACGCTAGGCTCCTTGACCGACGGCAAGCCGGACACGGTCGTCACTCTCGATCCTGGCGGTGCCGAGACGGTTGATCTGATCTTCGGATTTGCCGGTGAGATCGTGGCGCCGCAGTCGGTTGTCGTGACTCTCGCGAAGCAGGATGGCGCCGTGCCGCCATCGCGCATCGAGATACTCGCCTCGACCGTTTCACCGCACTCAGGTTTTCAGTCGCTGCGCAGCGACCCGATCAGGACGACGGCGGCGACACAGAAATTCGCGTTCATGGCGACCGGCGCCCGCTGGGTCATGATCCGGCTGACCGCGGCAAAGCCGAACACGCCGGTCTCCCTGGCCGAGATCGAGCTGGTCGGCAATCAGGGCCCGCCCGCCACCGTCTACGCCTTCGGCGAATCGCCGGCACGCGCCATCGACATCCTGTCGCGGTTGCAAGCCGTGGGCGCGGTCAAGCTGGCTGTCAGCCCTGACGAGACGCTCGCCTTCCAGAAGGTGAAAGCCGGTCGCCTCGATGCCGCGAGTTTCGCCGATGTGGTCCTGCTGGCGTCCGGCGTGATGGATGGTGCACGGCGCAAGGCCTATCTCGCCCGCATCGATGCGCTCGAGGCCAAGGCCCGCGCCGCTGTCGGTACCATCAGCGCCCCGGCCGAGCGCGCCGATGCGCTGCTGCGCTGGTTGCACCGGGAAGCGCTGGCGAAGGGCTATCGCGCCGCGCAGACCGATCTCTCGGTGCTGCTCGACGAACAGACATTCAATTGTGTCTCCTCGGCCGTGATCTTCAACATCTTCGCGCTTCGACTGGGGCTGGATGCGCGAGCCATCGAGGTGCCCGACCATGCCTTCTCGATCGTCTACCAGGGCACGGCGCACTGGGATGTCGAGACGACCAACCCGCTGGGCTTCAATCCTGCGCGCGATCCACGCCAGGTCGAGCGCTTCGAGCGGCTGACGGGCTTTCGCTATATTCCCGAAGCCCATCGTGACCAGCGCCGCGAAGTCACCGAGGCCGGCCTTGCGGCCATCATCTACTACAACAAGGGAGTCGACCTGAATAAGGCCAAGCGCCACCACGACGCGCTGCTGGCCTATTTCCGGGCCATGAGTCTCGATCCCGAGTTCGCATCGGCGGCCAAGAACGCGTTGGCCACGCTCGCGAACTGGAGCCTGGAGCTCACCGGACAACAGCAATGGCAACAGGCCGTCGATGTCGCCGCCGTGGGCGTCGCGCTGGCGCCGAAAGATGCGGCATTGGCCAGCAACCAGGTTGCCGTGTGGAGCCGCTGGGCCATGTCGCTGGCCGACGCGGGCCGGCCCGACGAGGCGGTCGCGGTGTTGAAGCGGGCGGCGGAAGCGGTCCCCAACAGGAGCAGCTTCGACGCGCTGCAGGCCTGGGTCTACATCAAACCGGCCGAGGAACTGGTGAAGGCGCGCAACTGGCAGGCCGCCTTCGCCGCGACCGAGGCAGGCCTCGCCAAGCTCGACGGGGCGCCGCGTCAGGACGTCGTGCGGTGGCGCGATAGCCTGCACCTGCGCTGGGCGAACGCCGAGATCGACGGCGGACGCTTCGAGGCCGCGGCGTCGGTGCTTGCGAGCGCGCTGGCGGCCAAGCCGGACGATCGGCGGCTGCGCGTAACCGTCGGCTACCTCGCGCAGGAGTGGGCGAAGAAGGCATCCGGCGAGAGCTTCTCGAAGGGCCTGGCCGTGCTGGCCGCGCTTGATGGGCAGTTCCCAGCCATTGCCGAACTGAAAAATGTCAGGACGGCCTATGTCTGGCGCCAGGTGCAGGCTCTCGTCGCGGCGGGACGCGTCGACGAGAGTTTGGCGTCGATCGACCAGGCGGGCGATCTCCTGAAAGACCAGGACGAAAAGCAGCGTCTCGTCGTCTTCGTCTACGATACGCAGGCCAAGGCCCTGATGAAGGCCGGCGCCTGGGATGAGGCGGCCGACGTCTACGCCCGCGGCCTGAAGCAATACCCGGCCGACTCGCATCTCAAGAACAACGTGACCTGGCTGTCGCAGGAATGGCAGAAGGCCGCCTATGCCAAAGGCGGCGCGGCCGAGGTCGCCACCGTGACGGCAACACTGGCGGCGAAGTTTCCCGATCTGGCCGCGCTCAGCGACAGCGGCCGCAACCAGATCCGTCGCACCATCAGCGACCAGGTGAGAGCCGGCGACTTCAACAAAGCGCTGGAGACGTTGAAGAACGCCTGGGCGCAGCTGGCGGCCGCCGACGTGACGGCGATGAACGAGCTCATCTACGACAACTGGGCGAAGCAGCGCATGGCAGCCAAGGACTGGCCGGGTGCCGCCGATGTCTATGTGGCGGGGCTGGCCGTGGCCGGCCAATCCAGCCTGCTGCGCAACAACGTCGTCTATCTGGCCCAGGAATGGACCCGGGCTGCTTTCGCCAGCGGCGGGATCGACGCGGTCATCCAGACCGCCCGTCAGGTCGCGGCGAAATTCCCCAGCGTGGCGAATGTCGGCGCCGGTCCGGCGGGGATCATCACCAATGCGGTTCGCGACAAGATCGCCGCCGCCGACTTTGCCGGTGCCATCGCGATAGCCGAGCGCGTGAGTGACATCGTACCGGCCGATCGCCAGCGCCAGCTTTTCGAGGTCAGCTACGACCGTTGGGCCAAAAGCTTCATGGACAGGAAGCAGTGGGACGAGGCCATCAAGATCTACGACCAGGGCCTCGCGCGTCTGCCCGACAGCAGCCTCTTCAAGCAAAACCGGACGTACTGCGAAGCGCAGCGCAAATAGCCAGCGCGCCTTTGACTGGATCTTGTCGTCCTGAGCGCAGCGAGGGACCCTGCGGTGGCTGGTCAAAAAGACGAACGGGGCTGGTGATCATCGTCGCCCGTGTCGTCCGATGTACGCACCGCAAGATCCTTCGCTTCGCTCAATGGCGGCAAGTCCACGCTCTAAAAGAGATACACGGTTGGCCTATCTCACGCCCGTCGCAGACCGTTCAGCTGTCCCACCACGTCGAGCAGGATGTGGGCGGCGTCTTCCATCTGCGCCACTGGCACGGACTCGTTGGCTGCATGGCCCTGCGCGCCGGAGCCGGGACCGAAGTTGATGATCTCGATGCCGTCGTCGGCGAAGTAGCGGCCGTCGCTGACACCGGTGGCATTGAGGAATGCCGCCTTGCGGCCGGTGCGCGCCCTGATGGCGGCCTCCAGCGCGGCGACACCGGCGCCGTTCTCCGGCGCGAAAAAGCCGTTGGTGCCGGTGAGGAACTCGACCTTGTAGGTGCCACGCGGCTCGCCGACGCTATCGACGACCCGCTTCAACTCTGTGAATGCCGTCTTCACTTTCTCTGTCGGCAACAGGCGGCGGTCGATCTTGACCGTGCAGGCGCTGGGCACGACGTTGGTGTTGTGGCCACCATGGAACATGCCGACATTGACGGTTGACCTCATCGCACCCGACACGCGCTTGCGCAGTGCGCGGTCGTAGAAGGCCTGCAGGGCGCCGACCAAGCGCATCATGCGCAGGATGGCGTTGTCGCCGGCGGCGGGATTGCCGGCGTGCGCCGCCTTGCCTGACGTGGTGATGCGGGCCCACATCACGCCGCGCTCGGCGACGATGAGCTGGTTCTCGGTCTGCGCCCCCAGGATCAGCACGTCGGGCTTCACCTTGCGCGCCACGCGCAGGTACTCCATGCCGTTGGGACCGAGATTCTCCTCGTCGGCGACGAAGGTGAAGACCACCTCGCCGTCGGCGGGCCCGCCGCGCCGGGCGATCTCCTCGGCCAGCCATAGCTGCACCGCCATGCTGCCCTTGCAGTTGCCGGCACCCAGTCCGTAGACCAGTTTCCCCTTGTGGACGGCCTTGAACGGGTCGGTCTTCCAGTTGGCGCGCTCGCCAACCCCCACGGTGTCGACATGGGCGTTGAAGACGGTGTTCGGGCCTTTCGCCGGACCCTTCAATCGCGCCACGACGTTGTCGACGCCTTTGACCTTGCGCGCGACCTCGACCTTGTAGCCGGCCTTCCTCAGGCGCCTGGCGGCGTAGGCGCAGATGTCGACGCTCTCGCCCGGTGGGTAGGGGCTGGGGATTGCGATCAGGTCGGTGAGAATGGCGACGAGCGGCTTGGCGAGCGCGGGCATGCAGGATCCTTGGTGTCAGCGATTGGCGAGGCGCACCAGCGCCTCGACCAGCACGCGCGTGCCGGCGGCAAGATCCGACGGCGTCGCGTTCTCGATCTCGTTGTGGCTGATGCCGCGTTCGCAGGGCACGAAGATCATGGCGGCAGGGCACATCGTCGCGATATGCATGGCGTCGTGGCCGGCGCCCGAGGGCATGTCCATGTGGCTGAAGCCCTGGCGGTGGGCAGCATCGCGCACCAGGCCGATCACATCAGGATCGAACACGGTTGGTGCCACCGACGTCAGGCGCTCGATGGTGGCAGTGCACGGCGCTGCCTTGGTCTCGACGATCGTGCGCAGCGTGGCCTCATGCGAGTCGAGCACATCCATCGACGGATGACGCATGTCGATGGTGAAGGTCACCCGCCCGGGCACGGTGTTGGGTGAGCCCGGCAGTACATCGACGCGCCCGATGGTGAAGCGCAGCGTATCGTCGGCGTCGCGCGTGGCATCCTGCATGGCGCCGGCGATGGCGACGGCAGCGACAAAGGCATCCTTGCGTGCGGCACGCGGCGTGGTGCCGGCATGCGCCTCATCGCCCACGATTTCGACCATGAAGCGGCGGCTGCCCTGGATGCCGGTGACGACGCCGATCGTCGTCTTGGCATCCTCCAGCCGCGGCCCCTGTTCGATGTGCGCCTCGACATAGCCGTCAAGCGCAAAGCCCGGCGTGTCGCCGCGCCGCGGGGCCGGCGCTGCGGCGAGCGTCTCGGCCAGCGCATCGCGCAGCACGACGCCCTTCCAGTCCTTCACCGCCAGCATGGCATCGAGCGCGTTGTGGCCGGCGAACACGGCCGAGCCCATGGCGCCGGGCTGGAAGCGGCTGCCTTCCTCGTTGGTCCACGCCACGGCTTCGACCGGGCGGCGGGTGCGCACGCCGGCATCCTCCAGCGCTTCCAGCGCCTCGAATGCGGCCAGCACGCCGTACATGCCATCGAAACGTCCGCCGGTGGGCTGGCTATCCATGTGCGAGCCGCTGAGGATCGGTTTCGCCGCGGCGTCGCTGCCGTCGCGGCGCACGAACAGGTTGCCGATGGCGTCGGTGAAGACCGAGAAGCCGCGCGCCTTGGCCCAGGACATCAGGAGGTTACGGGCTGCGGCGTCCTCGGTCGACAGCGCCTGGCGGTTGACGCCGCCCTTGGGCGTGCCGCCCAGCTTGGCCATGTCCTGGTGCCGTTGCCACAGCCGATCCTCACGAACCGCCTGCGCCACGCGTTCGATGTCGCTCATCGCTCCGATCCGTTTCACATGCGCCGCGCGACGGCGGCATCGTCCTTGCTATACAAAGGCAGCCGGGCATCGGCAATGGCAGGCCGAGGGGAGGA
>Ga0187894_10002803_pt1 | contig 20437 bp, 22 predicted proteins | sample GBC1701081metaG_FD_136650 | JGI IMG/M metagenome (GOLD analysis project Ga0187894, IMG submission 136650) | White microbial mat communities from a lava cave in the Kipuka Kanohina Cave System on the Island of Hawaii, USA - GBC170108-1 metaG ...
CCGTTGATTTCCTGTTCGCCGATGAGTTGAGCTTCGAGCCCCAGCCGATCTCGAAACAGCGACCGTGGAATGAGTTCCTCTACGAGGCGGCGGCGCAAGAGCCACTGGTCAGGTTTCGGCGGCTGTTCCAGCAGCCACGACTGTAGCCGCGCCTGTCCAAGCGAAGAGACGGTGTTGTCGAGCAGATGGAGGAGCGAGTGGGGGCCGACCAGGTCCAAGTCTTTCGCATAGGGATGCTGTTCGGGAGCGCTCCACGGGCGAGCGGGGATGTGATGCCAATCCAGCCGAAGGCGCGCCAGGTGTACGAGCTTGATTTGCTTCCAGAGACGAAGCCGGTGCAGGCGGCTTTCGAGCCTGTTATGATAGGCGGCTACAGTGAAAAACAGGGCGGCGAAGGCCATAAGCGCCACGTTGCCGGCTTGATACCATTCCATTTTGTAGAGAGCTATTGTGCAGATGGCTCCGACCACGAAGATGATGAGACGCCAGCGGGTGAAACCAGAACTGGAGGCTGTCGCCAGGGCAATCATACGGTCGAGCCTCGCCACCAGGCCTGTCAGTGCATGGGTTTTGGTCCTTGGCGTCATAGGCTGGTTGTGGGCCATAGCGCCGACCTTACTGGATGGGGGTGTCCTCGTCAATCACCTGGTGGTGTGATGGCTGATGAGTGGATCGATGTGACGGTTCGGAGTGATGTCGATGCTGCTGAGCTATTGGGGCTCCTGGCCGACCCGTTCGTTCAAGGCAGTTGGCAAGACGAAGGCACGATCCACATTTATTGGCCTCGCCAACACTGGTCTCCGGAGCAGGGCCTTCGACTCAGGCAAGTACTTCAACACATGGAGGGAGGGGAGCGGCCAAGGTCGGACATTCAGGTGCAGTCCCTTCCGCAGCAGGATTGGAACCGGCAGTGGGCTCAGTCGGTCAGACCGATTCGAATCGGCAAGAGGGTTGTGGTCAGGCCGAGCTGGGAGCCGGTCGATCTACAACCTGGCGATATTGAAATCATCCTCGACCCCAAGCAGGCATTCGGCACAGGTCATCATGCGACGACCAGAATGTTGCTGGAATGGCTTGAAGACCGGATTCACGGCGGCGAATTTGTGCTGGATGTGGGGGCTGGGAGCGGCATTCTGGCAATGGCCGCATTGAGGCTTGGGGCAGGCTCGGCCTTGGGAGTAGAATGCGATCCTGTCGCAGTCGATTGCGCGCGAGACTATGCCGCAGAGAACGGGTTTGGAGGGAATCTCGAATTCCTGTGCGGAACGCTGGAGAAGGTTGACCGGCAAGGGGCGCTACGGCCTGATCTGGTGCTCGCCAATCTCGACCGCCGGACACTGTTGCTGTTGTGCGATGCATTGACGCAGTACGTGAGCCACGGTTCGCGGCTCTTGCTGTCCGGCATTCTCATCGAGCAAGAGCGAGAGATCGTCGAGGAATTTTCCAATGCCGGCGCCATGTTGTTGCAGCGGCGCGAACAAGAGGGCTGGGCGGCGGTGGAATTACTGATGGCAGAATCTTGCGAAGGAGTGAATTGATGGCCGAGAATGGACGACCACCCTATCCTCACGTGTACCAGATTAATGTGTCGGATGGGGGTGTGCCGAAACGGCCTGTGCTGGAGGCCGTCATTACCAAGGCCGGAGTTGAGGGGGATCGGCAGCAGAATCTCAAAGTGCATGGCGGGCCCGATCGCGCGGTCTGTCTCTATTCGCAAGAGCTGATCGAGCGGCTGCAGGACGAGGGCCATTCGATCGAGGCTGGGTCGTCCGGAGAGAATTTCACGCTTGCCGGGCTTGAGTGGGAGAAGCTCACACTAGGGGACCGGCTCCACGTTGGGCCAGAGGTCCAGATAGAGATCATGAGCTATACGAGTCCCTGCGACAAGAACGCTCAGTGGTTCAGGGACAGAGATTTCAAGCGAGTTTCCCAAAAAGTGAATCCGGGATGGAGTCGATTCTACGCGAGGGTGCTGCGTGAGGGTGTGGTGAGGCCGGGAGATGAAGTGGTACTTAAGCATGGGGAACATGTTGAATGATGGATGGTGAATGACGATGGACCGAACACTTGAACCGGAAGTGATGGACGATCCTGAGCAAGCCCTTGTCTATGCGCAGGCGGATTTCGAAAAGGAGAATCAGGGCTTCGTCGATCGCTTCCGCGAATACTTTCCTGATTTTTCCGATGGGCATGCGCTCGACCTGGGTTGTGGGCCTGGCGATATCCCTATTCGCTTTGCTCAGGCGTTTCCCGCTTGCCGCATCACCGGCGTCGATGCGTCGGCACCGATGGTACGGTTGGCTGAAGAGGCTGTGCAAAAAGCCGGGTTGTCCGATCGTATTACTTTCCGCTGTGAACGATTCCAAGATCTCGCCGGCACCAATATCGTCGAGGCGGCCATTTCCAATAGCCTGCTGCACCATGTGCCGAACCCACTGCAGTTTTGGCACAAACTGCGATTGACCGTGAAGCCCGGTTCTCCCGTGCTCGTGATGGATCTTTTCAGGCCGGATTCGCCGGAAGAAGCGCAAGCCATCGTCGATCGGTATGCCTCCGGGGCGCCGGACCTTCTCAGGAGGGATTTCTACAACTCGCTGCTCGCAGCATTTACGGAAGATGAAATTGCCTCGCAGCTGGCCCGGATGAATCTGACAAGGCTGCTTATCGATGTGCCGGATGATCGGCATTGGGTGGTCGGCGGACTCATCCACTAGTCATCAGGATGCTGAAAACGGTCCCCAGCGTCGTTCTCGGGTCGAAATAATCCTCAACGTACCCGAGAGGGTACGCCTCCGGTTATTTCTCTCCTGCGGCCTAGCTGGATAACCGTTTTGAGCATCCTGCAATCTAGTTATCGCGAGTAAATTCACTTCCAGAGCGGCGGCTCAAACTGTCTTCCAGCGAGGCCGCAGGGAGAGCCGTCCGATTCCTTATACCCTCTCTTAAGGGGAGTGGCCAAGGCTGCCCTTTACTGCGCGCATCGAACGAGCACAGTTTCATCGTGCGTGTTCTGCGAGCAAGAAGGGCACCTGGCCGCTCCCCTGCTCCCTTTTTCAGCCGCCGCTAGTAGAGGCTCTTGCTGACTTCGGCCGAGAGCGGGCTTTCGTTCCCAGCGCTATCGTAGGCGGAAATGGCGAAGACATAGGTCTGGCCCTTGGGGAGACCGGCGACGGTGTAGCGTGTGACTTTTCCTGCCACGAAGGGAGACCCAGGGTAGTTATACGTGCCGGAATTCGTACCGACGTATATTTTATAGCCGGCCAGATCAGGTTCCACATTCGCCGCCCATGTCAGTGTCACGTTCGCTGTCGATGGACTAGCAGGAGGCGAAGATGGTGGTGGTGTTGGCGGCGGGGTTGGCGGCGGAGGTGCTGTGACAACAGGAGTCGAGGGTTGCAACAGGCTCATGATCGCAGGATTCTTGAGCACATTCGCCGCCGATCTCGAACCGCTGGACACAGGAGCTGAGCCGTTACCCGCTGAGGCTGTAGAATGAACGCCTGCAACTCCTGCCAGCGGAGAGGAACCGGCCGGAGACACCGTAGCAGAGGCGGCCGGGGTTATTCCAGGAAGAGTCGCAGCCGTCGCCTTTGTAGTGGGTGCCGTTGGCGTGGGGGTTGTGCTCTTGGCATTATCGACGGTCGTCTGTGTGGCCTGCGCATCTGTGGTGCCCGATACCGATGCTGCAGGGGGAGTTTGAGGTGAAGTCGCAGGAGCGGTTATCGTGGCAATGGCCGGGCGCTTGGTCAATGTCCGATGATGCGGCGCTGGTAGAGGTGCTGGTGACATCGATACCGATGGCTTGTGCGGTTCGATCGGGCTCGTAATGTGAGTGGGCTCAGCGCCGGGGGACTGGAGTACGGTTCCATAAGTCGTGGCAGGCAGAGGAGCGGATTCAACGGCTGGATGCTGAATCAAGCTATGGCGGTGCGGCATCTCTTGCTCTGCAGCTGAACCGATCATGGGCGTCGCGACGAATTGCAGGCCTTGGAATAGAATTGCTGCAAGGATGGCACTCTGGAACCGGGATGTCACGATGGCTGTCGCGGGGATCATCTGTGGCAAGTCCTATAGGATGCAGTTGTTTGTGACTCCTCTGCATTGTGTCTCCGAGATACCTGTTGCGCCAGAAAAATGTGGATTTTTTCCTGAGGCAACCTGCCGCCGGCAGACCATTCAGCTTCCTGGCGGGATTCCTTTAGTACAATGACTCCCACAACTCGCCTCATCAAAGCGGCGGCTCAAACTGCCATCCAGTAAGGCCGCAGGGAGTGCGACGACTGAGGCGTACCCTTGGGGTACGTCGCAAGGAGAGGTAGGACTGAGAACGAAGTTGGAAGGCAGCTTCAGCCGCCGCCAGACTTCTTGGAGAGATAGGTTGCAAGCCAATTGCTGATCGACGTGGTCATTTGGTGAAAGTCTTCTCCCCGAGTGAATTGGTGATCGGCTTCCGGTAGGAAATCCAGCCTCTTCGGGCCGTTCAGCGCGTTATACAATCGCCGGCTTTGATGGAGGGGGACACATTCATCCTGTTCACCTTGGACAATCAGTGTGGGCACGGTGATGCGTTCAGCCGGCTCATAGGCAATCTGCCTCAGGCAGTCTTCGTAAAAGTCATACCGCAACCGGACACGATCCGGTCCTCCCATGATGTTTGGAATCGTGTTCGTGTCCTGCCACCGTGCCAACTCCTCCGGCCCGAATGTGAAGCGAAGTTCTTCTGCAAAGTCCACCACGGGACATTTGAGAGCCAAGCAGGCGATGTCGCGACGCTGGGCCGCCGTGAGGATGGCAACGAGTCCTCCAAAGCTTGAGCCGACGAGCCCGATCCGGTCATAGTCTCTGGCGCTGATTAGGTCTAGCGCGGTTTCAGTTTGATGAACAGCCAGGGTTGTCGTGAGCGCTTCGAACGGCCCGGCGCTGTCTCCTTGGCCGAAAAAGTCGAATCGGAAAGTCGCTAGGCCTCGGTCATTGAGGAGATGGGTCAAGGTCTTGTTGGTTGTACTGTTCTTACCGGAAAGAAACCTATGGCACAGCAAGACGAGGCGCGTTGTCGGCCTGTTGGGCGTGCTCAGGATCGCGGCAATGCGGTGACCATGCAAATCATGAAAGATGATAGTTTCTTCCATGGGATTGGTTAACCCAGCATCCCGCTGCTAGGTCTTGAGGAAGTAAAAGTGATTCGTGGGTCCGGTTCCGTGACCGATCGCCAGGCTATGGCGAAGGGCCTCGGTGAGATAGGTCTTGGCTGTCTGTACAGCATCGTTCACGGTTTTGCCCCGCGCGAGATGGGCCGCAATGGCTGAAGCGAATGTGCAGCCGGTTCCATGCGTATGAGGCGTATCGATGAACTCCCCCTTGAACACATTGAAGAACCGGCCGTCATAGAGCAGATCGGTGGCTCGATCCGTCAGCAAATGACCGCCTTTGATCAACACGTGCTTGCAGCCGAATCCGTGAATAACTTTTGCGGCGCGGCGCGCATCTGCGAGAGTCTTGATCTCCATGCCGGAGAGTTGCTGAGCTTCATGGATGTTCGGTGTGACGAGCAGCGCCAGGGGGAAGAGCTGTGTCTTCATGGCATTGATCGCCTCCGGCTTGAGCAGCGCATGGCCGGTTTTCGAGATCATGACCGGATCCACCACGAGATTCGTGACATTTTGAGGCTTCAGGAGTTTGGCAACAACCTCGACGATCGCCGTTGAGGACAGCATTCCCGTCTTCACCGCAGCGACGTCGAAATCGTCGAACACAGCATCGATCTGCGCCGCAATCGTCGAGATCGGCAACTCGAAAACGTCGGTAACTTCTTCCGTATTCTGCGCAGTGACGGCAGTGATCGCCGACATAGCAAACACGCCATTCGCCGACATGGCTTTAATGTCGGCCTGAATTCCAGCCCCCCCGCCAGAATCCGACCCCGCAATCGTCAAAACCTGCTTCAATACCATGAGTGCTCCTGAATCAAGACCGCTCAGCCTCGCAGATTATACTCGGCAACCCAGGCCTGTCCAGCGGAGGGTACATGGCTGACATCGCCGGACAGCTATGTTGACGCCCATTCCAAAGTGTCTTAGAGTGCTAAGTAAACGAGGTAATTACAATGGCTACCGAAACGGTCAAGCAAAAGATCCTTCAGGTTGTGGAGCGGCTTCCTGATACGGCCACGCTTGAGGATGCAATCGAACGACTCTGCTTCCTGGCAAAAGTCGAAGAAGGCCTTCGCCAATCCGATGCGGGCGAGACAGTTCCCCACGCCGAGGCCGTCCCCCTGATCTGCAACTAATCTCTCACCACCTCCATCTCGACCTTTGATCCCGGCCAGACAAAAGTCCGATTTTCTCGCACCGCTCGCGCGCTAGTATGCTGCTAATACACGGTCCCCAGGATCGCTATCGGCACTCCCAGTCCATCAGCATTCAGCCAGATGTGTTTCTTCAACATACAATGGTAGCGAAGTGCCTAGCTGGAGCTATTTGGGCTCAATACGCGAATCTAGTTTAGTCACATCATCACGGTTCATGAGCTCTTTAATAGCATCTGCGGGAACAATTTTCGCAAGGCCAGAATTTTCTTCAAAGACCACACGGGGCCTCTTCGTGTGCTGACTAATGGCGGTTTCCCTGTACGGGAGAAAACCAGTAATCAGACCTATCAGATGTTCTTCATTGAGGAATGGTGAGGTAATAAGACCGTTCCCTTGTATCTTAATAGGCGGTTCGTAAAGTACGGGGCCTCCACTATTTCCTGGGAATACAAAGGCGTCGGCAAGTAGATCGTCTCTATCAGCAAGGGCTACCATTCCTTTTCTCGCGATCGGATTAGGATGTTCTTCCGAACGCAATCCCATGGGAAACCCGAGGACCAAGAGATTGGCACCGGTGTGGAGTTGTCTTGTTGGTAAGAATTTGTCCAGGGTAATGACTCTATGTTTGGAAATCGCTTCCAGTTCTATGAAGCGACAGGCCACATCGTGAGTTTTCGATAGGAACCATTTCCCATAGCCCTTCTGCTCAAATTGAAGGTCCTTCAGGAGATAGGCTGATCCCTCCTGTTGGTTCATTCGATACACAAGATTATCGCTCACGGGTCTTGTTGAATCTGCAGGATCAGCTACTACGTGTTTCGCGGTAATAAGAACCAAATGTTTGTTCGTGGTTTCGACTATGAAGCCCGTTCCAATTGGGATGGGTACCAGCGTAACTTTACCGTCAGGGTCTCGGACGACTGTCCCATCCTCCTTCAGGGCTGGTTGGAGCTGCTCGATGGAAACCACAGTGTCCAACCACTGCTGGCTGAACATTGATGTTTCTTTTCCCGGTGCGTCATCAGCACGCGTGCTGCCGGCAGAAAACATCAGGGTAGAACTGAACAGAATAAGGGCTGCTGTTATTCGGAGACGATCGCAATTCACTCCCTCACCTCCCTTCTCTTTCTCTTCCCATCCTTGTGGCCGGTCTCAATTTTAGGGTGAGGGGCAGGACCGTCTCGTACTGCGCGCATCGAGCGACCACTGTTTCATCGTGGGGGCTCTGCGAGCACGCGAGACGGTCCTGCCCCTCTATCCACTCCCATCTTTTTGTCTCTTTCCAATCTGGCCCATCGTGACTTGACGGGTGGCGCTGACCTGGGCGCCCGTCCGCCCGCAGCGGGGTCCCTACACCGGGCGGGGTGCGAGGACGGACGGGCTGGTCAGTGACAGGACCCGTTCATTCCCCCCCTCTTCTCTCTCTCGGCCGATGTCCTATTTTAGGGCCAGGGTTGGGAGGCTCTCGGAGCGTGATCAGAGCGCCGTTGGACCACCGCTCTTGCTGAGCCAGAGCGACCGCCCATGGCGGTGGCGCCGAATGTCCGAAGCCACACCTTGTGCAAAGCATGTGGTGTGGCAAGTTTTCGGCGCCAAGCAGCGGCGAAGCCTAGAGCGGTCAACGGCGCTCTGTGTCCGCGAGCGGAGAGAGCCTCCCAGCTCTGGCCCGACACTCCCTCCTTACACCGGCCATTCCTCTTCCTTCCACGCCATCTCCCAAAACATCCACTCATACCGCGAACTGATGACGAAGGATTCTTCCATCCGACGCTTTTCTTCTTTTCCCGCCGTCTTGGCCCACTGGTCCACTTTCTTCCGCATCCATCGCTGGACCTCGGCGAATTCGGGCGAGGCGTAGAGCATCAGCCAGTCTCGATAGGGATGATTGTCTTTCGGGGGGCCATGTTTCAAGAGATGCTGGCCGACGACACAGTAGATCCAAGCGCAGGGAAGGGCGACGACGGTAATCTCTGCGACGGAACCTGTAAGCGCGACGGTGAGCATGTGCCTGGTGTAGGCATAGTTCGTCGGCGCCATCGGCACAGACGACATTTCCTTCGCGCTCATGTCCCACCGTGATCCGTATCCTTCGTGAAGGCTGCGCTCGACAACGATAGTGTCTTCAGCGAGCTTCGTTAGGCGCAGGGCTGATTCTGAGTCCGGCGCTTTCAGTGCTCCGGCAGAAAATACACGGGCGAGGTCGCCGAGAAATCTGGCGTCCTGCAGAATATAGTATTTGAATTTTCGCTCCGGCAAGGTTCCCTTGCCCAATGCCACGACGAAGGGATGGGTCAGTTGAGCATCCCAGATGGGTGTGGCGAGTTGTCTGAGGCGATCCGTGAAGGACATGGGACTTCTCCCTATAGGTGTACAATGCGAAAGGTAAAATTCAAGACGTTAGATGAAAGATCTCAGATGAATGGAGTCGGTCCTCTAACGTTTGACGTCTGTCGTCTGCCTTGGCCAGGGCCTCGGTAAACGATTGATGCCGTCGAGCGCGGCGACTTTGTAACATTCCGCCAGGGTCGGGTAGTTGAAGACTGTGTCGATAAAGTAATCGACTTTTCCCCGGTACGCCATGACGGCCTGGCCTATGTGAATGAGCTCTGTAGCCCCTTCTCCGATGGCATGGACGCCAAGGAGTGTACGGGTGTGGCTATGAAACAGCAGCTTCAGCATGCCGGTTTCATCGCCGGTCAGCTGGCCGCGGGCGATTTCCCGATAGTGGGCGATGCCGATGGCATAGGGAATCTCTGCCTTGGCCAGATCCTCCTCATTCCGTCCCACCATGGAAATTTCAGGAATGGCATAGATGCCGTAGGGCAGAAGCTCCGTGTCGGTATGGTCGGGATGGCCGAAGGCATGGCAGGAGGCATGCCGCCCTTGCTGCATGGAGGTCGAAGCCAAGGCAGGAAAACCAATGACGTCGCCTACGGCATAGATATGGGGAACAGCTGTTTGAAAATTCTCGTTCACGACTATGCGGCCTCGCGCATTCGGCCTGAGGCCGACGCCTTCCAGGTTCAAGCGCTTCGTGGCGCCGATGCGGCCGATGGCATACATGAGTGTCGTGGTGGTAATCGGGGGCCGGTGTGTCAGCGAGACCGTGACCTGTCCGTCGGGCTCTTTCCGTACCGCGACAACCTCTTCCTCATGGTAGAGCGTGACGCCGATGTCAGTCATCTGCCGTTGCAACGCATCGATGATCTGCGCATCGACAAATTCGAGCAAGCGCGGCCGCTTGTCGATCAGAATGACCGGCACACCGATCATGGCCAGGATCGATGCGTACTCTGTGCCGATCACGCCGCCGCCGACAATGACCATCGAGGTCGGAAGGTGTTTGAGCGTGACGAGGCCGTCGGTATCGATGATCGTCTGACCATCGAAGGGAATATCGTCCGGCCTGGTCGGCTCTGTCCCCACTGCGATGACGATCACGTGGGCATAATGTTCGGTCGATGTGCCAGCTTGTTGAACGAGGAGCCGGTGAGGGTCGACGAAGTGGGCCTCTCCAAAAATCAGATCGATGCGGTTGCGCGCCATCTGGTTCTGCACGATCTCAATTTCGTTCTTGATGACGTGGTTGGCGCGAAACGCGAGGTCTTCGATCGTGATCGTCTCTTTCAGACGATAGCCGGCTCCGTAGAGGTTGCGCTGACGGAATCCCGAGAGATAGAGAACCGCTTCGCGGAGGGCCTTGCTGGGGATGGTGCCGGTGTTGGTGGAGACGCCGCCGACAGCTTTGCGTTCGATGATGCCGACGGTCTTACCGAGCTTGGCGGCCTGGACCGCGGCCTTTTGGCCTGCCGGCCCACTCCCTATGACGAGAAGATCGTATTGGGCCATTTCTTCATTCTAAAGGAAGGCCGAGGTTGAGGCTAAGGTTAAAGTTAAAGAGAAGTATGTGTCCGCTTCTCCTCATCCTCAACCTGTACCTCGGCCTTTTCTTTGGTCTAGCTTGCGGTGATCAATGATTTGGCCACTTTGAAGGCCTCGTCGAGGTCCGGCAGCTGGGTCAGTTCAGGCGTGACTTGCAGGTACCGCACCGTATTATTGGCGTCGACGACCATGACCGTGCGAGCCAGGATGTGGGGGCCCTTGAGATATAGTCCATAGGTCTTTCCGAACTCAGCGTCACGATAATCCGAAAGGAAGGTGACATTGGCGATATTGGCTTCCTGCGCGAAGCGTTTTTGTGCGAAGGGGGTGTCGACGCTCACAGTCACTAATTCGATCATTTTGTCGAGGCCCTTATTCTTTTCGCTCAGGTAGTGGGTCTGCTGTTCACACACGGGGGTGTCGAGCGACGGTACGACACTGATGATCCGGACCTTGCCCTTGCCATTGGTATCGGTGATGCCGATCGGGGACAGGTCCGTTTGTGTCAACTGCGCCTTTCTGAGGGGGTCGCCGACTTTAATAGCGGTTCCCGAGAGCACCAGGGGGCTTCCCTTGAAAAGGACTTTTTGGCCCTCACCAGGGATGACGCTGCTGTCTGCGACGGTCATGTTCTTGTATTGAAAACTGCTGCCGGTGGAACCGCCCATACTTCCGCATCCGGCGAGTCCGATCGTCATGCAGAGTGCGGACCCGATGATCGTTCGAGATACTACCCTCATTATGCCCTCCTTGGTGAATCGATGATGACTATCCGATCATGAATAATAGAGTGGTTTGCGCTTGGCGGCCTGCAGACGCCGGAAACCTCTATGCGGGATCGCAACACTTCGATGCCCGTCTGTGCGGCGTGACAGAATAACATTTTTGCTAGGGGTGAAGAAAGGTGAGGAGTTCCTGGTTGACCACATCGGGCCGTTCCCACTGCGGGATATGTCCTGCATGAGGGATTTGGACGAATCGTGACCCCTTGATGGTCCGGTGGAGTTCTTCGCCCGCGGCGACCGGGAATACCCGATCTTCTTTCCCCCAGAGCACCAGCGTCGGGTGGATGATCTCTCCGAGGCGTGTGGCGAATCCGGATTCCCACAACGGAAGGTTTTCTCTCACGGTCATTATGGGTTTGATGAGCCCCGGTCGCCGACGATTGCGATTGGATCGTTCGATGACGGCCGGTGTGAGGAGTGACTGATCATGCACAATTTCTCTCAAGATGGACTCGGTCATCAGACCGCCGAACAACATGTTGCCGAATGAGACGAGCCAGGACGGCGCACGGGTTTCCAGCGCCCGCCTGATCGAAGGACTGGTGAGTTTCTCCATGACGTGCTGTGGCAGACCACCGATCAGAACGAGTTTGTCGACACGCGCAGGGTGTGCCAGCGCCATGCCGATGGCCAGTCCGGCACCCATGGAATTGCCGACTAAGGTCGCCTGCGGGATCTTCGCGGCGTCCATGAAGCCGACAAAGAAATCCAACATTTCATCGGGCCGGTAGTCGATTTCAGGTTTATCGGACAGACCGGCGCCTGGCAAATCAAGTGTGAGGACGCGGAAGTATTGCGACAGCGCGTGCTGTTGATATTCCCATTGCCACATCGATCCCCCGAAGCCGTGGATCAGGATAATCGGTGGGCCTGTTCCTACATCCAGATAGGCGATCCGCTGGTCATGGACAAGGACGGTGTGAACAGGCATGCGCTCAATAGCGTCGAACTGCGCCGGAATCGACGAGGGAGACGAGCATGCAGTCATGATGTGGCAGAAAAGAGCGAGGACGAGTAGTGCGACGTGAGGGTGCCTGCATGCGCGACCGGAAAGCCGTTGGTCTGCCGGACTACTCCAGCTGGATGACCGTTTCATCCGTCTTCACATTGTCGCCTTCCGCGACCAGGATAGCGGTGACTTTGCCGTCGATCGGCGCCGGGACCTGGCTTTCCATCTTCATGGCTTCGATGATCAGGAGGGGGGCGCCCGCCTTGACCAGGGCATCGATCGCAACGAGCACTTTTACGACTCGGCCAGGCATCGGGGGGGCCACGTCGCCTGGCTTGGACGGCCTGGGCCGTTTGGGCTTGGCCCCACTCGCAGCATCGGGAGCTTCCGGCACGCCGGCCAGGATCTCTTGAATCGGCTCCAACGAGACTTCTTCGAGCTTATCGTTGACCCGGATGTAGTAGGGTTTGCGGCCATCCACTTTCCGTCCTGAACCGGATACCTGCACATGGTACGTTTCGCCGTGGACCGTCACATTGAATTCTGCCGGGGCCAAATGAAGTTCGGTGGCCGCAGCCGGTCCACTGGGCAGGAAGCTTTCGAGAGGTTCCAGTGCGAGATCCCCCTTTTCTCGCGCCTCGAAGAAGTCTCGCGCGATTGAGGGGAATAGGGTGAACGACAGCTGATCTTCTACCGTGGCGGCCGAGGCAGGTAGATCTTTTCTGGTGGCCTCGAGTTCAGGTTCCAGTCGATCGGCAGGTCTTGTCTTGATCGGCTGATCATCCCCGATCGCGCGGCCCATGATGTCGCGATCGAGAGGCCCCGGCGCTCGTCCGTAGAGCCCGAGGAAGTAGTTCTTGGTTTCCGTGGTGATGACTTTGTACCGTTCGCCCGTCAGGACGTTGAGCGTGGCCTGGGTACCCACGATCTGGCTGGTCGGGGTGACGAGCGGAGGATAGCCCATTTCTTTTCGGACGCGCGGCACTTCATCCAGGACTTCCTTGATCCGATCGAGGGCATTCTGTTCAGTCAGTTGCGCAGCCAGATTCGAGAGCATGCCACCGGGAATCTGCGAGGTGAGGATCTCGGCATCGACTCCGGTGAACTCGCTTTCGAACTGCCGGTACTTTCGTCGGACGGTGCGGAAGTGTTCGGTGATCGGGAGGAACGAGGCGAGATCCAGCCCTGTGTCGTAAGGGGTGTTGTGCAACGAGGCCACCAGCGTTTCCGTCGGCGGATGCGAGGTGCCGCCGGCCAATGGCGAGATGGACGTATCCAGCATGTCCAGACCGCCCAGAATCGCCATGAGGGAGGCCATGGAAGCCATTCCCGAGGTGTAGTGTGAATGGAGATGGATCGGGACCTTCACTGCCGCTTTGATTCGGCGGATGAGGTGATAGGCATCGAGCGGCGCCAAGAGTCCGGCCATGTCTTTAATACAGAGCGTGTCGGTTCCCAAATCCTCCAGCTGTTTCGCCATGTCAACGAACCGGTCGATGCTGTGGACCGGACTGACCGTATAGCTGATGGCGGCTTCGACATGTTTGCCGCAGGCTTTGACTTCTTGCATGGCCCGTTCGACGTTGCGGATATCGTTCAGCGCGTCGAAGATGCGAAAGACATCGATGCCATTGGCGGCAGACCGTTCGATGAACCGTTCCAGCACGTCGTCGGCATAATGCCGATAGCCGACCAGGTTCTGTCCTCGAAGCAGCATTTGGAGCTTCGTGTTGGGCATGGCGGCGCGCAACGCGCGGAGCCGTTCCCAGGGGTCTTCTTTGAGGAAGCGGAGGCACGTATCGAACGTGGCGCCACCCCAGACTTCGAGAGACCAATAGCCCACGGCGTCGAGTTTTTGGGCGATAGGCAGCATATCCTCCGTTCGCATGCGCGTGGCCAAGAGCGACTGATGGCCGTCGCGCAGGGCGACATCGGTGATCAGAATAGGCTTGCCCGCGGCTGGCTGAATGGTCAGGGCTTGTCCGTTACGGGCACGTGTCTTTGAGGTCCGAACAGATGGTCCGGCTGTTCGCTTCTTGGAGGTCTGTGTTTTTGAAGATCGTTGTGTCGCCATCTTGCTTTGATCTGCTCGGTATCGTGTCGTTGGATCGTTCAGACTGATAGATGTCAGTTCGGCTACAGTCCTTCGTAGGCGGCGATAGCTGCCGAAAGTGCTAGCACCAGATCCTCCGGCTCCTCAAAATCGTGGTAGTTGAACAGGTCAGGATGTGTCTCCAGATAGGAGGTGTCGAAATGTCCTGCCATGAAATCCTGGTCCTGCATGATCTCCATCATAAAGGGGATCGTCGTCTTCACTCCACGCAAGACGTACTCTTCGAGCGATCGTCTCATGCGGCTCACGGTTTCTTCCCATGTACGGCCTCGCACGGTGAGCTTCGCCAAAAGGGCGTCATAGTAGGGTGGCACCGCGTAGTCTTTGTAGACCGCTCCGTCGATGCGCACGCCGATCCCACCCGGAGAGAGATAGGCCGTGACGGTGCCGGTGCAAGGCCGGAAATTGTTCTTAGGATCTTCCGCGTTGATGCGGCACTGGATGGCATGGCCTTGGAGCGTGACCTCCTGCTGCGTGATCTCAAGAGGCAGACCGGCTGCTATGGCGATCTGATTGCGCACGATGTCGATTGCCGTGATTTGCTCGGTCACCGTATGCTCGACTTGGAGGCGGGGGTTCATCTCCATGAAGTAATAGCGATTGTTCTGATCGAGGAGGAACTCGACGGTGCCGGCATTGTCATAATCGACCGCCTTGGCGATCGCGATAGCGGCCGCACCCATCTCGGCACGTAGAGATGGCGTGAGGATTAAGGACGGAGCGATCTCGATAAGCTTTTGATGTCGGCGCTGAATCGAACAATCGCGCTCGCCCAGGTGAATGATGTTGCCATGCCGGTCTGCAAGGATCTGGAATTCGATATGATGTGGTCGCTCGATATACTTTTCGAGGAAAATATTTCCGTCGCCGAAGGCCGCCTGGGCCTCTCGCGATGCCACGGCCATGTTTTTTCGAAGTTCGGCGTCCGATCGCACGACTCTGAGGCCTCGTCCTCCCCCGCCTGCGCTGGCTTTAATGATGACGGGGTACCCGATGTCTTTGGCGAACGACAGCGCGTCCTTGACGTCGGTAATACCGCCTTCAGTCCCAGGTACGATCGGGATGCCGACTCGTTTGGCCAGCTCGCGGGCCTTGACTTTGCTTCCCATCAAGTCGATGGCTTCCGGTGATGGGCCGATGAAGGTAATGCCTGAAGTGTGGCACAGTTGCGCAAACTGTGAGTTTTCAGAGAGAAACCCATAGCCTGGATGGATAGCATCGGCGCCGATTCGTAGAGCCAGGTTGACGATCTGTTGACTGTCCAGGAAGCCTTTGACTGGTCCCGGGCCGACCATGTAGGCCTCGTCCGCCTTCTTGACGTAGATCCCGGTCGAATCGGCTTCGGAATAGATGGCAGCGGTCGCAATATTCAATTCGCGGCAGGCGCGAATAATCCGCATGGCGATTTCGCCGCGATTGGCCACCAGAATTTTCTTGAACATACCGGTCCCGCACTCCTTAAATCGATCGAGATTCCATGAGAGTTGTCGGGCAAAAGAGAGCGCGTAAGTTAGCATAGGGTCAGGAGTCCTGTCGAGAGAAGTAGGGGCAGAGCTGGCCGAATCAGGAAGGTGTGGAGGGATGGGAAGTCCGAGTGAACCTGTTAGGTTGGTCGGAACAGCCGGTCTATTTGGTTTTAATCAAAACCGGTTTCGACTGGGCGCTTCCGCCGCCTGCAACGATGATGACGAATGACATCCCCGCGTTCGTATCCGGCACAGTCGCCTCAATTGCTGAGTCGCTCATGAATTTGAAGGCCACGGGTGCGTTTGGGGCTGCGCTGAATGTTACCGTATGAAAACACTCCTTCGTGCCGAAATTCTCACCAGTGATGATGACTTTGTCGCCCGGTTTGGCTTCGTCCGGTTCGACCTTCGCGATCCGTGGGCGCTTGCTCCGGTCGCAGACAGGGTCTCGTTCGACTTTCGAGGCATCGAATCCCTTGATTGATTCGGTACCATAGAGGGTAAATCCAGCCCCATCGACCATCGCGCCAGGCTCTTCTGCGTGGGAGGTGAGCATGGGGGAAGACATGGATCCGATGAGCCCGAGCAATAAGAACCATGATGATTGCCATATCTGCATAGGTGCCTCCTTGAGTCGCACGGTACATGACTATTTGTCTTTGATCGGGATATATGTCTCGGCAATGAGTTGTTGACCGGCTGGAGACAGGGTGAACTTGGTAAATGCTTCCGCGAGAGGATGCGGCTCCTTCTTGGACAAGAGAAGGATGGGACGTCGGAGCGGATAGCGGCCATCTTTGACAGTGGGACCTTCCGGTTCGACTTTGTCGATAGGCAAGAGCCTGACGGGGACGCCGGCTGAGACGACGGATAATCCCTGGCTCAGAGACAAGTAGGTGATCGCAGACAGGGGGGGCAGTGTTCCCACGACGGTCTTGACGACCTGTTCATCGGAGCCGATCACCTTCGCGGTCGCGGTGATCTTGCCGGCTATGCCGAGCTGCGATTCAAACGCGTCGCGGATGTTTTGGTTGCGGGGCCGGTCGATGACCAATATTTTCGTCTCGGGGCCGCCGACGTCGGACCATAGCGCGATCTTGCCGGTGAAAATGTCCGCGACTTGTTGCTTCGTAAGTTCTTTCGTGAAATTGGAAAGGTGTACGAGCACGCCGATTCCATCCCACGCGATGGGCATTGCCAAGAGATCTGGGGCCTCAGTTCCGGCAACGGCGATCTGAGCCTGGCCGGATTTAACCATTTCGACCGGTTTTGAATTGGCGTCCCACACGACATCGAGATAAGCTCGCGGGTTGGCTTTTTCAAAGGCGCGGGCGAGGGGTTCGATGGTGGTCAGTTCTGGCCCGTTGCCGGCAATGGTCAAACTGCCGGCGACATCCGCAAGGGCAACGAAGGCTGTCACACCGCTGAACAGCGCGCTAAGACTTAGCGAGAACACGAGTCTTGCGATCATGCGATCTCCGTGGGAATGGGGAAGGTGTCGGCAGAGGGCGATGCGCGTTCACATGCCGGCCACGAGGTGGTTCAATTTTCCTTCATGCCATCGCTGGAAGGATCGGAAGGGGGAATCGTATCTGGCGTCGCGCGCTTGCCCATTATCGGAGGGAGCTTGGCGAACTTGTCCATCCGCTCGTTCAACATGCTATAGGCTTTCATCTCAGCGAAGCCGGTTTTGTGGGTCCCTTTTATCTGTGTCGTGCAGGCAGACAGTAACCGTGTGGCGCTCTGAGCTTGACAGTGAGGGCACACGGTGTCTTCCTCTCTGGCATGGACGGATTGAGTCGCGTCGAAGTGCTTCTCGCATTGCCCACAACGATATTCATAGATCGGCATGTTTTGTATCCTTACACGAGATGACTGCCGCAGAGAGCGAGAACGCACACTTGACCGGCTGTTGAGCTTTGCCTTATTCTACACAGCCAGGCGGTAGGACTTCCAGTGGTTAGAGGAGGATTTCGATGTCCCTGTTGATTCGTAAGTACAAGAGTGTCGGTGGAATGATGCAGGAAGAACGGATCGATGATCCGGATCGGATCGAGCGGTATATGAGGCTCTTCGAAAAGGATGATATTAAGAAGCTCGAGACAGGCGTTAAGGTTTTCATCGAGAAGGATGAGTGGCAGCTCCTTCCATAAACAGGTGGGAGGTTAGGGGTAAGGGGTTCGTCGCCGGAGATCGTGTCGCCCCCTTCTCCTCACGCCTTCCTCTCACTTGGTGTATGACCTACTGGATTCACATTGCGCGTTCGATCGATCGGGTCACGCTTCACAAGGATCGTTGTTCCGAGGTGCCGTCTACGTCAATCGGCTCCTCAAGCGATTTTTGGGAAGGCGGATGGTTCGATTACCCGGATAAGGAACGGGCGTTGGCGGCAATGGAGCAGGCTGGGACGACAGAACAGCGCCGTTGTTCTCTGTGCAAAGCCTAAATGCGAAGTGCTGAGTTCTGAGTACTGAGTAGGGCGAAAGGGATCTCGTTCCTCAGCACTCAGTTCTCAGCACTTTTCTGACCTGATGCCGCGACTTGCACTGCTATTGACAACGCTTATCTGGGGCGCGACGTTCCCTGCCACCAAGGCGGTATTGGAGCAGATTCCACCGCTATCGTTTCTGTTTCTCCGATTTTTCCTGGGAGCAGTACTGGTCGGGGGCGGGTTTTTGCTCTGGAGGCTTCGCCTGCACCGTGAGCCGGCGGTCTTGCGGGCGAGTGCGATCGCTACCTGCTGGCTCTTTCTCGGCTATGTGCTCCAAACGGTAGGGCTCCGCTATACTGCCGCATCGAACTCCGCCTTTATTACGGCATTGTATGTCGTCATCGTACCGTTGATTCTTCGTCGATTCGATCGGCGTGTGTGGTTGGCGACTGGAATTGCTACGGTAGGACTCTGGCTGCTGGTGAAGCCCAGCGCATCCGGGAATCTAGGCGACGTCTTGACGCTTGGCTGTGCGGTCTCGTTTGCCGCGCACATCGCCTGTTTGGAACGGTTTACCCGTGAGGTCGATGCGCCCTCATTGTTTGCCTGGCAAATGATGGCCTCCGTTGTCTTGTTGTTTCCTGCCATGCTGATAGAACAGGCGCCGGTTCAGGCCTTTGCGCCGACAGTGTTGTTGCTTGTCGGTCTTGGTATAACGGGAGGGCTTGCAACCGGAGCCTTTGCCGTTCAAATGTGGGTGCAACGTATCGTGCCGGCACAACAGGTGGCGCTGATCTTTGCATCGGAGCCGGCCTACGCAGCCTGGCTCTCCTGGTATTTTCTGGGGGAAACGATGGATACTCAGGGGTGGATTGGAAGTGGGCTTATTTTGCTGGCGGTGGTGGTAGGCGCTTACGGGAATGGTCCTCGGTCGCCATTGCCTTCGGTCGGCAGTGTCCAGCCTGTTTAGCTGATAGAAACCATACGGAGAGTCAGATGGCACAAAGATTTGGTAATGGACGTTGGGTGCAAGAAGGGTTTCTGGATAATCGCGTTGACGGAACGATCGTGGGGCGGATCGTGTTTGCCGTAGTCGGTTCTGTCGATGTGTATTTACGGGGAAACTTTAAGCCCGACATCGCGGGGGAGATCATTCAGTTTCGAAATCCTCGGTTCGAGGATGAGGATCTTGCCGGGCAGGTGATCGGTGATATGGAAAATCCACAGATCGGGGATGTGAACTTGATTTCATTCGACCCCCATCCGAACCTCGTTCCTCATCCGTATATCGAATGGTTCTCGGCGAGGAAGAATCACTATCGCATCGAACTGGAACCATCAGACGCCTGGATCATTCCTGCATCGGAGGCGGGAGAGATCGATCGGGTGAGTCGGACTATTCGTGAGGCGCTCGCCCCTCGTGTGGCGGAGCGACCGACCCAGGAGCCCACGGAGTGGGTATAACAGACCGGAAAGCGTTTCTCGAATCGGACTAACTCACAATGACGGTCGCGATTTCGGTATGGTCGGTATGATCAGCCGCCTGCATCCCTCTTAACCGTCGTGGGCGTTCCAGTATCCAAATATCACCAGGGGGCAGTCGAAGGGGGTAGACGAGCAGAGGATCCTGGTTTTCCCAAGCTGAGGGGAGGGGTTCGGCGAGCTTCGTGGAAACCTGTTCTCCTCCAAGAATGAGGGCGACCGGCGATGTCTCTAGGGCCTCAGAAGAGAAAAGAGCCGTGGGCCGGCTTTCTCCAACTAACTGAATTCTTACGACGGATAGGCCCTCCTCCATCATCCCTAAGCGAGCCGCTGCGCCACGGGAAAGATCCAGAATCCGGTTGTTGACATAGGGACCTCGATCGGTGATCCGTACGTGGAGGTGTTTCCCGTTTGCTAAATTCAAGACTCGGACTATGCTGCCGAGCGGGAGGGTCCGATGGGCCGCGGTCAATGCATCCATATCAAACAATTCGCCGTTGGCTGCCTGCCTGCCATGAAAGGACTTGCCATACCAGGAGGCCACCCCACGCTCTTCGATCCCCACATCCAATTGAGACGTTCCCTTCGGAACCCATGAACAGGCACTCACGAGCATCCCCAGGCCGAAACCTATCGTCCATAACAGTTGCCGGCTGTTTCCACCAGTTCGACGTATCATCTAGTAACGTGCTCCTTGTTGAACCAGTTCCCCCCACGGGACTCTTGCCTGTATGGCCTCACAGTACGGTCCAACTGAGAGTCCTACAATACCGAAAGCGTAGTCCTATCCCCTACTTTAGGATGAAGGATAAAAGGAAAGACTGATTGAGGCCTGTACGATATCGAACCGGCAATCCTGTTGGCAACCCAGCCGGCTCATATATATATAGAAGAAAGTACTTGTGCCAGTCAACCCATGTTGATCTTTCCCCGGTTTAGTGGACACCGCTGGTTGACTGAGCGGCCCGCTGTTCGAACTCCACGGGGCTGAGATAGCCCAACGTGGAATGGCGGCGGGACCG
>Ga0187894_10002804_pt1 | contig 20416 bp, 16 predicted proteins | sample GBC1701081metaG_FD_136650 | JGI IMG/M metagenome (GOLD analysis project Ga0187894, IMG submission 136650) | White microbial mat communities from a lava cave in the Kipuka Kanohina Cave System on the Island of Hawaii, USA - GBC170108-1 metaG ...
CAGCGCCATCCAGCCCCAAAGCGTTCCCAACCTCGGCGGGATTAAGCGGCTCAAGGATCATGGCATCTGCCCGGCCGAAGAAAGGCCGATCGTAAGCGGTCAGACGCTCCATCATGTGAACATCGCTACCGAGCAGCAGCAGCAAGATCGGTCGTGTGCTCAGCAGCCGGTCCCACGCCGTTTGCAACGCACCGTCGAACAACTTGTCCTGCTCAGCCAGCCACGGCAACTCGTCCAGCACGACGATGGACGGAACCTCCGGCAGCACGGCGCTGAGCACCCGGAATACGTCGGGCCAGCTGCCCGTCCCCAACATAGGAATAAGCTCCGGATCAGCGGCGAGCGAAGATTCCCTAAGATCAGCGCAAAACGCGCTGACCGACTCGACCGGCGATGCTCCCTTAGTGGCGGTGAAGAACAAGTACGGCGCTCCTGATTGGTCGCAGAACTTCTGAACCAGACGCGACTTGCCGACCTGTCTTCGGCCGCGGATAGCGACAGCCACGCCTGAGCCTGACGAATTCACCCGCTCTAAACGCTTACGCAAAACCGCAAGCTCTGCCGCCCGTCCCACGAAATCGCTCGTCACCAAGCTCCTTTATGTAGAAAGAATCTACCTAGATGAATTCTACATAAATAAAGAGTAGCCCCTATGAGACAGCGGATTTACGAGCTCAGCTGGTGTGGCAGGTCTCGGCGTCTTTGGTATTGCCCTCGGCCGGGATGGGATTGGCTTTCAGAATCCGGGCCATGTGCACCAGATTGTGCGCCATCCAACGGGTGGTGCGCTGGGTGTATTCGTGGTCCTGGCCAACATCGAGATAACTCGGACCGGGACCGGCGTCACCGACCCAGTAGGTGTCGGCGTTCGGCGGTACGGTGCAACCCAGGTGAGTCAAGTTGAACAGCGTAGTCTCAGCGGCCGCGTGCGCGCCGTCCTCGTTGCCGGTGACCACCACTCCGGCCACCTTGTTATACAACGGGTACTGGCCGACCTCGTTGGCCTCGTTGTAGGTCCCGTCCAGCCGCTCAATCACCATCTGGCACACGCTGGACCGTACTCCGAACCAGATCGGCGTGCCGATCACAAGGATCTCCGCGGACTTGATCTTCTCCAGGATGACCGGCCACTCATCACCATCGCCCTCGTCTGAACTAACCCCGAACTTCACGCGGTAGTCGACAATGCGGACGATCTCGCTCTCCACCTCTAGGCGGTCAAACCACTCGATGACCTTGCGGATAAGCCCTTCCGTATGTGAGACAGCCGGAGAGCTCTTGAGGGTGCAATTGAGAAAAACCGCGCGCAACCGCATGGGCTGATCCCCTTCTGAAGGTTTAGAGGGTCCACCGACGCGAACTGTAGCCGAGCTTCCGCAGACCGGTAAACCGTGCGGACTGGGATCTAGATATAGGAGTACAGTGAATTCACTGTACTCCTATATCTAGGAGGCGTGGTGGATATGAGGTCGATGTCGCCGTAGTGGGAATCGCGGACGGCGCGAAGGCGCCGCTGCTTGCGATCGGTGAGGCGAAATGGGGCGAGATCATGGGAAAGGAACACCTCGACCGGCTCCAGCGCATCCGATCCTTGATAGCTCAAGCCGACCGCTATGACACAGCTCAGACGCGGCTGGTGTGCTTCAGCGGCACGGGCTTCACCAGCGAGTTACGCGCCTTGGCCGAGGACTCTGATGTCGTCCAGCTCGTCGACCTGAATCGGCTTTATGCCGGAACCTGATGAAATGAGCAGCGGTGTCAAAAGACGTTCAAGGGTAGCCTGCCTGGATGAGCTCAGCCTCATCGACTGGAGGGGCCACTATGGACCAGGACGAGCCGACTATACTATCGGGGGAAATCCGAATCTAGGCGGTCACAATCAGTGTACGGCCCTCGTCCGAGCTACCTGCGGTCATTTTCCTACCGGATGTCCTCGGTGTTCTGTACAGCCACCCGACGCGCAATCACTCGCTCGGTGATAGCCCAGAACACGAATCCGAACAGCGCGGTCACCGCGCCGAGCACGCATACGCCGCCCCAGCCGATGGTATCGTAGACTACCGCGGTCGCCGCCGACATCACCGTGCCACCTAGGAAAAAGGTGGCCATATAGGCAGTTGTCAGACGGCTACGAGCCTCCGGCCGCAGTGCGTAGATCGCGTTCTGGTTGTTGATGTGCAGACTTTGGGCAGCAAGGTCGAGCAGCACGATTCCGGCCAGCAGCGCGGGTAGCGAGCTGTCGCCCAGGGCAAGCAATCCCCAACTTCCCGGCAGGACAAGCAGTGTGACGATCATGGCTCGGCGTGCGTAACCACGGTCGGCGAGACGTCCAGCAATGGGCGCAGCCGCCGCGCCCGCCAGCCCGGCAAGGCCGAACAGCCCAATCGTGGCGTCACCGTACTGGTACGGAACTTCCGAAAGCAGGAACGCAATCGGCGTCCACAGGGCGCTGAAGCATCCCATGGCAACGGCGCCCAGCACCATCCGCTGACGCAGCACCGGCTCCTCGCGGATCAGCATGAGCACCGAGCGCAACAGCGCCGGGTAGCGCAGGATCTCTGCCGGTCGCACCGTCGGCAGCGCACGGATCAACACCAGGGCCAGCAGCACCATCACACCCGCGGCCAGCGCGAACACCAATCGCCATCCACCGAGGTCCGCGACGAATCCGCTGATCGTGCGCGCCAGCAGAATCCCGATGAGCAGGCCACTCATCACGGCGCCTACGACCTGTCCGCGCTCATGATCCGCCGCTAGGGAGGAGGCCATCGGCACAATGATCTGCGCAACCACCGATGTCACCCCGGCCACCGCAACGGTGGTCGCCAGAACCGCGTAGGTGGGAGCGGCGGCAGCTAACGCCTGCGCCGCGGCGGTGAACAGCAGCAGAACGGCAACCAGCCGACGCCGATCGAGCAAGTCGCCGAGCGGCACGAGCAGCACCAATCCGGTGGCATAGCCGATCTGCGACGCGGTCACCAATAGCCCAGCGACGCCATCCGAGACACCGAAGGCTTGACCGATCGTGTCCAGCAACGGCTGGGCATAGTAGAGGTTCGCCGCAGCGGCGCCGCATGTCACGGCCAGTAACAGCACCAGGCGTCGACTCATCCGCGGCTGGTTATCTACCTGGACGCGCATCCCATTCCCCCAACGATTGCGTTGGAAATGACTGTAGCAGTGGACGGCGACATCTCCAACTGATTCGTTGGAAATTAAGCTCATCGCAGAGTAGCCTATTCGCATGGCATGGAACACCGAAGAGACCCGACAACGGCTCAAACAAGCCGCTGTCGAGGAATTCGCTGCCTATGGACTCCATGGCACGACGATGGAACGGATCGCCCAGTGCGCCGGCATTAACAAAGAGCGCCTTTACAACTATTTTGGGAACAAGGAATGCCTGTTCGCCATGGTGCTTTCCGACGAGCTGGCCAAGGTGGCCGCGGCCGTACCGTTCGATTTGGTTCGCGCCGAAGACATCGGCGAATTCGCTGGGCGAGTATTCGACTACCACGCCGAAAACCCGTACCTAGTGCGGCTACTGCACTGGGAGGCGCTGGCCTACGGCGATGGCAATGTACCTGACGAGGCTGAGCGCATGGTCTACTACCGCCAGAAGGTCGACGCCTTCAGCGCCGCGCAGCGTGCAGGCATCCTCACGGATCAGTCTGACGCGGCCTGCCTCGTTTTCCTCGTACTCGCCTTAGCCGGGTGGTGGTTCGCGGTGCCTCAGGTCGCGCGTATGCTTACCGCGCCCGAAGGTTCCAGCGCGAACGAGCGCGCTCATCAACGCGCCGCCGTGGTGCACGCCGCACGATGCCTCACCCTCCCAACCCCCATTCCTACCGAATGATCGCACGGGTCACAGACCGGCGAGAGCGAAGTCTGACATGTGTCTGACTTGTCCGGGCGTACTGACTCATCTTTGTGATTCATAGTTTTGATCCTCCAGTCGTGCTTGCGGGTCGTGCGATTTCAGCGAACCGCACGGCCGGCCGGAGGGGCTAGGGTTAGGAATTCGTCTCGATTGGTCTCCGTTTTCCGCCTCTACTGCATTCCGGTGGAACAGGAGTAGATTCGCGAGTATGAGGAGGGGCGAGGCTCAATTTTTCGTGCACCCATTAGCCGCGATACGGCGAATCCATGGGTGGTCGCTGCGGCAATGCGCTGAGGTCATCGCGGCGCACGCCGAGGTCAATATGGCCGCCAATGCTAATAAGGTGTGGCGCTGGGAGCGCTGGGAAGTTATTCCCGACCTGGATACTCAGCTCGCCCTCGCTCGAGCGCTCAACGTTCCGGCCGAAATGTGGCACGCTGTTCATGGCCACTGTGGCTACCCAGCGGAGAACTGGCCGCAGTAAATCAGCCGTGGACTCAAGGAGGTGCGCTAGAGGCAGTTATCGAGGTGTCGAAAAAAGCCCCGATGGACCGCCGTGGTTTTACTGTGCTCACCGGCACGGCATTGACCACACTGGCGTTGCAATCGATGAACGATCCTGAACCGTTGGTCTCTGCGTTGCAGGGCAAGCGTGTCGCCCCCGTAGTCACTGATCAACTGGAACAGCAGGTCGCAAGCGCCCGGCTCATGGACGACACTCTAGGTGGTGAGGAAATCCTCGCTTGCGTGAGCTCACATCTTGGGATAGCGATTAACCTGCTGAAGACCGGAAGCTATACCGAGATCATGGGTCGTCGTCTCTACGCGCTTGCCGCTGAGGCGGCACGGCTGGCCGGCTGGCTCTCGTTCAGTATCAATCGACACGCCGCCGCTCAACAGTACTTCCTAGCAGGCCTACGTGCAGCTCACACCGCAGGAGACCGAGGTATTAGCGGACATATCCTCACCGTGATGAGCTACCAAGCCGCTATGACCGGAAACCCTCACGACGCAGTGGCTCTCATCCAGGCTTCGCGTAATGGACTCACCGATGCTGGCAACCCTACGGTCCTGGCCCTCGTCGCCGCCCGTGAAGCCCAGGCCCAGGCCAAAGCCGGGGATGCGTCAGGGTGTCAAGAAGCCCTGGATCGCGCATTTGGGACATATGAATGCGCGACCTGTGAGCAACACACTCCGGCGTGGGCCTACTACGTAGACGAAGCATTTCTCAACGCTCAAGCAGGCCGAGCCCTTCTCGACCTAGGACACGCCCAGCGGGCCGAAAGCTACCTCCGAACAGCCATGAAGCAAACGGATCATTCTTTTGCCCAAGCCCGCTCCGTCTACCTCAGCCAGCTTGCCGTTGCCCGGCTCCGCCAACACGACCTGGAGCAAGCCTGCGCTCTCGGGCTTCAAGCCGTCGAGCTCACCAGTCAAGTCAACTCTGACCACTGCACAGACAATATCCGCGACCTGCGTCGCGAGCTAAAACCCCATCAAGCGCAGTCGTGTGTACAAGAATTCACCGATCAGGCTCGGGAGCTATTAGGCACTGCCTAACCCCATTGCTGCACTCGTTGCTACACAATACCCCAAACCATGATCACTCCGAATCGTTTCTGCTGGTGGGCGCAACAGGGTTTGAACCTGTGACCCCCTGCTTGTAAGGCAGGTGCTCTACCACTGAGCTATACGCCCTGATCGGAAAACTGACCGATGCCACGACGAAAACCGTGATGCAACGGCACTGGCTAGTGTACCCAGCCTCCAGCATGTCTGTCCTGCCCACCTAGCGGCTAGGCGCAAAACTCCACCGAGACGTTTGAAGCCGGCGAGCCCACAGCCGGTTCATGAACCGGCTGTGGGCTCAGCGCTAGGGGTCGCGCGGATAAGGGGATTGGATAGGGAGCGGGTTATGGTCGCTAGACTATAAAGCAAGCAGAGCCGAGCGAGTATGGCAAGGCCGCGGCTCGCCCTCATATTAGGTATATGTGAGCCAGCGGCCGCTGTCTTCCGGGGGACGACCCCCGTACCCCCGCCCAGGCAGCCAGACGACGCTCGGGGGCACGCGAGCCCAGCAATCCTATCCGCGCGACCCCTTAGAATTACGGACCGCTTTGGGCGCCACCAGGCGGGTTCCTGACCAGTCGACAGCCGCGTTCACACTGCTGGTTTGCGCCAAGCCCGCCACCGGCGCGGCCTCGTCAATCTCACTGGGCTCCACATGGCCGGCTCGGCCCGCCTTAGGAGTCAGCACCCAGATATAGCCGCCGTCGGCGAGTGGAGTCAACGCGTCGACCAGTGTGTCTGTCAAATCCCCGTCGTCATCACGCCACCACAGCAGCACGACGTCCACGACATCGTCGTAATCGTCGTCAACCATTTGAGAACCAATCAAGTCGACGATGGCTTGACGCAAATTTTGATCACAGTCATCGTCGTACCCAATTTCCTGAACCACCTGGCCTGGCGCCAGCCCCAACTTATTCGCCAGGTTCCGTTGCTCTTCCAGGTGGCTCCCGGTCCCGCTCACAGATATGACCTCCTAGGTATTTAGCCCCGGGCTTTATCGAGGCCCTGCGCGTAGTCCACACGGATCGCGCCATTTACGCAAGTACCGAGGCTGCGCCGCCGTAAGCGTGTCTATCAAAACTTCCCGAGCGAGACCTCTCAATTTTTCTGTTCTTGAGCAATACGGAAGATCCCCGTAAGGTCTTCATGCGCCGATTCCTAGGTTTACGCTTGCAGCAGGTCAGCCTGCCTCTCACCTGACAGGGTGGCGCGACTGGAACATCCGGGCAAGGATAAGGGTGCCGTTCAAGGCGCGGCGCCATCAATGACAAAGGAACCAGCGTGGCCCCTGACCAGGAGCGACCCTCCCCCCTCAGCGGCGTTCTGTCGAACCAACTTCCCGATATCGACCCCGATGAGACCAACGAGTGGCTCGAGTCATGGGATGCGGTTCTCACCGAACGAGGCCGGCAACGAGCTCACTACCTGCTACTTCAGTTGCTCGAACGGGCGCGAAAAAAACAGCTCAGCATCCCGGGGGCGCTCACCACTGACTACGTCAACACCATTCCTCCAGAGCGAGAGCCAGATTTCCCCGGCGATGAAAACATCGAGCGACGCATCGAGGCCGGCATCCGATGGAACGCGGCCGTCATGGTATCCCGGGCCAATCGGCCAGAAGTTGGGGTAGGAGGCCACATCGCCACCTACGCCTCAGCCGCGACCTTATACGACGTGGGGTTCAACCACTTCTTCCGCGGCAAGGCGGGCGGGAATTCCGGAGACCAGGTCTTCATCCAGGGGCATGCTTCCCCTGGCACCTACGCCCGGGCCTATCTGGAAGGTCGGCTCACCGAGCGGCAACTGGACGGCTTCCGTCAAGAACTGTCCAACCCCGGCGGTGGGCTCCCGTCATATCCGCACCCGCGGTTGATGCCGGACTTCTGGGAGTTTCCCACGGTCTCCATGGGTCTCGGACCGATCAACGCCATCTACCAGGCCCGATTCAATCGCTACCTGATGCACCGCGGCATCAAAGACACCTCGAGCTCACATGTGTGGTGCTTTGTCGGTGACGGAGAGGTAGACGAGCCGGAATCGCTGGGAGCGATCGGGATCGCGGCTCGGGAAAATCTGGACAACCTCACTTTTGTCATCAACTGCAACCTGCAACGGTTGGACGGTCCGGTCCGGGGTAACGGCAAGATCATCCAAGAACTCGAGGCGTCCTTCCGCGGCGCGGGGTGGAACGTTCTCAAGGTGGTCTGGGGCCGGGATTGGGATCCCCTGCTCGCCCAAGACACCGATGGTGTGCTCGTGGACACAATGAACACCACACCAGACGGACAGTTCCAGACCTATTCGGTAGAGTCCGGCGCCTATATCCGTAAGCATTTCTTCGGCAATGATCCCCGGCTCCGGCAGATGGTCGAGCAGCTGTCAGACGAAGACCTGCGCACATTACCCCGAGGCGGGCACGACTACCGCAAGGTCTACGCCGCCTTCAAGGCTGCCTACGATCACGTGGGTCAGCCCACGGTGATCCTCGCGCACACTGTCAAAGGCTGGATGCTGCGCGGCTTCCAGGGCCGTAATGCTAGTCACCAGATGAAAAAACTCACCAAAGCGGATCTGAAAGAGTTCCGCGACCGACTCGACCTACCGATCTCGGACAAGGACCTGGAAGCCGATTTGCCACCGTACTACCATCCGGGCGCCGACTCGGTGGAAATCCAGTACCTGCTTGAGCGACGCAAAGCGCTCGGTGGTTTCCTACCCGAGCGGGTGGTCCGCGCCAAGCCGCTTGCGCTGCCCGGGAACGCGATCTACGCCGAGTTGCGCAAAGGTTCGGGTAAGCAACCAGTGGCCACCACCATGGCCTTCGTCCGCCTCCTCAAGGATTTGATGAAAGATCCGGAGATCGGCGCCCGCTTTGTGCCGATCATTCCGGACGAGGCCCGCACGTTCGGCATGGATTCCCTGTTCCCCTCGGCCAAGATCTACTCGCCCCACGGGCAGCGCTACCAAGCCGTAGACCGAGAGCTCCTACTGTCGTACAAAGAATCGGAACGTGGCCAGATTCTGCATGAGGGGATCAACGAAGCCGGCGCCATGGGCTCAGTCATGGCCGCGGGAACGTCGTATGCCACGCACGCCGAACACATGATCCCGGTGTACGTTTTCTACTCCATGTTCGGCTTCCAGCGGACCGGAGATGCCATGTGGGCATTCGCCGATCAGTTGGGACGCGGCTTCCTGCTGGGCGCCACCGCGGGTCGCACCACGCTCAACGGCGAAGGATTACAGCACGAGGACGGTCACTCGCTGCTGCTCGCCTCCACGAACCCGGCGTGCGTCGCGTACGACCCGGCGTGGGCGTATGAGATCAGCTACATTGTCCGCGATGCGCTGCGGCGGATGTATACCTCATCCGAGCGGCACCCTCACGGCGAGAATATCTTCTACTACCTCACTGTCTACAACGAGCCCTATCTCCAAGTACCCGAACCGCCAGATATCCCCAGCTTGGAGGAAGGCATCCTGGCTGGGCTCTATCGCTTCCGGCCAGCGGCACAAGGCAGCCAGGAACAGCCGCGTGCTCAGATCCTTGCTTCCGGTCCGGCTCTGCAGTGGGCCTTAGCGGCGCAGCAACTACTCGCCGAGGATTGGGGGGTGGCGGCTGATGTATGGTCGGTCACTTCCTGGACCGAGCTGCGCCGAGAGGCCCTGGCCTGTGATAAGCACAACCTGCTGCACCCCGAGGACGAGCAGCGGACACCGTATGTGACCCGCCTGCTGGAGGGCCAACCCGGCCCGATCATCGCGGTATCTGACTGGATGCGCGCGGTGCCAGACCAGATCGCTCGGTGGGCGCCAAGGGACTACGCTTCGCTGGGTACGGACGGCTTCGGGCGATCAGACACTCGAGGCGCACTGCGGCGGCACTTCACCGTCGACGCGCCGTCCATCGCCCTGGCAGTGCTCACCCAACTGGTCCGCCGTGATGAGGTGAAGCGCGAGGCCCTGACGGAAGCGATCAACCGCTACCAGCTGCTCGACGTCCAGGCTGCCCCGGCAGGCAACACCGGCGGCGAGTCTTGAGTGAAGGGCACCTTGAACCAGTCTCAGGCGTCCCGTTTGGTGAACAGCAGCCAGGTCAGAAGCAGCAGAATAAACGCGAACGCCCCGAATACCAGTCCCCCGGTAAGCGGAGACAAACCCTGATCCGGAATGAAGGGGGTGCCGACGAGCATCCGATTGCCGGCGGTGTAGGGCAGGTAATCAGCCACGGGTTCAAGCCATTGGACAAATCCGGCCTGCAGTAACGGTCCCAACAACGGCTCGATGAGTAGCGGGATAACGAGCAACACGACGATGGGCCCAGTTTGGCTGCGGAACAAGCCGGCGTAAGCCAGGCCGAGTAGCGTATAAATTCCGATCATGGCCAGGACACCGATCAGGATACGCGGCACTGGCGCCGTTATCAGGGACACTTCGAGAACCTGATCGCCAAACTCCAGGAAAGCCGCTCCCCACGACACTGCCAGGGTGATTCCCCCGATCAGTAGCGCCCAGAAAGCCACGACCAATATCTTGGCGGTATAAAGGGCAGTACGTCGCGGCAGCGCTGTCAGTGAAGCGCGAATCGTGCCATGCCGGTACTCGTGCCCAAAGGCGAATATCCCGATCAGGGCCACCAGTATGGGTGACAAATACCTCGGCGCGGATAACACCTGGAGATAGCCACCTCGGCTGAAAGATGTCGGAATTTGGATTTCCGCCATGACGTAGGCAATCACGCCACTGGATACTACCGCGAGCAGACTCAACATCCAGGTAGAGCGAATCGTACGGATTCGTCGCCATTCGTAGCGCAACGCCTTAATCATTGGCTACCTCCGGGGATCTCTATGCCCGTCTGCCCATCCGCCTGACGATTCGGCCCCTGGTACTCGACGGCTTGCGACGTAGCTTCCAAGAAAGCCTCCTCGATGGTAGCGACTCGATCGGACAGCTCGTGGACCATGACACCGTTGCGGAAAGCGATCTCGCCGATCTCAGCGCGATCCGCTCCAGTCACCGCGATAGTCGCGCCTTCTTCCGGAGCGACCGTGGCGCCGGCAGCTGTCAACAGTTTGGTCAGTTTGTCGATCTGGGGAGTACGCACGATCACTGAGGTGTGTGAGCTTTTCTGCACGAAATTCTCGGCAGGTTCGCTCGCGATAAGCCGGCCTTTGCCGATGACTACGAGGTGATCGGCCATGAGCGCCATTTCAGCGAGCAGGTGACTAGAGACAAAGACCGAGCGGCCTTGAGCCGCGTAATCTTTCAGCAGTCCGCGGAGCCAGTTGATGCCCTGGGGGTCCAGCCCGTTGGCAGGCTCGTCCAAAATGAGCGTGGCGGGATCGCCGAGCAATGCGGCAGCCAGCCCCAGGCGCTGCGCCATGCCAAGGGAAAAGCTCTTCGGTCTCTTTGTAGCCACGGTCGTCAGCCCGACCAATTCGAGCACCTCATCAACCCGCTTGCGTGATACGCCCGTGGCCGCGGCCAGCATGCGGAGGTGGCTGCGGGCCTTGCGCGTCGGGTGAAAGGCTTTGGCTTCCAGCAGCGAGCCGACCTCGCGCATGGGGCGCTCGAGCGCCTGGTACGGCCGGCCGTCGAACAACGTCTGGCCGCGGCCGCGATCGAGCCCGAGCATGAGCCGCATCGTGGTGGACTTACCCGCGCCATTAGGGCCGAGGAAGCCGGTCACCAGACCGGGATAAACCTCGAAGGATAGCTCATCCACCGCGAGCTTACGGCCATATCGCTTAGTCAGGCCGATGGCTTGGATTACCATAACGTTTCTCCGGACGGCACGCGCTTTCCTGGGGATCTCCCCGGCAAAGGCACCTTATCGCACCCAAACCCTCCCCCGCTGTCAAGAAAACGCCTCACGGTCTGGCGCACGTCTGCTGGTTGGCATTATGCTACTCGATGCAAGGTGCTAGACGAGGAGGGGCAACCATGTGTCTGAGCTGCGGGTGCGGTAGGAATTGGGACAACCACGGAAACCCTGACAACATCACTCAGCAAGATTTGGAGAAAGCCGCCCAGGCCGCCGGCATCACTAAAGAACAAGCCGCCGAGAACATCTACAACAGCGCCTAAGGAGGGGTCAATGTCTTTCGATAATTCAGGGGAACAAGGGGGCAATCCGGAGGCTGGTTCCATAAGAGGCCGCCACCCCGCCCAGGACAGGACAGGACAGGACAGGACAGGACAGGGTAGCTCTGAGCGTGATGCGAGTCAACTTGTAGTGGACTCCTCCGGAAACACCGGCTATGTTGAGGCGCCGACGTACTATGACGGGTCGGCGCCGACTGTGTTTCTGGCGGGCGGCATCACTGGCACCCCGAACTGGCAGCAAGAAGCTCGAAGTCTTCTGGAAGGAATACCGGGTGTCGTGGTGAATCCACGTCGGGAAAACTTTCCACTTCATGATCCGAACGCTCACCGGGATCAGGTCGGGTGGGAGCACGATCATCTGGAAGCAGCGAGTGTGGTGGCGTTTTGGTACCCGCAAGGTGATCCACCGGCATGCGGAATCAGCCAGCATGAGACATCACAGCCGATTACATTCTACGAGCTGGGCAAACTCATAGGATCGGGCAAACCGCTAGCTGTCGGCGCTGATCCCAATGGTCTGCGGCGTCGGGACGTGGTGGAGCAACTCCGGCATGACCGACCGGATTTGACAGTGCACGACACGCTCGAAGACACCATGGCGGAGGCCCGACAACTCATCGAGGAAATAGCCGGCGCAGCGCAACCCAACGCGGGTGATGAACGTGACCAAGGCTAGCCTAGAAACGCCGCGGGAAGCCGGTCGTGGTTAACTGTTCGTCAAAGAGGCGTCGAAGTGTCAGGTGCGCTGCACTGCCGGTGCTCCGCAAATACTCAACCCACGCTGACGTGTCAACGAGGATCACAGCTCAACGACCCTGCTCGCTCGCATGTCGGCAAGGTCTCCATCCCACCCGGTGCCTTCTAGCTTAAGGGCTGCGCTCCATGGCTCCTCGACTCCTCCTACCAAGCGGCGTAGCGCAAGATCGATCACTTCCCGGATGCTCCGAAGCCCATACAAACGCTTCGCTTGCATAACAAGCGCGTCATCGACAACCACATTGGCATGCCCCATAGTGATTACTATACACCTTAGCACTCCTGCTGGTGTATAAGGCTCTCGGGGGAAATCCGGATGAGACGAACGCTGTTCCTCCTGAGTGGCATAGGACGCATGAGGGGAGCTGGCGAGTCGCCGGCTCCCCTCATGCACGTCGATGTCTCTATCGAAGCACTACTCCGGAACTAACTGCAGCCGCTGGTGGCGCCACAGCCCTCGCAGGCGTAGCAACTGCCTGTGGTGCGCATTTTGATTCCGCAGGTGACACACAACGGCGCGTCCACGCTGTAGCCTTGCTGCGCTTCGATCAGCTCGGTGGAAGAACCCACCGCTGCTGAGGAGGGCAGCCCAGCTTGCTCATTGTTCTGTTGCGCCGAGGCGGCCTCTGCCTGCTTCCGGGGAGCTGACTGGGCAAACCCGGCAACGTCAGCCTGGTTGGGCAAGGGCTCATACGACCCGGTGTCCAGCTGGCGAGCTCGTTCCTCCGCGGAATAGATACCGAGGGATGAGCGGGTTTCGTAGGGCAGGTAATCCAGAGCGAGCCGACGGAAGATGTAGTCCATGATCGACTGCGCCATCTGGATATCCGGATCGTCGGTGAGGCCAGCTGGCTCAAAGCGCATGTTGGTGAACTTGGCGACGTAGGTCTCCAAGGGCACACCGTACTGGAGGCCAATGGAGATGGCGATGGAGAAGGCATCCATCACCCCCGCCAGGGTCGAGCCCTGCTTGGCTATCTTCAGGAAGGTCTCGCCCAGTCCACCTTCCGGGTAAGACGATGCGGTCATGTATCCTTCGGCACCACCCACGGTAAACGACACAGTCTTGGATGGCCGGGACTTGGGCAGTCGCCTGCGCACCGGCCGATGTTCGGGAGCCTTCTCCGGCTCGACGGGCTGCTGTGACGTTTTCTTTTCGGTCGCGTCGGACAGTGGCTGACCGACTTTGCAGTTGTTGCGATAGATGGCCAACGCTTTCAGACCCATCTCCCAGCCCTGGAAGTAAATGTGCTCCACATCTTCGACCGTGGCGGTTTCTGGAAGATTGCAAGTCTTCGAAATGGCGCCACTGAGCAGGGGCTGCACCGCTGCCATCATACGGACATGGCCCATGGGCTCAATGGCCCGCTTACCCATGGCGCAGTCGAACACCTCGTAGTGCTCCGGCTTGAGTCCGGGAGCGTTTACTACGTGGCCGTGGTGGGAGATATACTCGACAATGGCCTCGACTTGCTCCTGCTGATAACCGAGCTGTCGCAACGCGCGCGGCACGGTCTGGTTCACGATCTGCATGGATCCGCCGCCGACCAGTTTCTTGAACTTCACCAGCGCCAGGTCCGGCTCCACTCCCGTGGTGTCGCAATCCATCATCAAGCCAATGGTGTTGTGGCTGACGAAGCCCGCCGCGACATAGGTAACGTTGGCAGGCACGGACAGATCGTAAGTGGGCTGCACGCCACCGTCCTCGTTGGCGGTGACCTTCTCGAAGAGATAGCCCAAGGCATGCCCGAGCCGCGCATCGAGCGTCTCCTCGTGGAGCCGCTGGGCCGTCATCCGGGGAACGCCACCAGTCTTGCGAACCGACTGGAAGACTGCCTCGCGCAGCTCATGTCCAGCGGGAAGCAGCTCCTCCCACACCTCACGCGGCAGGTAGATCCGATCCCGTCGAGCTGAGGACTCCGGCTCCAGCTCGGGAAGCAGCCGCGACTTGCGCTCGCCCATGAAGCCGACGATCTCGTCGAAGTTGAGTGCGGAATCGAGATTACGCACCCGAATCTGGAACTGCGGACCACCCCACCCGCTCGGAGTTTCGCGAGTGGTCGTCGGAATGCCCAAGACCAGCAACAGAGTGCGGGTTTCGTCGGCGAGGGTAGCCGACGTCGTCGAAAGGCTGGGCACACCGCCGGTCACTGCCCCGTCAGCCTCGAACAGTCCACGCAGGAACGCGGCATACACCACCACATCGTTGGCCTCTAGGATCGCCGACGGCGCCTTAGGGGACCAACCCTTGCCAGCGTGATCAACGCCTGGCAGGTCCTTGGCGAACCCAGCCGCTTGCCACCACCGGGCTAGCCGCACCGACCGCAACGTCACCTCGTGGTAGCCCTGTTGCGCGGTGACCACGGGCTCTAGCCCGAATAGTTCCTTGGATAGCACCCGCAGCCGCTCCACGACGTCGAGATCAGTGTCAGCGACGCAGAGCCGGATGCCCTTGGCATGCAGGTTACCGTCGCCCATGAAGTAACCAACCACCTCAGCGAGCTCCGGGGTCACGGTATTGGGCACGCAAAGGCGCCGGTCCCCGGCATAGTACGCCTGGTCGAGCACAGGCAGTGGCGTCTGACGAGGCTCACCTACCAGCGTGCGTAGCTGCATTGGAACGAGGTCGCCAACAGCCATATCCGCTAGGCGCTTCCACATCCACGTACCGGTTTCGGGGTCGACGACCTTGACGCGATGCGCCAAAGTGCCTTGGATGCGGTAGCCGCCCTCAGTTCCGATACGCCGAGTCGGCTCTTCACCATTGACGAAGAACTTGGCAGCAGAGCGCGGTCCCTCATCCGTGGATACCATCACGTCAAGGTCTTGCCAGCGATCGCCGTAGACATCACCGAGCTCAGACAACCGGGTAAGCCCGCGATCTGTGGTGATCAGGGTATCGCCGACAAGGCAGCCGGTCGGGGCCAATAGACTGGCCTGGGCGTTGCGCCAGCCGTTCTTCTCGCCGATTTTTTGGCAAGCGTTCCAGGCTTTGACCGCTTCCGCCAGGATGGTCTTGTCCATGGCGTCCACTGGACGCAACGCGTTACTAGCTGCCGCGTGCTTGCGGATGATCCGGGTATGCGCTTCAGCATTGGAAGCATATCCGTGGTACGGGCCGACGACCCCGGCCAGCTCGGCGGACCGCTTATACGCCACACCGGTCATCAGCGAGGTGATCGCGGCGGCGATGGCCCGCCCGCCCTCGGAGTCATACGCGTGCCCGGTGGCCATCAGCAGCGCGCCCAGGTTGGCGTAGCCCAGCCCCAGCTGCCGGTAGGCCCGGGTGGTCTGGGTGATCTTCTCGGTGGGGAAATCCGCGAAGCAGATAGAGATATCCATCGCGGTGGTGACCAGCTCCACCACCTTGATGAAGCTCTTGACGTCGAAGGTGTCGTCCTCCTTGAGGAATTTCATCAAGTTCAGCGACGCGAGATTACAGGACGAATTGTCGAGGTGGACATACTCAGAACAGTTAGCGACTACAAAACCGCTGACAATGTACGAGTGGTTGCGCGGCTCGGTCAGGTTATATGTGGTCTCAAAACCGCGGAAAGAACGGGAAATCATGCGTACTGTCTCGTCCTTCAGGTAATAACGCGAGAAATTAATAACCTCGATGAGCTTCGCCTGCTTTTTCGGTAAGGTGAAGCCAATCTGGGCGGCAAATTCTCGCAAAGATCGCCCCGTGATTCGCAAATCATAGCTTGGACCATCCGAGGAGTATGTCACCTCGGTTCCATCCTTGCGGATATAGCTGAACGAGTCTTTATTGATTCCAACCTGGTAAATCTTCGCGGTTATCTCCAGCGAGGCTAGCAGTTCTTGCACGCCAAGCAGGAGTTCCTCAGAGCGGCTGACCAAGCCTACATATCGGGTGTCATTCTGACTTTGGTTGACCACACAGCCATCCGCGTCGAAGAGCCCTTGCAGGAAGGCAACCGCAGCGTATTCTGGCACCTGGAATATGGTCTCAGGAATAACTTTGTCGGGCGATCTACCTGAGGAAACACCGAGGCCGCGAGCGAAGGCCACGAACCCGTCACGGGTTACCTGAAGTTGCTCAGTGCCGTTAGACTGCACGCTCGGCTTGCTCGCGAAGCCGGTAATTTGGGTGAGCAATTCGTGATGACGAGGCATCACGTGCTCTCGGTCCTCACTTGACCCATAGACGGTCACTACTCCTTGGTCAGTCACGCATCCGTCACCGACAAGCCATCCCAGATAGTGAGCGAAATCCTCGTCCCATTTCTCGGGCAAATCTAGCGGTTTCGACGCGCGAGTCATTCGCGCCGCGGCAAGTGCCTCTTTGGGGAGGGCGGCAGAAGCCATAGCGCGGCCCGCATAGGAAAAAGATCGCACGACCTTGTCTTCTGCCGTTAGGTTCTCGGCATGCGTCCAACCTCGGTTTTCGGTCCAAATGCGATGATGAGGAGTGCAGCGTAACCGTGACCCGTCGGAGAAGCGCAGTTCCAGGATTTTGTTAGTTCCGGTGACCATATACCGAGTCGGCCTCGTCGCGACTACCCGTGCCTGGGCATCCATCTCGGAAGTCAGATCGTTGGTATAGACCGCGAAAGCTTCTCCGGTAGCGGCCCGCGTAACCAGGTCGCCAATACGAATCAACCCTCTATCGGTCACCACTCGCTGATCCGCCGGAAAGCAGGGATTACTTGCGGTTATTCGTCCGGTTTCGGGACAGGTGTGCCAGTCATTGATGGTGTCGTCGTATTGGATGCCAGGGTCGGCACACTCCCACGCTGCCTGGCACATTTCACGGAACAGCCCCTTGGCGTCGACTTTCTCCAGAACTTCGCCTGTGGTTCGGGCACGCAGTCCAAAGGCGCCGCCCGCGTCCACCGCGTGCATGAACTCATCCGAGACGCGCACCGAGTTGTTGGCGTTCTGATACTGGACCGAGACGATGTCCTTACCGCCGAGATCCATATCGAACCCGCCATCCCGCAGCACCCGGATTTTATCTTCCTCACGGGCTTTGGTTTCGATGAACTCGTGGACGTCAGGGTGATCCACATCGAGAACTACCATCTTGGCGGCGCGCCGGGTGGCGCCGCCGGACTTGATCGTGCCGGCCGAGGCATCGGCGCCGCGCATGAACGACACCGGCCCAGAGGCATTGCCGCCGGAGGACAGCAACTCTTTACTAGACCGAATGTGAGAGAGGTTGACCCCGGCGCCCGAGCCACCCTTGAAGATCATTCCTTCCTCGCGGTACCAATTCAGGATCGAGTCCATGGTGTCATCCACCGCCAAGATGAAACACGCGGAGACTTGCTGGGGCGCGCTGGTGCCGACGTTGAACCAGACCGGCGAGTTGAAGCTAAAGATTTGGTGCAATAAGGCATAGGTGAGCTCGTGCTCAAAAACCTCGGCATCCGCCGGAGTGGCGAAATAGCCATGCTCCACGCCTGCCTTGGTGTAGGTGAGCACTACCCGGTCGATGACCTGCTTCAAGCTCCATTCGCGTTGTGGAGTGCCGAGGGCTCCCCGGAAGTACTTGGTGGTGACGATGTTCGCCGCGTTCGCCGACCAAAAGTCGGGGAACTCCACACCGTGCTGCTCAAAGTTGACCGAACCGTCGCGCCAGTTCGTCATCACGACATCTCGGCGTTCCCACGTCACCTCGTCGTAGGGGTGGACGCCGGGAGTGGTATAGCTGCGCTCTGGCCGCAGCCCCTTGGGAGCCTTTGCTGGGGTGTTCCTACCGCTGGACACCCGAGTTGAGCTGCCTGCCGCGCGCGCCGTTTCCGTCATGACGTGTTCTCCCTTTGAGCGATGCTGGTGGGGGCCTGACATGTCTGACGCGCCCCTCATTCGTGATTGTGGTGTGTTGTCAACTGTGGGCCAGCTGTTCCTCAACGTGGAGCACGCCGGATGCTGGCCCGGGGTGGTCGTGTTCGGCTCGAAGTACAGCGATCTCCGCTTCAAAATCGGCCAAGGATTCAAAACTTCGGTAGACCGAAGCAAAACGCAGGTAAGCGACCTCGTCCAGCGCTCGTAATGGGCCGAGAACCGCTAACCCGACTTCATGACTGGGCAACTGCGCATTTCCACTGGCCCGAATGGTTTCCTCGACCTGCTGGGCGAGCAGCGCGATCGCGTCGTTCGAGACCGGCCGCCCTTGGCATGCCTTGCGCACGCCAGCGACAACCTTCTCCCGGTTGAAGGGCTCGGTTACTCCACTGCGCTTGACCACCAACAGCGAGGCTTCCTCGACTGTGGTGAACCGTCGCTCACAGGTGGGGCAGGAACGACGGCGCCGGATGGCCGCGCCTTCATCCGTGACCCGGCTATCGATGACTCGAGTATCAGAATAGCGACAAAACGGACAGTGCACGGTAGCGCTCCACTCCTTTCATTCCTTCCGCCATCCTGCGTCAGAGGACCGACAAGACAACGAGGACGCCCTCAACTTCCAGCGACTGAATAGTAGAATCCGCAGCCAAGAAACCCAACTTGTGGGCATCGCTGAGGAAAATTCTACTAGATATAGCGAACGTAGTCCGAGTCCGAACCGTTGGCAAGCCCCTAGTTCGGCGTGTCCGATGAGATCGTGGTCACGTCGCACCATCGTCCCAGTTCATCTGCGAAGCTATGGCAAAAAATTCGCGGGCCCAATGTCGCCTAGTTGGACGTGTTCTATTTTGTCCTATTTTTCCCTCCTGGCGAATAGGCAGGCGCCGAGTAATCCACACCGTATCGAACACATGTTTGATTACCAGGCATGGTCGGGCTATCGTAACGATAAAGCCCTAGAAATGAGGCGTACCGTGAGTACCCGCGAAAACAATTCCAGACCCGACACTGGAAATCAGCACGTTTCCCTTTCGCCAGTCGCGGCGGAAGCCCAGGAGCTGACCGAGCGGCAGCGCCGGATTCTGGAGGTGATCCGGGGTTCCGTGGCAGAGCGTGGCTATCCGCCGAGCATGCGTGAAATCGGCGAAGCGGTCGGACTCACCAGCACGTCCTCGGTTTCCCACCAACTGGCGATGTTGGAGCGTAAAGGGCTGTTACGCCGTGCTCCCTACCGTCCTCGCACGGTCAAGCTCCGGAACCGAGCTCACCGGGACGAATTCTTGCCGCCCGAGGTCGAGATCAATAATGACATGACCTCCGATAGCCAGCCGGCGCCCGCTTACGTGCCGCTGGTCGGTCGGATCGCCGCCGGTGGCCCGGTCCTGGCCGAGCAGGCGATCGAGGACGTCTTCGCGCTTCCGCGGCAGTTGATCGGCCAGGGCGCTCATTTTCTGTTGCGGGTGGCTGGCGATTCCATGGTGGATGCCGCCATCTGCGATGGCGACTGGGTCGTGGTTCGTCAGCAGCCAGCGGCTGAGTCCGGCGAGATTGTGGCGGCCATGCTAGACGGGGAGGCCACCATCAAACAGCTCAAACAGCGGAACGGCCATGTCTGGTTGATGCCGCGTAATCCAGCGTATGAGCCGATTCCTGGCGATAACGCCACGATCCTCGGCCGGGTCGTCGCGGTCCTGCGTCGACTGTGAATTTCTCTCACCGGACCGCTAAGCGGGCAGAACAGCTGGCAGGGGTGGCGGCGCTGAGGCGTCGATGGCGGCCAGGGAGCGGCGGACTTGCTCCGGGTCGCAGGTATGCCAGAACTTGGGAAGGGCAGCGCGGAGAAAGCCGGCGTATCGGGCGGTGGCCAGCCGTGGATCCAGCACCGCGACTACCCCTCGGTCGCTGGCCGACCGGATAAGCCGGCCGGAACCCTGAGCCAGCAGCAAGGCGGCGTGGGAGGCGGCTACGGCCAAAAAGCCGTTGCCGCCGGCATCGTCCACCGCTTGTTTCCGGGCGGACATCAGCGGGTTGTCCGGGCGCGGAAACGGGATGCGGTCGATGACGACAAGTTGGCATGCTGAGCCGGGCACGTCCACACCCTGCCATAACGATAACGTGCCGAATAGGCAGGTGCGCGCGTCCGCGGCAAAGGCGCGTAACAGCTCGCCGAGCGAGTCCTCTCCCTGACACAGCAGCGGCACATCCAACCGCTCTCGCAGCGCCTGGGCGGCGGTTTGGGCAGCCCGCATGGATGAAAACAGCCCTAACGCGCGACCGCCCGCC
>Ga0187894_10002805_pt1 | contig 20416 bp, 13 predicted proteins | sample GBC1701081metaG_FD_136650 | JGI IMG/M metagenome (GOLD analysis project Ga0187894, IMG submission 136650) | White microbial mat communities from a lava cave in the Kipuka Kanohina Cave System on the Island of Hawaii, USA - GBC170108-1 metaG ...
ATCAAAGTCTATATCGAAAAGGCGTTGCCCCTGGGAGCGCACGCGGCCTCGCGTGCTGGCTTACTCAATCGCTGCTTTTATCGTAGTGTGCCTTCTCAGTAAGCCAGCACGCGAGGCCGCGTGCGCTCCCAGGATTTATGCACACTCTTCAACTAAATGGATGTTTGATTACTGTTTGGGCGTGAACGTGAGCGGCGGCGCGGAACCTTGCTCAACTATCAGGCTGCTCACCTTGCCCCCGGCCAGCTTGAATTGCACGAACACGCTCACGGGCGCGCCTTCAACCGTGAAACGATCCGTGGAGACCGGAGCGAGCGTCGCCACCGGCTGTCCCGGAATCACGGCTTTCAGTTTGCCGCCGACCAATTCGACGCTTATCTCCAGCGGAGGCGCTTTGAGTTCATAACGGCCCGTGAATTTCTTGAGGTCGGCTTCGCTTAACGTGACGCCGGCCACGGCGGGCGCTTTGTCGGGGGCGCGTTTAAAATCGGCCAGGTTTGGAATCTTGATCGCTTCCACTTTGCCCTGTGAGTTGAGCGTGAAAGTAACCAGACCCTTGCCCAGCGTGCGGTCGCGCCATGCGGTCTGGAAGGTGTCGTAGTGCCAGTGCTCCAGATCGCCCGTGAACGCGGCCCCGTAGCGCACGACAAGCTTGCCGTTCTCCTCCTGCGCCACTTTCACATCGCCATACATCTCGTCCTGATACGTCCCCGCGTACTTGTCGAGCGCGAGCGACGGCTTGGTGTCTTTGACTCGCTCGTCATTCTGTTTCTTCTCGGCGGCCTTGCCCTGCGCTTCGAAGCCCTTCATCGTTTTTAAATGAATCGCGCTCCAGTCCTTCGCCTCGCCGCCGAGGAAGGCGTCGAAGGCGCGTAGTTTGAGCGCCGTCCGCAGCTCGCTTCCATTCAGATTGGTGAGGATCACCACTCCCAATTTCTCTTCCGGGATGAGGGCGACCAGCGCGCTCATTCCGTCGATGTTGCCGCCATGCTCGACGACCTTTCGCCCGCGGTAATCGGAGAGAAACCAGCCCAGCCCGTAATTGAGGAAGTGGGCGTCGGGGAACAAGAGATTCCATGGCGGATCGAAGGAGATGACGGTGTGCGATTTGTGCATCTCTTTGACCTCGCCCGAGCTGAGCAACTGGCGCCCCGCGAAGTTTCCGTCGCCGAGTTGCAATTGCGCCCACGCGGCCATCTCGGCGACGTTGGAGTTGATCGAACCGGCGGGCGCGATGTTGTCGATGTTGCGCCAGGGAATCGCCACGACCTTCTCGTCGATCTTGCCGTGTGGCGAGGCGACATTATCGGACGATTTGAGATCGTTCGTGCTGGTGCTGCTCGCGGCCATCCCGAGCGGCTTGAAGAAGCGGTCTTTGATGAAATCGTCCCAGCTCTTGCCCGCGACGGCCGGGACGATCTGGCCGGCGGCCAGGTACATCAGGTTTTGATATCCGAACTGCGAGCGGAAGCTCCAGGTGGGCTTCAGATGGCGCGTGCGGCGGAGTATCTCGTCGCGGCTGTATGACGAGCCGTACCACATCAGATCGCCGCGCGCCAATCCGCTGCGGTGGCAAAGCAGGTCGCGCACCGTCATCTCTTTCGAGGCGTAAGGATCATACAGCTCGAAACCGGGCAGGTGTTTCGTCACCGGATCATCCCATTTGATTTTGCCCTCATCCACCAGCATCGCCAGCGCGGCGGCGGTGAAGGCCTTCGAAGACGAGCCGATGGCGAAGATCGTGCGCTCGTTGACCAGCGCCGGATGGCCGAGCTTTCGCACGCCGTAGCCTTTCGCCAAAACGACCTTGTCGCCTTTGACGATGGCGACGCCGACGCCCGGAACCTCCCAATCCTTGAGCGCCTTGTTGACGTATTCATCGAAGCCTTGCAGCGGCGCTTCCTGAGCAAAAGCGCAAGGCGCAATGCTCAACGCGAGCAGCAAGGCCAGGAACAGCGGTCGAACTCGATAGGTCTTCATTGTGTATCCTTTCGTTGAGTGGCTGACAGATCGTAAACACATGGCGTTAGAAATCAATTCTGGCGCCGATCTGAATTACTCTGGGGCGGAAGCCGTTCAGCATGTATTGCGAAGTAATCACGCCGAAGGTGGCCTGGTTGCGCAGGTCCACCGTCGGGTCGGCAAAGTTGACCTTGTTGAAGACGTTGAAGAAATCGAACTGCAATCCGAAATTGATCCGTTCGGTAATCGTCGTCGTCTTGCCCACCGACAGATCGAACTGCCAGCGCGGCAATCCGCGCAGCGCGCCGCGCCCTTGCCGTCCATCCTTCGCCAGTTCAATTCGCCGGAAGCTCTTCGAGACCTGCTCAGGGTTGGAGAAGAGGTTCAACTGGGTCCCGCGATTGGTGGGGGTGATATTGCCGCTCGTGCCGACGCCGCCCGAACCGTTCACGCCGCTCTTGACGCTGTTGTCGCGGTCGAGACCGCCGGTCGGGATGGCGCCGGTGCCGACGCCGAAGATCAGACCCGCGCCGTATACCTCCGTGCCTTGCACCACCGTCAACGGCGCGCCGCTGAAAGCCTGGTAGATACCCGACAGATGCCAACCGCCGATCACTTTATTCAGCCATTTGCCAGCGCTGAAGCGGCCTTTGCCGAAGGGCAGGTCGTAGATGCCGTTGGCGTTGAAGATGTGGCGGAAGTCGAAATCAGACGGGCCGTAGTCAATGTCGCCATTGAAGCTGGAAGAAAACTGACCGACGTTATTCTGGATCTGACCGATCTGGTCGAGCGATTTGCCGAGCGTGTAGTTGAAGTCGAACGTCAGGCCGCGCGACAGCCGCTGGTGCAGCGTGACGACCATCGCGTTGTAATTCGACCGGCCCAGACTCGTCCGCACGAACAGATCGAGCGACTGTTGATTGTTGAAAGGTCTCGGAGCGGCGAAGTCAATGAATGTGTTCCAGAGGCTGCTGATATTTCCGCCGATGAAGCTGGCGGTCTGCGCGGCGGCCAGCGCCTGCGTGGCTGACGGCCCCAGCGCGGCGCCGAGCTGGTTCTGGAACCAGGGCTGCGAAGTCACGGCGGCCGCGACCGTCCCGCCGCGCAGTTGCGCCGCGACGGCGTCGAAGGCCTGGGCAAAGGTCTGGCCCGAAGCCTTGTCCTTAAAGTTGATGGGGGCGGAGTTGAGGTTGACGTTCTGATAGAGGTTGCGCGCGAATCGTCCCACATATCCGACTTCGAGCAACAGCCGTCCGGGCAGTTCGCGCTGAATGCTGAAGTTGACCGCGTGGTTGTATGGGTCGTTGATGCCCGGATCCATCGTGAACGAGAGCGTCTCGCCGAAGGGTTTGGACGGCGCGACGGGCGACGTGACCGCCGTGTTGAGCGGGACGGGGATGGCTCCGTCAACTCCGGCGCGGAAGGGCTGCCCGGCGCTGTTGGTCGGCCTGAGGATGCTGAGCGTCTGCGCAAAACCGACGCCGAGCATCGGCACCACCACGCTGGAGATAGTGTTGACGCGGTCGTAGAACAGCGAGTAGCCGCCGCGCAACACCGTCTTGTCGTCGCCGAAGAGGAAGCCGAGCGGGCCGCCCTTGAACCGCGGTTCCCAGGCCACCGAAGCGCGCGGCGAGAAATCTTTGCGATTGATCCTGAAGACGCCTTCCTGCGGCGCTTGATTGATCGGGATGTAGGCGATGTCAGGGTTGAAAATATCGCCGTTGGCCGCCGCCGCCGCCTTCTGCTTCAGGTAATCCTGCGGATCGATCAACTGGCCGGAGTCTTTGTAAGCCAATAGCGTCTGCCGGCCCAGTTCGTCAATCGGCGGCGTGTGCCATTGGTAACGCAGCCCGTAGCCGATGGTCAGGTTCGACCTCAGCTTCCAGATGTCCCCGGCGTAAAATTCCCAGTGGCGCAGGATGGCGTTATTGATCAACCCCGTGCCGATGGGCGTCGGCTTCAGATTGGCGTCACGCACGCCCAGATAACTCACATTGTCCACGATGCCGAGCAGGGCTTTGTAGTATTGATTGTAACGGCTCACGTCCGCCGCCTGGAGACAGTTGACGGTGACGGGTGGGTTGGCGGTGGGGTTGCACGTCGCCGGACGTTCCGCCGGCGTGACTGGCGTGTTGGTGGCGGTGCCGATGTCGGCCACCGGCACGGCCACCGAGCCGATCACCTTGTCGTTGCGGTAATGAAAGGTCGAGATGCGGCGCATATTGCCGCCGAACTGCACGGTATGCCCGCCCTTCGTCCATGTGGCGTTGTCGATGAACTGCCACGTGCCGCCGCTCAGCGATTGTTCACGCGCCCGCTGCGTGTCCACATCAATCGCTTCATCGAGAAGCGTGAGCGCCGGGTTGAATTCCTGCGCCGACTGCGCCAGGTTGACCGCGATGTTGAAACCGGATGGCGCGCCGCTCGGCGAGATGACCTTCAAAACGAAATTATCGAAGGAGTGTCCGATGCGCGTCTCGTTGACGAAGTTGGAGCCGATTGCGCCGGTCAGGCCGAAGGTCAGATTCTTCGGCCGCTGCGTGGTGTTGGCGCCGGCTTTGAGATTGACGATGTCAGCCTGCGTGGCGGCGGTCTGAATGCTGCGGAACAACGCGCCTTTGGCTTCGAACGACCATTTCTCGCTGATCTGGTAATCGAGCCGCAGCACGCCGTAATCGTCGCTGGTGGTGGTCGGAATATTGGCGGAAAAACCGCCCGTGTTCAGTCCGTCGCCGAAGCCCGCGGTGTTCGGCAACGGCATCTTTTTAAGATAAGAGAGGATCGCCGGACTCGCGCCGAGATTGCGCGGATCGCCGGTCTTCGGGTCAATCGTGACGGTATTGCCCGCGCTGTCGCGGAATCGGAGCTGGCCGTCGCGGAAGCTCTGTGTCGGCACGACGCGCGTGACGGTCGTCGAGCCGGGCACGCGGCGGCCTTCGTAGTTGCCGAAGAAGAAGAGCTTTTCTTTCCAGATGGGGCCGCCGAGCGAAAACCCGAAGCGGTTTTCAATCAACGGCGGTTTGGCAAGCCCGCGTTGGTTGTTCGTCCACGAATTGGCGTTGAGGTTGTCGTTCTGATGATACTCGTAGACCGAGCCGAAGAAGTCGTTCCTCCCACGCTTGGTCACCAGCGTCGTTTGCGCGCCGGCGGAACGGCCGAACGTCGCATTCGGGTTGGCCACCGTCGCGCGGAACTCTTCAACCGATTCCGTCGGTGTCGGCACGACGGTGAAGAACGCGCCGCGAAACCCGACCTGGTCAGTCACGTCAATCCCATCGAGCGTGTAGGTATTCTGATCGGCGCGCGAACCGGAGACTTCGCCGCCCGGCGCGGTCAGCGGTTGCAGCCGCAACAGATCGGTCGCCTGGCGATTGGCCGTCGGCAGCCGCTTGATCCGATCGGCGTCGATGACGTTGCCGATCGAAGAATCATCGGTCTGCAACTGGACCTCTCCGGTCGCGGTCACTGTTATCTGTTCGGCGGCGCCGCCGGCTTGCAGCGTTACGTCGGCGGTCGCGACTTTGGTCACTTCCGCCTTGAGGTCGGTGATCTGCACGGTGCGGAACCCCTGCGCCGTGACCGTCAGGTCGTATGTTCCCGGTTCGACGGCGGGGAAGACATACCGCCCCTCGTTGTTGGTTGCGTCGGTCTTCTCCGACCCGGTGGCCTTGTCAATCAACTTGACGGACGCTTTGCCGACGACGGCGCCCTGAGTGTCTGTCACTACTCCCGTGATTTTGGCTGTCGAAGCCGTCTGCGCGGCGGCGGGCGGCAATGCGGCCAGGAATACAAGCAGAACGACGAGATGAGAAGTACGCATCGTCTACCTCCTTATTGGGTTCGGAATTTGTTTCGGAATTGGTAAGCGTCTGTGATCCTTCGCCGCCCTCAGAGCAGCGCCTCAGCTTAATACATTAGCAGTTGCAAGCTGTCAAGAGTTAAGGCAACAAATATTGCGCCGCCTGGGCGCTCGCCGTGAGAGCTTGCGCAACATCCGTTGCGAGCGGTTTTCCCGTGGCTTCGCTCAAAGCTCGCGAACGGAAAAACGCCGGGCGGGAAAATGGAACGTTCCATTTTCCCGCCCGGCGTTTTTCCGTTTACGGCCGCAACCGGCGCTTCATTGTTTTAACGGCGATGACGAGACGCCGGCCTTCTCATCACCGGGCGTCGCGTCGCGGTCGTCCGCCGTGGCGATGACGGCGTGGAAATTGCTCCCGCATTGTTCGTCCAATTGACAGAGACCGGCTCTCCGGCGTCAGGATCCACGGTGTTGAAGAAGTTGAAGAATCCGAAGCCGGTGATGAAGGTGAAGTTGGCCGAGACCGCCAGGTTTCCCGCGGCGTCTCTCGATCTCACGCGATAGTGATAGCGAGAGAAGGGAAGGAGATTGGTCAGTCTGATTCGATGATTGGTGATGAGCGCGGCGTCGAGTGGCGTCGTCAGACCATAGGCGGGGGTTAGGCCAAACTCCACCTGAGAATTGGAATTCTCGCTGGTCAACCAGGTTATGGTGGCCGCCGAATCGCTGATTTCCGAGCTGGCTACCGCGCTGATCGTGGGCGGAGTCGTGTCCGGGGCCGGCGCTGCGGCGGTCGTGAAAGTGAAATTCGCCGAGACGCTCAACCTTCCTCCCGCGTCACGGGAGCCGACGCGGAAATTGTAGAGCGCATTGGCGGTGAGCCCCGTCAATGTAATCGAATGGTTGATGACGAGCGCGGGGTTCAATGCGGTCAGGCCGCCATAGGCGATGGTGCGGCCATACTGCGCCTGACTATCACTCGGCGTATTAGTCGTCCACGTGATGACGGCGCTCGACGAAGTGATCGAACTCGCCCTCACGTTGGAAATCGTTGGCCCTGGGATTGGAGTTGGAGTTGGAGTCGGAATTGGAGTTGGCGTGGGAGTCGGCGTTGGAGTCGGAGTCGGTTTTGGAGTAGGAGTTGGAGTCGGAGTTGGGGTCGGAGCGGGAGTAGGAGTTGGAGTAGGAGTTGGAGTAGGAGTTGGAGTAGGAGTGGGTGTCGGAGTAGGAGTAGGTGTCGGTGTTGGTGTTGGAGTAGGAGTGGGTGTCGGAGTAGGTGTCGGTGTTGGTGTCACTCCCGGTTGCCACCCGATGTCTCTGCCATCGGTGCCCGCGTTTTTATAAGGGCTGGTCGGCCCCAGGCGATAATCTCCTCCGGCCTGATTGACGAAGCCAACCTGACTGAACGAGGCGGGCATAAAGTTATCCGGCGGATAGCTGACCCCTTGCGGCACGCCCACGAGGACGTTCCTTTGAAAGATGGCGCCTGGGAAATAATAGTTCAGCGCGTCGACGCCGACGCCGACGCCGCTGCCGAACACGCCATACGTGTTATGCGGCGCGATGTTATTACGAAAGACGAAGCCCGGACTCGGCGCTTCATCGGCGACGACGAGGTTGCTGGTTTGAAAGATCGTGTTGTGATCGAACGCGATGTTGAGCGGCCCGCCGACGATTTGCGCGAACCAGCCGCTCGCCGGTCCAAAGACCACGCTCCCCCAGGTGACGCCATTGATGTCGTCGATCAGGTTGTTCTTGATCTGAATCCGCTGCGACGGCTGGCTCGGGGAGATGTCGTCTCGCCCGGCGATGTTGAAGCCGCCGCCGGAGTGAATCACGATGTTATTGGTGAAAGTCACGTCCTGGACCGTCGCCCACGGCGCCACTCCATTTTCGCTTCGGGGCGTGAACAGGATGGCGAAGCCGTTTTGCGCGTCCGCCCAGTTGTTTTCAAAGACATTCTGATCTATCAACAGGCGCTGGGCGTTTTTCAGCTCGAAAAGGTTCTTGATCGTCCATCGCCTTCCGGCGTAAGTGGGATGACCTCTCTTCCATGACAGCGGTTTAAAGACGTAATTCAGGCGAAACTCGACGTCGGACGGCACGAGGCTCTGAATCGAAGGCGGGGCTCCGCCCAGCATGAAGTTCTCGCCCGCGCCTTCCAGGTAATTGTTGACGATCTTGAACGGCCCGACGCCATTCCATCCGCAGATGGCCTGCGAATCGGCGCCGTCTTCGTGGATGTTGGAGATGTACGAGTCGATGATCGCCGTGTTGGCGGAATTGAGCATCACTCCGCGCCGCGCGTTTCCGGCGTCATTGCCGTGAATGTAGCAGCGGTCGATGATCAGATCGCGCGGCATCTGCGCCAGCGAAGTATGATTACCGTCAAACGCGACGATGTTATAGATGATCGTCCCCTGCGCCACGCCAAACTCGATGCCGACGAAACGGAAGTGGTGCGCTCCGGCGGCGGTCCGCACCGCGGGATCGGAGTTGGGGCTGATGATCCTGGCCATCAACGAAGCCGAAGCCGGCGTCACGCGAGTCCCCTGAGGCAAACTCGCGTCCGGCGTCGACGTGCGGACAGTGACCCAGCCCGCTCCCGGTTTATTGGGCAGGACGAAATTGCCGGTGAAGGTCGCGCCTGCATGAAGCACGATTACGTCGCCGGGCTGCGCCTGGTTGAGCGCGGCTTGAAGATTGCCTCCCGGGTTGACCGCAATCGTTTGCCCGGTTGGCGCAACATAAGCTGTGTTCAGGAAAGCGCGCGGCAGTTCCGGATCGCCTGGCGCCAACACCGGCGAGGCCGGCGAAGATGGAACGGCGAATCCGTTCCGCGAGGCCGGCGAAACGATTGGGTTGGAATAGGCTCCCCGGTCGGCGATCGCCGGCCTGCCAGTGATTGCTGGGATTGCTGGTTGGATAGTGGAATTTTGAAAATGGGCGCGCGCCCCGGAATGTCCCTGAGAAAACATCACCCACACAACGACACACACCTTGGACAGAATCAAAGATACCTTCATTCGATTACCTCTGCATTGATTTTGTGAGTAACTCCCGTTCGTTTCGCGAGTTACTTCAGTATCACAACGGAAAATAATTCTTTGGACGTTGTCGGGATCAGTTAGATGGAGTTTGACCCGGCCTGCGCAGCCAGACGCAAAATTCACTGAGGACGTGAGCGATTGACAGCGTCAGATCAGGTAATGAACGTACGCGTAATATGGCGCAAGGCCAGCCATGTATAACAGGACAATGATTCAGCTATTGTGGGGATATTTGGAGGAATGGCGCCGGGATATTCGGAGGAGTAACACAATTGCCATTGCTGAACTGGAATTGATCAAAGCCAGTCTTTACAACGAGGCGCGGAAGGTATCACTGGGTTATCCGCTTAGTCAAGCATAATAGTCTTGGTAATGCTAAAAATGTTTCTACGCTGAGTTAGTTATAGCTTGAAATGATCAAGCCGGAGTGAAATATGTTATCTTCAAGCCGGACGAAAGCCGGACGAAAGCCGGACGAAAGTGGACGAGCGATAGCTTTGGGCCTCGCCGCGCGGGACTTTCTTACCTGCCCGCCGTCTCGCCGGACGCGAATTTGCCGCCCCATAACCTTTCTGTTAGACTCGGGCGCGTCTAATATTCCATCAACAAAACTTTCACTTAAGGCTATCTGAATCGAGGATCAGCGGTGGCGGAGAGCATTACTCAACTACTGTTAAAATGGAGCGATGGGGATCCGTCCGCGCTGGATCAACTGATGCCTTTGGTCTATGACGAGCTGCGACAACTGGCCCGCAGCTATCTCCGCCGGCGCGGCAATCAACACTCACTGCAAGCCACCGCGCTGGTCAACGAAGCCTATCTGCGGCTGGTCAATCAACGTCAGGTCAGTTGGCGGAATCGCGCGCAGTTCTTCGGTCTGGCGGCGAAGCTGATGCGTGATCTGCTGGTGGATCACGTGCGTAAGCGCCGCGCGGCGAAGCGCGGAGGCGGCGACTATCATCTGTCGCTGACCTACGCCGATCAAAACGCGCAGCGCCCCGGAACTGGGCCCGGGTCGGAGATTGACCTGATTGCGCTCGACGAAGCTTTGAACAGGCTCGCCGCCCTAAGCCCTCAGCAGAGCAAGATCGTCGAATTGCGGTTTTTCGGCGGATTGACCATCCCTGAGGCGGCGGAGGCCTTGGGCATTTCGCACGCGACTGTCGAACGCGAATGGAGCGCGGCAAGAGCATGGCTCTACAGCGAGTTGAACCGATGACTTCCGCCATGGTTGACGCTTTAGTTACCCGCAAGACGAGTTGGATTGCGGCGCCGACAGGCTAAGGACTTGATCGCCACGCCCCAAACACCGCCACGCCACTTCCTGGCTCCGTCTGGTTCTCACCCCGGATAGTCGGATTGCCCCCGACGATCACATATTCGACGCCCACTGGGTAGCGCATTGAATCATCGAATGTCGCGCGATCGATCACTCGCGCCGGATCGAAGATCACCAGGTTTGCGCGCGCGCCGTCTTCGATTCGCCCGTGACAATGAAGTTGAAAAGTTTCGGCGGCCAGCCTCGACATTTTGCGCACGGCTTCTTCGAGCGTGAGCAGTCCGCTCTCGCGCACGTAGCGTCCAAGGATGCGCGGGTATGTCCCGTAAGCGCGCGGGTGCGGCTTGCCTCCGAGCAGGCCGTCGGTGCAGACGTTGACGTAGGGCTCGCGCATAATCTTGCGCACGACGTCTTCCGACTGGCTGAACGAGATCATCCCGACCCCCATCCGTTCGGCGAACAAGAGGTCGAAAGCGAACTCGGCCGCTTCTTCCTCACTCACTCGATCAACGCGCTTGCTCAAGCTCGCCGCCTCCGCGAGATTCCTTCCCAGATATTCGGCCAAATACTCCGGATTGCCGGACGCGATGTCCGAAATAACGATGCCTTCCGGCCCCGACCATTTCCAGAAGTTGTCCCAGCTCGAACGCGAACGATCGAGCATCGCCGCGCGCATCCTGCCGCGCTCCTCCATACTTGCCAGCCGCTCGAGCGTCGCTTCAACGCCGCCCGCATGCGCCCACGGCGGCAGTATCGCGCCCAGCATCGTCGATCCCGCGATGTAAGGGTATTGATCCGCCGTCAACCGCACGCCTTCGGCTTGCGCGCGGTGGATCATCTCCAGCACGCCGTCAATTCGCGCCCAGTTCTCACGCCCCGCCACCTTGAAATGAGAGATGTGAACGCGCACGCCCGATTGTTTGCCGACTTCGATCATCTCGGCCACGGCGTCCTCGATGTAATCGCTCTCGCTCCGCATATGCGAGACGAAGATTCCATCGAACTCTGCCACCGCGCGGCACAGCTCGATTAACTCACTCGTGTCGGCAAAACAGCACGGCGGATAGATCAACCCGGTTGACAGCCCCAACGCGCCCTCGCGCATCGATTGGCGGATGAGTTCCTGCATCTCGCGAATTTCGTCCGGGCGCGCTCGCCGGTCTTCCATACCCATCACGCTAAGCCGGACTGCGCCGTGTGGGATCAGATAAGCGCAATCAATCGCCGGTTGCGCGCGTTCGACCGCGGCCAGATATTCGGCCACCGATTGCCAATCCCATGCTCGGTCTAGACGCCCATCCAGCCCGGCCAGCGAACGCGCGACCTGCGGCTGATCGGTCGCGCGGATCGGCGCAACCGAAACGCCATCCTGACCGAAGACTTCGAGCGTGATGCCTTGCCGAATCTTCATCGGCAGTTGCGGCTCGCTGAGCACGCGCAAATCCGAATGGCTGTGCGTGTCAATGAAACCGGGCGCGATGACCAGGCCGGAGCAATCAATGTCTTCCGCGGCGATCAATGTTCCGGGCGCGTCGATCGCCAGGATGTAGTTGCGGCGGATCGCCACGTCGGCGGAATAGCCCATTCGCCCCGTGCCGTCAATGATCGCGCCGTTTTTCAAAACGAGATCCGGTGTCTTCATCTTCAACCTCTCATGTCCAATAGCATTAAGTTAAGAGGAAGAGAGAGTACGGAACAAACGGAAATAACGGAACAGACGGAAAAGCTCATAGGCTTTCCTTTCTTTTTTCCGTCTGTTCCGTTATTTCCGTTTGTTCCGTACTCTCTCTTCCTGCTTCCCCCATCGCTTAACTTAATGCAATTGCCCTTTCATGCCGTCTATTGCGGCGAGCGTCCCATACATCTCCGGCCGCCGGTCACGGTAAAACTGCCAGTGCGTCCGCACCTCGCGGATTTCATCCAGGTCCAGGTCGGCGACAATCAATTCGTCCTTGTCTTCGCTGCCTTTCGCCAGGACGCGCCCGTCAGGATTGCTGAAGTACGACGAACCGAAGAACTCGCCGACGTTCCACGGCGCCTCGGTTCCGACACGATTGATCGTGCCGACGAAATAGCCGTTGGCGACCGCGTGCGCGCGCTGTTCCAGGTCCCACAGATAATCGGCGTGCCCTTTGGTCGTCGCCGAGGGAATGAAAACGATCTCGGCGCCGTTCAATCCCAATGCCCGCGCGCCTTCGGGGAAGTGGCGGTCGTAGCAGATGTAAACGCCGACGCGCGCGTACTTCGTTTCAAACGTCGGGAAGCCAAGATTGCCGGGAGTAAAATAGAACTTCTCCCAGAAGCCGGGCAGGCAATGCGGGATGTGCGTCTTGCGGTACTTGCCCAGGTATTTGCCGTCGGCGTCAATCACAGCCGCCGTGTTGTAATAGACTCCGGTCATCTCCTCCTCATAGATCGGCGAGACGATCACCATCTTGTGCTGCCTGGCGATCTCACACATCAATCGCGTCGTCGGCCCGTCCGGGATGCGCTCGACCAGGCCGTACCAGTGCGGGTTCTGTTCGGCGGGGAAGTACGGGCCGTAGAAAAGCTCCTGCAGGCAGATGATCTGCACGCCTTGTTTGGCGGCGTCATCGATCATCGCGACGTGCTTCTCGATCATCGCTTTTTTGATCTTCTCGATAGGGCTTTCGACAGGTTCGGTATTCGCGGCCTGAATCAGGCCGCACCTCACAATTCGTGGCATTGATTCGTCCTCCATAATTGGCGTATTCGGCGTTAACGAGAGAATACGGAAAAGACGGAAATAACGGAACAAACGGAATTTTACAACCCGCCCCCTTCCGTTTGTTCCGTTATTTCCGTCTTTTCCGTATTCTCTCTTCAGGACTGCGCGAAAGTATCGATCATCAGGTATGGATCACTCATCGGATACAGGATCGGGCATGTGCAACCGCGCCGCTTGTATTCTTCGACTTTGGCGCGCGCTTCTTCCGGCGTGCCGGTGGCCGAAATCCTGAGTACGAACTCATCCGGCACGTATTGCATCGCCTCGTGAATCTGCTCTTTGGTGGCGGGCCAGCCCAAAATGGATTGCACCTTCGTGACGATCTCTTCGCTCACTCCGGACGCTTTGGCGATGTGCGGCTGCTGGGCGAGGTATTGCGTGAGCAACTCTTTCGCCGCCTCGATAGCTTTCTTGCGGTCGTGGTCCACCGAACAGACTATCAACTGCGGCCGGTCAATCTCGTTGAGCGCGCGCCCGGATTTTTTCGCGCCTGCCTCCAACAACTCCATCGCGCGGTCGTTGTATTCCGGCGGCACGCAATAATTCAACACGACGCCGTCAGCGATCTCGCCCGTCAACTCCATCATCTTGTCGCCGGTAGCGCCGATGTAAATGGGCACGTTGCGCGGCTCGCGGCGGCCATGAACCACGTCCAATTCGATGCCCGTGACGTTGTGGAATTCGCCGTGAAAAGTGACGTTCTCCATCCGCAGCAATCGGCGCAACACTTCAACCGTCTCGCGCATGGCGAGCAGCGGTTTGCGCCGCTCGACGCCGACATTCTTCGCCAGCGGGTCCCACCACGCGCCGATGCCGCAGATCATACGGTCGGGCGCAAGGTCGTCCAGCGTCAGCCACGTCGCGGCGAGCAGCCCGATGTTGCGCGTCCAGTTGTTGATCACGCCCGCGCCGATCTTGATTCGCGTAGTCGTCGCGGCGAACGCCGCCATCGGCACAATCGCGTCGCGCACCAGACGGCTCTCGGCCTGCCACACGGCTTCAAAGCCGTTGCTCTCGGCGTACTGAACGTATTTGATTCCGTCCTGTAAGGAATGGGCGTCTTGCAGGTATAGCGCAACTCGTTCGATGGGCATGTTTCTTTGATTCTCCTTGGCAGGTCAAATTCTGTTTGGTGAGACTGACCGTGTGCGGAAGGAAGTGATGACGTAACTTGCGCGGCAGATTATGGTCAAACAGTATTTGCATCAATAATCAACCGGCTCGGCTAACCATCCCTCTTCGAGCGCCTCCTTGATCTTCTCTAGTATCGCGTAAACCCGCTCGCGGTCGGTGTCGAAAGCGTCGATGAACTCCTCTACCTTGTAACCGGCGATCAGATGAGAGATCAGTGAAGCGACCGGTAGCCGCTCGATGCCGATGACCGGTGTACCGCCCATCCGTTCCGGGTTAGTGGTAATCAGTGGGGCGGTTTCCGCCAACCGCCGCAGGCGTTCGATTTTAGACTGGATGTCGGGCGGTGTATTGTTTACAACAATAACTCCCGGTTGTTCAGACGGCGTTTGTTCGTGCGCATTAACTGACATAATCATTGACCTCCAGCGCAATTCTACCGCTCTCAGTAAAGTTTCTCCATTCAAGCCGCAAACCGCCCCCAGGCGTTCTTCGCCATCTCACGGCTTCTGGCGGTGATCTCCGCCTCGTCGAGAAACAGCAATTGCCGATCTTTCATCAATACCTTTCCCGCACAGATGGTCGTCGTCACCATCGAGTTCTCAAACCCAAACAGGATATGCCAGGGCAGATTATCGACAGTCATCGGCGTGGTCGGGTGATAGTCCACAAAGATGATGTCGGCGAATGCTCCAGGGGCCAGCACGCCAATCGGGGCTTGTGGGAAGAACACGCCCGCGAGCGCGGCGTTGTTGGTAACGGCTATTTCGGCGACGGTCGTACCGCTCATCCGGCGCGGGTCACGGCGCGCGGCCTTGTGGTGGAGATACGCCGTCTTCCATTCGTCCCACATCGCGTTTGAAAAACCGTCATTGCCCAGCCCAACTTTCACGCCCATGCGCAACAATCCTTCCACGTCCGCCGCGCCCACGGCGTTGTTCATATTCGAGCGCGGTTGATGCGTCACCCACGTTCCGGTCTCTCGCAGCAACTCCGCCTCGCGCGGATCGATGTGGACGGCGTGCGCGACAATCGAACGCGGGCCGAGAACGCCGAACTTGTTCAGGCGATCGATGACGCGCATGCCGCTCTTCTTCAAGCTGTCATACTGGTCGGCTTCGTGCTCCGCCGCGTGGATGTGAAACCCATAGTTCCGGGCGTCGTGAGCCGCCCGGCAAGCTTCGAGCGTGGCGTCCGAGAGCGTGAGCGAGGCGTGCAGGCCAAAGGCTCCGGCAATTTGAGATTGGGGATTTGAGATTTGAGATTTGAGGAAGCGGAGATTTTCTTCGATCCCGGCCTTCGCTCTTTCGGGGCCGTCGCGGTCGGTGACTTCGTAACACAGGCAGGCGCGCAGACCTGCTTGCTTGACCGCCTCGGCGATCACATCCAGCGACCCTTCAATCGCATTTGGCGAAGCGTGATGGTCAATGAGCGTGGTTGCGCCGTGCTTAATCGCGTCAATTAAACAAACGAGCGCCGAATAGCGTACGTCGTCGAGCGAGAGAGCCTTGTCGAGCTTCCACCACAGCCGCTCCAGAATTTCGGGAAAGTCTTTCGGCGGATCTCCGGGGATCGCCATCCCACGCGCGAACGCGCCGTAAAAGTGGGTGTGGGCGCAGATATTGCCGGGCATTACATACTGTCCGCGCGCATCGAGCGTCTCGGCTTGAGGATACTTCGTTTGTAATTCGGATGATGGGCCCAGGTCGGCGATTCGGTCGCCTTCGAGGTAGAGAGCGTGGTTCTCCAGAATTTGATTCGGCGTGTCCCAGGTGATGAGCGTTGCGTTGGCGATCAGCATACAGGAGAGAGGAGATTCCGGGTGGGAAGCGCTCCGAAGCGACTAACCACCCGGAAGAGTGCCAGCCGTAGTTATCAACGTCTGAGTTCGAAGTCGGCGCGGCAGCCACGATCCACCCAAACGCCGTTATCATCACGTCCCCAGGTACGCCCTTCGATACAGGGCGCGCCGCTACGCTGGCGCACCAGGCGGACCGTCCCGCGCGAGCCTACATCGCAATAATGGCGCTTCCCGTCGCCGGACTCGCAGTAGAAGTTCTGAACCACACGACCCCGGTCACGATCATAATCGCGGTCACGGTCGCGGTCACGGTCACGGTCACGGTCACGGTTGCGGTCACGATCACGATCACGATCATAATCGCGGTCGCGGTCGCGGAAACGCTCGCCGGTCACAAACTCGGCGCGGCAGCCACGATCAACCCAGATACCGCTCCGGTCAAAGCCCCATGTCCGCCCCGAAATACAAGCCGATCCACTACGCTGGCGCGCCAGTCGGACGCCGCCGCGCGTATCGGCGGAGCAATAATTACGCCGTCCATCATCCGAAGCGCAATAGATCACCTCGGATGAATCGCGCTGGGCTGTTACATCGAATAGGCTTCCGCCAATAAAGATGACCGTCAGCAAAGCTGCGCATATGCGCATCGCGACGGCCGTCAAAGTTCCAAGCTTAATCTTATTCAAGGTCATCGTTCTCCCTTTCCTGTCAGGGTTGAATTTACCTGGGGGTAACGAACGGGAGAATATGCGTTGATGAGGGATTCTTCAACCCGCTCTCTACCGAATCGGAATCTTATCCAGCTCGGCGATGTCAGGTTTTATCCGCAACGGTTGTCCAACCGCGCGCCGCGCCGTCTCGATGTCCTTCAATCCGTTGCCCGTGAGCATCAACAGCGCGCGCTCGTCCGGTTTGATCACGCCGCTCTCGCACTGCTTCACGAACCCCGCGAAGGCCGCCGCCCCGGCCGGCTCGACGAAGACGCCGGTCGAGCGGGCGAGACGGCCGATGGCCGCGATGAGCTCCTCGTCGCTGACCTTGACGCCACATCCATTCGACGAATGCGGGGCAGAATCGCGCATCGCCCGAATCGCTTTGGCCGCGTCGCGCGGCTGGCCGACATTGATGCTGTCGGCGACGGTGTGCGCCGGGCCTACGCGCACAGCGCCGTCGCCATTCACGGCGTCCACGACCGCCGACGAGCCTTCGGCCTGCACACCGATCATCCGCGGCAAACGATCAATCAAGCCAAGGCGATGAAGATCGTTGAAGCCTTTCCACAGGCCGCCGATGATGCAGCCGTCGCCCACGCCGACGAACACTTTGTCCGGGACTTCCCAATTCAATTGCTCGCCGATCTCCAGCGCCGCCGTCTTCTTGCCCTCGGTCATGAACGGATTGTAGCCCGTGCTGCGCTGATACCAGCCGTAGCGCCGCCCTGCCTCCAGACAGAGATCGAACGCTTCATCGTAACTGCCTTCAACCAACACGACCGTTGAACCGTAGATTTGCAGTTGCGCGATCTTCGCCGCCGGAGCGTAGGTCGGGACGAAGATCACCGCCGCCATTCCCACGCTCGCGCACATTCCGGCCAGGGCGCTTCCGGCGTTGCCCGATGAGGCGGTGGTGATGACGCGCGCGCCGGCTTCACGGGCTTTGACGACAGCCAATGCGCTTGGCCGATCTTTGAAGGACGCCGTTGGGTTGCGCCCGTCATCTTTGACGAGCAGTTGCTTGACGCCGAACTCGGCGGCCAGTCGCGGGCAGTCGTAGATCGGCGTCCAGCCCACGGCGAGCGGCGGCGCGAGCGACGAATCTTCAATCGGCAGTAACGCGCGGTAGCGCCATATCGTGAGATTGCGATCAGCGGCGAGCGCGGCTTTGCTCAATTGTTTGCCGGCGCGTTCATAATCGTAGAGCACGTCGAGATTGCCGCCGCAAGCAGGGCAGATGTACTCGATCTCGCTCGCGCTGAATGAGCGCGCGCATTCGACGCATTTAAAACCAGTGACGTTACTCATCATTATTCAAGGGTGGTTTGCGCCATTGCGCTGTTTGTCGGTGTAATAACGGCTCGGCGTCACGCCGAGCGCGCGTTTGAACATGGCGATGAACGCGCTGACGCTCTCATACCCGACGGCGAGCGCGACGCTTGTAACCGGCTCGCCCGACGCCAGCAAGCGCTGAGCTTGCAACAAGCGAAGCTGTTGCCGCCACTGTCCGAACGTCAGCTCGGTTTCAGACAGAAAGAGCCTTTCAATCGTCCGTTTGGTCGCGCCCGCCTGCCGGGCCAGTTGGTCGAGCGGATCCGGCCGGCCGGGATCGTTCCGCAGACTCTCCGCCACGAGAAAAGCGCGCCGGTCGCGCGGCATTCGGATTTGCAACGCCGCGATCGGCAGCGTTTGCAACTGATCGAGGATCACGCCGCTCAAACGTTCGTGCTGCGGCGCGCTTCGATTGAGCATGCCGATTTTAACGGTGTGCAGAATCAATTCGCGCAACAGCGGCGTGACGCTGATAACACGGCAATCCTTTGGCAGGGATGTTGAAAGTTCGGGGGTGAAATAAAGCGTGCGCATTGACACCTCGCCGGACATTTCGATTTTGTGATTGACGCCCGCCGGAACCCAGACCGCGCGATGAGTGGGCACGACCCACGATCCGGTCGCCGTGTGAACGCTCATCACGCCTCTGGAAGCGTAGATCAATTGGCTCCAGCCGTGCGCGTGGGACGGGATGACGTATCCGTTCGCATAGCCGACGGCGAGCGTCCTCACTTGAATATCATCTTCCCATTGATCCGCATTTTGTCGCATTCTCGACATATTTTGGCGCTTTAGCGCAAGACATTCGCTCGCGCGGCAATTACGATCATCGCGCGTTTCACCGATTCGATTTACTTACTTCAATCTTCCAATGAGCCTTGACGTCGCGTTGTGACGCCCTGAAACGATGAAAAGCGCTGCGCGCCGATGTCCGACAAACTTCAGTTTGTCGGAGGCTCCTGGAGGTAACGTCTTATCGAGCAACCGACAAACTGAAGTTTGTCGGACATTTTTCTGAGGAGAGCGATACGTATGCCGGACAATACCAAATCTTTTTCCTACAACGTCAGACATTTTGACGTTCATGCTGATGACCTGCCCCGCGCGCGCCGCTTTTACGAAACTGTCTTCGAGTGGAAATTCAATCCGTGGGGACCGCCCGATTTCTTTCTGATCGCGACGGGAAAGGAAGACGATCCGGGAATCCATGGCGCGCTGACCAAACGCCGAGCGCACGCCGAAGGCAAACCCATGTCCGGTTACGAATGCACGATCTCGGTCGCCAACGTGGATGAAACGGCCGCCGCCATCGAAGCCAACGGCGGCCAGGTGACCTTGCCGAAGACCTGCATCAACGGCGTCGGTTGGATCATCCAATTCCTGGACACCGAAGGCAATGTCGTTTGCGCGATGCAATATGATGAAAAGGCGGAATAGACGAACAACTACCGCCTCACAATTTGAACGGAATGCGCCTACGCTCAGGCCGCGCGGGCGGCCTCGATGCGCGCGTCCATCTCCGGGATCAACTGCTGATGCTTGATCCACCACTCCGGGTCTTTCTGCGCGTCGATCTCTTCCACCGTTTTGCCCTGCTGTTCGATCCAGGTGAAGTATTTCAAGTTGTGCCACTGACGGCGCATGTCAGGCGTTCCGTCCTTGATCCAATCGGTCTTCGCGCCGTGAAAGATCGCCTCCGCGTAGCCAACGGCGCGCGCGTCGTCAATCTTGCCGTAATCCGCGGCCATCTCCGCCATCACCGAATGGTAGCGATCAATCGCGTCCGTGCAGACGGTCACGATCACATCGCGCCTGCCGAATTGATAATGCTTGGCGGTCTTGATCGCGCCCAGCAGGTTGCAGACGCCGGAAATACCGAAGATGGACGCAAGCTGCCGCGCCTTTGCTTCAGCTATGCCGTAACGCCGCGTGAGCGTCTCCTGCCCGGACAAGCTCGTGAGCAGTTGCAATCCCTTTTTGCACTCGATGTCGTCCAGACACATGATCGCGTCCATGTTCATCACGTTGTGAATCCAGGTCACGTGTTTGTCGCCGATGCCTTGAATATCGTGCCCGCCGTAGCCGTTGTGATAGAGCGTCGGGCACTGGATCGGTTCGAGACCGACGACGCGCAGATCGGGCCAGACCTGCTTGAGACGGTCGCCGGCGGCGATTGTCCCGGCGCTGCCCATCGCCGAGCAGAACGCCGCAATCGATCCGGCGCCGATCCCCAGTTGTTTCAGCTCGGCGCCGAGTTCAACGATGGTATTGCCGGTGACGTGATAGTGGAATCGGTAATTGCCCATCACATCGAATTGATTCAGGATGCGGATGTTTGGATCGCGGCGCAGCTCCCACGTCTTGTCGTAAATCTCTTTGACGTTCGATTCGACGCCGTGGGTTTTGATCACCTGCGCGCCATAGCTTTCGATGCGCTGGAACCGCTCGCGGCTCATCCCTTCCGGCAGGACGACGATGGATTTGGCTCCGACGCGCCCGCCAACCCACGCGCCGCCGATGCCGTAATTGCCGGTGCTCGGCCAAACGACCGTGTGCCGGTCAATATCAACCTGTCCGAAGAGCAGCGCCTCGGCCAGCAC
>Ga0187894_10002806_pt1 | contig 20409 bp, 21 predicted proteins | sample GBC1701081metaG_FD_136650 | JGI IMG/M metagenome (GOLD analysis project Ga0187894, IMG submission 136650) | White microbial mat communities from a lava cave in the Kipuka Kanohina Cave System on the Island of Hawaii, USA - GBC170108-1 metaG ...
GCTTTCCTCTTCGCCGGAGGCAAGAAATTCCAAGCGGCGAAACGGCAACAAACCGTAATGCTGCACCGTGCGTTTCAATAACGGCGCGATGCCGATCAATTCGTCGCCATCCCACGCCAGTAAAATCCAAAGCTCACGGGAATCAGCAAAGACTTCCCACCACGTTGACATCCAATCAAAGGTTAAGGTGATGGTATTGGCGGCGCTCTCTTCAAGCAGACGATTCCACTGCGCTTCGAGTCCGGCGAATGCCTCTTTTGTGATTATTTTTTCGACACGCACCATGGATTCAAACCCCTTCGGGGAATTTCGCTTTCAGCTTTTGCCGGGAGGCGGGAAAAAACTTTGAGCGAATCAAAAAAAAAGCGGTAAGCAGCAATCCGCCGCCAAGCCCAAGCAGAGCCATCGTCAACCAACCGGACGGCGCAGCATCGCTCGCTGTCTGTTTCGTCGCAGCCGTTTCGTTATCATTGACCGGCGCGATTGTGCCATCGCTTTTGCCTTCCCACGCGCCGATGTCATACGCCTTGCCTTGCGGACGCAATGTACCGGAAAAATCGGTCTTTACCTCAGGGAGAGTTTCGCCCCGGTCAAATGCCGGACTGTTCGGGCGCGGTTTGAAGAGTGTCGTCGCGTCAAGCAACGGGTCCGTAAAGAGTGACCGCGCATCGGTCTTCATACTATTGCGCCAGCCGATAAACTCCCACTCATTATAATCGCTCTTTGCTTCGCGTCGAAATGCCGCCTTGCTTTTCGCCGCAAAATAGATATTGCTGTCGCAGATTGGCGCATCCGCCATATCTTTCAAAAAGACCGCCGGACGGTCGCTATTGACCACAACGATATTGTTTTTACAGACTACCTTTTGCGCCGCTATGTCGCGCCCGTTGGTGACAACATAAAAGCCCGCCTGTCCTTTTTTCGCTACGTCTGTCACGGTATTGTTTTCAAAGCGAATGGTGTTGCCGGAGTAGCTGCCGATGCCGGCATACTGAATATCGGCGATGATATTGTTTCGCGCAACACAATTTATCGCTTCAAATTTCGCGCCGTCACGCATGAATTCCAGGTCGGTATCCTGTCCGAGCAGAATGCCCGCGCCGCCGCAGCGTTCAACGCGATTATTTTCCACAATGCCATCCCGCGCTGCGCCTTTCAAATAGATGCCAGTGGTCGCCGCATCGTGAACATAGCAATTGCGAATCGTCACGCGAACTGAGCCAATGGAATCTATGCCTTCCGCATTCGAGGCGTCACGCACTCCCGTCGGACCAATCTCGCAATCTTCAATTAACAGATTATCGGCGTTGAAAGTCTTGATGCCGTCGCGCCCACTGTTGCGGATATGACAACCGCGAACGGTTATGTTGCGACTGGACGCCGCTTTGTCTATATCAATCTTGACGCCGTAATAGACGCCGCCATCTATATCGAGATTGACCAGCGAGATGCTATCGGCAACCGCAATGATGATGCTTTGCGCGTTGGTCGGAATGTCGTCGCTGCCACTGACGAGGGTGGCGCGTTCTTGCGGATAAGAGGCAAAGGTAAGCTTGGGTTTATCAAGCCAGAGGAAGTGGGTAAGTTGGTAGCGTCCGGCTCTGAGGAAGATGGTATCGCCCGCCGCCGCCATATCGAGCGCCTGTTGTGGCGTGGCGACGGGTCGCGCCAGTGTGCCATCGTTACTGACTCTGCCATCCGGCGCTACGTGGATGGTCTTTGCCACGGCTGCCGGTGACAGCAGACCGCAGAGGCATAAGAGAATAGCAGCAAGCAGAAAACCTCTGCTCGCCTTCGATGTGAGGATGATTGTTCCCACGTTACAACTTCCTGTTCTTCCGTTTCAGCCTGAAAAAATCCGGGTCAAAGCCAGCCACGCGAGCCTGTATTGCCAGGCGGCTCAACTGTCCGTTACCGACATCTAAGCGCCGTATGCGAAAGAGGTTTTCGCCTCTGCTATTGACGCCGCCATACGCCGAAACAGCCGCATAGTAGCCCGTTTGTTTTACCACATCAACCGCGAAATCAGAAATATCTTCGGGCTTACCCCACGGAAACGAAAAGGCGCTCGCTTGTTCGCCCAATTCCGCCTGGAGCATTTTGAGCGATTCGGTAATTTCATACTCGACGGTTGCCGCAGCCGATTGTCCCATATTCGTGTGATTGACGGTATGCGAACCGATTTCAAAACCCATCGCCTGCATCTCGCGCAAATCGTCCCAGGTGAGTTTGGGAAACCGGGTACTCTCGTTGTCGTCTGCCGCTTCGGTCAAGGCTCTGAGGTCATGAAAAAACTTTCTCTCGGTCCCTACAAATCCTGTAGAAACGAAGAATGTTGCCGATATTCCAGATTCGTTCAGGAGTGGCGCTGCCGTCGTGAAATTGTCGCGGTAGCCATCATCGAAGGTCACGACAGCAAGGCGTTTTCTCAGCGGCTTATTGCTGCTCAATCGCTCGGACAATTCCCGCAGGTTCAGACATTCATACTTGCGCCGCAGATATGCCAAATCCTCACGGAATTGCTGCGGCGAACGGGTCAGCGTATCAGCTTCGCCAATCCGGTGATAATAGAGAACAACAGCCCGCGACCGCCCCAGACAGGCGAGCAGAAAATCGCGCACCTGCACATAGCCGCAGTAGAGAAAGCAGAAAAACAGCGCCTCTTTCAGAAGACGAAATAGCTGCCGTTTTGCAGAGGTTCCCTGTCCTGCCGTCGCCGGTTCCGCAGCCAAAGTATTTACCGCTTGTTCACTCATTGTCATTAAGGCTTCAAGGCTTCCACCACAGAGACACGGAGGCACAGAGGTTGCACAGAGAAGAAGTTAAAGGTCTGTGTGCTTCACTCAGATTCACCGCAGAGACTGGAGAGGAGCTGAGACAGCGCAGAGAATGAGGAACAATCAAAGTATCCTACAAACCTCTCTGGTTTTCTCTGTGCCGCCTCTGTGTCTCCGTGTCTCTGTGGTTTGTCTTTTCCTGACATATCTGTACCTTAAACAGTTTGCATCGCTTGTTCTATCCTATTGGGTACAACTTCGGTATACATCTTCAATAACGAACGTAAACGCGCTTCCGGTGAGTGATGTTGCAGCACCCGGCTTTTTGCCTGTGCTACAAGCCTTGCCCCTAACTCTTCATCACACAACAAACGCTGCATTGCTGTTGCCATCCCTGCCGCATCGCCGGCATTGACGAGCAGGGCATTTTCTTCATTCGTAGCGATTTCCGGTACGCCGCCCACTCGTGTCGCCACACAGGCGACGCCCGCCGCCATCGCTTCCAGCAAAACATTCGGCGATCCTTCGCTGTGCGACGGTAAAACCAACACATCCGCCAGCGCATAAAACGGGCGGGCGTCGCTAACCTGTCCGGCAAAGAGAACGCGCTCGCCGATGCCGTGCATGGCAATTGTCTTCTCAAGGTTGGCGCGTTCCGTTCCTTCACCAACAAGCAAGAGTTTCACCGGCAAATCGGGCTGCCATTGCCGCAGACCGGCAAAAGCATTGATTAAATCAACATGACCTTTTTCCGCCGACAAGCGCCCGACAGCGAGTATCGTTTTGTCTGCGCCGGAAATTTTCAATCTTGCCTTGAGTTGCTGAACCTCATCCCGGTTGACATTCGAGATCGCTTCTCCGTCAACTGCATTGTGCAGAATGCCAAGACGCTCGCGGCGGACGCCAATCTTCTTGAAGTATTCAGCAAAAGGTTGGTTCATCGTCACCACACGGTCAGCTTTTCGCAGCGACCATCTATCGAGTTGATTGTACGCCCACATCTTCCAGTCAGTCGTCGTATAACCGTGATGAAAGGCAATCCATCTGTGGGACTGCCAGAGCTTGGCGGCGCGACAGAGAAAATGCGATTTGACGCTGTGCGTCTGCACCAGGTCAGGTTGATAGTCAGCAACGATGCGCCGCAGGTCATCAATCACCCGGCTGTCGAAGCGGAAGCGTTCAGCGATAACTTCAATGGGAATTGCTGATGAACGGGCGGATTCAACAAACTGATTTACGGGCGGATGAGCAGCGACTCTTTGAAAGGTCACCAGTTTGGTCTCAACTAAAGGGTACTCCGCGACATTGTGCGACGCGGCGCTTTGACAAAACGCCAGCAGATTCTTCGCCGGTCCGGTGACCACGGACGCTTCGATAATGGCAAGCAATCGCACTCTTGAATTTGCTTTGTTGAGTGAATTTCTTATCAAAGGGTAAACCTGTTGTAATCAGCAGACCGCCTCTCACCACGCTCCTTGCGCCTTCTCCTGCACCGCTTCTGCGCGTCTCGTTACTGCCTGATAAATGTCGAATAAACGCGAGCCGATGGCAGACCAGTCATAACGTCGGCGCACTAACTCCTGTCCGGCAATCGCCATTTCCCGCCGTAAATAGGTGTCAAAGTAAAGTTGTAGAACACGGCGGGCAATCGCTTCTTGCTCATCTGCTAAGAAGATGTTTTCTCCCTCGCGGACTTCCAGACCTTCCGCACCCAATGTCGTCGAAATCACCGGAACACCTGCCGCCATAGATTCTAAAATTTTCAACCGCGAACCGCTACCAACGCGGAGCGGCACAACCGAAGCGAACGCTTCTTGATAAAAAGGACGCACATGGGCAACTGTTCCCGTCACTTCAACGCCCGGTAAGGCGGCAAGGGCGCGAACCTCCGCCGCCGGATGGCGTCCGACAATGGTAAATCGCATCGCCGGATTGCGCTGATATAACGAGTTCCATACTTCGTTGGCAAAATAGCTCACCGCATCAATGTTGGCGTGATAATCCATTGACCCGACGAAGAGAAGCCGATTGCGCTCCGCCGTGTGTAATCCGTGCCGCGCCGCGCCATCAATCGCTTGCGAATAAAACGCCGTATCCACGCCATTATCTATGACAAAGGTACGCGCCTGCGGATTTAGAGCCATGAGTTGTTGCCGGTCGCGTTCACTGACAGCGATGTGTGCATCTAACTCTGCCAGTATACGGCGCTCGGTTTCGCCTAGTCGCTTTGCCGTCAGATTGGCATAGAATTTCTTTGCCGGATTGGTTGTATGCTTGCCGTAACGAAACATCAATTCCGATTCGACATTATGCCAGCCGCCGATAATCAGCGGACGACTACGGGCAGCCTGAATCAAGGGCAGATAGTTTGCCAGTTGCACACTCTCCATCTCCACAATGTCAAAATCGTTCTCTTCCAGCAGCCGCGCCAGCCTGTCTGCCATCGTTTTGTGAGTGTAATTCAACACCGGCAATGGCGTTTTGCTAATTAGTCCTTGTAGCAGTTTGCCGACGGTATATGCCGGTTGATAGGGGACTATCTCTACTTTATGTAAGCCCCAATTCCTAATGATCTCGGCGCTGTCCGCTTCGGTTTCCTGATTGGCGAACGTCAGAAAAGTGACTTCGGCGCTTTTCGCCAGTTCTTTGCAGAGATGATAATTTCGCAAATGCGAGCCGGTATTTGCCGGGACACAAATCCTCGGCGCGAAATACAAAACTCGCAGCATCTTTTCAGAATGAATCATAATGGCTAAACAACCGCGCTAATGGTAGTGAGTATAAAAACAGAGCGAACGATTTTGACTGCACCCGCCGGTCATTATAATATGCCTTCCGCACTTCAGGAAATGACGATCAAGGCGATAATTCCAGACGTTTTTCGGGATTATGGAAACTGGCGTCGTTTCGCCATTTCCCTTGTTTTTAAGCGACAGAGTGACGTTAAATTCCAAGTGCAAAATGAGCAGCGTCTATCAACAGATTGATTTTGACCGAAACCCGCAACGGCAAGCGCCGGAGACGCTGGCGGTGAGCGCCTCTGGTGAAGAAAAACCGTCGCTCTTTCTGCTCGGTGTGGCGACGCTGACGCTCTTTTTTACCACTCAGATCATGCAACTGGTTCCGGCTCTCGATGGTCTGCCGGTGGCGAAAGTAGTTGTCGGTTTGGTGGTTCTGCTCTTCGTATTTTCGCCGCATCTGCTTGCCAATCGGTTGCGCTTGCGGCAAATCCCGCAGGTGAAATATCTTTTCGGCATCCTTGCTTTCGCCATTGTTACCGTGCCGTTTTCCTTCTGGCGCTCCGGCAGTCTGGAATTCATCATCGAGAACTTCTCAAAAAATGTGGTCTTTGTTTATCTGCTGGTGCAGGGGGCAAAAGATAACCGTGCCGTGCGTCTGATTTGCGGCTCACTGATTTTCGGTTGTGCGTTGATTGTGCTGGCAATTCTGACCGGCTTCGGACCGGAAACCAACGTCTTCGCCCGCGAAGACCGTATAATGGTTGCCGGAACATACGACGTAAATGATCTGGCGCTGCTCTTTGTTGTGGCGATTCCTTTTGCCTTTTTCATGCTCAAATCGAGCAGCCGAATGGGGCGTATTCTGCTATTCATCGCCCTTGCCTTGCTGCTCGTCGGCATGATTAAAACGGCGTCACGCGGCGGCTTTCTCGGTTTGCTGGTCATCAGCGGCTTGCTGCTGGCGCGGTCATCCAGAGAAGTTCGTAAGTATACCTTGCTGACAATTCTTGGCGGCGCAATCCTCTTTGCGGTGGCAACTCCGGCAGCTTATTGGACACGCATTAGTACCATCTTCAATCTGCAACGCGACTATAATCTGAAGGAGCAGACCGGACGACTGCAAATCTGGCAGACCGGCTTGCAGATGATTGCCACGCGCCCGCTTACCGGCGTTGGCATCAACTGTTTTCCTACTGCCTATGCCGCTTTTCTGAATACCAAGTTCACTATCTCGCCGCACAACTCTTTTGTGCAGATTGCCGCCGAACTCGGCATTCCCGGTTTGGCGTTGTTTCTGGCGATTATGATTCTTTCCCTGCGCACGGCTCGCACGGTGCGACGACGAGCGCGGGATGGCTTACTGCCGGATGACCTGTGGTGGCACGCCTCTGCCGTTGAAGTCAGTTGGCTTGGCTTCATCGTCTCGGCGGCGTTCCTGACTCACGCCTATTCGCCAATCTTCTGTTTTCTGACCGGCATTTCCGCCTCGCTCTATGCACGATATAAAGCCGCCGATAAGCCCGCCGAATCTGTGGCAGAAGCAGAGATTCGCTACGTCTGACAGGGTTTCGCCGTTTTGCTTAGTCGTGAGGTTGCGACGCGAGGAGTTCCGTGTATTCCGTATGTCGGTGGATATAAGCGGCAACAAACGGGCATAACAGCACAACTTTCAGATGATTGGCACGGGCATAGTCAAGCGCCGCTTTTGCCAGACGGCTGCCAATCCCTTGCCCTTCCAACGCCTCCGGGACTTCCGTGTGTAGATAGGTAATCTGATCCGCTTGTAAGCGATATTGAATAAAGGCTCGCTTGCCGTCAACCTGTGCCTGAAACCGCTTTGCTGTGGCATTATTTTCAACTGTTATGTCATGCTGCATAAGGCTATGCTGAGCATTCCGTAGAGAGGTGTCAAACTCATTTCGCGTAAAAAGCACGGCAGCAAGAAGTAGGATAGACTTCAGACTGTCTTTGCAGCTACAACACAGGTTTAATTTTATGCTACTTTATGCCCGACTGTTACGATTATTCGTTGGAAAATAATTTATGAAAGCAATGGTGTTACAGCAAATTTGCAGTCTTGAAGAAAACCCTACGCCGTTGCAACTTGCCGATTTGCCTGAACCTCGCCTAAGCGCCGATGAAGTTCTCCTGCAAATTTCCGTCTGCGGTGTCTGTCACACCGAACTGGACGAAATCGAAGGGCGCACGCCGCCGCCACGTCTGCCTGTCGTCTTAGGTCATCAGGTCGTCGGGCGAGTCGTTGAAGCTGGCGACGAAGTAAAATCCCTGCAAGTCGGTGATCGCGTCGGCGTGGCGTGGATTTATTCGGCTTGCGGCAAATGCGATTTATGCCTGTCAGGGAATGAAAACCTCTGCGCTGAATTTCGCGCCACTGGCAGAGATGCAAACGGCGGCTATGCAGAATACCTGACCGTGCGCGAAGCCTTCGCTCACAAAATCCCTGAGACGTTTTCTGATGCGGAAGCCGCGCCGCTACTGTGCGCCGGAGCCATCGGCTATCGTTCCTTGAATCTGACCGGGCTTATAGACGGGCAGGCGCTCGGACTTACCGGCTTCGGCGCCGCAGCGCATCTGGTCTTGAAGATAGCGCGGCATCATTATCCCAATTCTCCCGTCTTTGTCTTTGCCCGAAAAACCGAGGAGCGGGAATTTGCCAGAGAGTTAGGCGCTGAGTGGGCTGGCGATACGAGCGACACCGCACCGCAAAAACTCAATGCCATCATTGATACCACACCCGCTTGGTTGCCGATTCTTGAAGCGATGAAAAATCTCGCACCGAACGGCAAACTCGTTATCAACGCCATTCGTAAAGAGGAAGGCGACAAAGAAGAGTTGCTCAAACTCGATTACCCTTTGCATCTGTGGATGGAGAAAGAGATTAAAAGCGTCGCCAATGTAGCGCGTAGTGATGTGTGGGAATTTCTGCAACTGGCAGCCGAAATGCACATCAAACCAGAGGTTGAAGAATACGCCTTCACGGAAGCCAATCAGGCGCTATGGGAATTGAAAACCAAGAAGGTGCGCGGCGCAAAGGTTTTAAGGATTGAATAACCATGCCAGCAAGAGACATTTATCATAAGGTCGTCATTGACGCCCTCATAGCCGATGGCTGGACGATAACCGATGACCCGTTGTTTTTGTCCTACGGCGGTCAAGACCTTTATGTTGATCTGGGCGCAGAGCGCAACACCATTGCCGCCGAAAAGAACGGCGAACAGATTGCCGTCGAAATCAAAAGTTTCGTCAGTTTGTCCGTCATGACCGATCTGGAAAAGGCGATGGGGCAATACTTTCTCTACGAAACGATATTAGCCGAAGTCAGACCGGGCTGGCTGATTTACCTCGCCATTCCTTTGCACATCTACGACAGCATTTTCGCAGAGAAGTTCGGACAGGCTATACTGAAACGTCATCAACTCCGATTGATCGTTTTTGATGACAAGAAAGCGAGGATTGCACAATGGATAAAATAACCCGCTACCGTGAAATCATCCGCGATGTAATTGCCGAATATGCCAATCACAAGCCGTCTATCGGCAACATCAATGTCGAAGTCATTATTGATCCTGAGCGCGATCATTATGAGGTAATGCACATCGGCTGGCAGGATTTTCGACGCATTCACGGCTCGGTCATTCATCTGGACATCATTAACGGCAAAATCTGGATTCAATACGACGGCACAAATCGCCCGGTGGCAGAAGCCTTACTGGAAGCAGGTGTTCCGCACGAAGACATTGTGCTTGGCTTTCACCCCGAAGACGTGCGCCCTTACACTGATTTCGCTGTTGCCTAAATCACTTTATGATTCAGAAACCAATCATCGGCATTACCGTCAGCCTCGATCACGGCAGGAAGATTCGCGCCGGTCACGACTATTTTTATCTGCGCCGCGCCTACACCAAAGCGGTACAACAGGCGGGCGGCTTGCCCATTCTGTTGACGCCGGAGATAACGCCCGGTGAGGTCGCGGACATCTGTGATGCCGTAGTGATTTCCGGCGGCGATGATATTCCGCCAGAACTGTACGGCGAAGCATTGACCGAAAAGACGGAACTGGAATCGGCGGAGCGATTGGCGTGGGAGCGACAAATCCTTGATCTCTTCGCTGACAACGAAAAGCCATTGCTTGGCATTTGCTATGGAATGCAACTGATGAATGTCCATTTCGGCGGCTCTCTGCATCAGGATTTATATGCCGTTTACAAAGACGCTTTGGATCACGGGACGAGCGGACAGACTGTTCTGCACAGCATAGCAATTGCCGAAAATTCGTGGCTCTCGGCGGCTCTCGGCAAAAACGCTATCGTTGCCTCACGCCATCATCAGGCGGTGTATCGCCTCGCTAAAGACTTTCGCAGCATTGCCCAATCACCCGACGGCGTTATCGAAGCCATTGAGCGCGATAACTTTATCGGCGTCGAATGGCATCCCGAATCGGATGCCACAAGCGACGCGATTTATTCAATGCTGATTGAGAGGGCGAAACAGCATTGACAAGGAAAATTCTGGTCACGGGCGGCACTGGCTTCGTCGGTTCGCATCTGGTTCGCGCCCTCATCAAACGTGGTGAAGAAGTGCGCTGTCTGGCGCGACAGTCCAGCCGTCTCGATAATCTCAATGCCCTGCCGGTTGAAATTGTTTATGGCGATCTGCGCGATGCTGCATCTTTGAAAACGGCGCTTGAAAATTGCCAAACGCTCTATCATTGCGCCGCCGATTATCGTTTGTGGGCGAAAGACCCACAGGAACTTTACGCCAGCAATATCGAAGGCACGCGCAACATAATGCAGACGGCTTTCGATGCCAAAGTCGAGCGCGTCGTCTATACCAGCACGGTCGGCGCACTCGGTTTGCTGGATGATGGTACACCGGGCGATGAAGCAACGCCGGTCACCATTGACGATATGATTGGCGATTACAAACGCAGCAAATTTTTAGCCGAACGCGAAGTAGATAAGTGGGTTGCACACGGCTTGCCGGTGGTCATCATCAATCCCAGTACCCCGGTGGGTGAACTCGACATCAAGCCGACGCCGACCGGCAAAATTATCGTGGATTTTCTGCGGGGTAAGATGTTCGGCTTTGTGGATACCGGAATGAATTTGATTGATGTGCGCGATTGCGCTGAAGGTCATATCCTCGCGGCAGAACGCGGCACGATTGGCGACAAGTATATTCTCGGCAATCAAAATCTGACATTGAAAGAAATTTTCGACTTGCTGGCGGAGATTACCGGGATGCCGTCGCCAACCATGCGCGTACCGAACTGGGTGGCGGAAAGCTATGCCCGCATCGAAAATTTTTGGTCAATTCAAATTGCCCGCCGCGAACCGTTCGCGCCGCTCGAAAGCGTCAAAATGTCGCGTCATAAGATGTGGTTCGATTCGACAAAAGCAGTGCGCGAACTTGGACTGCCGCAAAATCCGGTTAAAGATGCCTTGAGTCGCGCCGTCAACTGGTTCCGTGACAATGGCTATGTATAGTGGTAAAGAAAATGATTATCTGTGTGGCAAGGTAGCATAGGTTTCAGCCTGTGTGAGTTTGCCAGCACACAGGCTGAAGCCTATGCTACATGGTTATCTAAAGCGCGATGAACGATTTAACGCAGAAAATCCCGTTGCTCATCGTCGCGGCGCTCGACAGAGAGATTGCCCCGCTGCGTCGCAAAAATCTTGCGGGCGTAGAATTTTTGGTGACTGGCGAAGGCAGAAGGAATGCCGAACGCGCCTTGCGGGCTCATCTTGCTTCAAAATCGGCAGCGGCAGTTATCTGCATAGGCTTTGCGGGCGCTCTGTCGCCGCATTTGCGAATCGGTGATTTGCTTATAGATAAAAGCCGTTGGCGCGGCGCGGACGTGCCATCCGAAGCAGCGCCATTTATGATGCATTTCGGCACAATCATCACGGTTGATGAAATTGTTGGCGCAACCGGAAAACGCCAACTGGCAACCAATCTGGCGGAGAATGAAATTGCCTGTGTAGAGATGGAATCGGCGGCAGTCGTCGCAGTCTGCGCCGAGCATCAACTCCCGGTGTTGCTCGTCCGCGTTATCTCTGATTTATATGACGAAGATATGCCGATAGATTTCAATGCCTGCCGTGACGCAAGCGGGCGCGTCAGCAATAAGAAGGTACTCAAAGCCTTGGTTGCACAACCCAAGGCGATAAAAGGACTGCTGGAACTGAACCGGCGGGCGAAAATCGGCGCGGCAAATCTCGCTGATTTTGTTGAACGCTTGCTTGGCAGAGAGGAGAAGGCTACCGTACAAGGCGGTTAAGAATCGCTTTTCGCAAGCGACAAAATCAGGCGCGTTATTGTATAATCGGCGTTTCATTTTGGGTCATGCCCAAGAGTCAATCCAGGAGGAGAGTAAAATGGAGGCTAGTAAAGCCCACGAGAATGGAAACAGGGATGTCACGTGCTATACTAACGAAGGAACTGCCAGAGTCTCATCGAAAACCATCACTGTAGAAACCAGCGAGCGCACCGAGTTGATCAATCTCAGTGACGAGATTCGCGCTTTTGTCGCCACCACCGGCATCACTGATGGCTACGTCCACGTTACTTCGCTGCACACGACGGCGGGTTTGTACGTCAACGAATGGCAGGACGCGCTTTTGCATGATGTGAAAGCGATGGCAGAGACGATGGTTCCCAAAGAGTCGTATTACAAACATAATGACCCGGAATTTTCCGATTGTGAACGCTTCAACGCCGATTCGCATTTGAAGAATGTCGTCATGGGGCGCAGCCTTTCCATCCCAATTTCACAGGGCAACATCGTCCTCGGCAAATGGCAGAGCATCATCATGGCAGAGTTCGACGGACCGATTGAGCGTAAAGTATTCATGCAAGCCTTCGGCATCTAAGCGAAAATCTCATAGGTAAATAGAGCATAGAGTGATGATTTTTTCCCATTGCTCTTTGCTCTTTTGCATAAGTAGGCGACAATAAAAAGGAGCCACGAATTACACGAATCAAACAGATCAACACCAATAGTTCTTGCTTGTTGATTCGTGTTGATTCGTCCTTGTTTGTGTAATTCGTGGCTTTCTGTTTTTTATCCACTGAGGAGGTGATGAGAATGCGATTGACCGAAATGGTATCGTGTGCTGGTTGAGCGGCAAAGCTCGCCCCCGGCGCACTCGCTCAAGTGTTGAGCGCATTACCAAAACAACCTTATAACCCAAATCTCATTGTCGGTTTCGATACCGCCGACGATGCAGGAGTTTTTCGTCTCCGCGACGACCTTGCTCTTGTGCAAACGCTCGATTTCTTCACGCCGATTGTTGACGATCCGTTTGATTATGGCAGAATCGCGGCGCTCAATTCCATCAATGATGTCTGGGCGATGGGCGGCACACCAATTACGGCAATGGCTATCACCTGCTTTCCGAAAAAAGGCGTAGATTTCGCTATCTTAGGTGAAATTATGCGCGGCGGTTTATCTGTCCTCACCGAACACGGCATCGCGCTCATCGGCGGTCACAGCGTAGACAACGAACAAATCATGTTCGGCTACTCCGTCACCGGCACGATTGACCCGAACCGGGTAGCGAAAAATTCCGGCGCTCGTCCCGGTGACGTATTGCTACTGACCAAACCGCTTGGCACAGGCATCATTTCAACCGGCATTAAATTCGGCAAAGCGAGCGATGAAGTAGCGGCAAATTCGGTAAAAACGATGCTCACGGCAGGCAAACGAGCAGCCGAACTGATGCAGGAATTTTCAGTCGGCGGCGCAACCGATGTCACGGGCTTTGCGCTACTCGGTCACGCATGGGAATTAGCTCGCGCCAGCAACGTCACCATCGAAATAGACTCGGCACAACTATCCATTCTTCCGGGAGCTTTGGAACTCGCGGCACAGGGAATGTTGACGAGCGGCGATAAGACCAACCGTGAATACGTCGGCACAGACATAACCATAGCCGATGAGGTCAGCGAAGAATTGCGCCGTGTCATGTTCGACCCGCAAACCGCCGGAGGATTACTGATTGCCATCGCCGCCGAAAAAGCCGATGCGATGCTCGCAGAGTTACAGAAAATTTATAGTGATGCCCGCCTCATCGGACGCATCAGAGCAAAAGGCGAACACTCAATCCTGATCAAATGAACACTCAAAGTATGGAATACTCTGATATAAAGATGTTTCCTTGTCACCTTATTCCTATTTAAATCTGACTTGACTTCAAGTCAAGTTTTATATATTATTATAATGATGATGAAGAATCTCAACTAACCTGAGCAGTATTAAAGTTGAATAAGGAGGAGATTAGTGACTTATGTTGGAAAGAAAGGAAGATATTGGAACTTTAATTCGCCGCCTGCGAAAATCTGAGCATTTAACACAATCTCAATTAGCAGAAGCAGTTGGGGTGGATGAATCGTATATCAGCAAAATTGAAGCCAACAAACTCTCTTATACGCCATCAGAAGAAACTCTGAGGCTGATTGCACAAAAGTTGAACGCAGACCCTTTGCAATTACTTTCTTTGGCTAAAAAAGCCCCAGAAGAATTAAAAGCCATAGCGGATTCTGAAAATGCGCGAGAATTTTTTACGTTACTGAGAAATAGCAAAATTGAAAATGCTGACTGGCAGGATTTGACAAATACTCTTCGTCACCGATTATCAAGACGAGGTAAGAACAGATGAAAAAAATAAAGTGGAGTCATAGTCTGGATAAAAATGTGCAAACCTGTCAGCGAAAAGCCTTTTACACAGGACTTTTTGCCTGTCCTCAGGCTAAAGACGGCTCTCTACGACGAGAAGTATTTTTACTTAAATCAGCAATAGATGTTCCCCTTTGGCGAGGAAATATCGTCCACCTTGCTATTCAGGAATGCATTTTACCTGCTTTGAAAAGCGGACAAGAGCCTGATTTCCGTGCCGCTCAAAAATGGGCTTTGGAATTAATTGACAAACAAGTGGCTTTTTCAAAAAATGAGCGATATAGACACCAATCAAAAAAATCTGCGGGAAATGAATTTTGCGTCTTAAGATCAGATTTAACCAGCAACGGAGCTACGGAAGATGAAATAAATAAAGTGAGAGGCGAAGTAATCATTGCTCTAAACAACCTTGATAGTCATTTTTCGGATTTGCTATATCGTGCGGGTCAAGCCCGCCGAATCGAAATTGAGAAAGAATTACACTTTCCAATTGATGATAAAATCCAGGTAAATGCGAAAATTGATTTTCTTTTTATTGAGCAGAGTAATCGCATGATTATCATAGATTGGAAAGCAGGAGAAAGCATTAGTGGGAATGCCCGTGACCAACTTCATGCCTATGCCTACGCAGCTATCAATTGCCACTATTGGAAAGATATTAGCTATAAAAATATCAAACTAATCGAAGCTAATTTGCTGACCGGAGAAAGAACAACTTATGCATTATCAGAAGATGTGGATGACCGTATTTTTGTCGGCTCACAACTATTAAAGAAAGTTCTCCCGGTCAAGAGATTGATTTGTGGGAGGAGGAAGATGAAGAATTTACACAATCATCTTTTCATCAACACGGTTTAGGAAAAACTGAAATAGGAGTGGCAACAGTATGAGTGAATTAAGTTCTGTTTATTCTGAATATGAAAAGATCTCCAGTCTTTTCCGCCGCCTTAATGAAGCAACTTTGGTAATCCGACAGACGATGCTTGGACTAAAACCGCCTTCTACCAAAGAGCAAGTTAAAGTTCAAGAAGACCTTGAATTGGCGCTTGAAGAATTGAGCGAAGACGAAGAAGCTGCCGCCAATTTTGATTTCTCTGAAATCATGGTGCAACTTCAAAATGAAGATGTGGATATTTCAAAGCAAACTTTGGATTCCATTCGTAGGAGAGCAAAAAAAGGCTTGCAGACTTTAACCGATAAAGACATTGAAATTATTGAAAAAGTCACTGATGTTTTGGATTCAAAATCAGAAGTTCTCTTCAGGCGGATACAAAAGTGATAGAATTTTTAGTTGGCGCGTTTTCAGTTCTTGCTGTTCGTGCGGGTAAAATTGTAAAAACCCTCAAAAAGAAAAGGGATATACCATCATCAGCGATAGAGCATTGTCGTCGTGTATCAAAAAGGACAACAGAGATTCTTGCTTCTATTAACAACAAACAAGATGTTCTTCTGCAAATACAAGACCGCCTTAAAGCAAAGAAAATAACACTATCTCAAATAGATGGCTTACTTAAAGATGTTCTAAAAGCATATCGAGATTTGCGGCGGGATATTGATATTATCGAAGAAGATTTTGTTGGTCATATCGTCCGGTACAACAAGGCTGATAGGTTTTTCACTCAATTAGCTTCCGCGTTGTGGAAAGAAACAAATTTACCCGATATACCACCGGTTGCGGTTACAAATACAAGCGGATATTTTTGCACTTTGGCTGATTTAGGAATTGTTTTTTCACCTCCCAGCAGCGAACATCATTTACTAATTGTTCCTGACTTATATCACGAATTTGGACACATCCTCCATAAAAGTCTGAAGATCAAATTGTTCGGAAAAAGGTTTTCAGCAGAATTAACCTCTCATGTGGTCAGCCTGAAAAATCAGATTAGACAAACCTCACGCCCGTTGAAACCGGAAACTATTTCGGATATTGCTTTTCGCTGGATCAATAGCTGGGCTGAGGAGGTTGCTTGTGATGCTTTGGCAACTTACCTTTTAGGTCCAGCCTACGGCTGGTGTAATTTACACCTTTGTTTACAAGTTTCAAATGTATTTGAAAGCGGGAATAAACACCCTGCTGATGCTGCACGAACGAAACAGATTCTAAAAATTTTGCGACGACGCGGATTCAATGATGACGCCAGCAAAATAGAGAAGCTATGGAATAAATATCTTCAACTCTCGCGACAAACGAGCACGAGTTATTATCATGACTATCATCCTGACAGTTTGTTTACAGCCATTATGGAAGATGTTGAACATGCGATTAAAGATCATGGTTTGAGTAATGCGATTGATCGCCCAACCATAGATATTCTCAATGAATCCTGGAAGCAATTCCTTGAAAGCCCTAGTGACTATAAAACTTGGGAGGAAAGAGCTATTGCCACGCTAAAAGAAAACTTTGTCTAAATGTTTCAATCATACCGACTGATGATGTGCTGCGGATATTGCTTTCCCGTTAAGCAATCACCACCGCCCAACATTGGCAATAATTCCTCAATAAAGAAAGCGGATGCCGAAAAGAAAGTTCTTATCGGTCTTGAGCATCTGCGCCCCGGTATTCATCACCACGGGAAGTTGGAAACTGGCTTCCAGTACCAGTCTGGGAGTGGCGATGTATTGCACTCCCGGCGCGAGGTAAAACTCATCTGCGCTGCTGCCTGCTACTTTTACGCCTGAGACTCTACCCAAGCCGCGATGGATATAAGTCGTTTCAAAGATGGCGAAAAGCTCTTTTGTCGGGCTGCGGTACTTGAACGGTAACAGCACGTATTCCAGATCGGTATTCAAACGGATTTCGTGACCGAGCCGGTAGCCGTCGCGTTCGCCGCGGATTGTCGCTTGCACATTCGCGCCATAGATAAGCCGTTTTTGCGCTTGTGAATAAGACAAATCAAAATGCCCTGCCCAGCCGTTATTGATGGCAGAAAGTTGTTGCCGCACAAACTCCGGCGCATTGAGTTTTGCTGGCTCCGGTGCGTCTTTGTTTCCGGTCGGCAATTCAACGCCAACCCGCACCGCCGCCTGTTTATCGCCCCAGGTTTCCAATGTCCGAAAGAAGCGATATTTCGCCCACAAGGTAACATTGCCGAAACCATGACCACTGCCGGATTCTCTGCCATCACGAAACTCGGTGTAGTAATAAGGCGCTTCGACTTCCAGTTGCAAAGTCGGCGTCGGCGTGTAGGTTGCCGCCAACCTGACCCCGTGACGACTGACGCGGAGATTGCCGAGATGTTGTTCGATGTAGGAATAGCGCGGCGTAAAGCTGCCGCCTTTGTAAACGGTTAAACCGGGGCTGGTCGTGCGAATCGGCGCAAAGACAAGGGCTGTTTCATTCTCCGATGCAGACGCTTCCCGTGTGCCAGTATCCGGCGCAGGAATCATTGCCGGAAAAGTCAATTTCTCGCTTGCGAAAACTGGTATGCTGAAAGTGTGCGTACTTGGTGTAAGAACAGCCGACCTTATTTGACCTCTCTGCGCTGTCTCGGCGTTCTCTGTGCCTCTGCGGTGAAAGGGCTTTCCAAAATCGTTTGCTTGGACAGGATTAGCGAAAGAGGTTTCTCTAAAACTCTCTTCTGTGACTCTGGCAATTTTTGGCACGGCGCTTACTTTAATTACTTCGCGGCTCGTTGCGCCCTCGCCAACGGTCTGCCAGTCGCCAGTGATTTTCACTTGTGCGCCGTCGCTGAAGGTCGCCGCGTCGCCGCTTTCCAGTTGGAAGCGTTGCTTCGACTCCCCAACTTCTATCCACCAATTCGCGCCATTTTTTATCAACGTCCCAGTAATCGTAATTTCGGCAGCGTCGAGTTTATAACCCGATTTCTTCAAGGCGTTTTTCAACCCTGCGAAGGACGCGGCTATGTTGGGCTTCGGCATAAATCTGCCCAGCCCGCGTTTCACATCAAAGATTTCTATCTGGTCGAGTTTCGGAGCAAAATCGAGACGGCTAACTGCCTTCTTGATGTTGTACACTCACATCCCGCACAGATAGCCGCCTATCTTCATCTGTACATTATTGATTTCGGCGCGGGTCGTTGCGGCGCTTACCGATAGAAAAACCATTGCTAATAAAATGCTGTTGCGTTTCATACACTCTCCTTAATGCGTTTGCTGAAAGTGGAAGGAATCGCGTGTGGAGATTCAATCTCCACACGCGGTCGGACGCGAAAGCGTCAAACCATTACTGTACTTTCGCCGCGCAACATGAAGGCTCATTTTTGGCATTTCCTCTCATGTCGCAATGGTCTGCTGTACAGTACGCAGCTTGCGCGTTGCAGCCGTTTCCATCTTTGGCGCAGCATTCTGACGCCGGGCAGCAAGCGGACGCACAGCAAACGGCATCAGCTTTGCACACCTCGCCATCTTTACAACAAGTCGCATCAGGTACGCAGCAAGCGGCTCCGGCTTTGCAACAAGAGGTCGTTGCCGCAGCGTTTTTATCAGGTGACGATTTGGCGCTCCCGGTTGCGTAAGCAACTCCGGCAAAGAGCAGAGCGAGAGCTAAAACAATGATTTTTACAGTCTTCATTTCTGTATCTCCTTACTTCAAAAAACAGTCCAATAGTAAGCCGATAAAAGAATATCGGCAGTGATAGAGGAATCGGGCTTGGACGATTTTCTAAATCAGCAAGACACAGCAACGTAGATACGTGCCGCTACGATTGAGCGGCAGTGCGAGGGGTGAAGCCGATACCTTTGTCACGGCATCAGGGCAGATAAACGGCAAGGCGCGTTGAGCGAGGTCGGCAGCAACGTCGTCGGGCGACATCTTGAGCGTGACAAAACCGGACGTATGTTTCGGTAATAAGGAACAGGCGGCGACGCTCAATGGTTCGGAGAGTTCCGCAACCTTGCCCGCCGGTTGTGCATGGATTGTCGCTGGCTTCGTTGTTGCCGGACGATGCTTCGCCGCCTTTTGCTTGCAGCAATCCATCTCTTCAGAAGAGTCGGCAGATGCAGCCATTCCCGCGGCAAAAGATTGTCCGGCGGTTGCTTGCGTAACATGAGGTTTTACTCGCTCCCTAGCGCAACAGGTCGCACAGCCCACGCCGCCCAGCCATAACATTAAGGCAATGAGCGCGAGGCAATGGAATCGCGCCGAAGTTTGCGACACTCTGTAATGCACATTTTTATCCTAATGACCCATTGCCGTTTTTGTCCAGAAAAATTGTTATCCTTCTTTATGCGTCGTTGACCAATGGCGTCGAAATTCTGTCTAATCAATCTGCAAATGAATCAAAAAGCATATCAGGCAGAATGGCTTTTACCCGTCACCGCGCCGCCCGTTCAACAGGGCGTTGTCGTCGTTGACGGCTCGCAAATCGTCTTTGTTGGCACAAAAGATGATTTCTGTCACCAACCGCAGTTTCAGCAGATTGCAATAGAAGACTTTGGACGCGCCGCCCTGCTGCCCGGCTTTGTCAATACCCACGCGCATCTGGAATTGACCCTGATGCGCGGCTTTTTGGAAGATTTGCCGTTCCGCCAGTGGATTGCGAAATTGACGCAGACGAAATACGAGCGTCTGACAGACGACCTCGCGGCATCAGCAATGCTTGGCGCGGCAGAAGCGATTCGCGCCGGCATCACGACCATCGCCGATACCGGCGATTCACGCGCTCCTTTCGATGCCATGCGGCAAAGCGGCTTGCGCGGCATCGCCTACCGCGAAGTCTTCGGTCCCGATACCACTGATGCAGAGCTAAGTCTTTTGACACTGCAAACGAAAATTGCCGGGATGCGCCCTGACGAAACCGCGCTTGTGAAAGTCGGGGTGTCGCCGCACGCGCCTTATACGGTATCGGGGAAACTCTTTCGCCTTGTTGCCGATTATGCCGCCCGCCAATCGCTCGATGTTTGTATCCACGCCGCCGAATCGGTTGCCGAAGAGGAGTTATTGCTCTATGGCGCGGGCGACTTTGCCAATGGATTAGCGGCTCGTAATATCGCTTTTCAACATCCGCAGATGGCGACGATTCGCTATTTCCAGTCGCTCGGCATCCTCGATGTTGCGCCCTTGTTGATTCACTGCGTCCGCGTGGATGAAGAAGAACTCGCTCTCATCGCACAAAGCCATTCGCGTATTGCCCATTGCCCGAAATCGAATGCCAAACTCGGTCACGGCATCGCGCCGCTTGCCGCCATGCAAAACGCCGGAGCGCAAGTCGGACTCGGAAGCGACAGCGTTGCC
>Ga0187894_10002808_pt1 | contig 20386 bp, 9 predicted proteins | sample GBC1701081metaG_FD_136650 | JGI IMG/M metagenome (GOLD analysis project Ga0187894, IMG submission 136650) | White microbial mat communities from a lava cave in the Kipuka Kanohina Cave System on the Island of Hawaii, USA - GBC170108-1 metaG ...
ATCGCCAAGAAAAAGACGGGGAGAAGGCCGCAAGAGAGAATGGAAAACCAACACTTTGAGCCCCTCTTGGCGATCTTGGCGTCTTGGCGGTTAGCTTTCACCGGTTAACTTTCCAAGTCGTGTATTTTTTTTGATTTGCGCGGGCAGGTAGGAAAAACGATTGGGTATTGGCTATTTTGTCCGATGGCCGAAACGATGATCAACGCCTCATCAGCACGATGTTGTCCAGATCGCCCGCGAGCTGGCAGGCCAGTCTGGCGGGGGCGCCGCTCATCCGGCTGACGACTTTGCTAGGTTCCTCGATGCGCTGCCAGCGTTCGGGATTCATGTCTCTACCTCCTGTTGGAACAGGCGAGTTGAAGATGGATCAGCGTTTATCCGTTGCCGATTGGCGGGCGGCTTCAGTGTCCGGTTTTGCCAAGGCGGCATCGCAGGCGGCGACGGCGCGCGCCGCCTGTTCACGCTGCCGCCGGTCGAAACTGGTGGAGGCCGCGTGACGGCTCCAGCCTTCCCAGAGGTTGAGCGATTGTTGAGCGTATTGACGCGCTTCGCGCCAATGATTGAGTCGTTCGGCGGCTGGAGCGGCGGCGGCGCGCGCTGCGTGGTAGCGGCTCAGCCCAGCGTAAGAATCGGCTAGCCGCCAGCGCACGTAAAGATCGGCGGATTGCTCTACCGGCGGAGTTTCAGCCAGCGCGAGCGCCTGACGGTAATACTCTAGCGCGCCGCTGTGATCGCCGGATTCCACTATCGTGTCAGCCAACGCCAGCAACGTGGCATGCAAGCTGGCGCGCGTTTTTTGGTTTGTAGCGTCACGCGCCAGCAACTCCTGCCAGATTTGCAGCGCCTGCCGCAGATTTTGCAGCCCGCTTTGCCGGTCACCCAGGCGGCGCAAGGCCGCCCCCATGCCTTTTAGAAAATGCGCTTCCCAACGCAGGAACTGCGCGTCTTTGGGATCCGACACCAGCAACTCGCGCACAATGCCGAGCGCCTGCCGGCAATGCTCGACGGCCTGCGCCGGCCTGTCGAGCGTCAGGACTTCAGCCACCAGCCAGTGAATGATCGCCAAGTCCTGCCGCGCGCGCGCATTCTTCGCATCGAGCGCGGTCAGTTGTTCGGCAATCGCCAAAGCCTCGCGGTAATGCCGCAACGCCACCCGCGGCTCGCCCATATTGATATACCGCGGGTTGCCGGAAAGACCGCCCAGCCAGATCAGGCCAACCATGCGCGTGCGGAGATATATCGGATCCTCCGCGTGTCTGGATAGCAACTCATCAATCAACGGCAGCGATTTGCGGTAGTGAGCCAACGCGCCGGTCACATCGCCCAACGAGATCAACGCTTCGGGCACGCGGTTGTGAGATATCGCCAGAGCCAATTGGGAGCGGTCACCCGGAAATTCGGCGCCACGGCGCTCGGCCAAACGCATTTCACGGCGAAAGCTTTCCAGCGCGTTGACCGGATCGCCCGTGTCCAGATAGGACTCGCCTAAATGGGCATGGCAGTTTTGTAAGAGACGAATGTCTTCCAGATCGCGGGTTTGCCGTTCCAGATTTTCAGCGGCGGCAACAGCCTGGCTCAATATGTTATATGCCGCCGTCATCCCGCCAGCCTCCGCCTGCAGCGTGCCCAGCTTGTGATATCCCTGCGCCAGCAGCCGCAACATTTTCAGATCGTTGGCGCCGTTCCGGTTGAGTTGCTGCGCCAGCTTCAGACCTTTTTGGTAACTTTCCATGGCTTCCCGCGAAAACCCGAGATTGGGGCCCCAGGGATCGCCTTGCACATCACCCACTTTTAGATAAGCCGCGGCCAGTTCCCATTCGAGTTGCGGATCGCCCGCCGCTTCTTGCGACAGACTGTCCAGATAGTTCAGCGCCGTTTGGGCGACCATGGCGCGCGCTTCGGTCGTGCCCGGCACGTTCTGAATCTTGTCGTGAAAATCGAAAAGGAAGGTGTTGGCCAATGTGCGCACCTGGGCAAAGCGGCGCTCGGCGCGGGCGCGTTCGGCGCGGGCCTGGCGCGCGGCGCGCGTTGTGGCCAAGATGCCGCCGAGCAGGCTGATCAACACCAGCGCGGCGGCCACTATGGCGACGCGATGGCGACGCGCGAATTTGCTCGCGCGGTAAACAAGGGAATCGGGCCGCGCCGTGACGGGCAAGCCGGTGAGGTAGCGCCGCAGGTCGTCGGAAAACTGTTCGACCGATTGATAACGCCGCGCAGGTTCCTTGCGCAGCGCCATCAGCACGATGTTGTCCAGATCGCCCGCTAATTGCCGCGCCAGTTTCGGCGACGCTCCGGTTTGCTCCCGCGCCGCCTCGCTGGGGGGCGGGGCCTCGGTGTCGCAAATCGCGCGCTCGATCTCCAGGGGCGAATAGGTTTCGAACTGGTATGGGCGCCGCCCTGTCAGCAATTCGTAAAGCGCCACGCCTAGCGAATAGACGTCGGTGGCCGTCGTGATCGCGCCGCCGCGCACCTGTTCCGGGCTGGCGTAATCGGGCGTCATCAGACGCACGGACGTTTCGGCGCCCGTGACGGCCTCGCCCGGATCGGGCGCGAGCAGTTTGGCGATGCCGAAATCGAGCAGCTTCGGCGCGCCATCCGCCGTGACCGGGATGTTGCTCGGCTTGAGGTCGCGGTGGACGACCAGCTTCTGGTGAGCGTGCTGGACGGCCGAGCACACACCGCGGAAAAGTTTCAGCTTCTCGTCCAGCGGAAGCTCGCGCCGGCGGCAGTATTCCGTGATCGGCTCGCCGTCCACGAATTCCATCACGAAGTAAGGCCGCCCATCCTCTGTAGCTCCGCCGTCGAACAACCGCGCGATGTGCGGATGATCGAGCGAGGCCAGAATCTGCCGCTCGCGCACGAAGCGCTGGCGCACAAAATCCGAATCCATCCCGCCCTTGATGAGCTTGATGGCGACTCGTTGTTGGAAATGATCGTCATCGCGCACGGCTTCATAAACCGCGCCCATCCCGCCCCGCCCGACCAGGCGCGTGAGAAGGTAAGGGCCGATGCGCTTTCCCGCCGCGTCGTCGCCCGGATCGGGGCTGAAGCCGATGGCCACGCCAGCGATGGGTTTTTCGATGAAGTCTTCGGTGGTGTCGCACGCCAGCAGCGAGAGCACTTCATGGCGCAATTCCTCATCGCCGCCACAAACGCGCGTCAGATAGGCTTCGCGTTCAGCCGCCGGGCGATCCACCACGGTGAGGAACAATTCTTCGACTCGTTGCCATCTTTCAGGATTCATGGGCAGGATTCATGGGCAGGATTCATGGGCAGGATTCATGGACAGGATTCATGGACAGCATTCATAGCCGGTTTCATAGCCGGTTTTATAGCCGGTTTTATAGCCGGTTTTATAGCCGGTTTTATAGCCGGTTTTATAGCCGGTTTTATAGCCGGTTTTATAGCCGGTTTTATAGCCGGTTTCAGGTTTCCATTTCGCGGCGCAGCCACGCGCGCGCCACGCGCATTTCGTGACCTATGGTGGTGACCGAAAGACCCAGCGCCTCAGCCGTTTCTTCCAGACTCAATCCGCCGAAGTAACGCAACTCGATGATGCGGACTTTGCGTTCGTCGAATTTCGCCAGCGCGAGGAGCGCATCGTCGAGCGCGAGGAGTTCGGCGGCCCGTTCGCCGGAAAACGTCAGCGCCTCTTCGAGCGAAAATTTCCGCCCGCCGTCACGTTTGCCCGCCGCGCGCGTCCGCGCATGTTCAACCAGAACCTGGCGCATCAATTGCGCCGCCACGCCGAAAAAATGCCGCCGGCTTTGCCATTCGGGGAAATCCTGTTTGACCAGCCGCAGGTACGCTTCATTGATGAGCGCGGTCGGTTGCAGCGTGTGATCGGGGCGTTCGCGGCGCATGTAGCTTTGCGCCAACTTGCGCAGTTCCTCATAGACGACGGGCAGCAACTGGGTAAGCGCCGCACTCTCGCCCTGGCTCCAGCGCAACAGCAACGGGGTGATTTCGTTGGGCGGCGGCGTTTGCATAATTTTCAGATTCGGAAGTTGGCGGCGTCATTCGGACAGGCGTGATTCTATCATGAGGCTGAGGAGTGTCACTTACCTGCGCACGAGCATCGTTTTTTTCAGCCTGCCTGCCGCGGAAGCCTGTCATTGGGCGAAGCCGAGTCCGGCTCCGCCTCAATAGCCGTGAACAGGTCTTTGGCCCCCGCGCGCAAATCCTTTCATTGAAAACGCACGTTGACGCCGTTGGTCAATTCGTCATTCACCCGCAGTACGAGGGTTTGCTCGCCACGTCCGCGCAAGCTGGCAGGCAACAACATATTCACCTGATCCAATCCCGCCGACCCCGGCGCCGCGCCCGCGTAGGCCACGGGCAATTCCGTCTCGCCAAACTTGATCGCCACGTCTTCCGACGCCCCGCGCTGCCCACTCTGGCGGATGCCGGAGCCGAAAAGAATCAGATAGACCTGCTCGGCGGCGTTGCTCAGATCGATCGGCAGCGGAACAAACGTTTGTGTTTGCGCGTCGTAGCGCGTCACGGGTTCATACACCTGCTCGCCATTGGCGCGGATGCGCAGCGCCACTGCCGCCGCCGGACCTTCGCCGGAGGCGTTGGCCGAAAACAGACCCGGCGCGACCGCGCTGATTTCGGTCAGGCTTTCGACCGCGACGCCATTGCCATTGGTGATGGTGACGGTCGCCACGCCGTTCGCCAGACTTGGCGGCATGAGGTAGTTGACCTGCGCCGGCGAGACGAAAAAGAGCGGCGCGCGGATGGCCGTGCCCTGGCTGTCGCGAATCGTCACGGTCGTGCCCGCGAGTTCAGTGGGCAACGGCAAGCTTTCGACCACGCGCGCTTCGGTCGCCAGATTGGCCCCGAAGGCCGCGACGATCGAATCGGGAGCAAGTGTGATGGTGTTGTAACTCGCCGCCGATGCGTGCGCGACGGCTCCAACGACGCGGAACTTGCCGGGGTTGGATTTCGCGCCATTCGCGGTGTCCACAACCAGCACGGTGGCGACGCCTTCGCTCGTCAGCAAAGCGGCGGGGATGACGGCTCGCAGTTGCGTGGCGCTCACGAAACTCGTCTCGCAATTGCCGCCGTTCCATTGCACGCTCTGGCTCGCGGTAAATGATGCGCCGGTCACGGTGAGGATGAGTCCGTTCGTACCCATGCGCGCGGCGTTGGGCGCGAGGCGCGCGAGGCGCGGCGTCTCACTGGCCGCGACGGCCAGCGTATACGCCCGCTTCCCCACGCAGCCATTCGCGGCGGTTGCGGTGATGGTGAAGGGGAAGCTGCCCGGTTGCGTGGGCGCGCCGCTCAGGACGCCGCCCGCGCTCAAACTCATCCCTGGCGGCAATGCGCCTGTGGTGATCGCGAAGCTGTACGGCGCCGCGCCGCCCGCCGCCGTCAGCGTCTGGTTGTAGGCCCTGCCTTGCGGGGCCGCCGGCAGACTGGCGGGATTGATCGTGATCGCGGGGCACTGCGGCGTGATCGTGAGGGTGTACTCGCGGCTGCCGGTGCAACCGCTGAGAAGAAACGTGCCTGTGATCGTGAAGCGGTACGTCCCCGTCGCGGTAGGCGTGCCATACAGTTGGCCATCGGGGTCCATCCTCAGTCCGAGCGGCAACGCGCCGCTGGAGACCGCGAATTGGTAGTCCCCTACGCCGCTGCCGCTGGCGGTGAGCTGTTGGTTGTTGTAGGTCGCGCTGAGCGCGCCATTGGGCAGACTGGCCGGCGCGATCGTGAGGGCCGTGCAAGGCGGGCTGACGAAGACGTAAACCGAACCTTGCCTGCTGTTCATGCCGATGGTGTCGTTCAGCGAGCCAATCGCTACGGTGTCACCGCTCAGCGCCACCGCTCTGCCGAAGCGCTCTTGCGCCGCGCCGTCGCTGGCGGTGAGCTTCTGTTGCTGATACCAGAGTCCGCCGACGCCGGTGAAGACATAGGCCGCCCCCTGCTGGCGGTTCGCGCCGAGAGCGGTTCCGGAGGCGCCGATCACTACGTTGTTGCCGCTGAGCCCGACGGCCTGGCCGAATTGGGCCTCCCCCCCGCCATCGTTGGCAGTGAGTTTCTGTTGCTGCGTCCAACCCGCCCCTCCGCGCGTGAAGATGTAAGCCGAACCTTGGCGGACGTTCGCGCCGATGGCGTCGCCCGAGGCGCCCACCGCCAGCGTGTCGCCGCCGAGCGCCACCGCCGCGCCGAAGAAATCATTGGCCGCGCCGTCGTTGGCGGTCAGCTTTGGCCCTTGCTGCGTCCAGCCCGCCCCTCCGCGCGTGAAGACGTAGACCGAACCTTGTTCGACGTTCGCGCCGATGGCGTCCCCATAGGCCCCCACCGCCAGCGTGTCCGCGTCAAGCGCCACCGCGTAGCCGAACACATCATCGGCCGCGCCGTCGTTGGCGGTCAGCTTCTGCTGCTGCGTCCATACGGGTTGGGTCGCGCCGGCGCGCGTGAAGACGTAGGCTGACCCCTGATCGTCATTCGCGCCGATTTTGGCCCCGTGTGCGCCTACCACTAGCGCGCCGCCGCTCAGCGCCACCGCCGCGCCGAAGTAATCAAATGGCTCGCCGTCGTTGGCGGTGAGCCTTGGTTGCTGCGTCCATGTCGCGCCGGCGCGCGTGAAGGCGTAAACGGCGCCTTGCTGGATGCCCGTGCCGATGTTGGCGAACGGCGCGCCCACCGCCAGCGTGTCGCCGTCGAGCGCGACCGCATCGCCGAAGTTGGCGCCCGCCGCGCCGTCGGTGGCGATGAGTTTCTGTTGGAACGTCCAGACCGCGCCGCTACGCGTGAAGACGTACACCGAACCTTGCTCGCCGTTCGCGCCGATGTCGTCCCCCGGGACGCCCACCGCCAGCGTGTCCGCGTCAAGCGTCACCGCCGCGCCGAAGTAATCGCCCGCCGCGCCGTCATTAGCGAACAATTTTTGCTGTTCGACGCTCCGGCTGTCGCGCAACACGAAGGCGTAGGCCGCGCCCTGATCGGCGCCGGCGGCGGCGCCCCGGTACGCCCCCACCAGCGCAGTGTCGCCGTCGAGCGCGACGGCGTACCCGAAGCGGTCATTCGCCGCGCCGAGTTCCGGGCCGAGATGCCTTACCAGGAACCACTCGCCGCCATACACAAACACGTAGGCCGAACGCTGATCCACGCCCTGTGTAAACAGCCCGAGCGAAGCGCCGACCACCGCCGTGTCGCCGCTCATCGCCACGGACACGCCAAAGTGCGCGCCCGCCTTGGGGTTGGGGGCGCGTGTTGTATCTGTTCCTGCCCAACCCGCAGCACGGCGCTTAAAGGTAAACACCGCGCCTTGATCGTCGCTCCCGTACAGGTAAGCGCCGATCAAGGCCTTCTCGCCGCTGAGCGCCACCGCGTTGCCGAATTGATCGTTGGCCGCGGCCGGGCCGTGGTTGAGCCGCGGTTGTTGCGTCCAACCCGTGCCGTTGCGCGTGAAGAAATACGCCGAGCCTTGATCGGCATTCGCGCCCACATTGTCGGCTGGCGCGCCAATCAGCGCCGTGTCTCCGTCGAGCGCCACGCTGAAGCCGAACCGATCGTCGGCCTCGCCGTCGTTGGCGCTCAGCCGCGCTTGTTGCGTCCAGGCGCCGCCGTTGCGCACGAAGATATATGCCGCGCCGGTCTTGCCGGAAGTCGAGCTGATCTGGTGGTTGAACGCGCCGACCAGCGCCGTGTCGCCGCGGAGCGCCACCGCCGCCCCGAACTGATCTTGCGACTGGCCGTCGCCCGCGTTCAGCCGCGCCTGCTGCGTCCACGTCGTGCCACCCCGCACAAAGACATACACCGCGCCTTGCTCCGAACCGACGCTGCCCGGCCCATAGACCGCTCCCACCAACGCCGTATCCCCGTCGAGCGCCACTGCAATGCCAAAATAGTCAAACGACGTGCCATCCTGCTGCGCAATCAGCCGCGCCTGCTGCGTCCACCCCGCGCCGTTGCGCACAAAGACATATGCCGAGCCTTGCTCCATGCCATTCACGTCGTCATAAGGCGCGCCCACCAGCGCCGTGTCGCCGTCGAGCGCCACCGCGTACCCCAGGTAGTCATTCGCCGCGCCATCCGCCGCCGTCAGCTTTTGTTGCAAAGTAAAAAGCGGATCAATCGTCAGCGGATACACCGCGTCGTGATCTTCCGCCTCGATGACTACCTGCTCATCGGCGACCGTCAGTCGTGCGGCAATGTTTCGCCCCAGATTGTCTCGCACGACCAGCTTGCCGTATTCGACCGCCTCGTCGTGTGGGCCACGCAAGGTCACAAGCTTTCCGTCTTCGCTCGCCGCGGCGCGCCAGCCCTCGCTGACTTGCAAGGCCAGACGCAACGGCGCGCCCTTTTGCCGCGCGCCCGACGGCGGTTCGTTGAGCGTGAAGCCATGTTCCAACCCGTCCGGGCCGTTGACGTACCATTCCCGCACGCCGCCCGCGCGCGTCAGGTTGATCGTCTGTTTGTCCGCGAATACTTCGCCCGGCGCGACGGCTTGCAACTCCGCGCCGTAACCGAGGCTGTGCAAGCTGAGACTGACATACGATTGGTCGCTGACGGCGATGCTCACGCCCGCTTCGGTGACGTAAGCGTCATAGCCCGCCGCCGGATTGGGCGCGCGCCAGGCCTCGCGCCCCAGCGGCGTAGCTTCGGCGCGGCTGACGTTGAAGCGCGCCTGGCGCATGGCGGCCTGCAATGAATCGTATTGGCCGTCCTGTTTCAACCGATCGAGCGCCGCCGCGCCGCGCAAGGCGCCGGGCCTGGTTTCCTGCCCGGCGACGGGTTGTGTTGGAAGTAATTCCGCGCCGGCAAGGCCCAGCGCGACCAGGGCCGCACACACCACGACCCGCATAACTGGTGGTAAGTTCACAATGCTCTCCTTTTCCCGCTTAGGCCCGCGTTCGCGCGCGAGCGTGTTTTTTTCTCCTGTAAATTTTTCCACCTGTGCAAGTGGTTCCTCAAATCCCCCCAACGGCAGTTGGGGGGATTTGCAGCAACAACCTTTGAAAACACCTGCACAGGTGGAAATTTTTCGGAATCCCGCCACCTGGGGGCAGGTGGCGGGATTCAACGACTCACCGGCTGTCGCCGTTGGCGCGCGGCGCGGCTCTGCTTTCGATTTTCACTCCTCGGGTGATCGTGAGGGCGTAAGTCTGCGACCCGACGCTGCCAAAAGCGTCGCGGGCCAGCAGCGTGAACTTGAAGTTGCCCGCCCGCGTGGGCGCGCCGCTCAAAACGCCGTCCGGGCTCAAGCTCAGCCCGAGGGGTAAGGCGCCCTTCACGCTGAAAGTGTAAGGATCAACGCCGCCCCTGGCTGTCAGCGTCTCGCTGTACGGCACGCCCGCCACGCCGTTGGGCAGCGTGGCCGGATTGATTGTGATCGTGGAGGACGGCGGTGTGACCGTCATGGTGTACTCGCGGCTGCCGGCGCAAAGGCTGGGTAAAAATGTGGCCGTGATCGTGAAGCGGTACGTCCCCGCCGCGGTGGGCGCGCCATGCAGCAGACCGGAAGGATCCAGCGTCAGGCTGGGCGGCAAGGCGCCGCTGGAGACCGCGAATTGGTAATTCCCTACGCCGCTGCCGCCGCTGGCCGTGAGCTGTTGGTTATACGCCACGCCGGCCGCGCCGTTGGGCAGACTGGCCGGATTGAGCGTGATGGCCGGGCAGGCGGGGCTGACGAAGACATAAGCCGAACCTTGATAATCGTTCGCGCCGATGTCGTCGCCGCTGGCGCCGATCACCATGGTGTCCGCGTCAAGCGCGACCGCCCAGCCGAAGTAATCATAGGCCGCGCCGTCGCCGGCGGTGAGTTTCTGTTGCGGATACCAGTTCCCGAGCAAGGTGTAGATGTAGACCGAACCTCGACTGGCGCCTGCGCCGACGCCGTCGCCCAGAGCGCCGACCGCCAGAATGCCGCCGCTCAACGCGACTGCGCCGCCGTAGGCATTCCCTGTCACGCCATCGGTGGCGGCGAGTTTCTGCGTCTGAACCCAGGACGCGCCGGCGCGCGCGAAAACATAGGCCGCCCCTTGCGGAGCCTCCAAGCTGTTGCCCGGCGCGCCTACCGCCAGTGTGTCCGCGTCAAGCGCGACCGAATAGCCGAAGTGGCCATACACCCCGCCGTCGTTGGCGGTGATTTTCTGTTGCTGCGTCCAGACCCCGCCGTTGCGCGTGAAGACGTAGGCCGAACCTTGCTGAAAGTTCGCGCCGATGCTGTCTCGAAACGCGCCCACCACCAGCGTGTCGCCGTCGAGCGCCACCGTGTAGCCGAACTCATCACCCGCCGCCCTGTCGTTGGCGGAGAGTTTCGCTTGCTGCGTCCAGACCGCGCCATTGAATGTGAAGACGTAGACCGAACCTCGAGAAGTGTCCACGCCCGGCGCGCCCACCACGACGGCGCCGCCGCCGAGCGCAACCGATCCGCCGAATTTATCGTTCGGCAAGCCGTCTATGGCGACGGCCGTGAGTTTTTGTTGCTGCGCCCAGGCTGTTCCATTGCGCGTGAAGATGTAGGCTGAACCCTGGTTCGCGTTTCCGCCGATGGCGTCTCGATAAGCGCCCACCACCAGCATGGCGCCGTCGAGCGCCACCGAGTAGCCGAAGGAATCACCCGCCGCGCCGTCGTTGGCGGTGATTTTCTGTTGCAGCGTCCATACAGGTTGGGGCGCGCCGCTGCGCGTGAAGACGTAAACCGAACCTTGCTCCGCGTTCGCGCCGATGGTGTCTCCATACGCGCCTACCACCAGCGTGTCGCCGTCCAGCGCCACCGCCGAGCCGAAGCGATCATTCGTCGCGCCGTCTTGGGCGGTCAATTTCTGCCGCTCGGCGTGCCGGCCGTCGCGCAGAACGAAGGCGTAGGCCGCGCCCTGATCGTTCGCGGCGGCATCGTCCCGATACGCCCCCACCAACACCGTGTCGCCGTCGAGCGCAACAGCGTAGCCGAAGCGGTCATCCGCCGCGCCGAGTTCCGGGCCGAACTGCCGTACCGGTTCCCAATCGCCGAGACGCGCAAACACGTAGGCCGAACGTTGATCCACGCCCGGCTGAAACAGCCCGAGCGAAGCGCCGACCACCGCCGTGTCGGCGTCGAGCGCCAGGGACACGCCGAAGTGCGCGCCCGCCGTGGGGTTGGGAGCGAAAAACCGAGAGGCTTGCGCCCAACCCGTTGCGCCACGCCTGAAGTCATACACCGCGCCGCGATCGTCGCTCCCATACAGATAAGCGCCGATCAGGGCCTTCTCGCCGCTGAGCGCCACCGAATTGCCGAAATGATCGTCCACCGCGGCATTGACGGCCATGAGTCTTTGTCGCTGTGTCCAATTCGCGCCGCCGCGGGTGAAGACATACGCCGCGCCTTGACCGCCTGCCGTGACGGCGTTGTTTGGCGCGCCGATCAGCGCCGTGTCGCCCTCCAGCGCCACCGACACGCCGAAGGAGTCGCCGTCTTCGGCGTCGTTGGCGGTGAGTTTCTGTTGTTGCGTCCACATCGCGCCGCCGCGCGTGAAGACATAGGCCGCGCCGGTGATGGCGTAAGACGGAGTGGCCGTGTACGAGGGAGCGCCGACCAGCGCCGTTTGGCCGTCCAACGCGACCGCCGCGCCGAACCCAGCGCCCACCGTGTTTTCATTGGCGTTCAATCGCGCCTGCTGGAACCATGTCGTTCCGCCGCGCTCAAAAACATACACGGCGCCCTGATCCGGATTGGCGCCGCCCGGACCATAGATCGCCCCCACCAACGCCAGATTGCCTTTGAGCGCCACCGAGTAGCCGAAATAGTCGAACGCCGCGCCGTCCTGAGCCGTCAGCCGCGCCTGCTGCGTCCATGTGGCGCCGTTGCGCACAAAGACATACGCCGAGCCCCGCTCCATGCCCGTCACGTCGTCATAAGGCGCGCCGACCAACGCAGTGTCGCCGCTCAGCGCCACCGCGTATCCCAAGTAATCGTTCGCCTCGCCATCCGCCGCCGTCAACTTCTGTTGCAGCGTAAAGAGCGGATCAATCGTCAGCGGATACTCGGCGTCGTGGTCTTCCGCCTCGATCACGATCTGTTCGTCGGCGACTGTCAGTCGCGCCGAAACGCGGCGCCCCAGGTTGTCGCGCACAACCAGCTTGCCGTATTCGACCGCCTCGCCGTGTGGGCCACGCAAGGTCACGAGCTTGCCGTCATCGCTCGCCACGGCGCGCCAACCCGCGCTGACTTCCAGGGCCAGCCGCAAGGGCGAGCCCTGATACCGCGCGCCCAGCGGTTCAGCCAGCGTGAAGCCGTGCTCCAGCCCGTCCGGGCCGTTGACGTACCATTCACGCAGACCGCCCGCGCGGGTGATGTTGATCGTCTGTTTGTCGCCGGTGACTTCGCCCGGCGCGACGGCTTGCAAGGCCGCGCCGTAACCGATGCCGCGCAAACTGAGGCTGACATACGCCTGGTCGTTGACGGCGACGCTCACGCCTTCCTCAGTAATGTAAGCGTCATAGCCCGCCGCCGCATTTGGAGCGTGCCAGGCCGCGCGGCCCAACGGCGTAGCTTCGGCGCGGCTGACGCTGAAGCGCGCCTGGTTCATGGCCTCCTGCAAGGAATCGTATTGCCCGTCCTGTTTCAATTGATCGAGCGCCGCCGCGCCGCGCAAGACGCCGGACTTGGTTTCCTGCCCGGCGACGGGTTGTGTTGGAAGTAATCCCGCGCCGGCAAGACCCAGCGCGACCAGGGCCGCGCACACCACGACCCGCATAACTGATGGTAAGCTCACAATGTTCTCCTTTTCCCGCTTAGGCCCGCGTTCGCGCGCGAGCGTGTTTTTTTCTTCTGTAAATTTTTTGGCGCCGCCCCGGCGGCTTTGCCGCTCGATCCGTCATAACGCCGGTTCGCGGCGCGACACGCCACCGGTCAAACTGTCGCCCAGGTTGCCATCCAGCGCGGCCAGGGTCGCCAACGGGTCATATTTATCAGGCCCCGGCGGATCCGCGCCTATCTTCATCCGACTGCGCGTGGGCTGTCGCATTTCCTCGAAGCAGCGCCAGGCGATGCCAGCGAGATAGATGGTGAAGCCGGCGATGGCGAGGAAGACGGTGATCAGTGCGATGATTTCGAACATCACCAGCAGATTGAGATACATGCCTTCGTTCATGGCCTTCAAGGCTTCGATTTCCATAGTTCCTCCAGTAATGACTGTGAGAATCCCACCACCTGCCGGCAGGTGGTGGGATTCAACGCCGCCGCCGCACGGTAGGCTGCGAACGAACGACCTACCGGCTGCCCCGCTTGGCGCGCGGCGCGACGCCGATTTCGATGTCCACTTGCTTGATCGTGATGGAGTAAGCCCACGCCGAGGCGCAGCCTCTCGCGTCGATGACCCCCAACAGGAATTTGAAATAGCCCGCCTGCGTGGGCGTGCCGCTCAAGACGCCGTCCGGGCTCAAGCTCAGCCCGGGAGGTAATGCTCCCTTCACGACGAATTTGTAAGGCGGCGCGCCGCCTATCGCCGTCAGCGTCTCGCTATACGGCGCGCCCGGCGCGCCGTTAGGCAGTTCCGGCGGATCGATCGTGAGCGTGGAGCAGGGCTGAGTGACTGTGATGGTGTAAGCCCGGCTGGCGGAACAGCCGCTGCTCAGGTCGGTCGCGCTGAGCGTGAACTGATACGCGCCCGGCGCCGGCAGAATGCCCGCCAGCGAGCCGTTGGTCATCAGCGTCAGGCCGGGCGGCAGCGCGCCGCCGATGAGCGCGAATTGATACGGTCCCGAGCCGCCGCTGACTGTGATCTGTTGCTGGTACGAAGTTCCGCTGGCGCCGCCGGGCAGACTGGCCGGCGAAAGCGTAAGTGTAGAGCAGGATGGGATGGCGAAGACGTAGACTGAACCTTGATCGATGTTCGTGTTGATGTCGTCGAACTTGACGCCCACGATCAGAGTGTCTGCGCTGAGCGCGACGGCGCCGCCGAAACAATCAGATACCGCGCCGTCGGCGGCGGTGAGTTTTTGCCGCTCCGTCCAGATCCCGACGATGCGCGTGAAGAAGTAGACCGAACCTTGATTCGAGATCGCGCCAATGTCGTCCAGATAAGAGGTGACCGCCAGGGTGTCGCCGCTGAGCGCGACCGCAAAGCCGAAGCCGTCTTCCGCCGCGCCGTCGCTGGCGGTGAGTTTCTGTTGTTGTGTCCAGACCGCGCCGCTGCGCGTGAAGACATAGGCCGAACCTTGATTCACATTCAAGCCAATCGAGTCCCCAATCGCGCCGACCACCAGTGTGTTGTCGCTCAGCGCGACCGAGGCGCCAAAGGCCTGACGCTCCATGCCGTCGTTGGGGGCGATTTTCTGTTGTTGCGTCCAGACCGCGCCATTGCGCGTGAAGACGTAGACCGAACCTCGACGCGTGAGCGAGCCGACAGTGTCGCGGCTAGCGCCCGCTACCAGCGTGCCCGCGTCAAGCGCGACCGCGCCGCCGAACTGGTCATTCGCCGCGCCGTCCGCGGCCGCAAGTTTCTGTTGCAGCGTCCAGACTCCGCCGCTGCGCATGAAGACGTAGGCCGAGCCTTGATTTGAATTCGAGCCAATGTTATCGCAGCGCGCGCCGGCTACCAGGGTGTCCGCGTCAAGCGCGACCGAGGCGCCGAAGTTATCGCCCGCCGCGCCGTCGAAGGCGGCGAGTTTCTGTTGTAGCGTCCAGATCGCGCCGCTGCGCGTAAAGACATAAACCGAACCTGGCGTGCCATTATCGCCGAGGGTAAAGCTGGTCGCGCCGACCACCAGCAGGTCGCCGCTCAGCGCGACCGAGGCGCCGAAGTAATCAAACATCATGCCGTCGAAGGCGGTGAGTTTCTGTTGCAGCGTCCAGACCCCGCCGTTGCGCGTGAAGACGTAGACCGAACCTTGATAAGTGTTCGCGCCGATGTCGTCCGCATGCGCGCCTACCACCAGCGTGTCCGCGTCAAGCGCGACCGAGGCGCCGAAGTAATCACCGGCATCCCCATCAGCCGCCAGCAGCTTCTGTTGCAGGGTAAAAATCGGATCGATCGTCAGCGGATACTCGGCCGCGGCGTCTTCCGCCTCGATCACGACCTGTTCTTCGGCGACCGTCAACCTCGCCGGCACGTTGCGCCCCAGGCTGTCGCTCACGGCCAGTTTGCCGTATTCGACCGCCGCGCCAGCGCCGCGCAAGGTCACGGCCTTTCCGTCCTCGCTCGCCACGGCCCGCCAGCCCTCGCTGACTTGCATGGCCAGCCGCAACGGCACGCCCGGATGCCGCGCGCCCGGCGGTTCGGCCAGCGTGAAGCCGTGCTCCAGCCCGTCAGGGCCGTTGACGTACCATTCCCGCACGCCGCCATCGCGCGTGAGGTTGATCGTCTGTTGATCCGCGTACACCTCGCCCGGCGCGACGGCATGCAAGGCCGCGCCATAACCGAGGCCGTGCAAACTGAGGCTGACATACGACCGATCGTTGATGGCGATGCTCACGCCCGATTCGGTGACGTAAGCGTCATAACCAGCCGCCGGATTGGGCGCGTGCCAGGCCGCGCGGCCCAATGGCGTATGCTCTGCGCTGCTGACGTTGAAGCGCGCCTGGCGCATGGCGGCTTGCAGTGATTCGTATTGCCCCTCCTGTTTCAATTGATCAAGCGCCGCCGCGCCTTGCAAAGCGCCGGGTTTGGTTCCCTGCCCGGCCACCGGTCGCGTTGGGAACAATCCCGCGCCGGCGACGCCCAGCGCGACCAGGGCCGCGCACACCACGACCTGCTTAATTCGTTGTAAGTTCAAAATGTCCTCCTTCTCCTGTTGCGCCCGCGTCCGCGCGAGCATGTTTTTTCAGGCTGCCTCCTTGGGGCGCCTGGACTGTGACTTGCGCTGGCGGCGCGGTCTCACACCGCGGTCTTGGCATTCTTTTCGACAGTGACCGCCGGCTTGCGATTCTTTCCGGATCGCCAGGGCAGTATCATCGGCACTCGCTTGCGGTATTGCCGGTATTCGTCTCCGTAGGACCGGATCAAATCTCTCTCTTCAAATTGAATTGCGATGAGGATGTAGCCCGTTGTCGCCAGCGCGAAGAGGAGATGAGCCGCGGTCATCATTGGCGCCGGCCAGAAGACGAGCAGCCAGCCCAGATACAGCGGATGTCGAACGAGTTGATACAGTGCGGGAGTCTTGAATTTGATCGGCGTGTATTCCAGACCTCGCAAGTAAAGGTAAGCCTGCCGCAATCCGAAAAGGTCGAAATGATCAATCAGGAAGGTACAGGCCAGGACAGTGAGCCAGCCGAGCGCAAATAGCCCGTAGATCACCGAGCGAGCGATCTGGTTATCTACGTCCCAGATCACTCCGCCCATTGGCCGCCACTGCCAGAACAGCAACAGCAGCGCAAGGCTGGTCAAGAGCACATAGGTGCTGCGTTCAACCGGTTCAGGCACGATGCGAGTCCAGGCGCGTTTGAACCACTGCCGCGCCATCAGGCTGTGTTGCACGGCGAATATGCCGAGCAGACTCGTGTTGACGAGCAACGCCTGGACGAATGACCCTTCCGGTCCGGAATCAATCGATTTGGGCACGATCAGGTTGCCAATGAAGCCGATCGCATAAAGGAAGGTCGCGAAAAAGACGAGATAGCAAACCACTCCGTAGCTAAAAACCGCGATACGTTTGAGCATATCGGTCTCCTTTCATTATTTCAGCCTTGCATTTCCAGTGGAGCGGGATAAACTCCGGCTCAGGTAGCCGCCTAAGACGGGAATTTAATCCTCCGGTAGCATTCAACTTTTGAACACCGAAATGGGAAGTTGCTGAACTTTCCGGCATATTACCGCCCGCTCGAATTTTTTGACGAGCGTGGCGCAGTCCTCGTCAAATGGAAGGAAATGCGCTCTATGTCGTTCACATTCCGCGTATCACTGTGTTTACTGGCTTTGAGCTTGAGCCTCACCAAGACCGCCTTGGCGCAGTCTCAATCATCGTCTTCGACTCCCACTTCACCTCCATCGTCCGCCGAGTCCGCCGTGCGCGCGGTGGTGGAAAAGTATTTCGCGCGCTACGCCGGCAAAGACCCGGACGGACTGATGAGCCTGTGGAGTGAGAAGTCGCCGGACTATGTTTCACTCAAACAGAATTTGCAGCGGCAGTTTGCGGCCGAGGATTGCAGCTTTGGCGAACTGATGATCTCGCGGGTCAAGGTGGAAAGAGAGAAAGCCAGCCTGAGGGCAACGACGAACCTAACTGCCATCAATCCGAAGAGCAACCAGAAGCGGGAACAGCGGATGGCGCGCAACTTTGCTTTTATCATGGAGGATGGGAAGTGGAAGGTCTGGCGATCCGCGAACGCGGAAGAAGATCTGGCGGAGGCGCTGGTGAGGGCCAAAACAGAGGCGGAGCGGACTGGCTTGCTGGCGGGGGAGAAAGAGCTGGTGACGGTGGATTTGGCGCTTGCGCTGAATAGTCAAGGTGACCGCTTTTATAATCAGGGAGAGTACCCGCGGGCGCTCATGATCTATACCTTGGCGAAAAGCATGGCAGAACAGATTGGCGCCCCGTATGAAATTGCGCGCACGCTTCACAACCTCGGGCGTGTACACAGGTCACAGGGGAACTTCGCGCAAGCTATGGAGTACTTCCAGAAGTGTCTGGCAATGAACGAGGCTCTTGGTGAACAGGAGGGAATCGGCCGCACGCTCCACGGCATTGGGATGATCCATTGGTTACAAGGGGACTATACACAGGCATTGGGGCATTACCAGAAAAGCCTGACGATTTTTGAGGCGCTCAATAACAACGCTGATATCGCCCGTGTGCTAAATAACATCGGGAATCTCCACCGTTATCAGGGCGACTATGCGCAGGCACTGGAGTACTACCGGAAGAGCCTGGGAATCCGGCAGGAATTGAACGACACATTCGGAATCTTGAGTAGCCTGGGAAACATTGGGGTAGTCTATAGCGCGCAGGGCAACTATGCGAAGGCGCTGGACTATTACCAGAAGAGCCTGGCGATGAGTGAAGCGGAAAATGACAAAGAGGGAATTGCCATTACCCTGGGCAATATCGGGGTACTCCACCGTAAGCAAGGCAACTATGCTCAGGCCCTGGACTACTATCGGAAGAGCTTGGCGATGAGTGAGGCCATTGATGATAAAGTTGGGATTGCCCAGATGTTGAATAATATCGGGACCACACACCTTCAACAAGGTAACTATACGCAGGCCCTGGACTACTATAGGAAGAGCCTGGCGATGAGAGAGGAGTCGGGGGACAAACACGGGATCGCCCATACAATGATGGCCATCGGAGTTATCCACACTTCACAAGGCAACTACGCGCAGGCGTTGGAATATTACCAAAAGAGTCTGGCAATAAAAGAGGCGCTTAGGGACAAAGATGGAATTGCCAACCTGCTGCTCCACGTCGGGATTTATCACAAGAAACAAGGGCACGACTTACAGGCGTTGGACTTCGCTGAGCGCGCCGCTACTCTGGCCCGACAGGTCGGTAGCCCATATACCCTCTGGAGCGCTCGCGTCAACGCTGGCCTGGCTTATCGCGCCCTGAATCAATCGGACCAGGCGCGCCTGGCCTTCGAAGAAGCTATTGCCGTGATCGAGACGATGCGCGTTCAGGTCGCAGGCGGCCAGCAGGAACAACAGCGATTCTTTGAAGATAAACTCTCCCCGTACCACGCAATGGTTGATTTGCTTGTAGCCCAAAATAATCCGGCTGAAGCCCTGACCTTCACCGAACGCGCCAAGGCCCGTGCGCTCCTGGATATGCTCTACAGTGGCCGCGTCAATATTATCAAAGCCATGCACAGCCAGGAGCAGGAACAGGAACGAAGGCTGCGCGCGGAAATCATCTCGCTCAATACGCAAGTGACCAGCGCCAGCCGGAAAGACGACCCCGATCAGGCCAGGCTCAGTGAACTGAACTCACTACGCGAGAAAGTACGCCTGAAATACGAAGCCTTCCAGACCTCGCTTTACGCGGCTCATCCCGAGCTGAAAGTACATCGGGGCGAGGCCCCGATCATCAAAGCGGAAGAGATCGCGGCCTTGCTGCCGGGCGCCGCGAGCGCGCTGCTTGAGTATGTCGTTGCGGATGACAGGACTTATCTGTTCGCCATCACGAAGGCGGCTGGGAAAGCGGAAGCCGGAGTCCGGGTCTACACGCTGCCGATCAAACGAGATGATCTCGCCAAACAGACCGAAGTCTTTCGGCGGCAGCTCGCCGCGCGCGACCTCGGCTTTCGCGCCTCGGCCGTCAAGCTTTACGAACTGTTGCTCAAGCCGGCCGAGGCGCAGCTTCGGGGCAAAACCAATCTCGTCATCGCGCCGGATGACAAATTATGGGACCTGCCGTTTCAGGCGCTGCTGACCGGCGCCAATCGGTTCCTGATCGAGGACGCCGCGATCGCTTATACGCCGTCGCTGACTGTGCTGCGTGAGATGACGAAGCGGCGGAAGAACCAGGGCGCGAACCCCGCTTCCGCAACATTACTGGCGCTGGGCAATCCGCTGCTGGGGAAAGAGACCATGAACCGCGCGGCGCTGGCGCTGCGTGATGAAAAGCTCGACCCGCTGCCGGAAGCCGAACAGGAGGTCAAGGGGCTGAGGCGGTTGTACGGGATGTCGCGGAGCAAGGTCTACATCGGCGCCGAAGCCCGCGAAGACCGTGTCAAAAGCGAAGCCGGTCAGGCCGCAATCCTTCACTTCGCCACGCACGGGACGCTCAATAACGCCTCGCCGATGTATTCACACCTGGCGCTCGCGCAGGGCGGCGACAACGAAGACGGGTTGCTCGAAGCCTGGGAACTGATGCAACTCGATTTGAAAGCCGACCTGGTGGTGCTCTCCGCCTGCGAAACGGCGCGTGGGCGCGTCGGCGCGGGCGAAGGTATGATCGGATTGACCTGGGCGATGTTCATCGCCGGCGCCCCGGCCATTGTGGTCAGCCAGTGGAAAGTCGAATCGGCCAGCACGCGCGATCTGATGCTCGGTTTTCATCGTCAACTGCGAACGTCGCCGGCGCCAGCGAAAGCGAAAGCGAAGATGACGAAGGCCGGAGCTTTGCGACAAGCGGCGTTGAACGTTATGAAGAATCCGGAAACGAGCCATCCATTTTACTGGGCGGGATTCGTGCTGGTGGGCGCCGCTGGCGACTGAATTTACGGGAAAATCACTGGTGTCAGGACACATTTAGCGACCAGCGACCAGACAGAAAAATGTGAGACAGAAAAATGGGGTAGGTCCACATTTAACCGTGGACAGCGCCAAGCTAAGTCAAAGAGAGATTACGGAAAAGACGGAAATAACGGAAATAACGGAAAAACCCAGAAAATTTTGGCAAGTTTCATATCCCAGTTAACAATTCGCCTCACGGATCGCCCACAGAAAGGAAAATGTGGGAAAGGAATATAGGAGTCGAATCAGGGGTTGATCTTCCTTTCCCACATTTTCCTTTCTGG
>Ga0187894_10002809_pt1 | contig 20385 bp, 17 predicted proteins | sample GBC1701081metaG_FD_136650 | JGI IMG/M metagenome (GOLD analysis project Ga0187894, IMG submission 136650) | White microbial mat communities from a lava cave in the Kipuka Kanohina Cave System on the Island of Hawaii, USA - GBC170108-1 metaG ...
ACGACCGACTCGCCGATGCGCAGCGTGCCGCGCTTGACCAGGACAGTCGCGACCGCGCCCCGGCCGCGCTCGACGCTCGCCTCGAGCACGACGCCGACCGCGGGGGCGTCCTGCACCGCCTTGAGTTCGAGCACCTCGGCCTGCAGCAGGATCGACTCGAGCAGCTTGTCGATGCCGTCGCCGGTCTTGGCCGACACGGGAACGAAAATGTTCTCCCCGCCCCACTCCTCGGCGATCACGCCCTCCTGTGACAGCTCGTTGCGGACCTTCTCGGGATCTGCGTCGTGCTTGTCGATCTTGTTGACCGCGACGACGATCGGCACGTTTGCCGCCTTGGCGTGCTGGATCGCCTCCCTGGTTTGCGGCATGACGCCGTCATCGGCCGCGACCACCAGTACGACGATATCCGTGACCTGTGCGCCTCGCGCGCGCATCGCCGTGAATGCGGCGTGGCCCGGCGTGTCGAGGAAGGTGATGACGCCGCGCGGTGTCTCCACGTGGTAGGCGCCGATGTGCTGCGTGATGCCGCCCGCCTCGCCCGCCGCGACCTTGGCGCGGCGGATGTGATCCAGCAGAGACGTCTTGCCGTGGTCGACGTGACCCATGATCGTGACGACCGGCGGGCGCGGCAGCGCCTCGTCTGATGCCTCCATGCCTGCCTGCAGCGCTTCCTCGACCTGCTCGGCCTTCAGCACTTTCGCGAGGTGGCCCATTTCCTCGATCACCAGCACCGCCGTGTCCTGGTCGACCGGCTGGTTGATCGTGGCCATGACGCCCATGTTCATCATGGTCTTCATGACTTCGCTCGACTTGACCGCCATCTTCTGCGCGAGCTCGGCAACGGTAATCGTCTCGCCGACCGCCACCTCGTGCTGAACCGGCTGCGTCGGCAGTTCGAAGCCATGCTTGCGATCGGTGCTGACGCTTGCGGCCCGCCTCCGGGAATCCGGCCGCGCGCGCCCTTTCTTGTGGCGCGCTGACAAGCCGCCGGCGATGTGCAGTTCCTGCCGGCCGTAACGCGTGCCCTTGTCATCCTCGGCAGGCTTGCGCGCCTTCTCCTCGCGCGCACGGCGCTCCTTTTCGGCCTGCTCGCGCGCCTTCTGCTCGGCCTCGCGTCGCGCCTGCTCTTCGGCCTGGCGCTTCGACGCCTCCTCGGCCGTGCGTCGCTCGCTCTCCTCTCGCTCGCGTCGCTGCTGCTCGCGTGTCTCGACTTCGTGGCGCAACAGCTGCTCGGCGGCCGCACGTTCAGCGCTTTCAACCTCGCGCTGCTGGTCGATCACTTCCTGGGCGACCCTCGCCTGCTCTTCCAGGACGTCGCGCTTGATGTAAGTGCGCTGGCGCCGCACCTCGACGGCTACCATGCGCGCCTTGCCGAGGGGCGCGGCGACCTTGATCTCGCTCTGCGCCTTGCGGCGCAGCGTGATCTTCCGCGGCGCACCGCCGTCCTGCGCCTTCCCGTGGGCCTTGCGCAAGTGCGCCAGGAGCTCGTGTTTCGCGTCCTCGCTGATGCGGTCCTTCGGGCCCAGCGACCTGATGCCGGCCTCTTCGAGCTGCGCGAGCAGCTTGTCGACCGTGACCTTGAGGACTTCCGCGAACTGTTCGACCGTGACGTCGGACATCTTTCGTTACTCCCGTCCGGCCTCAGGCCTGGCCCGCGTTTTCAAACAAGTGCGCACGTGCCGCCATGATCAGCTGTCCGGCACGCTCCGGGTCGAGGCCAGGCACCGACTCGAGCTCGTCGAGAGACTGGTCAGCCAGCTCGTCACGCGTACGGATGCCCCGCGCGGCCAGCTCGTAGGCGAGCTCCTTGTCCATGCCGGCGATCGACAACAGGTCCTCGGCAGGGCCCGACTCGTCGATTTTCTCCTCGCTCGCGATCGCCTGCGTCAGCAGCACGTCGCGCGCGCGGTTGCGCAGCTCCTCGACCATTTCCTCGTCGAACTCCTCGATGTTGAGCAGCTCGCTGGTCGGCACGTAGGCGACTTCCTCGATGGTCGAGAAACCCTCCTGCACGAGCACGTTCGCGATGTCGTCGTCGACGTCGAGCTGGGCCTTGAACTGCTCCCGCAGCTTGCCGGCCTCTTCCTCGCTGCGCTCCGTCGCCTGCTGCTCGGACATCACGTTGAGCCGCCAGCCCGTAAGCTCGCTTGCGAGACGCACGTTCTGGCCGCCGCGGCCGATCGCCTGCGAAAGTCGGTCCTCGGTCACGGCGATGTCCATGGAGTGCGCGTCCTCGTCCATGACGATCGAGGTCACCTCGGCAGGCTGCATCGCGTTGATCACGAACTGCGCCTGGTTCTCCACCCATGGAATGATGTCCACGCGCTCGCCGGCGATCTCGTTGGAAACCGCCTGCACGCGCGAGCCGCGCATGCCGACGCAGGCGCCGACCGGATCGATGCGCGCGTCGAGGCTCTTGACCGCGATCTTCGCGCGTGCGCCAGGGTCGCGGGCCGCGCCGAGGATCTGGATCAGGCCCTGGCCGACCTCGGGCACTTCGAGCTTGAACAGCTCGATCAGAAAGTCCGGCGAGGTCCGCGACAGGAAGAGCTGCGGGCCCCTGGCCTCGGAACGCACCTCGCGCAACAGCGCCTTGATGCGATCCTGCGGCCGCACCAGCTCGCGCGGGATCATGTGCTCGCGCGGCACGAAGCCCTCGGCGTTGCCACCGAGGTCCACGTAGACGCCATGCCGGTCCACGCGCTTGACGATGCCGGACACCAGCGTGCTGACGCGATCCTTGTACTCATCGACGACCTGGGCACGCTCGGCTTCGCGCACTTTCTGCACGATGACCTGCTTCGCGGTCTGGGCTGCGATGCGCCCGAAGGCTACGGATTCCATCGGGACCTCGACGAACCCGCCGATTTCCGCCTTGGCCTCGACATCCACGGCGTCGTCGAGGCGCAGCTCGCGCTCCGGAAACTCGAGCTCGGTCGAGTCGTCGGCGAACACCTTCCAGCGGCGGAATGTCTTGTATTCGCCGGACTTGCGGTCGATCTCGACGCGCACGTCGATGTCGTCGCCATGCTTGCGCCGTGTCGCCGACGCGAGCGCCGCCTCGAGCGCCTCGAAGATGATCTCGCGTGCGACACCCTTCTCGTTGGAGACGGCCTCGACGACTTCCAGGATCTGCTTGTTCATGTTCAACCCACCAATCGTGCCTTGCTGATTCCGGCGAGCGGCAGCTTCCACTCCTTCCGGTCCACCTCGATCGTCACCCGGCCGTCCTCGACAGGACCGAGCCGTCCGCGAAACCTGCGCCGGCCCTCGAGCGGCATCGCCAACTCGATCCGCGCCTCGCTGCCGGCGTACCGCGCGAAGTGCTCCGCGGTCCGCAGCGGCCGGTCGAAGCCGGGCGAGGAAACCTCGAGCCGGTACTCGTGCCCGATCGGGTCGTCGGCCTCGAGCACCGCCCCGATCGAACGGCTCGCCCGCTCGCAGTCGTCGAGCCCGATCGCGCCGCCGTCGGTACGATCGATGTACGCCCGCACCACCGAGGCGCGCCCGGCCGAGCTCCACTCGACATCGACGAGCTCATACCCGATCCCCGCGACCACCGGCTCCAGCAGGCCGAACAGCTTGTCCTTCATCCGGCCTCCATCCGCCCCGGAAACAAAAAATGGGCACGAGGCCCATTTCCCGGCGACCTGGCCACAACAAAAAGGCCCCGCGAGGGGGCCTTCTGGACGACCATGCGGTTCCGGGGGACCGCATCCGGGCCTCGCTGCCCGGAAACGGTGGCTCTGCCCGAGCCCCCGACCGGCGCGCATGATAGCGCAGCCGCGCGTATCCGCTCAACCCTGGATTGGCTTGCAAATCCGTCGCTTGCGCCTGCGTTAGACTCGGGCGAACGCACGGAGGTCCCGGTGGCCAATCGAATTTTGCCAGCTGTCTTGTTGCTGGCAGCGCCCCTGGCTCTCGGCGATGGCATCAATGTCGCGGAACTGGATGCAGCCGCCGCAGCGCTGCAGCCCGAGGTCATCGAGTGGCGGCGTGACTTCCATCGCCACCCGGAGCTTGCCAATCGCGAGACGCGAACCTCTGCAGCGGTCGCGAAGCACTTGCGCTCGCTGGGCCTGGAGGTGCGCACCGGCATCGCCCGGACGGGCGTCGTCGCCATCGTTCAGGGCGGCTTGCCCGGCCCCACCATCCTGCTGCGGGCCGACATGGACGCGCTTCCGGTCACCGAAAAAACCGACGTGCCATTCCGCTCCTCGGCGACCGGCGAATTCCGGGGCCGGACCGTCGGCGTGATGCATGCCTGCGGCCACGACGCGCATACGGCAATCCTGATGGGTGCGGCCGAGATCCTGGCCGGATTCCGGGATCGCCTGCGCGGTCGGGTGCTGCTGGTATTCCAGCCGGCGGAAGAAGGCGTGCCGGAAGGCGAGCGCGGCGGCGCGCCACTCATGCTCGACGAGGGCCTGCTCGCCATCGCGAAGCCCGAGGCAGCTTTCGCACTGCACGTCGGCTCGATGCTGAACACCGGCCAGGTCATGCTGCGCCCGGGCCCTCTGATGGCCGGCTCCGATTTCTTCCGAATCCTCGTCACCGGGCGCCAGAGTCACGGCGCGCGCCCCTGGAAAGGCATCGACCCGATCGTCGTGTCGGCAGAGATCGTCGGCGCGTTTCAGACCATCGTCAGCCGGCAGACCGACATTACCGACCTGCCAGCCGTCGTCACGATCGGCGCGATCAGCGGCGGCGTGCGGCACAACATCATCCCGGACACGGTGGAGCTGCTTGGCACGATTCGCACGTTCAGCGAGGCCTCGCGCCAGGACGTGATCGAGCGCATGCGGCGGATCGCGACGAACGTCGCGGCGGCAAGCGGCGCGACCGCGACGCTCGAGCTCATGCCAGCGCCGAACCCGCCGCTCGTCAACGACCCGGCGCTGACCGAACGCGTGACTCGATCGTTGCAGCGTGCGCTCGGCGACGACGCCGTGTCGATGAGCCGGATGCTGACCGTCGGCGAGGACTTCGCGTACATCGCACGCGCCGTGCCGAGCGTGTACTGGTGGGTCGGCATCACGCCCGCCGGGACGGACCCAGCCGCGGCGCCCGACAACCATTCCGAGCATTTCCTCGTCGACGAGGCCGGCATCCAGGTCGGCCTGCGCAGCCTCCTGCACGTCGCGGTCGACTTCTTGCAGGGCGAAATGACCCCGTAGTACGCGGAGCGCCGCCTGGCCCGCGTTTTTTGACAGGCAACCAAATGAGGCATAGCGTGTCCGCAGCCGCGCGGCAGGGGTACTCCTCGGCTTTCTCGCGGCCAACAATCACGCGCTGCACGAGCAGCGTCCAACAGGGGGACACGACATGAACCGACTCTTGATTGCAGCGGCCGCTGCAGGCCTGGCCTTTACGTCAGCTTCGCAGGCCTTTGAAGTCTTTGCCGACTACACGCCGTCGAAGGAAGTCTGGAACGTCACGTTCGTCAAGGTCAATCCAAACCGCATCGATGACTACCTCGAAGGACTCAAGCAGACCTGGATTTCGGGCTGCGAGATCAGCAAGAAGCAGGGCACGATCCTCGACTGCGCCGTCTACCTGAGCGAAACCGCGGCCAATCGCGATTTCAACCTGGTCCTCGTGATGCAGTTCCCGAACGCCGCGGCGCTCGACCCGAATGCCGAGCAATACAAGGCGTTCATGGCGGCGATGCGCGCCCAGCTCGAAGAGGCGAAACAGGACGCGCTGGTCGAGGGCTACGAAGAAATGCGCAGTTTCTTCGGCGAACAGAATTTCCGGCTGATCCAATTCAAGTAAGCGGTGTCGCTGGCGGCTCCGGAGTGCCGGAGCCGCCCCTGCCGCCAGAAAGCCCGCGTAGGGGACGTGTCTACGTCGCCGATGCGCGACGCGTTCCGCTAACCTCGCCTGGCGCCGATCGGTATCACTGGGATCGATCTTGGTTACGCGGCCGGTGGATGCCGCTCAAGGAGTTCCGGTGAACAACAACACGATACTGGCAGGAATGATCGTCGGCGGTGCCGTGCTCGTGGCGGCTGGCGCAATCGCCTTCAACAGCGGCTACAACCCGCTCAAGGAATACGCGACGGTCGTTTCCGTCGCGCAGGCCCATGAGACGACGCAAACGCCGCGAGTCGTCTGCGGCGACGAAGCGACCCTGGCACAAGCGCAGGCCGCAGCGGCCAGCACTGCGCAGGGCGATTTGGGGAACGACTTTCAGCCCTCGCCACCCGAATCTCCAGCAACGGCGAGCGCGACGCCGGCTGGACCGAGCGACAAGCCGGCCGCAGCGAAGGACGGCGAAGACGCCGCGGTGCGCTGCCTGACCGTGTACGACACCACCTCGGTCGAGGCCGGCTTCGACGTCACCTATGAGCTGGATGGCGTCCAGAAAGTCGTGCGCATGGAGCGCGAACCGGGCAAGCGCATCCCGGTCGAAGACGGCGAGCTGGTTCTGAGCCAGTCCTGATTCAGGACGCCCGCATTGGACGCCCGTTGCCCCGCTCGCGGCAGCGGGCGTCTTCGAGCTACTCGACGATTCGCGCCGACGTCAGCGCCACGCGGTATTGGTTCGCGGCCTGGAAGGGGCCGAGCCCCGTCGCGACCCGGCGCTGTGCGCCTGCGGCCAACCTGCCTTCCAGCGCCTGGCGGACTTCGCGCGTGCGACCCTGGGCGTCCGCGTACTCTACGGTCAGCTCGAGCCCGGCCAGCACGACGTCGCCCGGATTTCCGAGCATGATGACCAGCATGCCCTTGGCATCGAGCCCCGACTGCACCTGCACGTACTTGCCGGGATTTTGCGGCAGGTCGAGGCGCATCAGGGCCTGCTGCGCTGCCTTGCCCACTTCGCCTCCCGCGCCGGCCGCCGTCGAATAGTATTTCTTCGCCGCCTCCACGTCGTTCGCGCGCGCGGCGACATTGCCCAGTGCGTAGTAGGCGGCGCCCGTCGGCAGGAGCTTCGCACTCGTTTCGAGGTCGCGCCTCGCCGCGTCGTCGTTCTTCTGCCGTTCCGCAATCAGGCCGCGTTGCAGGGGGTAATAGAAGAAGCCATCGTTGCGTGCAATCGCGTCGGTGTAAGCCTGCGTCGCCGCCTGCAGGTTCTTCTGCTGCCAATACGAGTCGCCCTTCAGGGCATGGAAGTGCCCCTCGCCGGGCGCCAGCTTGATGGCCTGCGACGCCTTCTGGAGCGCGACTTCGGCATGCTTGTCCTTGAGCGCCTTCCGGCCCTCGTCGTAGGCGTCGTAGGCGGGCTTTGCAGCCTTGGTTTTCGCCATGGCGGCCGCAAAGGGCTCGACACCCAGCTCGCCCCCCGGTCCCAGCTTTACGGCGTAGCGGCGATTGGCATCAACCCGTTCCTGCGACGGTGGGTGGCTCGCAAAAAGGCCTTCGAACCAGCTGCTCTCCTTGTCACCGCTCAGGCGAACGAAGGTTTCCTGTAGCGTGACCGCACCCTGCACGTCGTATCCCGCGCGTTTCATGTAGTCCATGCCGTAATGGTCGGATTCGAGCTCCGCGTCCCGACCGTATTTCTGCAGGACGACTTGCGAAGCCAGCTGGGCGCCGGTCGTGGCGAGGCCGCCGTAGGCGCTGTTGCCGAGCGCAATCTGCGTCGCCAGCAGGCCGCCCTGCGCCAGCATGCCCTTGCTCATCTGCTGCGCGGAGTGACGAGCGGCTGCGTGCACGATCTCGTGACCGAGCACTGCGGCGAGTTCCGACTCGGAGGCCAACGCCGTCAGCAAGCCGCGATTGACGGCGATCTTCCCGCCTGGCAGCGCCCAGGCATTGGGAACGGAATTGTTGAGCACCGTGAATTCATAGGGGAGCTTGCGGTCGCTGACCGCGGCGAGCCGGTTGCCGACACGCTGCACGTACGCCGTCAGCTCCGGGTCCAGCGCGTAATCGCCGCCCTCGGACTGCCGCATGGGCGCGTACTGCTGCTGGCCCATCGAGATCTCGGCGCCTTCGCCGACCAGCATCAAGTCCTGCTTGCCGGTCACCGGGTTCGTGGCACATCCGGCCAGCATCGCGAGACTTGCAGCCGAAGCAAAATGCGGCAGTCGCCGTAACATGGTCAGTACCTCCAGCTATCGACGTCCGAACCGGGCGGCGCGGTGTCGAGGATGCGGTCGACGACCCACGGCAGCACCATCTGCGGATACCGCAGTCGCGAGTAGGCGTTTTCCCGCGAATGGTCGCCATTCCAGCAATGCTCGGCCCGGTCTCCGTATTCGACCACTGCGTCGGCCGGAGGACTCGCGCCTTGCAGGAATTCCTCGACGCCGTAGACGGCATCGTTGAGATAGTAGTTGTCCATGTCGCCGACGTAGATGCGCAGCTTTCCCCGCAGCTTCGGGCCGAGCGTCGCCCAGTCACGTTGCAGGATATGCGCGAGGTCATAGTTTTCGCGCCAGTACTCGGCAGTCACCGGATCCACTTCGCCGGTCTCTCGATCCCAGATGCGGCGCGGATAGCCGTCGGCGCCCACCGGCGAGAAGACGGACTCCCAGGCGTCCCACTGGTCGCCAGAACGCCCGCGCGTGCCGAGCATCGTTTCGTAGCGATTGACCTCCTCGATCGTCGCGTCGACATGCCCGAGCCAGTTGCGGTGCGCAGGACGAGGTGTGCGCTTGTACGAATTGGCGATGAAATACGCGTTCCTGTCCTTGTAGATATCAACCGTTTCGTAGTGCCCGAAATCGATCGGGTCCGGGCAAGCGACCCATGCCCCGTTATAGTCGTCCGGGTAGAACATCTGCACCGCCATCGCCTCCCAGCCGCCCGTCGAGCCGCCGTAGACGAAACGCGACCAGCCGGTGCCCAGGGCACGGAATTCCTTCTCGATGGCGGGTATCAGCTCGTACTGGATCGCGTCACCGTAGGGGCCGTTGTTCGCGGAATTCACGGCGTAGGAATCGTCGTAGAACGGGGTCGGGTGCTGGATCTCGACGAGCAGCACGCGCGGGAAGCCCGGCGTAATCCAGTCCTTGTGCGCCTGCCACTCGTACTCCTGCTGGATGCGGTTGTAGCCCTCGAGGCTGAAGCGCTTGCTGAATTCCGGTACGAGATCCGGGTCCGGCGGGATCTCACGGAATTCGCCAGGCCCGGCCGGGTAGTGTCCATGGGCAATCACGAGCGGATAGCGTGCTTCCGGATGTTCTTGATACCCCCAAGGCAGCCGGACCCACGCGGCGAGATAGGTGTCGCGGCCCCAGAATTCCGACAGCCGTTCGCTGCGGATCCGGAAGTAGCGGACGTAGTCGGTTTGCCGGTCTTCGAAGTCCGCGACCGACGGGACCTTCTGGTCAAGCACGAGTTCGATGCGTCCGCGCCGCTTCCTGTCGATCCGGACTTTCATCGGTTGCGAATGGAGGTTGCCGGGTTTCTGGTGCCAGACCTGGCCTTCGCCCCGGTCGGGCGGCAGCCATAGCGTGTGGCCGTCGCTGCGCGTGAATTTCTCGTAGCGGTTGAGCATGGCCTGGACCGTGTACTCACCGTCCGGCAGCTCCGCGAGCGAGACCAGCGGGAAACCCTTCACCCTGGCGTCGAAGACCTTGCGTTGTCCGGGCTTCCAGCCCTCGACATCGAGTCCGAAGAACGGAATTGCGTCGATGTCCCAGATGACCTGGCTGCGCGGCTCGCCTTTCCCGCCCGGCGAGAAGACGAGCAGCAGGCGGCCGGTCAGCGGTTCCTCGCTCATGTCCGGCGGAAACGAAACGCTGACTCGCGGCGCCGCGGCAACGGCCGGCGAAGCAAGCGCACAAGCAACGAGGAGCGTGACGCCAGGCAGCCAGATCCTCATGCGGGACATCCTTTCAGGCGGCGGGAGCGCCGCCCGGAAATGCTAACGCAGGTGCCGGGCTCACGCAGGTGGCCTGCCGGCCAGCAGGCCCGCGAGCACGTCGAGATCGATGTTGCCGCCCGATACGACGCAAACCACCTTGCCGCTGCCCGCTCGGCCCGACATCGCGGCCGCGAGGCTGCAGGAACCGGCGCCCTCCGCAACGACCCGCGCACGCTCGACCATGAGGCGAGCGGCAGCACCAATCTGTGCGAGCGACGTCACGATCGAGCCGTCGAGCAGCGACCGCGCACGCTCCAGCATTCGAGGAAAGACTTGCCGGCTTCCGATCCCGTCGACGAAGCTGCGGCGGTAGTCGACGGTCACGGGCCGGCCGGCGGCGAGCGCCGCGACCAGCGGTGCGCCGGTTTCAGCCTCGGCCGCGTGCAGGCGGCAGCGTGGGGATAACGCGCGCACGGCGGCACCGACGCCGCAAGCGAGCCCGCCGCCGCCCCAAGGTATCACCACCGCCTCGACATCCGGCAGATCCTCGAGAATCTCGAGGCCGATGGTGCCGTTGCCCGCCATGACAGACGGGTCGTCGAAGACATGGATAAACGCGCCTTCGACCCCGGGGTAACGGCGCTCCTCGAACGTCTGCCACCAGCGGTCGAACGGGGCCTGGATGATGCGGGCACCGAGTCGCTCGATCGCGGACAGCTTCCCTGCGGGAGCAGTAGCCGGCGCGATGACGGTGCAGGGTATCCCGCGTAACCGCGCACACCAGGCGACGCCTTGCGCCATGTTGCCGGCCGATGCCGTCACGACCCCTCGGGCGAGGTCCTCAGGCGCAATCTGCGCCATGGCGTTCGCGGCGCCCCGGATCTTGAACGAGCCGATTGGTTGCAGGCATTCGAGCTTGAGCCAGATGTCACCCGGCGCGTCGGGGGCCTCGAGGCGCACCAGGGGCGTCCGGAAAGCCTGGTTCGCGATTCGGTCCCGGGCCGCGTAGAGGTCGGGAAGGCTGGGCAGCACGGCTTTTGACATGTATACAACTTGTGAACTCGATCACGAAATACAATTACATCGCATGTTGCTGATTTTGCTGAGTTACACTATCCGCCTAGGGGTTTATCTACAGGAACAGTACATGACCGCGTCCCTCTGCCGTGCTGCGGCCCGTCACCCCGGGCGCACGCACCTGCCTGTATTTGCATTGCTTCTAGCTGGCCTGCTCGCCTCTCCTGCGCGCGCGGACGTCAACGTCCGGGTCGAAGGACGGCCGCAGAGCGCGCCGATCGAGGTCTACGTCACCGTGACCGATAACAACGGCGACCCGCTGGGCGGGTTCGACGCCAGCGACTTCACGGTGACCATCGATGGGGACCCGATCATTATCGCGGACGGCGACCTGATATTGCCGCCGGTGCAGCACCCCAACCGGCAGGTGTCCGTCGTATTCGCAATGGACTACAGCCCGAGCGTGGTCGACGCGGCGCGCGCTGAAATGGAACAGGCGGTCGTCGACTTCGTCGACGCCATGAGCGACGGCGACTTTGCGGCTATCGTCAAGTTCAACAACACGAACCCCAACGGCGCGTCCCTCGTAGCACCGTTCACGGAAATCGATCACGGCGCCAACAACGCAGCACTCGAGGTCGCGGCGCGGTCCGACTACCCGGGCAACGGCACCAACCTGCTGGACGCACTCCAGGTTTCGCTGAACCACATCATCACGCCACCCGCCCCGCTGCCGCTCGGCCCGAAGGCGATCGTGCTCGTTTCCGACGGCGGCGAGTTCGACTCGACCAGTGCGACGCTGAGCGATGTGCTGGAACTCGCCAATGACAACAGCATCCCGATCTTCACGATCGGCGTCGCGGATCTCACCGAACCCGGCTTCGAGGAGCTCCTGACGGCGCTGGCCGGCGACACGGGGGGCGAGTTCTTCGAGGCGCCGACGGGGCCGAACATCGCCGACGCCTACGCGACGATCCTGCTGCGCCTCCAGAACGAGTACCGCCTGTCGATTGCCAATGGCATCACCGATTGCTCGGAACACGTGCTCGAGGTCACGATCACCGGCCAGGCGCCGGAGAGCGTCCTCTTCACCCGCCGCACCTGCGATACCGAACCCGCTGCGTTTTCATTCGCAGACCAGACCGGGGTCGGCCGTGGCGATACCGTCACCTCAAATGAAGTGACGATCACCGGCATCGAGGCCCCTGCCCACATCAGCGTGATCAGCGGCACCTACTCCATCGGCTGTGGCCCGAACGAGACGGATTTCACCAACCAGCCCGGCGAAATTGCCGACGGCGAGACGGTGTGCGTCCGCCAGCAAGCTGCCGGCCAGGCGTCGACCGACAAGGTGACGACGCTGACGATCGGGGGTGTTGCCGGCACCTTTACGACCACGACTGTAGCCGGTGGCGGCGGTGGCGGCGGTGGTGGTGGCGGCGGCGGCACGACGGGTTTCCTGGAGCTGCTGCTAGCGGCCGCTGCCCTCAGGTTCGGACGTCGCCGCACGGCCTGAAACTTCGCCGAACGTGAGAACGTAAGGCCCTGGCGCGCTGCGCTGGGGCTTTTTTTTATCAGGAGCGATTGCATGCAAGTTCGATGGGTAATGCTCGCGGCGAGCCTGTGTCTTGCGCTGCCGGCCGGCGCCAGGGAATGGAACGCCGACGAGAAAGCGGTCTGGCAGCTCGAGGAAGACTACTGGCGTTACGTGAGCACGGGCAATGTCGATTCCTACGTGAAGCTATGGCACGACGATTTCGTCGGCTGGCCGTGCTTCGAGTGGAAGCCCGCACGCAAGGGAGACATCGGCAAGTGGGTGCGCGACATACGTGACAACAAGTGGAAGCTGACCTTCCAACTCAAGCCGCTGGAGATGCAGGAATTCGGCGGCGACACGATCGTCGTGCACTACGCCGCCGAGTATGTGTATGACTACGGCGACGGCACCAGGAGTGGCGCCGGCATCTGGCGGAAGTTCACGCATACGTGGATGCGCACCCGGAACGAATGGCAAATCATCGGCGGGATGTGCGCGGCGCAGGAGCCCGTCAAGGCGCCTCGCGGGTAGGTCTTGTCCTAAAAACGAAAACCCCGGCTTGCGGCCGGGGTATTCACGGATTGTGGTAGCGGGGGACGGCTCGACCCTCGGTCACTGGTGAAGGCTGCGGTGCGAAAAGCCGCCTAGATCCAGCCTATTTCCTACTTGCTGAGGCCCGGTGCCGAAAGGTGCCGGGCCTCGTGTTCTTTGGCCACTGGAGAGCTAGGCCGACTAACCAGTGCTTATGATCTTCCCAGGTCGGAGGAACCGCTTAGGCAGCTTCCGATGACTCAACGCAAAGATCATGAGCAGACAGCCAATCACGATCAGGCTCATTAACACCAAAATTGTCCAATCACCGCCCGAGTCGGGCGCTGTCAACATCGACGGAGCATTCCAATCTATTTTTCCATCCTGTGACTTAGGCGCAAGCTGCTGCCAAATTGCGAATGAGCACAATACGCCGATGAACAGCGGAAAAGTAATTGTGCCCAGCCTCTGATACCACCTCAAGTCCACACGATCGTTGGAATTCCAAGAGCCCACGGCTTCTACCCCTTTTGGAAAACCCTTAATCGTTCCGCGACCGACTGGCCCTTTGCGCGTGCCGGTGTGCAGAATCGTAAGCACTGCCCCGTGTGTTGGCTCAAGAAATGCGGCTTTGATAAACACTTCGCTAGGAGACGTTTCACTTAGATGCACTTCCAGCTTACTAGCCGGTTGCGTAGATTCCGTAATCTCAGCACGCAACACATCCACGTCGTCTCCAAAATAAAGCCTCGCGGGATCGTCTTCGACAAGACTCGAAGCGTCCAATGTCGTATCGCCCCCGTTCCAGATAATTAGATCTGTCTGCGCAACACGAGGAATTACTCGACCACGAAAGTGAATCTCCACACCATCCGGCATTTCGGGGCGGCTGCTTGTAAAGGAAATCGTGCGCGACACATAACAGAGCCGGGACTTAACCTTGCTTCGAATAAATAGAACAATTGCCAGTGCCCAACCGACTACCGCAATGAGAATGCTAACTGGATCCATGGCTGCTCTACTTTACGCTACCGCTTAATTACTGGCCGCTGACGCACTGCCACACAGCGCACCCGGCCAGCCACAAGAAGTAAATGACTGTCGCAATGCCAACTATCAGCAAGAACCGAAGAATGAAAATCAGCCAAGGTGGCAGCCAGCGCTGCATTACGGCTGGTATTGGCGTCGCAAAACCTTGATCTGACCGAATGCCGGAGTTGATCTGGTTCCATAGCAACGGCGGGAAATAGAGATAGGTGATTGTCAACTGCTCCTTGGGCAGGATTTGCGGGATGACAATGTCGCGCGACTCATCCGGCAGGACTTCCACGCGATGCTCTGTCGGCGGCCAGATCGTGAAGTCGGGCAGTTCACGGTGCCGCAAGCGGACATTGGTGGCCGCGAGTCCACCGTCGTTCTTGAGTACGATCGCATGAGTGTGAATTGCAAACGGTCGCCGACCCTCTTCTCTCGGCGTGAACATCACCGACGAAGTGTGCGAGTAATAGGTGATTAGAACTGCACGGCGCTCGAACCACCGCTTGATGAAGGCACCCAGAAACAGCAACGCAATTGGCCCGGCGATGCGCCCCGCCAACTCCCAGTCAATCTCCATTGGTTATCTCCCCCCGCGTCTAGCGCGCCCGTCTGGTCCGCGACGCCTAATATGATTCTTCGACTGTCCGACCCGGCGCTTGCGCAACCATCCCTCAATAGCCGCTATTCCGTCAATGTCCGCGACCATGAGCCATTCAACGTGCCGCAAGGCCCAGTGAGGAAAGCCAGGCTTCTTCTTATGCTCGTTCAGAGTGCGCGGGCTGATGCCGAGTGCGTCAGCAATCGCAAAAGTACCGATGAACCGTAGCGCGGGAGCATAGACCGCATCGAGTTCGGAAGCCGCTGCCAGCGATTGCCACGTGCCATCACGGATCGCGACAGGCAACGGGCGCTTGCCACTGAGGCCAGCCTCTGCCCGGTAGTCAACTGCGGCGGGCCTATGTAACAGGTTGGACCGGTCGATCTCGCCAGAGACAATGCCTAGGTTTCGGGCATCGCGCTCAAATGCTGCCTGTTTCTTGCGCTTTTGGACCATCGCTGGTTTGCACTCCCACAAACCGCCGTCTGCCTCGGCACATCGTGCCACAAACCGCCATCTAGCCGACCACAGACCGCTCACAGACACGCGAGTCTAGGCACCACCATGTCGCCTCGCTAGAGCCTCAAGTCAACGACTAGGAGACGACGGACGCGTAGTGGTCACCTGTGGCTATGCCTCGAAGACGGCAGCGCAAGGCCCGGCGATGCGCCGCAGTGGAAGATGATCGTGCGCGGCGGATCGGGCGCATGAAGCTGCCGGACCTCCAAGCGCGAGTCAATGCAGAACTCCGCGAACGTCACGCCGCAGGCCGGTCCGTTGACATCATTGATGTCGAGTGGACGCCGCTGGTTGACGACGACATCGGCGTGTTCACGCGCAACACGTTTCATTTCGCGGACGGCGACATTTTGGTCCTCGACTCGCAGGAGATGAGTGATGAACTGCGGATCGCACTGCAACAGCGGGCGATGCAGTGAGTTCGCGCCCCGAGCCGGTCTGGATGCTCCGTCACTCTCCTGCCGGACCGGCTCGGTGGTTTTCGAGCGCAGCAAACATCATGTTTCGGATCATTAATCCCACGAGTGCCGAATAGGAGCGAGACTTTCTCCGGGCAACAGGCCCGCATAACGGAGAATGACGGTGAAAGCAGCGACATACGCAAGGTTCAGCACCGACAAGCAGAGGCCGGAGTCCATCGCAGATCAAGAGCGTGAGTGTGACCGCATCGCCGAGCGTGAAGGCTTCACGATCATTGCGCGTTACAGCGATGCCTCGATCAGCGGCGGCACAAGCAAGCGGCCCGGCTATCAGCGCATGCTAGCCGCAGCGCGTCGGCGGGAGTTTTCGGCCATCGTCGCCGAAGATCAATCGCGACTGTGGAGAAATCCAGCCGAGCAAGAGCCACGCCTCGCGGAACTCGACGATCTCGGCATCGTCGTCGTGGCCGCCGACATCGACACACGCGAGGAATCAGCAGACGTAATTGGCGCGGTCAAGGGTGCCATGAATTCCGCGTTCCGCCGGGAGATCGGACGGCGCACGCGACGCGGGCTGGAAGGACTCGCCATCGCTGGTCTCTGCACCGGCGGCAAGGCATACGGGTATCGGAATGTGAAGCGGGAAGTTGAAGGTCGGGACAAGCCGATCACGGAGCAAGTGATCGACCCGAAGCAAGCGCAAATCGTGCTGAGGATCTTCACGGCATACGCCAATGGCAAGTCGCCACGCCAGATCGCCAGCGACCTGAACACCGCAGGCATCCCGGCACCCGGCGCAAGCTGGAAGCGCGTCGCCCGGCGCAAGGACGCCAAGTGGCTATTCACGGCAGTGCGCACGCTTCTGCGCAACGAGAAGTATGTCGGCCGCGTGGTGTGGGGTCGCACCAAGTGGAAGCGCCTCAAGTCGGACAGTAGCCGCCGTGTTGTGGTACCGGCCACCGTGCCGCCAGTCGTCCATGTGCGCGAGGACTTGCGAATCGTCTCCGACCAACTCTGGGACGCAGTTCAGGCGCGGATCAAAGAGTCCACGCACATCGGCGGCAAGCGCCCGGCTGCTGCGCAGTCGTTCAAGCACCCACTCTCCGGGCTGTTGCGCTGTGGCCTGTGTGACGCCTCGTACGTCATCGCCAGCAGCTACGATTACGCCTGTTCCAGCTACCGCAATGGCGGGCCTGCCGCCTGCCCGAACACGCTGCGCGTCCCGCGTGCGCTGGTCGAGCAGACCATGTTCGACGCCTTGGGCGAGGCGGTCACGCAACCCGCGTGGTTGGAGAAGTTCAGCCGTTGGTTCCGGGCGCAACTGGAAGCTGGGCAGAAGGCAGAGGCCAGCAACGGCGCGGCGGACGCCAAGCGCCGGGCTGCCGTGGATCGGGAGATCGGCAATCTGGTGGACGCCATCACTCGCGGCGGGCTGGGCGGGTCCAGGACGCTTGCTGACCGGCTACGGGCGCTGGAGGACGAGCAGGCGCGGCTGGCGCATGTGAAGCCCGCCCGCGTCACAGTGACGCCTTTCCTCTCGCTGGCACGGCTCAAGACGATGTTCGGGCTGCTGGTCGAGGAGCTACCGGCTCTGGCCAAGGCCGACCCGGCGCGGGCGCGCAACGTGCTTCGTCAGCTGGTGGGCAGCCACATCCGCATCGTGGAAGAGGACGGTGTGCCGCATCTGGTGTTTGAAGTCACCGGGACCCGGATGGCGCTTGCTAGCGGCCTGCCGAGTCCCGGTGAACGAGTTGGTAGCGGGGGCAGGATTTGAACCTGCGACCTTCGGGTTATGAGCCCGACGAGCTGCCAGACTGCTCCACCCCGCAACTGGGGCGCGAATTATAGACAGCGGCCCGGGCATTTACAAACCTGGCCATCACGGCAGCACGTGCTCGCAGAGCCGCAGCAGCAGGCCCGGGAACAGGCCGAGCACCAGGATCGCGAGGCCGTTCAGGCTCAGCACCAGGCGCATTGCGAAACCGGATGCGTCGGTTGCCGACGCAGTCGGTTCGTCGAAGTACATGAGCTTCACGATCCGCAGGTAATAGAACGCGCCGATCACCGACATCAGTACGGCGAACGCGGCGAGCCAGGTGAGCCTGACATCGAGGGCTGCAGTGATCACCTGCAGCTTGGCCCAGAAGCCGACCGTGGGCGGCACGCCCGCGAGTCCGAACATCACGATCAGCATGATGCAGGCGAACCAGGGATGGCGGCGGTTGAGTCCCTTGTAGTCGTCGAGCGCGTCGGCCTCGAAACCCTTCCGCGAGTACCACAGCACGACGCCGAATGCGGCGGTCGTCATGATCACGTAAGTGAGCGTATAGAACATGGCTGCGCGGTAGCCCGCGGCGTTTCCGGCCAGTATGCCGAGCAGGATGAAGCCGACATGCGAAATCGTCGAGTACGCCAGCATGCGCTTGATGTTGTTCTGGGCGATTGCGACCACGTTGCCCACTGCCATGGACAGCGCCGCCAGAACCACGAGCATCCCCTGCCAGGCATCAACGGCCCCGCCGAGGCCGTCCGCAAGCACGCGCATCGCGAGCGCGAACGAGGCGATCTTCGGCGCCGAACCGACGAACAGGGTCACTGGGGTCGGCGCGCCGTGATAGACGTCCGGCAGCCACATATGGAACGGAACCGCGCCGAACTTGAACGCGACGCCCACGACGATGAACGCGATGCCGAGCAGCAGCCCGATTTCCGGCACTGCGCCACGCGCCACGGCAAAGGCGACGCCGTCGATCAGGAAGCTCCCCGTGACCCCGTACAGGATCGAGATGCCGTACAGCAGCGCGCCGGAAGCGATCGCGCCCAGCACGAAGTACTTCATCGCGGACTCGGCCGCAACGCCGTTGTCGCGGTCAAAAGCCACCATTGCGTAGAGCGACAGCGACATGATCTCGATGCCGAGGTAGAGCGTCAGGAAGCTCCCCGCCGACACGATGACCTGGATGCCGAGCACGGCGAACAGCGCGAGCACGAGGTATTCGCCCTTCAGGAGCCCGCGCCGCTCGAGGTACTCGCGCGAATACAGGAGCGTGACCGCGGCCGCGCCGTAGGCGAAGAGCTTGAGCACCGTACCCATGGGATCGGCGACGAAATGCCCACCGAGGATCACCGTGCGGCCGGTGGCGCCGACCGCGGAACTGACCCAGGCGGCGCCCGCAAGCGCAGCGATGGCCAGGATGAACACGATCCCGCGCACGCGCGTCCCGCCGAGCGCATCGACCAGCAGCAGCACGCAGGCAGCCGCCGCCACGAAAATCTCCGCCGCGGCCGGCATCACGTCGGCGATCGAGAGGAGCATCGGTGTGGCTTCCATGCGGCGGGCCTCAGAGCTTGCTGACCGTGAGCTGCCCGACCAGCTGCTCGATCGCAGGACGCATGACGTCGAGCAGCGGCGCCGGCCAGACGCCGAGCGCGAGGACGGCGATGGCGAGCGAGGCCAGCACGATGAACTCGCGGGCGTTCAGGTCCTTGAGTGACGCGACGCCGTCGTTCGCAACCTCGCCCCAGACGACGCGCTTGACGAGCCACAGCGTGTAGGCAGCGCCGAGAATCAGCGTGAGCGCGGCCACGAACGCGTACCAGAAGTTCGCCCTGAAGCTCGCGACGATCACCAGAAACTCGCCGACGAAGCCCGACGTGCCGGGCAGACCCGCATTCGCCATCGCGAACAGGACGGCGAAGAAGCCGAACACCGGCATCGTGTTCACGACCCCCCCGTAGGCCGAGATGTCGCGCGTGTGCAGCCGGTCGTAGAGCACGCCGACGCAGAAGAACAAGGCGCCGGACACGAGGCCGTGCGACACCATCTGCACCATCGCGCCGTCGAGGCCCATCCCCGCTCCTTCGAATGTCCCGGTGGTCGCCAGGATGTCCCAGGCGACGAAAGCGCCGAGCGTCACGAATCCCATGTGCGCGATCGACGAGTAGGCGATCAACTTCTTCATGTCGCGCTGCGCCAGCGCGACGAAGCCGATGTAGGCGATCGCGACGAGCGACAGCGTGATCACCAGCCAGTCGAGCTCGCGACTTGCGTCCGGCGTGATCGGCAAGCTGAAGCGCAGGAAGCCGTAGCCGCCCATCTTCAGCATGATCGCGGCGAGGATCACCGAGCCGCCGGTCGGCGCCTCGACGTGCGCATCCGGCAACCAGGTGTGCACCGGCCACATCGGCACCTTGACTGCGAAAGCGGCGAAGAACGCGAGGAAGATCAGCACCTGCGCGGTCATGCCGATCGGCATGCGCTGCAGCTCGGCAATTTCGTAGCTGCCGCCCTGCAGGTACAGCCAGACGAGCGCCACCAGCATCAGCACCGAGCCGAGGAAGGTGTACAGGAAGAACTTGATGGTCGCGTACACGCGGCGTACACCGCCCCAGATGCCGATGATCAGGAACATCGGGATCAGCATCGCTTCCCACAGCACGTAGAAGAGCAGCGCGTCCGCGGCGGCGAACACGCCGATCATCAGTCCCTCCATGACGAGAAAGGCGGCGAAGTACTGGGACGGGCGCTTCTCGATGTTCGACCAGGCCGCAATCACGACGAGCGGCGTCGTGAAGGCGGTCAGCACGATGAGCGGCAGCGCGATGCCGTCGATCCCGAGGTAGTACCAGGCGCTGATCACGCCGATCCAGGGCTTGCGCTCGACGAACTGCAGCGCAGGCGTCGACGCGTCGAAGGCGCGCCAGAGCGGAAGGCAGAGCGCAAGCACGGCGAGCGTGGCCCCGAGCGCCACCCAGCGGCCAATCGCGATGCGCCGGTCGCCCAGCAGCAGCACGGCGAGACCCGCCGCGATCGGCAGCCAGACCAGCCAGCTGAGGATGTCTGCGGGCGCTGTCACGTCAGGACCTCAGCAGCAGCCAGCCGAGCAGCAGCGAGAGCCCGATGATCATCGCGAAGGCATAGTGGTACAGGTAGCCGGACTGCGCCTGCCGCACGACCGTGGAGAGTGCC
>Ga0187894_10002810_pt1 | contig 20384 bp, 15 predicted proteins | sample GBC1701081metaG_FD_136650 | JGI IMG/M metagenome (GOLD analysis project Ga0187894, IMG submission 136650) | White microbial mat communities from a lava cave in the Kipuka Kanohina Cave System on the Island of Hawaii, USA - GBC170108-1 metaG ...
GAGTCTGGACACTGTTATCCGCGGTCGAGCCCACACCGGTCACGAACGCCCCGACTCAACCGTCGAGCAGATGGGGGCGCTTCCAAGTGCCGCCAAGCGCCGCCCCACCTCGACAAAGCATTCGTTCCCGCGCGGTCTGGCGGAACAGGTCGTGGCAATCATACATTCGGCGGAGTTTGGCGCCCCAGCGTTGATGAAGCTGACAACTACGTTTCCGCTGGAGCACTATGATATTCCAACCTTCGGACCGCGAAGGGCACCGCGATTCTGAAGAACCTGGGATGGAGATTTTGCAACATGGCGAAGATCGTCTTCGGAATGAACCAGTCCCTGGACGGCTATGTCGACCATCAGGAATTTGCGCCAGGCCCGGAGCTCTTTCGTCACTGGATAGAGCAAGTGCGCGACCTGACCGGCAGTGTGTACGGTCGCCGCATGTACGAGGTGATGCGGTACTGGGACGAGGACCGTCCTGAGTGGGGTGCGGAACAACACGAGTTCGCGGCGGCGTGGCGGAGCCAACCGAAGTGGGTCGTGTCGCGCTCGCTGAAATCAGTCGGCCCCAACGCCACACTTGTTTCGGATGACCTCGAGGCAGTGGTACGTGGCCTGAAGGCTCGGCTCGTTGGCGAGATTGCAGTTTCCGGGCCGGACCTAGCAGGAAGCCTGACTGACCTGGGTCTTATTGATGAGTATCGACTCTACTTCCATCCCGTCGTGCTTGGTCGCGGCACGCCATTCTTCGCCGGCCCCCGGCCGCCGCTCCGCCTTGTAGCCAGCGATCGAATTGGCGAGGACGCGATCAGGTTGACGTACGTTCCTGCCTAATCCTGATACGAACGCCGAATGCCACCGAACACCACCTTTCGTGCGACAACGAATTTTTGCCGACGTGGCGCGGCGTAGCGAATCGCAGAAAATCGCAGATTCGGCGGAAGTGGCGCCCCAGCGTAGATGAAACTGATAACTACGTCTCCGCCGCAGCGCTATGATATCCTGGCCTCCAGCCTGCGAATACCGCCGTGCGCATCCGAGAACCGCGAAGGCTGCTGCGACTCACCGCTACGTAGAGCGGACCGCGAGATCGACGACTTCATGACCGCCCCACGCTTGTGCCTAGGGTGACGAGAAGCTCGTCCAGCTGCTCGAGCTGCTCGGGCATCGCATCCGCCGCCCCGGTGCCGGCAGCGTCGAGAGCTTCCTTCGAGGGATAGAGCTCGTGCAGGACCAGCAGCGTCTTGCCCCCTTTTTCCTCGAAGGTCACCGTGGTGACGGGTCCACCGTCACCACCTTCGTCATTGGTCCAGACGAGGCGCGAGTGCGGTGTCGCTTCGATATACCTGCCGAAGAACGCCATAGAGTTCGAGGCATCGTGTCCGAACTCGAGACGGTACCTGCCCCCGACACGAACATCCATCTCGCAGGAACGCAGGAACATGCCCATCGACTTCGGCGCCCACCACCGCTTGAACAGCTCGGGCTTGGTCCAGGCCTCGAACACGATGCGCGGCGGGGCGTCGAAGGTTCGTGTAACGACCAGCTCCCGGTCGGACCTCCGTTCCACCGTCGTGCGGTTTTTCATGGGAGTGGGCTCACTATCTCTTCCTTCGTCCATCGACTTTCTCCTTCCGTTTCAATTCCTCGACAACCTTGTCCAACTCGTCGAAGCGTGCGTCCCAGAGCTGGCGGTACCTCTCGATCCATGCCGCCTCTTCCTCCAGTCCGCGTAGGCCGAGTTTGCAGGTCCGCACGCGCCCGACCTTCTCCGTGGTGACGAGCCCGGCCTGCTCCAAGACACCGACGTGTTTCTTCATGCCCGTCAGGGTCATGTGGAACTTCTCGGCAAGGTCCGTGATCGAAGCGTCTGCACGTCCGAGCTGCTCCAGAACGCCGCGTCGGGTGGCGTCCGAGAGCGCGGCGAACGAGGCACCGAGGCGGGCTCTCGTATACTGAACCATGTGGTTCAGTATATAACGCACGGATTGGCGGCATGCAAGGAGAGGCCGGGCACGCGCTGCGTCGCCGGCCGCCCCGCCTCCCAGATCGACGCCATCTCGACGCAGATTCGATCGACTCGGCGATCCCCAGGCCCTGTAGCCCGTTCCGCCAGAAGCGATTCGAACTTTTCCGCAGTCCGGGATCGCCGAACTAACGATATCTAAGAGTGTTCCGATTTCCGCCGTCGTAGCCAGTACGGCTTTGTCGTAGTTTCAGCGACTTATGGCGGGATTTGGCGCGCCCGAGAGGATTCGAACCCCTAACCCCCAGATCCGTAGTCTGGTGCTCTATCCAGTTGAGCTACGGGCGCTTGTGCCACAACACGCAACGGCGGACCCGAGGGTCCTGTGCGAGGCGCGGGAACCTACTCAAATCGCCCTGTCGGTGCAAGCGCCTCGACCGGCGACCGTGGCCGGAGGCCGTCATGCGCCACGGCCCGGCATGGGCAGTGCAGGATCATGCGCCCGTCGCACCAGGGGCGGGCCGGCATCGCAGATTCTGTGCCCTTGTCGAACCAAGGCCCTTCCAGTAGCATCCGTTCCCCCGCCTCCTGAGGGGTCAAGAGGCTGATTTCGCCGCGTTTTTCGGATTTGCACCGGGAAGCCCAACAAGCAACTTCCAATTGAGGTACGCAAGACCCATGGGGATCTGGACTTCCCGCGCCGCCGTCGTTGTCGCGGCGGTGTTGCTCGCCGGATGCAGCAACGGGTTCCCGGCGGGCGGCCAGGGCGGATCCACACGGGTCGCGTCGTCGACCGGCGGTGCGACCGTCTCGGGGCGCGTGAACCAGCTGCGCAGCGACCAGCAGGCGCTGTCGAACGCCATCGCGGCCCAGTCCGGCCAGCTCGAGGCCCTGCGTAACTCGATCGCCAATGAGACCCGGACCTACAACGCCGCGGTCGGTCATATCGCCGCCCGCCTGCAGGCGGGCACGACGCCGGCCAATCCCGAGCTGGTAAGCCGCTGGAACGAGGCGCAGGGCAGTCTCGACAAGGTCACGGCCGATCTCGGCCAGCTCAATTCGCTCGCCGTGCAGGTGACGACCCAGGCCACGGTTGCCGGCAACGTGCTCGACACCGTGCGCGCCACCTACGCCGTGGGCGGCGCGGTCGACGAGGACCACCGGCAGCTGCGCGCCATCGAGGGCAATACCAACCGCGCCATGCAGGACATCGACCGGCTGATCGGCGACCTCAACGGCGAGATCCAGCGGCAGAACAATTTCCTGATGGCCGAACGCGCCAACCTCGCCGGCCTCAGCTACGCCATCAATGCCGGCCGCCTGGTCGCGATGCCGCGCCGCTGAGCCGGTCGTTCGCTCCCCATCCCGCGCTCGCGCTTCTCACCGCCATGTGATGCCGGCAATTGCAGCAGGACATCCCTGCCCCAGCTGATCGGCGTACCATGAGCAATGCCGATGGCGGGAGGCCCTGCCGTGATCCGTCGAACCCTGCTCTGCCTGTTGCTCCTGATGTCCGTCGGCGTTGCCGGCACGGCGGTCCGTGCCGCCGATCCGCCGGGCGAGGCCGACAGCGCCGCGATCCGCGGGGTGATCGACAGCCAGATCGAGGCCTTCCGCCGTGACGACGGCGAGACCGCGTTCTCCTTCGCCGCGCCGTCGATCCGGCACATGTTCGGCACGGTCGAGAACTTCATGGGCATGGTGCGCGGCGGCTATCGTCCGGTCTACCGGCCGCAGTCCTACCGTTTTGGCGCCATCACCATCATCGACGGACTGATCGTGCAGAAGGTGCACATCGTCGGGCCCGACGGCCGCGCCGTGACGGCGTTCTACATGATGGAGAAGCAGCCCGACGGCACCTGGCGCATCGCCGGCTGCTCGCTGGGCGCACCGGAGGAGCAGTCGGCCTGAGGCCGCCTGCGGTATCGCGGCCAATCCGTCATCCCGAGCGTAGCGAGGGATCTTCTGCGAATGGCGCACCGTGCCCCCTTGCGAAAAGATCCCTCGCTGCGCTCGGGATGACAGAAAATGTGCTTCGCGTGGGGAGGATGACGGCCATGCGACTGTCACGGTGGACGTGACGGCCACGCACCCTTACGGTCCAACCCAAGGAAACGCCGCCGTACGACGGGCCTCATTTCTCCCGCCATGACCGATCGCTCCGCACCGCCGCCCCGGGCGCTCGCGCTGCTGGTGCTGTTGACCCTGCTGTGGGGTACCAACTGGCCGCTGTTCAAGGTTGCGCTGGCCGAGCTGTCGGTGTGGAGCTTCCGCACCCTGGTCGTGATCATCGCCTCGGCCGCCCTGTTCGCCGTCGCGAAGTTGCGTGGCGAACAGCTGGCCGTGCCGCGGCGCCTGTGGTGGCCGATGCTGGCGGCGTCGCTGGGCAACATCACGATCTGGAACGTCGCCACGGCGCTGGCCGTGATCTACCTGCCGTCCGGACAGGCCTCGATCCTGGCCTACACCATGCCGTTGTGGCTGGCGCCCTTGTCGGCGATCTTCCTCGGCCAGCGCTTCACGGTGCGCATGCTGCTGGCAGTCATACTTGGGGTTGCCGCCGTGACCCTGCTGATGATCCCCAACTTCGGCGCATATGCGAATGCGCCGCTGGGACTCGTGGCGGGACTGTCGGCCGGCCTCGCCTGGGCCGTGGGGACGGTGATCAACAAGCGCACCGACTGGGCCGGCCTGGGCCTGGCCCTGACCGCGTGGCAGATGCTGCTGTGCCTGCCGCCGATGGTGCTGGGATTCCTGCTGCTGGACGGCGCCTGGCCAGAACCCAGTCTGCTGGTCATCACAGTGTCGGTCTACATCGCGCTGGTGCCGATGGCGATCGGCACCAGCACCTGGTTCGCGCTGGTCCGCCTGCTGCCGGCGCAGGTCGCGGGCCTGTCGTCGGTGGCGATCCCGGTCGTCGCCGTGATCGCGGGCGTTCTGATCTTCAAGGAGCCGATGGGACCGATGCAGATCGCAGCCCTGGCCTGCACGGTCGCGGCGCTGTGGCTCGCGCTGGTGCCGCCACGCGCCACCGCACCCGATCGCGCATGAAGTGCCGCGCAACTTTGCAGCCGACTCCGGCCGTGTCAGGATGATCCGCAGGCAGCAAACGGTGAGTACGGATGGCCACCGGCATCCAGATTGGCGTCGATATCGGGGGCACGTTCACCGATGTGGTGTGCCGTCTTGGCGACGGCACGCTGAGATTCGTGAAGCTGCCGACGACGCGGCGCGACGAAAGCCAGGCGGTGCTGCAGTCGATCGACGTGATGGCCCGCGACTGGGGCGTCGCGCCGGCTGACATCGCGCGCTTCGCCCATGGCACGACCGTCGCCACGAATGCCGTGCTGGAGCGCAAAGGCGCGCGCATCGGCATCATCACGACCGAAGGCTTTCGCGACGTGCTGGAAATTGGACGCCAGATGCGTCACCAGATGTACAGCCTCGCCCTGGAATCCGAGACGCCAGCTTTCCTGGCACCCGGCGCACGGCGCAAGGAAGCGCGCGAGCGCGTGGCTGCCGATGGATCGACGCTGATCCCGCTCGACGAGGCCTCCGTCCGGCGTGCCGCGGACGAACTGGCGGCCGAGGGCGTCGAGGCGATCGCGATATGTTTCCTGTTCTCGTTCCGCAATCCGGCGCACGAGCGGCGCGCCCGCGAGATCGTGCAGGCGGCCTGGCCCGATCTGAAGATCGCCGTATCGCACGAGGTCGACCCCGCCTTTCGCGAGTACGAGCGGACCGTGGTGACGGCCTTCGATGCCTATGTGAAGCCGGTGATCGACCGATACCTGGCGCGGCTGGAGCGCGAGCTGGCAGCCAACGGCATTGCGGCACCCCTGCAGGTCATGCAGTCGCGTGGCGGGCTGATGGTGTCCGAGGTGGCGCGCCAGCGGCCGGTACGCCTGTTCCTCTCCGGCCCCGCCGCGGGCGTCATCGGCGCGCGCATCGCCGGCGCTTCGGCCGGCATCGACGACCTGATCACCGTCGATATCGGCGGCACGAGCTGCGACATCGCGCTGGTCAGCAAGGGCAAGGCCCTGATCCGCTCCGAGGGCGTCATCGACGGCTACCCGGTGCGCGTGGCGATGGTCGATGTGAACTCGATCGGCGCCGGCGGCGGCTCGATCGCCTGGATCGATCGCGGCGGCGGCTTGCGCGTAGGGCCGCGCTCGGCCGGCTCCGAGCCGGGGCCGGCCTGCTACGATCGCGGCGGAAGCGAGCCGACCGTGACCGATGCTTCGGTCGTGCTGGGCTATGTGAACCCCGACTATTTTGCGGGCGGCTCGCTCAAGCTGAACCCGCGGCGCGCGCAGCAGGCGATCGCGGACAAGGTGGCCACGCCGCTGGGCCTGGCGATCGAGCAGGCAGCGCTCGGCATCCACCGCGTGCTCAATGCGCAAATGGCCGAAGGCATACGCCTGGTGTCCATCCGCCAGGGCCTCGATCCCCGCCAGTTCACCTTGCTGCCCCTGGGGGGCGGCGGCGCGCTGCATGCGACGGCGCTGGCGCGCGATCTCAGTATCACGCGCGTGATTGTGCCGCGCATCCCCGGTGTCCTGTCGGCGGTCGGGCTGCTGTCCGCGCCGGTCGAGCATGAAGTATCGGCCGCGTTCGGCCGGGAGCTGGCCCAGGCGTCGATCGGCGATGTGCGCCAGGCGCTGGCGGCGCTCGACGCGGCCTGCGCCGGCCTGATGGCCCGCGAGCGACTGAACGGAGAAGCGACGACAACGCACTACCTGGCGGACGTCTGCTACACGGGGCAGTCCTATACGCTGGAAGTACCGCTGCTTCTGGATGCGCCGGATCCGCTGGCCAGGCTGTACGACGATTTCCTGGTGCTTCACGATCGGGTCTACGGTCATGCCACGCGCGTCCCGGCCCGCATCGTGAACCTGCGCAGCATTCACCAGGCCGGCGGGCTGGACCGCCCCGACGGCGCCTCATACCGGCCGACCGGCACCAGGCCGCAGAAGGGCATACGGCGCGTGCTGATGGCCGGCGCACCGGATTTCGCCGAGGCAGCGATCTTCGAACGTGCCGCGCTGCCGCCCGGTTTCAGCTTCCACGGCCCGGCGATCGTCGAGCAGACGGACACGACGACGCTGGTCGAGCCGGATTGGTCGGCGACTGTCGACGCGGCCGGCAACCTGATCCTGACACAAACCGATGCCTGAGCGCCTGACTGAAACTGGGGGAAAGCTTCATGGTGAGCCTGTCGAACCATGAAACGCCGCACCACTGCCCGCGCGAGGCCTTCATGGTTCGACAGGCTCACCATGAAGGCTACTAAAGCATTGCACGATTCTCCCACTTCCAGTCAGTCTCTAAGCCGGCAAGGAGTCCCGTTCGATGACCCCACGCACCTCCACGACCCAGCTTGACCCGATCACGGTGGAAGTCGTGCGCCACAAGCTCGAGGGCATCGCCAACGAGATGGAATCGACATTGTTGCGCAGTTCGTTCTCGCCGATCGTGAAGGAAGGTCTCGACGCATCGGCAGCTCTGTTCACCGTAGGCGGCGAGACGCTGGCACAGGCGTGCGCCGTCCCCATTCACCTGGCGACGCTGATCCCGATCGTCGAGACGCTGCTGAAAGAGTATCCGCTCGACACCATGAGCGACGGCGACGTCTACATCATGAACGATCCGTATCTCGGCGGCACGCACCTGCCTGACATCGCGCTGGTCATGCCCATCTTCGACAAGGGCCATCCGATCGCGCTGTCGGCGGCGATGACGCACCACCAGGATGTCGGCGGCATGACGCCCGGCTCGATCCCGACCAACGCCACCGAGATTTTCCAGGAAGGCCTGCGCATACCCCCCTTGAAGTTGCGTGACGCCGGACGGATGAACGAGACGTTGGTCAAGATGATCCGCCTCAATGTCCGCATTCCCGACACGGTGATGGGCGACCTGAATGCGCAGATCGCCGGCTGCACGATCGGCGCCCGGCGCATGCAGGACCTGGCCCACACCTACGGCCACAACCATCTCCATGCGATCTTCCAGGAACTGCTGGACCGGTCCGAGGTGATGACGCGCGATGCCCTGCGCGCCATGCCGCCGGGCACGTACCGCCATGTCGATTTCCTCGACAATGACGGCATCGAGCTCGACAGGCGCATCCGCATCGAGGTCGCGGTGACGGTGAAGGACGGCGCCATCCACTGCGATTTCGAAGGCACCAGCGGCCAGCTGAAAGGCCCGTTCAACGTCGTGAAGTCGGGCAGCCAGGCCGCGGCCTATTTCGCCGTACGCGCGCTGACCGATCCCAGCATCCCGACCAACGCCGGCTGCTTCCGACCGGTCAGCCTGCATCTGCCCAGGGGTACGCTGGTCAACCCGCAGGAGCCGGCGCCGGTGGGATCGCGCACGGCGACCATCAAGCGCATCACCGGCTGCATCCTGGGCGCATTCAAGGACGCGCTGCCCGAGAAGGTGCCGGCCGACTCGGCCGGCGAGCTGCTGACCTTGGCGTTCGGCGGACGCAAGCCCGACGGCAGCGGCAGTTTCGTGGTCGGCGAGTTGATCGCCGGCGGCAGCGGCGCGGGCATACGCTCGGATGGCGCCGACGTGATCGAAACCGACGCGACCAACTGCATGAACCTGCCGGCCGAAGCGCTCGAGATGGAAGCGCCGCTGCGTGTGAGGCGCATGGCGTTGCGGCCGGACTCCGGCGGCCCCGGCATGCAGCGCGGCGGACTGGGGGTGATCAAGGAATTCGAGGTGCTGGACACGGAGACGACGCTGACGCATCGCGGTGAACGGCATTATTGCCCCGCCGCGGGCTCGCAAGGCGGCCAGGCCGGCGCGCCGGCACATTCCGTCATCCGGCATGCCGATGGCCGCGAGGAGGTGGTGCCGTCGAAGCAGGTCACCGTGCTGAAGCCCGGGGACCGGCTGATCGTCGAGACGGCGGGCGGTGGCGGCTATGGCGATCCCGGGCGGCGCGACCCGGCGCTGGTACGCGCCGATGTGGCCAACGGCAAGGTCAGCCGCGAGGCGGCCGCACGGCTCTACGGTCAAGCCGTCGATTGAAGGGAAGCGGCAAGGCGTCGCCAGTTGAATCCTTCCCCCGGAGGGGGAAGGTGGCGCGAAGCGCCGGAAGGGGGATGTTGCGACCAACGCGCTCTCCCTTGCGCAGGCCGCATTCGACCGAACATCCCCCATCCGCCCTTCGGGCACCTTCCCCCTCCGGCGGAAGGGACAACTGGTTCGCGTTAACCGACCCGCATCAGGCGCAGGCGCGGGTCGAGGAGGTCGCGCAAGCCGTCGCCCAGCATGTTGAGCCCCAGCACGGTGATCGCGATGGCGAGGCCGGGATAGATCGCCAGCCCGGGCGCATCGTAGAGATAGGTCTGTGCGTCGTAGAGCATGCGGCCCCAGGACGGCACCGGCGGCTGCGCGCCCAAGCCGAGATAGCTCAGGCCGGCCTCGGCCAGGATCGCGGTGGCGAACTGGATGGTGGCCTGCACCAGCAGCACGCTGGTGATATTGGGCAGCACGTGCCGCAAGGTGATGGTGAGCGGCCCCAGCCCCAGCGCCGAGGCGGCGCGCACGAAATCGCGGCCCCACATCATCAGTGCCGCGCCGCGCGTGACGCGCGCGAACACCGGGATGTTGAAGATGCCGATGGCGAGGATGGCGTTGGTGGCGCTGGCGCCGAACACCGACGTGATCAGGATCGCCATCAGAACCGCCGGGAAGGCGAACACCAGGTCGTTGAAACGCGACAGGATCTCGTCCAGCCAGCCGCGCCGCGCCGCCGCCCAGGCGCCGAGGCAGACGCCGAGTGTCATGCCGATGGAGACGGCGATCAGGCCGACCGTGATCGAGGTCTGGGCGCCGACCATGATGCGCGAGAGCACGTCGCGGCCGCGATGGTCGGTGCCCAGCGGCCACGTGGCATCGGGCGGCTTCAGCTTCAGCGCCATGCGCAGGTCGTCGTAGGGGTGCGGCGTCCAGAAGATGGAGAGCAGCGCCGTCAGCGCCACAGCCAGCACCAGGGTGGCGCCGACCAGGAATCCGACATGGCGCCGCGCGCGCGACCAGAAGGCGCTCATGCGCTCACCTTGGGGCGCGGGTCGAGGAGGACGTAGATCGTGTCGACGATCAGGTTCACGACCAGCACCAGCACCGTCAGCAGCATGACCACGTTCTTGATCACGATGAGGTCGCGGTTGTTGATCGAGTCGAACACCAGCTTGCCGATGCCGGGCAGGTAGAACACCGTCTCGACGATGATGGCGCCGGCCAGCAGGAAGCCGGCCAGCAGGCCGGCGATCGTGACGATCGGGATCAGGGCGTTGCGCAGCGCGTGGCGCATCAGCACGTCGCGCTCGGCGACGCCCTTGGCGCGGGCCGTGCGCACGTAGTCCTCGCGCAGGGTGTCGAGCATCGAGGAGCGGGTGACCCGCGACAGGATCGCGATTTCCGGCAGGCTCAGCGACAGCGCCGGCAGGATCAGCGCGTGCAGCGAGCCCAGCGCATCGACGCCCCAGCCCGGGAAGCCGCCGGCGGGGAACAGCTTCAGCCCGACGGCGAAGAGCAGCGCCAGCAGGATGCCGAACCAGAAGTTCGGGATCGAGATGCCGAGCTGGCCGAAGCCCATGACCAGCCAGTCGCCCGCGCGGCCGCGCCGCGACGCCGCGAACACGCCCAGCGGGATGGCGACGCACATCGAGAACGTGAGCGCGATGGCGCCCAGCGGCAGGGTGACCACCAGCCGGTCGAGGATCAGCTTGGAGACCGGCGTGCCATAGGCATGGCTGTTGCCGAGGTCGAAGGTCAGCAGGCCGGCGATCCACCGGGCGTAGCGCTCGGGTGCCGGCCGGTCGAAGCCCAGCTTGGCGCGCAGCGCCGCCAGCGTGTCGGACCGCGCCTCGGTGCCCAGCATCACCAGCGCCGGATCGCCGGGCAGGATCTCGAGCACCGAGAACACCACGACGCTGGCGAGCACCAGGGTCAGGATCGCGGCGGACAGGCGGCGGAGGAGGAAGTCGAGCATGCGGTTACAGGACGCTCGACATCCTCATCCTTCCCCCGGAGGGGGAAGGTGGCGCGCAGCGCCGGAAGGGGGATGTTCGAACGGGTTCGATGCCAGTCCCTATCGCTGCAGATGTCCGAACATCCCCCATCCGCCCTTCGGGCACCTTCCCCCTCCGGGGGAAGGTAATGGAACGCGAACGTCGCCTCACAGCTTCCAGTGCACGCCGGACAGGTCGATCGCCGGGGTGGGGGAGTTCTCCCACATGCCGACCAGGGCCTTGTTCCAGACGCCGACCTTGCCGAGCTGGAAGAGGAAGCCGTTCACCGCGTCGTCGGCGATGATCTTCTGCGCCTTCTTCAGAAGGTCGGTGCGCTTGGCCGGGTCGACCTCCTTCACGACGGCCGCCCAGTTGTCCTTGAAGGCCTTGGAGTCGTAGCCCCAGTAGTAGCCGTCGCGGGCGTAGCGATCGAGGTCGTTGGCCTCGGTGTGGGCCACGATGGTGAAGTCGTAGTTGCGGTCCTTGAACACTTCCTGCAGCCATTGCGGCCACTGCAGCTGGGTGATCGCGAGCTTGATGCCGATCTTGCCGAGCTGGCTGACGATGATCTCGCCCGAGCGCTGGGCGTAGCCCGCCGGCGGCAGCTTGAGGCTGGCCTCGAAGCCGTTGGGGTAGCCGGCCTCGGCCAGCAGCTTCTTGGCCTTGGCGATGTCGAATGGATACGTTTTGGTCAGGTCGACGTAGTTGGCGTTGTGCGGCGCGAAGTGGGTGCCGATCGGCAGCGCAAAGCCGTTCTCGCCGGCGATCAGATCCTCGCGGTTGATGGCGTGCGCGATCGCCTGGCGCACCTTCAGGTCGCTCATCGGCTTCTTGGCGTTGTTGGTCGACAGGATCGTCTCGCCCTCGGTCGATCCGATTACGACGGCGAAGCGCGGGTCGGCCTTGATCTGGGCGACCTGATCTGGCGACTGGAATCCGGGGAAGGTGTCGACGTCGCCGGCCTTCAGCGCGTTGAGCTGCGCCGCCGGGTCCTGGATGAACTTGAAGATCGCCGTGTTGAGCTTGATCGTGTCGGGCGCGCGGTAGGTCGGCGACTTCACCAGCACTACCGAATCGCCTTCCTTGCGCTCCTTGAACATGAACGGGCCGGTGCCGATCGGCTTGGTGCCGTTGGTGGCAGCGCTCTTGCGGCCCATGATGGACGCATCGCCAATGCCGACATTGTAGAGGAAGAAGGCATCAGGGTTCTTCAACGTCACCCGCACCGTCGTCGGATCGACCACGTCGACGCTCTTGATGCTGGCGTAGAGCGACTTGCCGGGTGCCGTCGCATCCGGGGCCGACAGGCGGTCGAGGGTGAACTTCACGTCAGCCGCCTCGCAGGGCTCGCCGTCATGGTACTTCACGCCGGCACGCAGCTTGAAGACGAACTGCTGGCCGTCCTCGGAGATGGTCCAGCTCTCAGCCAGGCCGGGGATGATGGCGCCCTTGCGGTCGATGCGGGTCAGGCTCTCGTAGATGTTCTGGTAGGTGATCTCGCGCACCGCCGAGGCGGCATTGAGGTTGGGGTCGAGCACCGGCGGCTCCAGCGACATGCCGATCACCACCACGCCGTCCTTGGCCCGCCCCGGCGCCTGCGCCCAGGCGCCCGGCGCGGGGCCCAGCAGCGCCAGCGCGCTGGCGCCACCGAGAAGTCCACCGAGCTGCCGGCGGGTGAAGTCGCTCATCTTTCCCTCCATCTCGCGCCGCCGCCCCCAAACGCGGCGATCCTGGACGCGGACCATAACAAGCCGGTGCAGCCCGGCCAATGGCGGCGGCGAGCCTTCAGTGGAACGGCACTCCGTCGTCCTGGTCAGTTCACACTGTCATCCCGAGCGCAGCGAGGGATCTTGTCGTCCGGAGGCACGGTGCGCCTGCATCAAAAGATCCCTCGCTGCGCTCGGGATGACAGTGTGGGTGCTCGGGATGACGGTCTGGCCAGACCACCGCAAGGTCCTTCGCTTCGCTCAGGACGACGGCAGTCCGAACGTATCGCGCCAGCTGCGTGCCGGCCCAAGGGTCTCGGCGTGGTAGATCGCGCGGGCGACGGCGCGGGCCAGGCAGTCGGCGGCCAGCGTGCCCAGCTCGGCGATCGCCAGCGGATCCATCCCTCGGTCGAGGCGGCCGGTGGCCAGTGCGAACACCGAGTCGCCGTCCTGCGGCGTGTGCACGGGGCGGATGGAACGCGCCAGGCCGTCCTGCGCCATCACCGCCAGCCGCCGGCACGATGCCTTGTCGAGCCTGGCGTTGGTCGCCACCACGGCGATGGTGGTGTTGCCCCGCGGATCGGCCGCCGCTGCCTCGGCCGGCCCGATGTCGTGTGTCAGCTCGCCGCGCTGGTGCGAGACCTGCAGCGCCAGGCCGCGCGGCGGCGGCGGCAGACCACCGAACTCCTTGTCCTGCTCCAGCGCCCAGGCCCAGAACTGCGGCATGTCGCCCATGGTGGTGAAGCCGCGCGCGTTGACCGCGACCAGGGCGCCGACCTGCAGGCCGCTGTCGCCGTCGACGGCCGAGGCGCCGCCCAGCCCGCCCTTCAGGTTGCCGGCCTTGGCGCCCAGGCCGGCGCCGGCGTTGCCCAGCGCGAAGCCCTTGCCCGCGGCGGCCACGGCGGCGTAGCCCAGCTCGCGATAGGGCGGCCAGGCCCAGTCCTTGTCGCCGCCGTTGAGCAGGTCGAACAGGATCGCGGTCGGCACGATGGGCACCGCGATCGGGCCGACCGGCACGCCGCGGCCCTGCTCGCGCAGCCACTTCATGACACCATCGGCCGCCGACAGGCCGAAGGCGGAGCCGCCGGACAGGGTGACGGCGTCGATCGCCTCGACGCGGCACGACGGATCGAGCAGGTCGGTATCGCGCGTGCCCGGCGCGCCGCCGCGCACGTCGACCGAGGCGCCGGCCGGTTGCTCGCACAGCACGACCGTGGTGCCGCTGCGCACGCGATGGTCCTCGGCGTTGCCGACCAGGATGCCGTCGACGTCGGTGATCAGGTTGCGCGGGCCGGGGTGGAGCATCGAGACCTCGTTCGCTTTCCTTCCCCACGCGTAGCGTGGGGAAGGTGCCCGAAGGGCGGCCAAAGCTGTCATCCCGAGCGCAGCGAGGGATCTTCTGCACGTGACGCACAGGGCGTCTGCATCAAAAGATCCCTCGCTTCGCTCGGGATGACAGTTTGGCCCTCCGCCCCTTCGGGGCACCTCCCCAGCGAAGCTGGGGAGGAACGCAAGTGTAGCAACGAACCGTCGGCAGTTGCGAACGCCTCTGAAGCGGCGCAGGGTTCGGCGTTTCCTCCCGGAGCCGTCATGACCGCATCTCGTGCTGGTGCGTTCGCACCGCCGGCGATCTTCCGTCGCGCGCTTCTCGCCGGCCTGGTCACCTTCACGTTGCCCGCGGCTTCGGTGGCGCGCGAACCCCAGATGCTGGCGAAGACGCACATGGTCGCGTCGGCGCATCCGCTGGCCAGCGACGCCGGGCTGGCGATCCTGCGCGCCGGCGGCTCGGCGGTCGATGCCGCCATCGCCGTGCAGCTGGTGCTGGGCGTGGTCGAGCCGCAGGCCTCGGGCATCGGCGGCGGCGGATTCCTGATCCACTACGATGCGCGCAGCCGGCAGGTAACGGCGTGGGACGGCCGCGAGACGGCACCGGCCGGGGCGACCGAGACGATGTTCCTGGGCGCCGACGGGAAGCCCCTGCCCTTCCCGCTCGCCGTCGTCTCGGGCCTGTCGGTCGGCGTGCCGGGCGTGATGCGCATGCTCGAAGAAGCGCACCGACGGCATGGCAAGCTGCCGTGGCGTGACCTGTTCACACCCGCGATCAGGCTGGCCGAAGATGGTTTCCCGGCGCCGCCACGGCTGGCACGCGTGCTCAAAGGCGAGGTCGCGCTGCGCAGCGACCCGCAAGCGCGCGCGATCTATTTCAACGACGACGGCTCGGAGAAGAAACAAGGCGACGTCATCCGCAACCCGGCGCTGGCCGCCACCATGCGCCTGCTGGCCGACAAGGGCGCCGACGCGCTCTACACCGGGCCGCTCGCCGAAGAGATCGTCGCGGCCGTGCGGCGCGAGCCGCGGCCGGGATCGATGACGCTGGAGGATCTCGCGGGCTACCGGCCGCTGCAGCGGACGCCGCTCTGCCGTCCCGCGACCGGCGGCACCGTGGCGCCGAACCGCCATGTGCCTGACCCGACGATCTGCGGCATGGGCCCGCCCACCTCCGGCACCATCGCCGTGCTCCAGACGCTGCGGCTGGCGACGTGGTACGGCGATCCGGCTGCGCCGATGTCGCCACCAGCCAATCACCTGTGCACCGACTACGCCGCGCGCTATCCGCGCGAGAACCCCGGCTCGCCGGCGCTCGAGCCGCTGCCCGAGCACGCGCTTGCCGAGGCCGGGCGGCTGGCATTCGCCGATCGCGACCACTGGGTGGCCGATCCGGCCTTTGTCGCCGTCCCGGTCGAGGGGTTGCTCGACGATCGCTATCTCGAGCGCCGCCGGGCGCAGATCGCGTTGTGCCGCAGCCTTGGCAAGGCGAAGCCGGGGCAGCCGCCAAGCGCGCCGGCGCAGGCCCCGGCCACCGCCCCGGTAAAGCCCGAGGGCGGGACCAGCCACATGGCGATCGCGGATCGCGATGGCAACGTCGTGTCGTTCACCACGACGATCGAATCCGGCTTCGGCGCCCGGCGCATGGCCGGTGGTTTCCTGCTCAACAACGAGCTGACCGACTTCAGCCTCCTGCCGGTGAGCGGCGGCCGACCCGTGGCGAACCGGGTGCAGCCCGGCAAGCGGCCGCGTTCGTCGATGACGCCGCTGATCGCCGTCGACCGCGACGGGCGGTTCGTGTTCGCCATCGGCTCGGCCGGCGGCGCGCGCATCATCGGCGACGTCGCGCAGACGACGCTCCGGCTGCTGTATGACCGGTCGCAGACCTTGCAGGAGGCGATCGCCGCTCCCCGCGTCCTCAATCGCAACGAGGTCACGGAGGTCGAGTCGCATGCCGCGGCGGAGGCGACCGCCGAGCAGCTGCGCGCGCTGGGGCACGAGGTCGTTGTCGCGCCGCACTTCGGCGGGCTGCACGGCATCCGCGCGCGTCGTGACGGCGAGGGCAGGTTCATCGGCTACGAAGGCGGCGCCGACCCGCGCCGCGACGGCGCGGTGCGCGGGGAGTGACGAGTCTTTACCTCTCCCGCTGCGCGGGAGAGGTCGACGAGCGCACAGCGCTCGGCGGGTGAGGGCTCTACGCACGACATCTCGTGTGAAGCCCTCACCTTCCCATCGCTTCGCGATGGGCCCCTTCCTCTCCCGCTTGGCGGGAGAGGAGAAATTCGACATCGCATCGCAGGCGCGCTAGTAGACGTTGCAACCCCCGGCGCGTGATGGCGTGCCCAAGACTGATGTCGGAGCCCCCATGGCAAAGTACCCCAGCGTCCTGATGCGCGCCGGTGAAGACCGGCGGTTGCGGCTGGGCCACCCGTGGGCGTTCTCCAACGAGATCCTGATGGAGCCGGCGACCAAGGCGATCGCGCCCGGCTCGCCCGTGGTGCTGCGCGCCGCCGGTGGCGACGCACTGGGTGTCGCGACGTTCAACCCGCACTCGCTGATCGCGGCGCGCGTCGTCTGCGCCGACGGCGAGGCGCGGCTGGATCGCGCCTTGATCGAGGACCGTCTCGCTGCCGCGCTGCAGCTGCGCACGCGGCTCTATGCCGGCGTGCCGCACTATCGCCTGGTGCATGCCGAAGCCGACGGGCTGCCGGGCCTGATCGTCGACCGCTACGGCGAGCTGTGCGTCATGCAGACCAACACCGCCGGCATGGACCGCCTGACCGACGACATCCTCGCGGCGCTGGAGTCGGTGGTGGCGCCAGAGGCGGTGCTGCTCAAGAACGATTCGCCGGCGCGCAAGCTCGAAGGACTCGAGCTCGGCACGCGCGCGCTCAAGGGCGAAGTCGGCGGCACGGTCGACCTGGTGGAGAACGGCGCCCGCTTCGTCTGCGACCCCGGCGGCGGCCAGAAGACCGGCTGGTTCTTCGACCAGCGCGACAACCGCGCCATGGTCGCCGCCTTCGCCGAGGGCGCGCGGGTGCTCGACGCCTATGCCTATGCCGGCGGCTTCGGCGTGCTGGCGGCAGTCAACGGCGCGGCGCAGGTGGTGCTGGTCGACCGCTCGCAACCGGCACTGGACCTGGCGAAGCAGGCGGCGGAGCAGAACAGCGTCGGCGCGCGCTGCACCCTCAACCGCGCCGAGGTATTCGACGAGCTGCCGCGCCTCGAGAAAGCTGGCGAGCGCTTCGACATCGTGGTCTGCGATCCGCCGGCGTTCGTGAAGAGCCGCAAGGACCTCAAGCCCGGCGCCCAGGGCTATCGCAAGATGACGCGGCTGGCGGCGCCGCTGGTGGTGCCGGGCGGGCTGCTGTTCGTGGCGTCGTGCTCGCACCTCGTCGACCCGCCGCTGTTTGCCGAGCAGGTCAAGCGCGGCCTGCACGACGCCGGCCGCAACGCGCGCGTGCTGCGCGCCACGGGCGCCGGCATGGACCACCCCGTGCATCCCAGCCTGCCGGAAACGGCCTACCTCAAGGGCCTGCTGCTGGCGCTGGATTGATCGATGGACTCGACTTGCTCATCCACCCCATACCGTGCCGTGGGGCGGCGCACCGAAGGTGCGGACAAGAACCAACCTGTCATCCCGAGCGTAGCGAGGGATCTTTCCGGGTGGCGCACGGTGCGTCGCTTGAGAAAGATCCCTCGCTTCGCTCGGGATGACAGGGGGTCTGTCGCTCCAGCCATCGCCCTTGCCGACACGGCATGACCGACCCACCGACACCGCCCGCCGGCCTCGAGCTGCGCGGGCGGCGGGCCTGGACGATCGTGTGGAGCGTGGCGGTGGCGCAGCTCATCTCCTGGGGCACGCTCTACTACGGCTTCGCCGTGCTGGTGGTGCCGATGGAGCGCGAGCTCGGCTGGTCGCGCACCGACCTCAACGCCGCGCTGTCGCTCGGGCTGCTGACCTCGGGCCTGTGCACCTTCGCGGCCGGCGTCTGGATCGACCGCCACGGCGCGCGTGGCCTGATGACCGTGGCGTCGCTGCTGGGCGCGCTGCTGCTGGCGGCCTGGTCGTGGGTCGGGGCGCTCTACGCCTTCTATGCGCTGTGGGCGCTCATCGGGGTGTCGATGGCCGGCACGCTCTACGAGCCGGCGTTCGCGGCCATGACCCGCACCTTCCCGCGCGACTTCCGCCGCGCCATCACGACGGTGACCCTGGTCGGCGGCTTCGCCAGCACGGTGTTCATCCCGCTGATCCAGTTCCTGATCGACCGCATCGACTGGCGCGCGGCACTGCTGGTGATGGCGGCCTGCAACCTGCTGTGCGCGGCACTGCACTGGTTCCTGATCCCGCCGGTGGCAGCGACCGGCGGCGCACACAGCGGGCCACGCGATCGCGATGCCCTGCACACGGCGCTGCGACGGCCGGCTTTCTGGGGCCTTGCGGTGTGCTTCACGGCGCTGAGCCTGGTGTTCACCGCCGTTGTCTTCCATTTCGTGCCGCTGATGCTGGAAGGCGGCCTGCCGATGGCGACCATCGTCACCGGCTATGCCGTGATCGGCCCAATGCAGGTGGCCGGCCGCCTGATCTTCGTCGCCGTGTCGCGCTTCTTCTCGACGCGCCTGATCGGCACGGTCTGCTTCGCGCTCTACCCGGTGGCGATCACGATGCTGATGCTGCCGGCCACCGGTGGCTCGCTGGTTGCCTTCGCCATCCTCTACGGCCTGCCCAACGGCATCGTTACCATCGTGCGCGGCACGATCGTGCCCGAGTTGTTCGGTCCGGCGGCGTATGGCGCCATCAGCGGCGCGCTGTCGACGCCCAGCATCCTGGCGCGTGCCGCGGGGCCGTCGGTGGCGGCCCTGATCTGGGCGGCGTCGGGCAACTACGACGCGGTGGTGTGGACGCTGTTGGCCCTGTCGCTGATCGCACTCGCCTTCTGGATCGCCGCCGCCGCGGGGCGGCGGGCGTGAGGGCATCTTCCCTTCCCCACGCCGCGCGTGGGGAAGGTGGCCGGAAGGCCGGATGGGCTGTCATCCCGAGCGCAGCGAGGGATCTTCCGCAAGTGGCGCACTGTGCGTCTGCATCAAAAGATCCCTCGCTTCGCTCGGGATGACAGCTTGGCCCCTCCGCCCCTTCGGGGCACCTCCCCAGCAAAGCTGGGGAGGAAGTCGGGTCAGGACACGCGCAGGGGCAGGGTGAAGCGGAACGTGGCGCCGGTCGTGGTGTTGACGGCCAGCACGACGTCGCCGCCGTGGGCGCGGATCAGCTCGCGGGCGATGGCGAGGCCGAGGCCCGAGCCGCCCGGCCGGCCGCCGGCCGCGAAGGGCTGGAACAGGCAGGCCTCGACATGCGCCGGCACGCCGGGACCGTCGTCGGCGACGTCGACGATGATCGCCGTGGCGGTCCGCTCGCAGCGGATGGAGACCCCGCGCGCGCCGGCCTCGAAGGCGTTGCGGCCCAGGTTGAAGACGGCCCGGAACAACAGGGTGCGGTCGGCCCTCACCGCCAGCGACGGGTCGATGTCGTTGCGCCAGTCGCGCAGCGCGTTGGGATTGGCCGACTCGCCCTGCTCCAGCAGCTGCACGCCGACCTCGTCGACCAGGTCGGCGAACTCGAACGATGCCAGCTTCGGCGTCGGCCGGCCGCGGGCGTAGTCGAGGGTATCGGCGCAGAGCTTCACTGCCCGGTCGATGGAGGCGAACATGATCGGCGCCAGCTCGCGCACCCGGGGATCGTCGCTGCGCGCCAGCTTGTCGGTCAGCAGCTGCGTCGTCGCCAGCATGTTGCGCAGGTCGTGGTTGATCTTGCTCATGGCCGTGCCCAGCTCGGCCAGACGCGTCTTCTGCTGCAACGCCGTGCGCAGCTCGCGCTGCAGGATGTCGAACTCGCGGTCGACGATGCCGATCTCGTCGCCGCGGCGTGCCGGCAGAGTGCTGATGCTCTCGCCCTCGGGGTTGCGCCGGAACGCCACCATCTCGGCCGACACGTGCTGCAGCGGCCGCACGATCAGCCACCGCAACGCGACCCACAGCAACCCGGCGGTGAAACCGGCAATGATGATCGACAGGACCAGGATGCGCTGGGCGTAGCCGTACATCGCCACGCGTAGCGGCAGCTCGTCGACGTAGACGCTGACATGGGCCGCCGGCATGCGGCTGGAGCGGCCACCGACGCGCAGCTCGTGGCTGCCCGAGCGTGCCATGGCCTCCAGGGCGTCCCAGATCAGCTCCATGAAACCGGGATCGGATAGCTCGAAGGTGGCGACCGCCCCGGGCGTGCCGGGCGGCATCAGCACACGCTTGGGTTTGCCCGGCTCGATGACCGTGACCGCATCGACCCGGGCGTGGTCGAGCAGGGTA